>Ga0265338_10007444_pt1 | contig 13588 bp, 23 predicted proteins | sample 42126metaG_FD_193579 | JGI IMG/M metagenome (GOLD analysis project Ga0265338, IMG submission 193579) | Rhizosphere microbial communities from Carex aquatilis grown in University of Washington, Seatle, WA, United States - 4-21-26 metaG | ecosystem: Host-associated > Plants > Roots > Rhizosphere... | reverse complement strand
ATCAATGGACTTCTTCATCCGTTGCACTTTGTCCAACCAAACAGTCAGCACAGCCCCGGAAGCCTGACTGCCCATGCCCGCATCCATGACCGATTGGGCCATATTCACCAGAAACTCAAAGTCTGACAGATTAATGGAAATGTTATGTTTGGAGATCATTATTCGTGTACAAAAAATAGGCCGCAGACTTTTAATCTGCGGCCCACCCCAAGGCTAAACCTTTGCTTATTGCACTAAACTAACTGAATTGGAGATCGAACCGTAATAGTTCGTCACCACCAACTGATACGTCCCAAGATTGCTCGCTGCCACATTGCTCAAGACCAACGACACCGTCGCCGCTCCTGAGATCTGAGCACCATTCGCAATCAGATTGGTCGCATTATGCCACCAGGCAAAAGCCAGCGGAGGCACACCCTGCACGACCGCAGTATTCGTAATCTGCGTGCCAGTCGCACTAGTATGCGCAACATTCGTGCTGACCAAGACCGGGAGCGGGTTCAACTCGTAGATCACGCCATTGCCATTACCACCAGCCGCGGCCACACCAAAGAAGGCCGGAATATTGGTATCGTAGACCAGCATGCCGTCAGGATTGGCACCATTCGTGGTGGCGAATTTCGCCATGTTGGTCAATGCCCCGGCATTCGTGGACGCCTGGTAGATTGCACCATTCGTGCTAAACGTCTTGCTGGCGCCATACAAATAGCTATCAGGGCCTTGCAACAGACCGGTCGAGGGGTAGGCGCCATTCGTATTATCAAACGCTGCCAGGGCCGTCAGGGCGAGCGTATTGGTGGTAATCTTGAACAGACCACCAAACGTATTCGAACCACCCGCTTCAGCCACACCATACAAACTGCCATCAGTCGCCTGGCAGAGCTGGCCACGCGGATACATGCCAGTATTGGTGTTATTGAATGACGCTGCATTCGTGTAGGCACCGGAGGTATTCAATGTATAAACGAATCCCTGGTTGTTCGAACCACCGAATGGGGCGACACCAAAGAGAGAACCGCTGGCGACAGCCAAGAGTTTGGCAGCCGGGTCAGCACGGTCTTCATTCAAGGACACGCCGGTCGGATTGAAACTATACAACGATGTAAAATTGCCTGACGTCGAGGAACTATAGACTGAACCCGAATTGCCGACTCCACCTGCGGGCGTCACGCCATACAGGAATCCACCCGAAATAATTACTCCAGAACTCGGCCACGCACCATACACATAGCCCAGAGCGGGCGCATAGTTGAATGAATACAAAGTGACCAGCGTGCCGCCCGTAGTGCACGCGAAAATAGTCCCATTACCATAAGCGCCGCCCGACCGTGTGGTGCCATACAGCGTGCTGCCGCTTTGCACCAGAGCCCCGGCCGGACGAGCGCCGTTGGTATAACCGAATGAGACCAAGGAGGTGAACGTGCCGTTTGTCGGATTAACCTTAAAAACGGTCCCACAGGTAATACCCCAAGGATCAGAGATGGTGCCACCCGTTTGAGTGGTCCCATAAAGATAGCCATCACTGCCCAGAAGCAACTGACCCGAAGGCGCAGCACCATTGGTGACAGAAGTTGGGAACGTGTAAAGCGCTGGCAAGGATACATCAGCCAAAGCCGACAGTCCTAGCAGCATGGACAAAGCAAATGTCGAAATAATCTTCATACGCATCAGGATAAGGACTGATGCGTATCCCTGCAAGCACTTTTTATTTCACCGAATACCCGGGCGATGGGACGCCACGCTGATGCCCAATATATTCCAGGATCGCACAATTCGCCGTCGAAATGTCGAACCAGACCGACTGCGCATCCTTGCGCTCAGACGCATCGGTCAACTTGGCCAGCTTCTCCTGCGCATTTGCCGTCGCAGTCCTGGCGATCTCTAATGCTTCAACTTTTGTCATAATTATCTTGCCTCGAATTCCAGAGCGGCCAGTGCACAAGCTATACGGCTTAATTCTAATTCCAAGGGGCTCCCACTGGTGGCATACAGACAAGCATTGCTCAATGCTTTCTGCGCTTCTTCTACAGCATCCTTACAACGCCAGAACTGAGTTATCAGCTCGTCTTCAGATTTCTGAACTAGTTGAAAATCCGACACCTCGATGATCACGGCTTCTCCGGAGTTGCCGCAACAGACTCGGGCGCTGTGGGCGCCGGCGCATCAGCCGCAGGAATATTTTCGAATTTCATTCCGAACCCGAAAGAGCCGGCCACTTCGATCAGCAGCACCTGATATTGTTCCTGCGTCAGATTACGCAGCTTCTGCGCCAAAGCATTGGACCAGTCGAATTTCCAAGGATCCGGGCAGTAGGTCATATCCCGTGCTGGCACCTCTTGCCCGGCCACCCGCAGCGCGTCGTCCTGAATTTGGACCGCCTCCAGGACTTCCAAAGTCTCCATGACTATTTGAAACCGCTGTCTATCAACCGGCTGGCCAGGAATTCCGGAATGCATGATGTAACACCGTAATGACTCCAGGAGCGGCATCGGCACCGTAATGTCGAATCCGCCTGTAGCAGCATAGACCGCATTCATTTCTTCCCTGAAGGCCACGAACCGGTCGTTCAGCCCTTCTCCGTATTTCTTCGTCATCTTTTCCAAAATCCCACTCAGCCCGGGAACCGCGGCATCCACGATCGCCTTGTCTTCTGCACTCAAACCTGCCAAACCATCTGTCTTCTGTTCTTCGCTCATGTTTACTTTTGTTCGTCTAATTCTTCTTCACCTGCAAGCACCGCCCGCAGCTTTTTCTCTGTAATGCCCAGCAGCTTCATAATTACGGTCTCCGCAGCCGGATTCGGCATACGGTCCGGAAGTGCTATATACCCGAACTTATTTCCACCAGTAATCGCCGGATCAAATAATCCATGCGGTATTGGCTCCAAATTATGCATGTCCACAATATCCCCCGTTCTCACCTCCAACGGCCTATGCTGATCCAAATCTTTATCCGTATAAAATCCCAATCGCTCCTTGCCGCCAGGCATAGCCCGAGCTGCATACCCAGACCCGGTCATCAATGCCTTCATCTTATTGAAGACGAATGGTTCGCCGGGCTCTTGAGGATCATAGCCCATACGCAGCTGTCTCCAGTAATCATCATTGCGCTGTCCACGCAGTGTAGAGCCTTCACGTAATACGTTGTAGGCTCCGGAGGACAACAATGCATTGCTCTCTAAGCCACTAAGCCTTTTGGATTTTGCAAGGTCATCATGGCCTTTGAGAGGTTGTTCACTCACATCATAGGCGCCTTGACCACGCACCGACATTTTCGATTCGCTGGTATGTGAGAGCTTTTGCACGAAGCCCATCCCGGTCGTAATCGGATTCTCCAGCTTTCTATTTTCCACTGGATCAAACACCTCATCCGTCTTCTGCAATCCAGCCTTCTGCAATTCCTGCTCCACGAACTCATGCCACTTCTTACCCTTTGGTGTAAATGACGGCACCTTGTAAGGCGCCCCATTCTTGGCCGCAGCCTTGCCCAACAAGACCTCATAGAGCAAAGAGTTGTTTACCCGGGATGGAATGCTTAGCGGGTTGACCAGCATCTCCAGAGGTTTGCCGTCTACAGTCCGGGGCATGTGCTCTTCTGGCAAAATCTTACTGACGATCATCTTGCCGCCGCTTCGGAATGACAACTTGTCGCCCACCTGGACAGGTGTATCCGTGGCCACATTGACTTTTACACCATTGCGTAATTGTTCCACGTCGACAATTTTGCCAGGAGTGTCTTTATCCCAGAGGACTGCGGCGTCCGCCCGGGCATTACGCATGTGCACACTTAGCTTGCCGAGTTGAGCAGAGTTGCTGGAGATGACGCGGGGTCGGGTAGCCAATATAATGGGGTCGCCAGGGTTGAGAGTGGCCCCGGATTTTGCCACCCCCTCTTTGTCCAGCTTCTCCAGCTGGGAGTTCGTAAATTTATTGGGGAATATACCTGTGTAATGTGCTTTGCCACCCTTGACTCCCCTTTTATAGTCGAGATCGTGTCCATATAACTGATTAGAAGTTAACCGCCCTGATAGCGGTTCGGAGATAACTACTGCATCATCCATACTGTGTCCTTTGTATGGGACAAGACCGACCCGCACGTTGACACCCAGGTTCAATACACCTTTGTCATCCGTGAAATTAGATTTGGCCAGCATTTGGCCCGGGATCACTGCATCGCCCTCTTTGACTAATGGCGTGTGATGTAAAAAAGTCTTCCGGTTCAATGGGAACATCGAATATAGACCGTGCTTTTTTAATCCACTTTTGTATTGCACATGCAATTCATCTGGCGTGACTTTGGTCACTTGGCCGTGATCATCTGCCGAGATGGCGCCCGCAAACTTGCCCAGTATTTCATCAAAACTTCTCCCTTGAGGATCCTCATCCGATAAATTCTGAACCAATGGCGCTTCCCCGTGTATGAGCGGGAGGGCCTGATTGGCGAAGCGGGCACCATAGAAAACGCGGGTCCCTTGCACTGCGGATGGCATGGGGACCAGGTTTCCATGGGTGCCGAGGAATGCATTCGGCGAGCCGAATTCGTATTCCACTTCGCCCGGATCGACTTCAGCGAATTGGCCTTCTTTAAGGGCAACGCGTTTTGGTGTAACCGGGATTTGGGTGGCAGACTTGGCGACCAGGGGCTTTTCCTGGAATCGTTTAATTTTCTCTTTGTCCCAGGTCAGGGCGTCTGCCAGTTTGACCAGGGCTCCAGTATCGGGATCGAAGCCAATCGGCTTCCGCAGTTCATTTCTAAAATCCATACCGGAGTATAAGCCTACTTGGCCTCAGATTTCAACTCGTCGTTGGCCAGCAGGTTGAAGCCTTGAACCACCACTTCCGAGAATCCGAACTCCTTCTTCAGTAACTTGGCCATCTCCTGCATATCCTGTGCTGTCGGCGGATTGTGCTGCCCCGCAATCTCGCCAGCTCCATATCCCGTAATGCGAATGCCGCCCGGCAGTCCGCGAGTGTAATAGTATTGCACCCAGAAGCTGAACGGCCCATTGGCCGATGGGTGCATACTCACAGTCTCCGCATCCGGCAAGTCATGCAACACGGCTTTAATCTGCTCCAGAGACTGCTGCATCTCGTCCAACAAAGCCACGTCTGATGTACTCAGAACTGTGACTGCCGCGACACGGCACAAGCAAGTGCGCAGATTGAGAATATTCGTTTCGAGGGCGGATACCGGATTTCCGATCAGATGCCGAATTTGTTCATTTTTCATACTTGTTCAAGACCGAGCACACACCAATTCGCAATAATGACACGACGATCATCACCGAATAGAATGTACTTAATTCTTACTAAACATTCCTGCCCGGTGTAATCACCGTGAGGCTGTTTGCAATGGCACGGCATCTTCCTATCTTTTCCCGAATAATGGCCTAGGCCACCACACTTTGCGCAAGGTGCGAATTCACGTAACAATATCTCATCACCTATTTGAAAATCCCTGTCATTCTGCCGCACATCGAAGCACTGCAACCCAGCTTTAATGGGTCCAAAAAACTCAGGCTGCGGCTTCAATGTGTGCCGGAATGCCTGCACGCTAAGCGCATCATACTGTTTAATTACAGATGCAGGAGCGCCTTCGCCCACCAGCATTTCCCGGACTGAGGCATAACGGCGCCCCGTTGTCACCGCCTGTTTCTTTTGGCGTTTCATGATCAACCGATTCCGAGCTTGATCAGTTGCTGGCAGTTCGTGCAGTCGCCCGCCCGCACACGTGCCAGCAAGATCGTGTAATTCTGGGCCTGACTCTCGGCCTTATCGGCGTATGCCTTAAAAGGCTGCCAACGCCACTTGTGTGCTTTGGCATACACAGCCTGCCCAAGCAGGAAATCACGGTCCCGCTTCAGATCATCAATTTTGTCGATCAACCACTGGACCACTGCCGGATCCGGCCAGTTGCCGTCGGTCACATCAGATTGCTGCGTTTGAGTATCAATATCAGTTGTCATATCGGTTTGAAGGTAAAATTTTTGTTGTCATAAACGAATACTATTGAATCCCCTGCCTCTTGATTAGGCTTTAACACACCCACACAATTATGCAGCTCTGGATCGACCATGCTGCACCTCACCAACTCACAGGCCCGGCACAATATACCTGTCCCAATCTCTACTTCTGAACAGATGTCGAATCCGTAGACACCGAGTTCGACACCATTGTGCTGAATGGACACGAGCATGGTGGGCTGTTCGACCAGAATGCCGGGAACAAAGATATGCTCGTAGACCAGGCGCATATTACAGGGCGTCTATATTTACCCGTAATTTCTTACCTACCAGACTGCCCGGTCTGCGGCATTGCGCGTATCCTTCCGCAGAACCAAACCAGCAAGTAAATGCTGCATTCTCCTGTTCGACTGGCACGCACACAAATACATACTCCCCCGGCTTCAACCAGCCCGCGTGGTATTTACCTAGCCACCCCTGTTTCTTGATCAGCTTCAAGGCCGCCAAGCAATGATTCATTTCGGCCGAACAGTCTGCCCGGCATTCAAATATGACCCGGTTTCCATCACCATCGTATGATGTAATCCGGGAATTACGCTTCTCCGATGGTAGATGATATTTGGTGCGAATAGCTTTCATTGCCCACCATTTATCCATGCCTCTACTTCACCACCCGAGAAGTCATGCGTCCGCAATTTGTCCCCTGTCAGTGTAAACCAGTGTATACCGTCTTCCCGATATTGGTCGCTGCGCACTGTTTTCTTGGCTCTCTGCGCCATGCGTTTATACGTCGAATAAGGCCCAAACAATTCTGACTCCACATCCCCATGAATTACCTGAAAATAATATTTCGTGTTCATTTGTTGAATATGCTCTCACCATTCCAAGTATTATCCGGCCAGTCTTGGTCATGGAGCTTCTTTAGTTCTGGCTCACAGGCCGCACACGCCTTGTCTAAGGCCGTCCACGCCTTGTTGTAGGCCGCCCACGCCTTGTCTAAGGCCGTCCACGCCTTGTAGTAGGCCGCAGTCGCCTTGTCTAAGGCCGCCCTCGCCTTGTTGCAGTCCGCACACGCCTTGTCTAAGGCCGTCCACGCCTTGTTGTAGGCCGCCCTCGCCTCGTCGTAGGCCGCAGACGCCTCGGTTAATTCCCGGGGTATTTCGACCCGCGCTGGCCTGAAGTTCCTTAGCCTGATAGCCCTCTCGCCTTCAGCCTTACCGTTCATTATGCAGGTGATACGGCCTTCCACCCCGGACACTTTGTCGATCGGTTCGAACAATACTTCATGGTGAATGCACCAACCAAATTTAGCCTTGGGGTGGGCCGCAAAGGCGGCCCGACAGTCTTTCAATTCTTCTTCAATGGATTTAAATGTTGTCATTTCTTGAACAATCGTTTCTCTGCTCTCTCCTGTCTCTGGCGGGCCAGGCGCTCATCCTTCTTAGCCTTCTTCTCTTCCCGCTTCTGCCTCTCCACCATGCCAGCCTCCAATCGAATTATATAGTCGTAGACATCAAAGACCGAAATCGATTTCGGCCGCTGTGTCTTAGCCGGCCGTATTTCGATTAGATCCCCGTCCTTCAGGGAAACGACCAACGGCTTATTTTTATCAGGCCCGTGAGACAGAGACAATATGCCCCGCGTAATACGGATGGCCGGAGCGAGTTTATAGCCAGTGATGGCATTGGTGAATGGATCCCGAGTCGGTCGTTTATGGGAGAAGCTTTTCATCCGGCTGCGGCGTGAATGCCTGGGCCGTCAATGACCTCTGCGTAATCGGTCTCAGTCGACTTCAGACTGCCATGCTCCCGGATTTTCAAGGACGGAGTCCATTGCGCTTTGGCTATGGCGTCTTGGGGATTATCCGCCTGGACCCGCACGTAGAAGACTTCAATTATCTGCACTGCACATAGGTATTCGTTCATATAGTGTTTGCTGTGAATATGGTTCCACCGAACCAAGTATTAGCAGGCCAGTCTGCGGCATGCAGACGATCCAGTTCTGCCTCATGAGCACTCACGAGATCATAGAAGTTTACCCATGCCTGCGAGAATATGTCTCGGGTAGCGGTTCGTGCTTCCAGCTTTGCGCCTACCAGCGCATCAGCCTCCAGGTATGCGTCCATGGCAGTCTGCCATGTGCGCATGTCTCCACCCTCGGCCATGTCGACTTTTTGTTTGGCCTCCGACCTGGCGTAACGGGCACTGTCGTAGGATCGGACCGCAAGGCCAGCTCTCATCTCCTGCAACGCGTAACCGGGCGATGTGAGTAATTCGGCCGGTAATTCGACTCGAACTGGCCGCATATTGTAAAGCCGTGTTGCCAGTTCGCGGAACGGCTTGGCCTTCAGGATATATTGGATCCTGTTTTCGATCGGCGCCTCGACAATCGGCTCAACACGTATTGTGTGGTGTAGACACCAGCCCCATTTGGCTTCCGGGTGGGCAGCGAATGCCTCCCGGCATAACTTTAATTCTCGATCAATATTGTCTTGTGCTTCCATAGATGTGAGGAAGGCCCAGCATTGAATTATGCCAGGCCGTAGTTGTTGAAGAACCCTATTGCCCTGTGGACTTTACTGCTGGCCCTGTTGACCTTGCTGCTGCATGGCACCCATCATGGCGCCATAAGGCGGCTGGGCCGCTGGCGCAGAATGCAAAGCCTGTTGCGCCTGAGTGGCCGCGTCCACCTGTGTGCCGGCCGATGCCAGCTGCATTTGTGCCTTCTGATATTGCTGCTGGGCCGTGGCCAATTGCTTTTGCAGCATCTGATTGTGTTGCTGCATTTGCTTGGCCTGATCCTCGTAGTGCTTGCGGCGCTGTTCGGATACATTACGCACGGCCTTCTCGGCTGCACGAATGGACGCCTCCACATTGGCCCGCTTGATCACATACGGCAACAACGCAATAAAGTTCACCAATGGCCGGTGCGCTTTCTTCTCAGTCTCCTTCTTATCTTCAACACGTTCAGGCAAGCCTTTATCCTTGGTGACAGCAAATTCGTGTGCATCCCGGGGACTAATCGACTTGGCCGCACGGCCCGCCGGAGTATCCGTAATGGGAATCTCACCTTTTTGCATGGCCCGGACGACCCGGAAAAAGTGACCTTGTGCTTGCGATGTTGACGGCATATGACTATTTAGATTCTGGTGCTGGAGCCGCCGGGGCTTCCGCAGCCACATCCGGCTCTTGCTTCAATCCCAATAATGCATCCCTTTTCTCCCGAAGGCCAGTTAAAATTTCATCACATACCTCCACGGTAGGGTCTGCGGCCTTATCCCCCAGTTCCTCCATGATGCTGGTCATCAGAATGTCAGCGCAATGATTGATCAGTATTCGTTCCGGATGAAGACTGGCCCAGACATACCAAAAGTCTTGATTCACCGGTCTTGGATCCTGCTTCAGCATTTCGAAAAAATCGATAGCCAAATCAGCCGCAGCCAAACGAGCCAGGAAATCGCTCAGCTCGTTTAGATCCACAATGGCCAGTTGCAACTCACCCAAGACCCCAGAGAGCGCTGACATTTCTGGCAGCTCTCCCTTCTCGAACCACCCCTCCACTTGCCGGTCGTTCACCCAGGACGCCAGATAAAAGGCCAATGCGTCATTCACTGGTTTATCTACAACAGTCCCGGGCGCATTGTCGACGCCGGGTTTCCAATTCCTGGCGACCTGGCCAGAATTGCCGGCGTATTTAGAGTCCAATAGTTTGATCAAATCATTCGCTGTCATCGTCTGAACCCTTCGTTCGTTTGTGTACGCTGTACTTATGCACGGCGTATCCCGCTGCCATTAATACCACCAACTGCGGTAATGCCAACACAAATATGGTGCCCAGCACCATAAGCCCACTCACTGAATTAAAACCACGATCTTTTGAAATCATCCGACTTTTGTTTTCTTTGAAAAAATGAATGCAGCATATGCCGCCCAATACTGTTCTGCCTCTGTTCCCTTAATCTCCACGTGATGAGACGCCGAATAATCGAATCGCACCACCAGATGCCAATGGTCCAACCGTTGACGTTCCCTATACTTGTTCACCATGTCGTCCGGAATCGGATCATTGCAACAAGTCGCGAATTTGGGACATTGCTGCCGCGCATGTCCATGCTCATTGCGATAAAACCGTCGGCCCTCTGCTACCCGGTTAAAATTAATGAGCAGAGTCGTCATTAGTATTCGGCCCGGGATATTTGGTCGATCGGGCGGTTAAGTTTGTCTGCGGTCAGCGCATAAATACTGCATGTGTCTACTGCGGCGACTTCGCCTTCACTGGTTACGGATATAGCCCAGCCAACGGTATAACGAAGTCCTTCATGTCCAGATTCCGTAATAATTGCGACGTCGCCGGGGGCAATGTGCTCGATCAACGCATACTGCACCAGCACACCGGTGTCAGGGTCATCCTGGAATCCTTCGTCGGCCAGCAGACAAAATGTATGAGCTGTGCCTTCTACAAGTTCCAGACATCGCTGGCGAGCAGCCCAATCTCTGAACTTCTGTTCGTCCTTAACCCGGAAATAGTTTGTTCTGCCTAGAGCATTATAATTCATAAGAACTGATATTTAATGAATAAAGGAAAATGTTATTAGGCCGGGGCCGAGGCGGATAATCCAGCCTCGGCCCCAGTTTGTTCACCGCCACTACACTGTTTACGACAAGTAAGTCTGCTGCATCAGCACGGATGCAGCCACATCCACTTTGGCGCCCATACCTTGGTCGTACAACTTGGGATTCTTGTCCCACGCATCGTAATCCAGGCCCGTGAACTCCCGGACCGCGGCAAGATGTTCCGGCTTGTGCATTCGCAACTGGCACATGCCAGTGTCCATGGGTTCCCACGGTGTAGGCTCAGTCTCGCTCCGCGTGTCGTCCGACAGGAGCAGGCCATATGGAAGGCCACTCAACTGGCAAGACCGGATCCATGGCTTGCCGTCCTCCCCAACGCGAATTTGCAGGATGACCCACCAATTCGCCCGGTCACCACGTTCGATAGTGCTGTTGAATGGTATATACGACGTATGGTCCAACACCAGGCCGTCGGCTTTCCGTTCAACCGTCGTAGGCAAGAACATGTCCGTCACAACGAAGTCAAACGCCTTGGAGTACTTCCACTGGTACTGCGTCCGTACCAGGAGCTGGCCACTGCCCAAACCATGCCCGCAAGTTTTACGGAGTGCAATGCGCCGCAGATTGAGCGGCAGCAATTCACCGGGCTGCATGGGCGGCCGCGGCGTAAACTGCTTCTTGGGCTGACGCGGGTAGTTGTGCTGCGTTTGCTGGTTACGCTGATTCTGATGCTGCGAATGAGCCGACGGACGCTGCGGCTTGGCCGGCAATTCCACCCGACCAACCAGTGCACCCACTTCTACCTTCGCAGGAGCACTGGGGATATTGACTGTGACCGGCGGCGCCATGGCAATGGAGGCCGAAGCGGACGTTTCTGCTGCTGTGCTGGCCAAAGTAGGCGCAGCATTTTCGGTTGCTGAGTCTGAAACAAATGTGTCGACGAGTATCATAAATATGTTTGTGTTGAAGTGAACTCTTGTCGGGCTACAGTCAGTAAGCTCGACAAGGGTTCTTGGATGATTATTGTTTGACTTCAGTCTTGGCCGATAACGGCGGTACGATCAGGCCCTTGGCCTCCAGAGACGGCACCAGAAATATCTGAATCGTATCCGCCACGTCTGCTATCACGCTCCAATAAGTCGAGACAGGGACGGGTTGAGCTTCCTGCGTGAGCACCGTGCCTGCTGCCTGCGCTGCTTCCTGCGCTGCTTCCTGCGCTGCTTTCTGCGCTGCTACCTGGAGGGCCGCCTGGCGATACAATTCCAATCTCAAAGTCTGCAACTTCAGCAGACCTCGCCTGATATTCTCATCAGGCGTGCCAGGTGCCGGGGTCGGCAGCACTAGCACCGTATAAGGTAACGAGGCCGCCTTGACCTGGCCCTCCAGTTCTTCAATCCGGTTGTCGGCCGCAGCCTGTTCGGTGGCATGCTTCTGCAACAGCGCGGTCTGTGCTGATTCCCATGCTTCCTTCTCCAATTGGAGTTCAGCCACCTGGTCCTTCAGGGATTGCACGTCGTCAGCCCCAATATTGACGGTCTGCGGCTCAGAATTGACGTGCTTCTTGAACAAGGCAATAGCCTCCGGGCTCAGCAGAAGTTCGTGGATTTTGTCCACCTGTCCTTCAGCCATCTCCAACATGACCGCAGCGCAATGCATGGTCAACCCGTCTTGGCGGGCGTCCGTCGGAAATTTCGCCATAGCGTTGTAAAACGTTTTACCCATATGCCCGCTCCGGTCTGGGGTTTGGTTGGCCGCGGCCTTTTCAAAGGTCGGGATTTGACTCGCTGGTATACCTATTTTATCTTTAATTTGATGCCAACGAGGAGCTAACTCGTTCGCTAGGTTCAACAAACCCGGGTTCAACAATGAGCACGTAGTGTTCATACTTTTCTAAGTTCGGCGCGTTTTGGTTAGACCGCAATCATTGCTGCAAACGATTTCCTGAAAGTGCAATGATTTTTCCAGCCTTATCACGACGCACCCACATTCATGTGATTTGCGCCGGCTGGGAAATTGAATTGGACACAGGTCATTTCGCATTCGCGATTTTTGACCTTGAATCACCCGTCGGACAACACTCCAATGAGCGACTCAATAAAACTGACGAGTCTTCTATGCCCAAATTAAAAGCAGAGACGCATAAGCGGCGTTAGGGCCTATAATCATTCCAGACCTCCGGACGGGTGGCCCGGCGTCAATTCAAAGCACGCCTTCGTGACAGTGGAAAAAGAATCGACCGTTCCCCATACCTTTCTCTCGCGTGTGCCGTCCATTGCTGGATCTGCATCTCTGCCAAATTAAAAGCCGCTGTAAGGCCGGACTCGAACCGTTAGTGCTCCTCCGTATTCATACGGATGTGCTCGATGGCAATCTTTCGATTACACCCTTACACCACATACAGCAGCGAAGACAATCAAGGAGGCCGGGCTCGCCGGCAGGTTTGGGGCTTTGATGGGATTTGAACCCACGACTCCGGCCTTTTAAGCCGGTGAGATACCAGACTCCTCCACAAAGCAGTCCGTCGTCTCTTTCGAGACCGCATCTATCTTTCTGCCACTCCTTGATTAAATTGACGAACGAGGCGAGATTTGAACTCGCAATGCGCCGGGTATTTATTCACTAGCTTGGCCATGGCCACGCATCCTGAAGTGTCACAGAGGCATTTTACATTCTGCCACTCGTTCGCATGAATTGAAGTGTGCCGTTAAGCCAAAGAGTCCTTACTGTGGTCTGCCTCAAGTGTTGATTCACTTATCCTGCGGTAGTTGCCCATTTCACCCACAGGTTGTCACCACCGGGGATACCGGTGTTCTGGTCCCACACAGTTCATCATGGGAATAGTTTAATGCAGTAACCAGACTTTTAGACCAGCTCATTTCTCACTCTTTAAATGATGAGGTTTGACCCCCACATCCTTCAACCCAAATTGGTGGCCGAGATGGGACTTGAACCCATACGGCATTTTACTGCCCCGGGATTTTAAGTCCCGTGCGTCTGCCATTTCGCCACTCAGCCAATAAAAGAAAGACCGGGGCAGGACTCGAACCTGGATGGC
>Ga0265338_10007441_pt1 | contig 13593 bp, 14 predicted proteins | sample 42126metaG_FD_193579 | JGI IMG/M metagenome (GOLD analysis project Ga0265338, IMG submission 193579) | Rhizosphere microbial communities from Carex aquatilis grown in University of Washington, Seatle, WA, United States - 4-21-26 metaG | ecosystem: Host-associated > Plants > Roots > Rhizosphere... | reverse complement strand
ATCCTCGCGGTCGGTTTCGCCGCCACGACGTCCTTCAGCGACTTCCCCTGTTGGATCAACCCCTGAACCTTGTCGCGCACCGCGAGGATCATGTCGCGATAGGGCACCAGATCGTTGCGGCCGATGATCGTGCCGTGACCGGGCACCAGTTTGGTATTCGGTCCCGCCATCTTCATCAGGGAATCGAGCGCTTCGAGCATGCCGCTCAGCGATCCGCCATTGGCCGTATCGATATAGGGGTAGCCGTAATTGCGGTAGAAATCGCCGATCATGATGAGGTTGGCGTTCTCGAAACGGACCATGGTGTCGCCGCCGGTATGGGCCGCGCGCACCGGAATGAAATCCACCGTCTCGCCGTTCATGTGAATCTTCACCGGCGCGCCCAAGCCATAGGTCACCACGGGAAGCCCGGCGGGATCGCGCGGCTGGGCAGGTGCGCCGTTCGCGCCCGGCGGGGGATGCAGCATCTCCTCGCGCAGTTCCTCGCGCGCGAAGATGATCGCGCCTTGCTTGGCGAAGAAGGGATCGCCGCCGGTGTGATCGATGTGGATGTGCGTGTTGACGAGATAGCGTATCGGCCCCGTGCCGATGCGGCGCACCGCGGCCAGCACCTTGTCGGTGATCTGGCCGTATTGCGCATCCACCATCAGGATGCCGTCCGGGCCGGCGAGCACGCCGATGCGGCCGCCCGCCGCATCCTGATGATTCTTGTCCGCTCCCGCCGAACCGGACAGCATGTACAAATTCGGCGCCATCTTGTCGGTGATGATTTCGATGCTTTTGTAATCGATCTGCGCCGATGCGCCGGTCGAAACCACCGCGCCGAGCGTTGCCCCGAGCAACAGCCACAAGAATTTCATGGTCCCCTCCCTTGGGTTGACTCAAGCATGCGTGGGCCGGCCCCGCGGTTCAAGGCGCGAACAGCTCCGCGCTTGCGTTCCACGCGGGCGCGCGGTTGAATCCCGGAACCGACATCAGGACCGCCGAACATCATGGAAATCAGACGGTTGGGCCCGGCCATGGGCGCCGAAATCCTTGGCGCCGACCTCAACGCGGCGGACGAGGCGGATTTCGATCGCATCCGCGACGCCTTCCTCACCCACCAGGTGATCGCCATCCGCGATCAGGATTTGCCGCCGGCGGCCCAGCTCGCCTTTTCGCGGCGGTTCGGCTCCCTCGAAGATCAGCTCAATGCCCATTACACGGTGCCCGGCTTTCCTGAAGTGCTGGTTCTTTCCAACGACCTGAAGGACGGCAAGCCCATCGGCCTGATCGACGGCGGGGATTTCTGGCATTCGGATTCCTCGCACCGCGATTTTCCGAGTCTGGCGACCATCCTTTATGCGGTGAAAAACCCCGAGCATGGCGGGGACACGGAATTCGCCAACATGCATGCGGCCTATGAGGCGCTCCCCGCCGAGTGGAAACGCCGGATTGCCGGGCTCAAGGGCATCCACGCGGTTTCCAAGCTCAAGAACAAGCGGGTCACGGTCTCGCCCCGCCGCCCCGACGGGAAGGACTTCTACGAGCGCCAGAAATCCCTTCCCGACCAGGTGTGGCCGCTGGTCCGTACCCACCCGGCGACCGGGCGGAAGACCCTCTACGTCTCCCCGCGCTTCACCATCGGCATCGAGGGGATGAGCGAGGCGGAAGCCGACGAAACCCTGGATTTCCTGTTCGCGCACCAGATCCGGCCCGAATTCGTCTATCGGCACAGATGGGAGGACCGCGATCTCGTGATGTGGGACAACCGTTCGGTCATCCATCGGGCGACCGGGGGCTATTCCTACCCCGACACCCGGACGATGCACCGCACCGTGGTGGCCGGCGACAGGCCGTTCTGAGTCCGTCCGGAGCGCGACGCCGTAACATTCCCGTTAGCGATGCTTATCGTTGCGTAATGTTCAGCTTTGCGAAAGATTGAGCCCTTACATTGAAGGGGCGTCCGCTTGGCTTCCCCGGGCTTTGCCGCTATGTGTCACAGCCCTTACACCAAGCGGTTACGGCCGGACCTGAAGAACGCATGCGACTGCTCAAACTGATCCCTGACCACACCAAGATCGACTTCGTCGGTGCGCGCTATTACGCCTTCGGCATCGACGGGTTGCTGCTGCTTATCTCCTTGGTTTCGCTGCTTTATTACGGGCTGAACTTCGGCATCGACTTCACTGGCGGCGTGCTGCTGGAGGTCAAGGGCAACAAGAGCATCGAGATCGCCCAGATGCGCGCGAAGATCGACAGCCTGCATTTCGCCGACGCCCAGCTGCAATATTTCGGCGGCGGCGAATGCGAGATGCCGGTCAATTCCTGCGTGCTGATCCGAGTCCAGCCGAAGATGAACGACCCGGCGAGCGACCAGGCGGTGGTGAACAGCGTCAGAACCGCGCTTGGCAGCGATTACGCCTTCCGGCGCACCGAAGTGGTGGGTCCCAAGGTCTCCGGGGAATTGAAAAACGCGGGCATCCTCGCAACCGTGATCGCGGTTCTCATGATCGGACTCTATGTCGCGGTCCGGTTCGAGTGGCAGTACGGTGTCTCGGCGATCTTTGCGACCGGCCATGACGTGTTCGTGACGGCCGGTCTCTATTCGCTCGCCCATCTCGATTTCTCGCTGTCGTCGGTGGCAGCCCTTCTGACGCTGGCCGGCTATTCGGTGAACGACACCGTCGTGGTGTTCGACCGTATTCGCGAGAACCGGCGTCGCTATAAGCGCATGGGCCTGCGCGAGTTGATCAATCTTTCGACCAACCAGACCCTCTCGCGGACGGTCCTGACCTCCGGCGCCACCGCGATTTCGATCATCCCGCTCCTGCTGTTCGGCGGACCGACGCTGTTCGATTTCACCGCGGCCATCCTGTTCGGCATCGTGGTCGGCACCTATTCGTCGATCTATGTCGCGGCCGCTTTCCTGATCTACCTGCCGCAGGTGGCGGCCAGTGGCCGTGAAGAGCCTGTGCCCGCGCCGGCCAGCGGCGCCGCCCGCTCAAGGTGACGATGAACCGGCACGTACCCATCGAGGCAGAACCCGCCGCGCAGCCCCCTCGCACCTCCGATTTGCTGCGGGAATTTGCGCGCACTTTGCCCTCCGACCGGGTGACGCTCGGGGAAATCGTGAGCGGGCTCGGCGACCGGGGCCTGGGTGTGCTGCTCGCGGTGTTTGCGCTTCCCAACATCCTTCCCTCCGCGGTTCCTTTCGGCAATGTCCCGACCGGCATTCCGCCATTGGTGTTCGCAATTCAGCTGATGCTGGGGCTGGATCATCTGATTCTGCCGGGCTTCATGGCGCGCTGGACCACGGGCACGCATTGGCTGAAAGCGGCCGCACCCAAAGTTGCCTCCGTCCTCTCCTGGTTCGAGCGGCTGCTCACGCCGCGGATGGAATGGGTGACGAGCCCCAAGGCCGAACGCATTGTCGGGGCCATCGCGATCATTCTCGCTGTCGTTTCAACGTTGCCGATTCCGTTCGGCCATAATCTGCCGGCACTCGGGCTGGTGCTGATCGGGCTTGGACTGATCGAACGCGACGGCCTCGCGATCATCATCGGAGCCGCGATCGGCCTCGTCGGGGCGATCCTGCTGGGACTGGTGATCTTTGGCGTCGCGCACGGACTTGCCTTCATCATCCACGCGCGGCACGTCCATTTGTAGCGAATGGCGAATGGCGAACAGAAGCCGTTCGTCTGTTCGCGTTCTTCAGAACGGAATCCAGTTCCGCTCCTTCGAATAGGACAGGTAGCCGATATTGGCGGCCCCGCGCAGGCCGACGCCCGTGCGCATGGGCGCCAGGATGATGCGGCCGTTCTGCTGATAATTCACGCCGATGCCGGCGATGAAATAGGCGCTGCCTTCCACGCCTCCGAAGCGGTTATAGATCGCCTCCGGATTGGGCAAATTGTAGATCAGCGTGAAGGCTTTCGACGCATTGGCGCCGAAATCGAACCCGACGGAGGGCCCTTGCCAGAACACGGTCTCCGGCGCGCCCTGGCCCTTCATGTAGAGCGAGCCTTCGCCATAGCGCAGGCCGACCACCACCGCACCCGAGCCCTCGCTGCCGGTGATATAGGCGTTCGGCCGCCCATATTTGGCGAACACGCGTTCGACGGCCTTGCCCATCGCCGCGGTGGTGACGCCGAAGAAATCCGCACCCGCCTTGACGATTTCGTCGGGGCTGTAGGTGTCGGGTTCGCGCGGATCGCGCTCGGCTGCGGCCGATGCGGTTGAGGAGACCGCGAGAGAGAGAAGGAGCGCGCCCGCCCAGGCGCGGAAGAGTTTCAGCATGCTCATCCCCTTGTTCTCCAGATGCCTGACGGTTTCGGAACGCGCATGCGCGTCCGGTTTTCCGAATCTGCAAGTTCAATATACCAGTTTGGACATTTTTGAGGCAGGAAACGGGGCGGGCCACATCCGATTCGCGGAAACAACTGGAACTTTTGCGCGTTTGCTCGGAAGATCGCGGGCGAAACCGAAGGACCTCCGGCGCGGGCTGCCATGGCTAAACCATCCGTACACGAATCAAAGCGCGGGGCAATCGGCATGGGCGGCTGGATCGCCATTGCCGCCATGGGGGTGGTGCTCGGGGCCTCGATCTGGTTCCTGTTCTATGGCTGGAATCTGACGGACGCCAACATCGACACCAACGGCTATATCGCGCTGACGCTCGGGATCGTGCTTTCCATGGTGCTGGGCGGAGGTCTCATGGCGCTTCTCTTCTGGTCGAACCGCAAAGGCTACGATCGCTGAGATTCCTTGCCTTTGAGCGAATGTTCCCGTTCCGGCGTTATCTCTTGAGCCCGGCCGGGGAGAAACGGCCGGGCTGAGGATTTCAGCCATGAACAAGCATGTTCCGCAGCCGCCCGATGACCCGAATGCGGCGGTTGCCGAAGCGCCGGAGCGTGCGGAGAAGCCGCAACAGGCGAAACCTCTAGCCCAGCCCGCCCCTTCACCCGGCCAGCCGCCCGAAAATCCCGAGCCGGACGAGCCGTGCGGCAAGCCACGGGACAAAGAGAAGAAATCCGTTCTCCGGACGCCCGAGTTCCGGACGATTGCAGGGATCGGCGGCGCTTTTCTTGCCGTGATCGGCGCGATTGTGTGGTGGTCCTGGAGTCCCGGCGAGGCGAAGATCGCCTACATGGCGCAGAAAGCCCGCTATGACAGCATTGTCGTCGCGGTGCGCGCGAACGGCATTCTCAGCCCCCGCGACACCATAGACGTCGCGGCGCCCGAGGGCGGCCGGGTGGAATTTGCAGCAGTCCGAAGCGGGGAGCGTGTCGAAAAAGGCCAAGTTCTGGTCCAGCTTGCGTCCGATTCGGTGCGTGAGGAACTCGCCTATGCCGAAACCGAGCGCGCCTCCCGCGCCGCCGATATGGCGCGTGCCGATGCAGACGTTGCCGAGGACCGCGCCGAGGTGGCGAGGGAGCGCCCATCCGTCCCGGCCGGGGGCGCCTCGGCCGCACAAGCCCGCCTCAGCCGCGCGCTTGCCGGCGCCAACGAAGCCCGCGCGCTGCTGCGCGACACCGACGGCGAGATTGCCGCCTTGCGCGCGAGACGCGACAGCCTCGCGGTGCGGGCGCCGGTTGGCGGCATCGTGCTCAAGAACAATCTCGATACGGATGATCTTCCGCGCTTGCGCACCGTGCCGCGGGGCGAAACGCTCTTCACGATGGCGACGGATCTCTCGCAACTCAGCCTGAAGGCCGCGTTTCCCGAAAGCGAGATCGGCAGGCTGCACGCTGGCGAGCGGGCCGAATTCCGCGTTCCGGCGTTTGCCAATCGCATTTTCGCCGCGACGCTGGCGGCCATCGAAGCCTGGCCGAAGATCGGGAACAAGGACGGCCGGAGGGAAACCCTCTATGCCGTGATGCTCTCCGCGCCGAATGAAGACGGCGCCCTGCGTGCAGGCATGAACGCAGAGGTCAGCGTCGTCACCGCCGAAGCGCGGAATGTGCTCGTGGTGCCCAATGCGGCGCTCGTCGTGCATCCGCCGGCCGATGTGGAGTCGCGCTATCCGGCGCCCAAGGTTTTGCCCGGAGCACCGCGTTCCTACCGCGTGTGGGTGCTGGCGGACGGTGCGCCGGAACCACGCGACATCGTGCCCGGCTTGAGCGACGGGCGCGTCACGCAAGTCGTTTCCGGCGATTTGCGTGCCGGTGATTCCGTCATCGTGGACAGCAGCATCCGCCAGAGCGGCAAGGCCTCTTCATGACCGCCTGCCTCCGGCGCCCATGCCGCGCGTGCGCGGGATTGCGGGCATCGGCCGCCGCCTGATCTCAATCGTTGACCGTCTATTCGATCCCGCGGGCGATGAAGTATGGGTTGGCAAAACCTTCGGCAATCTTCCCGTAGAGAAGCGGTGCGCCTTCGAGCGTCTTTACCGAGCCGCCGGCCGCTTCCAGCACAGCCTGCCCAGCGGCGGTGTCCCATTCCATGGTGCGGCCGTGGCGCGGATAAAGATCGGCCTCGCCCGTCGCCACCAAACAGAACTTCAGCGATGAACCCGCCGCCAACAGATCGGCAATGTGATAGGCCGCGAGATACTCGTCCGTCTTGGTGTCGCGATGGGTACGGCTTGCGATGGCCACAAGCCCGTCCGCCGGCGCGCGCCGCGCGTGGATCGGCTCGGCCGTGCTGATCTCGACCGGCAAATCCTCCGGCGCGGCCAATTCGAAGGCGCCGTTTGTGCCGTCGCCGATCCACATCCGCGCTTTGGCGGGGGCGGATACGACACCGCACACCGCGCGGCCGTTCTCGATCAGCGCGACGTTCACGGTGAACTCGCCGTTGTGTTTCAGGAACTCCTTGGTGCCGTCGAGCGGATCGACCAGAAAGAATTTCGCGCCCACATGACGCGGCAGGCGGCCGGCGGCGACTTCTTCTTCGGCGACGATGGGCACGTCCGGCGCCAGCTCTTTCAGCCGCGCGAGAATCAGCGCTTCGGCCTCTTCATCGGCCGCGGTCACCGGAGACGCATCGTCCTTCACGCGGGCTTCCGTGCCGGATTCGTAATGCTTCAGGATCACACGCCCCGCCTCATGGACGATTTCGGCGAGTTGAGCTGCGAGCGGCGAGAGCGTCTTTGGCATGGTCCTGTGATAAGAAAGGGACTTTAAGTAATCGTTAAGGGGGCGAGTCCAGACTCACCATCTGGAAACGCTGATTCGGCTTGGCGATGCTGCACGTTAAAGGACTCTCGATGAACGATCTGGAATTCGCCGCGCTACTGGTGTCGCGCGTCTGCCATGACCTTGTGAGCCCGGTGGGCGCCGTGGTCAACGGCCTCGAAGTATTGGAGGACGAAACCGACCCCGCCATGCGCGCGGACGCGCTCAAGCTTGTGGCGGCAAGCGCGGAACAGGCGGCCGCGCGGCTGCAATTCGCGCGCATCGCGTTCGGAGCGGCGGGCTCGGCCGGTGCGGAACTCGATCTCAACGAGGTCGGCCGCATCATGACGGGCCTCGTCAAGGGCGGCAGGCTCGAGCTGGTCTGGAACGCGCACGCGCTCAATTGGCCCAAGGATTGGGCGAAGCTGTTGATGAACGCGGTCCTGGCCACGTCCGATTGCCTGCCGCGCGGCGGGCGCGTGGTGGTGGAAACCTCGGCCGATCCGGCGGCACCTGCTTTCCGTATCGCCGGTACGGGCACGATGGTGCGGCTCTCCGCCGAGACCGAGCGGGCGCTGGTGGGGGAGCCCATGGGCTTGCTCGATGGGCGTTCGATCCAGCCTTATCTCACCTATCAGCTGGCAAAGTCGCTGAATGCCGGGCTCACGCTCAGCGCCTCGGCAAACGAGGTCTGTTTCGCCGCCGGATGAGGACTCCGGTCCGGCTTGAACGCGGTGTTTACCTGGCTTGCGCCAAAATGGCGGCTTGAGCGGAGGAACGCGTCATGAAGCAGTGCCTGATCGTCGATGACAGCCGCATCTTGCGGAAGATCGCGCGCAAAATTTTGGAAGAGCTCCAGTTCTCCATCGAAGAGGCCGAAGACGGCGCGGTGGCGCTCGATTGCTGCCGGCGCAGCATGCCCGACGCCATCCTGCTGGACTGGAACATGCCCACGATGTCGGGGATCGAATTCCTGCGCGTGCTTCGGCGCGAGCCCTTCGGGAGCAAGCCCACCGTCGTGTTCTGCACCACGGAGAACGACATCGCCCACATCACCGAGGCGATCGGGGCCGGCGCCAACGAATATCTGATCAAGCCCTTCGACCGCGAAATCATGGAAGCGAAACTGGCCGAAGCGGGACTGATGTAATAACAGGGCGCTTCCCAGGCAGGCCCCTGGGGTTGTTTGCGCCGATGCAATTGCACGCGCCAAAGTAAGAAGGGCGCAAGGGTTACCCCTCGCGCCCTTTGCCCAGCCCGACAACGGCCAAATCCTAGGCGGCGACTTTCTCATCGGGATCGCGCAGCACATAGCCCCGGCCCCACACCGTCTCGATGTAGTGCTCGCCATTGCAGGCGACTGCGAGCTTCTTGCGCAATTTGCAGATGAAGACGTCGATGATCTTGAGTTCGGGCTCGTCCATGCCGCCATAGAGATGGTTCAGGAACATCTCCTTGGTCAGCGTCGTGCCTTTGCGGAGCGAGAGCAGCTCCAGCATCTGGTATTCCTTGCCGGTCAGATGCACGCGCTGGCCGTCGACCTCCACGGTCTTGGCATCGAGATTGACCGTGAGCTTGCCCGTGGTGATGACGGATTGCGAATGACCCTTCGAGCGGCGCACCACGGCCTGGATGCGCGCCACCAGCTCGTCCTTGTGGAAGGGCTTGGTCATGTAGTCATCGGCGCCGAAGCCCAAGGCCTTGACCTTGGCTTCCACGATGGCGTTGCCGGAGAGAATGAGGATCGGGGTTTGCACCTTCGCGAGGCGAAGCGATTTCAGCACCTCGAAGCCGCTCATATCGGGGAGCGTCAGGTCCAGCACGATGATGTCGTAATCGTAGAGCTTGCCGAGATCGATGCCTTCTTCGCCCAGATCCGTCGTGTAGACGTTGAAACCTTCGGAGCGCAACATGAGCTCGATGCTGCGAGCCATTGCGCTATCGTCTTCGATCAAGAGTACGCGCATCGTGCCTAAATTCCCTTTGCCGACCGGCTTAGGCCGTCCTTGTTAACCCATTTCCTAACCTTAAAGGGAATTGGTTAAAACTAAATTGCCAATCGTCAAGGGAACGCCTCGCTTACCATCCAAACCCGCCCGGACCCTCGGTATTTCCAATACGTCATTGATTTTCCTCGTTAAGTTTACTGGAGTTTAAGTCCTATTCCTCAAGATGAGGGTTCATCGGCCGGGACCAAATGCAAGAAAGTCCGGCAGGAATTTGGGGGCTCCTTGCAAGCTTTGATCGAGAATATCGGCCGGTTGCCGCGGCGCACCCGCTTCGGAAGGGTGGCCCGCGTCGAAGGGCTTTTGATAGAAGTTACAGGCGCTTCCGGCGCCATCGGCTTGGGGGGAAGGCTCTCTCTCGCGGGCAAGGACGGCCAGGAGACGCTCTGTGAGGTGGTGGGCTTCCGCGACGGAAGGGCGCTCGCCATGCCGTTTGGGCAGCTCGACGGAATCACCCTCGGCGGGCGTGCGACGTTCGAGGAACGCATCTCGGCAATCCATCCGAGCCGGGCCTGGCTCGGCCGCGTCATCGATGCGTTCGGGCATCCGACCGACGGCAAGGGCCCGCTGACGCACGGGATGGAGGCGTATCCGCTGCGTGCCGCGCCGCCGACGGCCCATGCCCGGGCGCGAATCGGCGGCAAGCTCGATCTGGGCGTGCGTGCGCTCAACGCGTTCGCCACCTGCTGCAAGGGCCAGCGCATGGGAATTTTCGCGGGCTCGGGCGTGGGGAAATCGGTCCTGCTCGCGATGCTCGCGCGCAACACCGCAGCCGACGTGACGGTCATCGCGCTTGTCGGCGAGCGCGGCCGCGAGCTCAAGGAATTCATCGAGGACGATCTCGGGCCGGAAGGGTTGGCGCGAAGTGTTGTCGTGGCTGCTACCTCCGACGAGGCGCCGCTGACCCGCCGCCAGGCCGCTTTCGTAGCGATGGCGACGGCGGAATATTTCCGCGATCAGGGTCTGCACGTGCTGCTGCTGATGGATTCGGTCACGCGCTTCGCCATGGCTCAGCGCGAGATCGGGCTTTCGGCGGGCGAGCCGCCGGCCTCCAAAGGCTACACACCGACCGTGTTTGCCGAATTGCCGCGTCTTCTCGAGCGCGCGGGGCCCGGTCGCGCGGGGACCACGGGAAGCATCACCGGATTGTTTACCGTCCTCGTCGAGGGCGACGACCACAACGAACCGATTTCGGATGCGGTGCGCGGTATTCTCGATGGCCACATCGTGCTTGAGCGCGCGATCGCCGAGCGCGGCCGTTATCCTGCGATCAACATCCTGAAGTCGTTGTCACGGGCGATGCCGCAATGCAATTCCGATGCGGAACAGGCCGTCGTCACGCAAGCCCGCAGCCAGCTTGCTACTTATGAGGACATGGCGGAATTGATCCGGCTCGGCGCCTATCGCCCCGGAAGCAGTCCGGAAGTCGACCGCGCGATTTCACTTTATCCGCAGATCGAAGCGTTTCTCAGCCAGAAAAAAGATGAGCGCACAACCCTTGCGGCCGGTTACGCGAATTTAAGCAAGATCGTGGATACTGGCACTATGAAAGGTAGTGCTCGATGAAACGCCGCGGTTCTCTTTTGCGCCTGAAGCGCTTCCGGGTCGATGAGCTGAAGCGACGGCTCGCGACGCTGGACGAGATGAAAGCCGATCTGGAAAAGAAGCTTTCGGATCTCGAGGATTCGGTCGTACGCGAGCGTCAGCGCGCCCACGATTCGGACATCGGACGGCTCGCTTTTCCGAGCTTCCTGCAATCCATCGACGCGCGCCGCAAGAACATCCGCACCACCATGGCGGATCTGGAACGCGAACGCGCCGCTCAGCAGGACGATCTGTCCGCCGCATTCCAGGATTTGAAAAGCTTCGAGCTGGCCGAGGAGGAACGCCTGCGCCGCGCCGCCGAAGTCGAAGCGCGCGCGCAGCAATTGCGCCTGGACGAAATGGCGATGGTGCGCCATCTGAGAAAACACGGCGCCCGTCAAGCCGGCTGAAATATCAGCGATTTACCAGCGAGCCGTAGAATTCGCGCAAAGCGCCGCGCGTGCGGTCTTTGTTGTAATGCGCCGCGGTTGCCAAACCGGCATCGCGCACCGCCAGGATTTCCGGCGCACCGCTCTCCAATCCGGTCACGATGCGGGCCAGCGCGTCGGCCACTTCCTCCAGATGATCGGGCGCGAACCAGAATCCGTTTTCCGCGGTCGCGTATTCCTGGCCGCCATAGCCGGTGAAGCCCGCCACAATCGCGCCCGAGGCCATGGCTTCGAGCGGCACGAGGCCGAAGGATTCCAGGAACGGCAGCGACAGCACGATCGCGGAGCGCCCGAAAATCTCGGCCGTCTCGCGCTCGGACGCATTGTCGATGATCCGCCAGCCGGCGGCGAGATGGGGATATTTGAGCGTGAAGATGCGCTGGATCGCGGCCGCCTCGCGCGGCAGCTTTTTCGGGATCAGCGCGATCTGCATCGTCTTGTCGCGCGGGCGGAATAGAGCGGTGTCGATGAAGCAGGGGATCACCGCGATGTTCGAAAGCCTGAGCACGCGTTCGAGAAATCCCTTGGCGATATGGCTCTGGCAGATGACGCGTTCGAATCCGATCTCGCGATAGCGCTCGGCCGGGACCGGATTGAACAGCGTATAGTAATGCGCCTGGCTGAACAGGATCTTGCGCGCCGGAAGCTGCACCATCTCGGCGAGAAGGCCGTTCAGCGATTCCGGAAAGACCAGGATGTCGTCGGGCGCGGGGGTGTAGCGGGTCAGCAATTTCGCGCGGGATTCAAACCAGGAGGGCGCGCCGTCCGGCTGGAAAACCCATGCGTCGAAGCCCAGTTCCGTCAGCAGTTCCGCGTGCCGGTGGACGGTCTTGATCCCGCCGGTGATCTCCGTCTTGGCGAAGGGAATGAGAAAGACGATCCGCGCCACGGGCTCCTCACTGGGATGAAGGCGCTGTCCTCATCCTTCGACAAGCTCAGGATGAGGACTTAGCAGGATTCCTCATGCTGAGTTTGTCGAAGCATGAGCAACCGCGCAACTCGCCGGGGACGACGAATCCTATCGTAACGCGGCGTTGATCTTTTCCAGCGCGGAGGAACCCGGACAGAGCTCCTTCTCCGACAGCGTGTTGAGCGGCACGTCCACCGTGTTCAGCATGGCGTGCATGTCCCTCGGATTGGGGTCGAGATAGATCAGGCCCGTCACCAGTTCGCCCGCCGCCGCGCGGCTCTGCATGTAGGTCATCGCGGCGATGCGGTCGTGCGGATCGTATTCGGGATGCAGCTTGGCGAGCTTCAGCAACGAGCCGTCATGCAGCGTCACGTCCGTGCTGGTGCCCGGTTCGTAATCGACCGTGATCGGTTCGCGCGTGTCCATGAAATCCAGGCGATTGACCGCTTCGTTGTGGGCGCGGACGAATTCGAAGCTCTTGGTCGAACCGGGGTGGTTGTTGAACGCCACACAGGGGCTGATGACGTCGATGAAGGCGGGGCCCGGATGGGAAAGTCCCGCCATCAGGAGCGGCACAAGCTGCTTCTTGTCGCCGGAGAAGCTGCGCGCGACGAAGGTGGCCCCGATCTGCAGCGCCAGACCAACGAGGTCGAGCGCGGAATCGTTGTTGAGCCCGCCGGCTTTGCTCTTGGAGCCGCGGTCGGCGGTGGCCGAGAACTGGCCCTTGGTCAGTCCGTACACGCCGTTGTTCTCGGTGACGTAGAGCATGTTCACGCTGCGGCGCACGCAATGCATGAACTGGCCGAGCCCGATGGAGGCGGAATCGCCGTCGCCCGAGACGCCCAGATAGATGAGCTGCTTGTTGGCGAGGTTGGCGCCCGTCAGCACCGACGGCATGCGGCCATGCACCGAATTGAAGCCGTGGCTTTGGCCCAGGAAATAATCCGGCGTCTTGGACGAGCAGCCGATGCCGGAGAGCTTTGCCAGCCGATGCGGCTCGATATTCAGTTCGAAGCAGGCCGAAATGATGGCGGCCGAGATCGAATCGTGCCCGCAGCCGGCGCAGAGCGTCGAGATCGAACCTTCATAGTCGCGGTGCGTGAAGCCGAGCCCGTTCTTGGGCAGCGCCGGATGATGGAATTTCGGCTTGGCGAGATAGGTCATTCGGCGGCTTCCTTGGCTTTGATCTGGAGGCGTTCGGCGATCGCGCCGGTGATGAAGCGGGCGGTGATCGGCGTTCCGTCATAGTGCAGGACCGAGATGCAGCGCGCCGGGTCGATGGCGCACTCGTTCACCAGCAGCATGCGCAGTTGCGCGTCGCGGTTCTGCTCGATCACGAACACCTGGTCGTAGGCGTTGATGAAATCCACCACCTCGTCGGAGAAGGGGAAGGCGCGGATGCGCAGCGTGTCGAGGTTGAGCCCCTTGCCTTCCAATTCGACCAGCGCTTCGGCCATCGCAGCCGAGGTGGAGCCGAAATAGATCACGCCGTAGCGCGCCTTGTCGCGGGACTTGTGCAGCACGGGCGCGGGCACCAGCGATTTCGC
>Ga0265338_10007440_pt1 | contig 13593 bp, 13 predicted proteins | sample 42126metaG_FD_193579 | JGI IMG/M metagenome (GOLD analysis project Ga0265338, IMG submission 193579) | Rhizosphere microbial communities from Carex aquatilis grown in University of Washington, Seatle, WA, United States - 4-21-26 metaG | ecosystem: Host-associated > Plants > Roots > Rhizosphere... | reverse complement strand
TTGGATGCCAGCCGAAGCCTGCGATCTGGTGTAGGTCGCGTCGCGCGCCGAAGGTCAGCGAAGCAGGCTGGTGTACATGTAGCGGACGTGGACGGGCCCGCCGGGGAAATAGAAGGTCTTCCCGTACGAGAATGTCCGCGTTGTTGTGTCGTAAGTGAGCGTGCGCGGGCCGTCGGTAAAGTTCGGATCGTACACATGGAACGCGATCTGATCCGGCTGCGGTCGCTCGAGTTCTTTGAAAACGGTGACGGCATGATTGATGTTCACGTGTGGGAAATTGTAGAGCCACACGACCATCGGGTGACCCTGTTGCAACCAGTGTTGCAGTTCGTCGGCCAATTGCGCTTCATACTCGAGCGAGGGCCGAAACGGCATGGGAAACTTCCGCAGATGGAAATAGGTCGTCCAACCCGCGCCCATGTTCGCCCGCACGAGACGGCCTTCCCGCGCGGTCAGGTCGTGCAAGCTGGCGAACGACGGAAATGTGATGCGTTGATCGGGCGGTTCACTCGGCCACCACGCGGCGCGGTTGCGGACCAGGCGAATGCGGCGCGCCAGTTCATCCGCCGACACGGGCGGTGCTTGCGGGTCAAAGCGTGCATGTTTCCAGAATTGCACCACGCCCGCGGCCATGATGAAACAACGACGCGTGTAGCTGTGCTCGCGGCCGGGCGTGTTGGTGTCGGCGACGTGGACGCCGTTTTGGTAGTTGAACACGAGTTCGTTCGCGTAGGCAAAGGTGTCCTGCTGAAAATCGAACGGCCGGCCCGGGCCCGCCGTCGGTTTGACGGACGCGCAGCCGGTCGAAATCGCGAGCAATCCGAGCGCTATCAGAATCCGCATGATTTCAGCTCCAACAGGCATTGTGTATCCCGGTCGTTATCGACCGAGCGCGGATGGAAGTAGAACTCATGGAGTCCCACGCCGAGTTGCCGTGCCGCATCCGCGACTTCCTGCGATTGCATGCGAAATGTGCGGCCCAGGCCCCAAAGCGTGTCGCTGCAATGCAATGGACCGCGCCGGCGACGTGGTTCCATCCACAATCGGTCGGCAATCCCCATCCACATCGCATCCCAGCACGGCGAGAAAAATCGTGGTTTGCCGAGGCGTATCCAGCCGTTGAACGGTCGCGGCAGGACATCGAGCATTGCGCGGTACACGAACGGGTGGGCATGGAGGTGATGGTGCGAGTTGACAAACGCGCACGCCAGCCCGGTGGCGCGGAACATCTCCCATTGCGCGGTCACTTCGTCACGCATCAGTTGCCGCGCGCGGCGTGATAAACCGATGGCCCACGCGGCGCGTTTGTACGAATGACCCCAGGGCCACGCCGCGCGGGTGACGGGCTGCGAGCTGTCGAGGTGTAGATGCCAACCGACTTGGAGATGCGGGTGGTCGCGGGCCCGGTCGACGGCGTCTTCGGTGCCCGGCTGGCCCATCATCAAGCTGGCGCCCCGCAACGCGCCCCGGCTGTGGGCATGGATGATGGCGTGGTTGACCGCCGGGCTCATTCCCAAATCATCACCAACGAAAAACACTTCTCTGTCATTCATCTTTGCCGTAGATTCTGACGCAATGTTCGCGGGTACGCAATTCTTGATCACCGGTGGCACGGGGTTTATTGGCCGTCACGTGGTGAGCCGTCTCCTGGCCCGGGGCGCGCGGGTGCGCGTCTTCTGCCGCCGACCGGAGAAAGCGCAACGATTGTTTGGCGACCGCGTGACACTGGCCCGTGGTGACCTGCGCGATCGTGCCAGCGTCGTGGCCGCGGTGCGCGACTGCGCCAAGGTGATTCATCTGGGCGCGACCTTTCAATTCGGGCGGCGCGTGCGGGGGATCGTCGAAGAAACGAACATACGCGGGACCGAGTACGTGATTGAGGCCGCGGAACGCAGCGGCGTCGAGCGGTTTGTGCATGTCAGTTCGTGCGGCGTGTTGGAAGGCAGGAGCACGTTACTGACGGAGCGGGACTTCCCGGATAATGTCGCCAGCTACGAGGCCTATCGGCGGTCGAAATGGCTCAGTGAACTCGCGGCGTTGCAAGCGGCACGCCGTGGGTTGCCGGTGACGATTGCCACCCCGACCAGCCCGCTGGGGGCGGGAGATGAAACGCCAACGCCCACGGGGCGGATCGTACGCGACTTTCTGAGCGAGCGCTTTCCATTCAGCGCGCGCGTCGGGTTGAATTTCATCCACGTAGACGAGTTGGCCGAGGGCATCCTCGCCGTGGCCGAACGCGGGCGAATCAGCGAACGGTATTTGCTCGGCCATCACAACGTATGGCTGCAGGATTTTCTCGAAACGCTCGCGCGGATCACGAATCGTGCCGCGCCGCGCCTGGCGTTGCCGCAGCCAGCCATAGCGTTGGCGGGCGCCGTGGGCGAAGTGATCGGGAGCGAACGGGTCTGCCGGGAAACTTCGGCCCACGCACGGCGGCGGCAGTGGTTTGACTTCTCGAAGGCGGCGGAGGAACTTGGCTGGCGGGCGCGAGTGCCGTTGGAGACGATTGCCAGCGAAGCGGTCCAGTGGTTTCAACACGGGCCGCAACCAATATGAGTTTCCTGCTGACGGAATCCGATGTCACCACTTCTTGAATGGCTGCTGATCGGTTGGTCGCTGCTGGCCGTGTGCTGGTGGGGGATCGCCACCGGGCTCGTCTTCCGCGGGCGTTATCAGTCGCTCGGGCGAAGCGGGCAGAAGACGGAAATAACCGGACGCAATCCAGCGACCCTATCCATTTTCAAACCCATCGCCGGGCTGCAAGGCGGCGTCCCCACGCCGCCACTGATCGCCGCGCTGGAGTCATTTATCAACCAGATGGACGAGAGAGCGGAGATGTTGCTGGGTATCGAAGATGGAGACGCGGAAAAGTGGCAACCCGTCATCGAACAATGGCGGAGGAAATTCCCGCGGGCGGAACTGAAGCCGGTCGTGGCCCCGCGGCCCACGAGATTCCTCAGCCCGAAGGTTTCCTGGTTTCACGTGTTGGCCGATCTGGCGAGCGGCGAACTGTGGATGTGGAGCGACTCGGACATCGTAGCACCGCCGGGATTGCTCGACACGATGCGGCGGGAATTGGCTGATGGGCAGACGGGTATGGTGACCTGCCCGTACGTGGTGCGACGCGTCGACAATGACCCAATGATGTTGGAGGCGTTATTTGCGAATATGGAATTTTATCCCGGCGTGCTGTTCTGCCGTCGAACGGGGCCGGTGCGATTCGGACTCGGTGCGGCCATGATGTTCCCCGCGGCCCGCTTTCGTGAGCGGGCGCGGTGGGAAACACTGGGCGCGCGTATGGCCGACGACAACGCACTCGGCCGGGCGCTGGCACCGGTGAGAATCAGCGAAGCAACGTTGGAGACTCTCGCGTCGGAATCAAGCTGGCGGGATGCGGTCCAACACTATTTGCGCTGGCAAAAAACAGTGCGGTGGTGTGAACCGGCCGGGTATGCGGGGCAGATCATCATTTTGCCGGTGCTGGGTTGGTTGCTGGCGGCGCTGACGCACCCGGGTAGCGCGGCGGCATGGCTGGGATTGGTGGCGACGATGCAGATCGAGGTGCTGGCGGCATCCATGGTCTTTTGGCTGGTCGGTTGCGAAGCGTGGTCGTGGCTGGTCGTCAGCTCGTGGAGTTTGGTGTTGCGGCCGCTGGCGTGGCTGGCGTGCTGGATGCCGTGGCCGGTGGTGTTTCGTTCACAAAACCGGAAGTGGTGGAGTTTGTATCGTTCGGTGCCGTTGGAGAGCACGCAATGAGTGAACGCGTCGTCGTGACCGGCATGGGGGCGGTAACGCCGCTCGGGCAGGATTTTCCGGCCACCTGGGAGCGATTGGTGGCTGGGGAAAACGCTTCGGCACCGGTGACATTGTTTGATGTGGCAGGATGCCGCTGCAAACAGGCTGCGACGTGTGTGCTTCCCGATCTGGCAGACCTCAACGCGAAGCAACGAGTGCGGCTCTCGCGGGCGAGCCGACTCGCGCTGCCTGCAGTGCGGGAAGCATTGGCGGACGCGCAGTTGCTGGATGACCACGGACGCTCGCGCCTGGGCTGGTTGGCGCTTTCCGTCAGCACGACCGGTGGCGGGATGGCCTTGGGCGAACAATTCCTGCGTGCGATGGTATCGTCACCGCCTACGGCGAGGCAGTTCTTCCGCATCTCGCGATATCAAGCGCAGAATCAAGTGTACGATCTGCAGCAACACCTCGGTTTTCACGGGTCGGTGACCATCGTCGCCAATGCGTGTGCGAGCGGCGCCAATGCCATTGGCCACGGCGCCGATTTGATTCGCGCGGGCATGTACGACTGCGTGCTCGTGGGCGGCTACGAGGCGTTGACCGAGTTGATTTACGTCGGGTTCGATTGTTTGCAGGCCATGAGTCCCGACCGATGCCGCCCATTTGACGTGGCGCGCAACGGCTTGATGCTCGGCGAAGCGGCGGCGTTCGCGGTGCTGGAGTCGGAATCGCACGCCCGTGCGCGCGGTGCCCGAATCCTCTGTGAGCTGGCGGGCTATGGACACGGGACGGATTTGCATCATTTGACGCAGCCGCATCCCGGCGGAACGGCTGCGGTGGCCGCGATGCGCCAGGCCATCGCCGCGGCCGGTGCCGACACGTCGGATATCGGTTATGCGAACGCGCACGGCACGGGTACGCCGCTCAACGACACGAGCGAAGGCGCGGCATTCGCGGCGGTATTCGGGGATGGCAGGGCAATCCCGTCACGAGTCAGGATCAGTTCGACCAAGGCAGCGATTGGGCACACGCTGGGCGCGGCGGGCAGCATCGAGGCGCTATTTGCGATTGCCGCATTGCAGTCCGGACAACTGCCACCGAACCTGCATGTCCGACAACCTGAACCGGCCGTGGCAGCGAACTTGGTGGCGGTGGGGGAACGCCGTCCGGGGATGGCAGCCACGCTCACGGTGAATCTTGGATTTGGCGGGTCGAATGCCGCGTTGGTTTTCAAGCGATACGAAGCGGGTGGAAAGCGACTTTCAGTCGCGTCGGGTGCCAAGCGGAATGACTTTACGTCTATTGCTATTTGCGGGAGGGGCACGGTGTTGCCATCAGATGTTGCCCAGCGGATGAAAGGCCTGAACGAAGCGAGCGGCGAACATGTTGTGCGTTGCGTCGACCGTACGAGTGAACCGCTGGCGGCGTTGCAGAACGAAGCGCGGATGCGCCGGGCCAGTCCGATCACGTTGTTCATGCTGGCGGCGGCGCGACAAGCGCTGGTGTCGAGTCCCGCGCTGCGACGTGAGCGGATGGGGATTGTGGCGGCGTTCAATACGGGCGCGGTCGTCGCCACCCGGCGTTTCTTTGAAGGCGTCGTCAAGAACGGCCAGCGTTTCGCCAGCCCGAATTTGTTTCCCGAGACGGTATTCAATTCGCCGACCAGCCACGTGGCGGCAGTGCTCGGCGTGGCCGGGCCGTGCTACTCGATTGTCGGCGACGACTCGGCATGGGTCAACGCGCTCCGCGTGGCCGCGTCGTGGCTGGCGAACCGTGTGGTGGACCACGCTCTCGTCATCGGCGCGGTGGAACTGGATCCGATTGTCATTGATGCCCTCGTGCGCGTGGGCTGGTTGCCGCCGCACGGACGAACGGGTTACGTGCCAAGTGAGGGCGCCGGGGCGTTGCTCTTGGGACGGATGGAATCCGGGAACGAACTACGCATTGCGCAGTTGGCCGACGGATTTACGCATCGTCAACGGAGTGAGGCACTGGAGACCGCCCGTGAATGCCTCGCGCAATTCCCATCGGACGCCGTTACTTGCCGGACAGCGCAACACAATTGGTTTGGCCGATTCGAGGAACAATTGCGTGGCGGGAAGAGTTTGACATTGCCCTACCACGGCGACGCATTTGTGGCATCGGCGGCCTGGAATACAATTGAGGCGGCCGAGATTGCGCGACGCGAAGAGCGGAAAATCCTGGTGCCGGTATGGGGTGTCAGCGGTGAATGTTCAGCTTTGCTTTTGGCCGCCGGATGACCTAATTACATGGTGGATAGCGGGAAGGCATATGGCTGAAACCTCCTTGAACGAACTCAAAAAGCTGGTGGTGGAGAATTGTGTCCTGAAGATCAAACCCGATGAAATCGGGGAGGAGACACCGCTGTTCGGGCCGGGGAGCGTTGGACTGGATTCGCTGGATGCGCTGCAATTGACCGTCGCCATTGAGCAGCAATATGGAATTGCGATTAACGACGCGCAGGTCGCGCGGCAGGCGATGCAATCGCTGGGCACGCTGCGCCATTGGCTGGCGCAGCAGCCGGGACCGGGCGCCAAACAGTAGCCACGACCATGAAAGCTCCCTCCCTATATGACACGATCATCATTGGTGGCGGGCCGGGGGGCAGTACGACCGGCGCGTTTCTGGCGCGGACCGGCCAGCGGGTGCTTCTGGTGGAACGCGAGGTGTTCCCCCGGTTCCACATCGGCGAATCGCTGCTACCGTTTGGCAACGATGTGCTGAAGGAAAGCGGCGCATGGCCGAAGATCGAGACGGCGGGATTCCAGCCGAAATACGGGGCGGAGTTTTTTGTGGGCAACGGGTCGCGGTGGCAACGATTCTGGTTCGCGCGCGGGTTGGTGCCCGGTTACGGGCAGACATTTCAGGTCGAGCGCGCGAAGTTCGACCACGTGCTGCTGGATCATGCCGCAAGTTGCGGTTGCGAGGTGCGGCAGGGTTGCGCCGCGAAAGACGTGAAACGCGACGGCAATGAGTGGCGCGTGAGCCTGCCCGATGGCGAGGTGAGCAGTCGATGGTTGGTGGACGCGAGTGGACGCGACGCGTTTCTGGGGCGGACCCTGGGCTTGGTGAAAAAGCCGATGAACCTCACCAAGCGGATCGCGGTATACGCGCATTTCAAAGGCGTGTATCGCAACCCGGGCGACGCAGAGGGCCACATCACGATCGTGCGGATTGAGGACGGCTGGTTCTGGCTAATCCCGCTGGCGGGCGGCAAGATGTCCGTCGGCATGGTGCGAACACTCGACGATTTGAAGCGTTTCGGCGGCCCGGTCGAGGAATGGTTCGCGAAGACCGTGGCGTCCAGCAGTGAGCTGACACGGCGCATGAACGGTGCCGAGCAGCTGGGCCCGTTTTACAAGACGAGCGACTACAGTTATCACCACGAACAACTGGCCACGGATCGGGCCCTGTTGGTGGGCGATGCGGCGGGATTTATTGACCCGATCTTTTCGTCGGGTGTGCATATTGCCACGAAGTCGGCGCAACTGGCGGCGCAATTGATCCGGCGCGCGGACGAAACGCGACGCGGCCTCACCGCCGGCGAGCAACGGCGCTACTCACGCGCCGTGCATCGCTACATGGATGTGTACCGGGAAATGATCCTCATGTACTACGACAATCGCTCGTTCGAGGTATTGATGCACCCGCGGGGCCGCTTCGGCATGGTGCCGGCCGTGAACTCGATCCTGGCGGGGAACTTCCATCGCACGTTCAACGTGTGGTGGCGCGTGAGGCTGTTTCATCTCGTTTGCGCGATTCATCGCCGTGTGCCGATCGTGCCGCCGCTGGATTACTCCAAAATTTGAAACCACATTATTCGCAGACGCTGTACCGCGCCTTCTGGTTCGACGCCGGAGTCCGCCTCGCGCGGGTACTGGGAGTCACAGGAGCGCGCGGAGCCGGTCGTGCGTTGGCGGAAGCCTATCGGGTGACCCATCCCCGCGCCCAGGCGGCGGTGCGCGAGAACCTCGCATTGCTGGGCGGGCCCGGCCTCCAGGGACTTACGGTGCGGCGCACGTTTCGCAACTTTGGCGCGACGCTGGCGGATTATTTTCAACTGGGCGCCCGCACGAAACAGGACGCGCTGGCGTTGATCGAAACGCGACGCGGTTTTGAGCATATCCAGAGCGCGCTCGCCGACGGCAAAGGCGCGTTGCTGGTGACGGTTCACACGGGACTGTTCGAACTGGGCGGGCTGCTCATGGAGGAGTTTCGTTTGCCGCTGGTGGTGCTGTCGCTGCCCGAGCCGAGCGCGGCGTTGAACCGCTGGCGTGCCGCGTACCGCCACCGGTGGGGCGCGGAAACACTGGAGGTCGGCACGGATCAGTTCAGTTTCGTGGACATCACGCGCCAACTCGGTGGGGGAAAATGCGTCGCCATGCTGATGGACCGGCCCCAGGGCAATGGCGACGCTGTGCTGGTGGATTTTCCGCACGGGCGCGTGCCGTTTTCGACGGGGCCCGTCTGGCTCAGCCTGTTGACGGGCGCGCCACTGGTCGCGGCCACCATTGTGGCGACGGAATCCGGGAAATACGCGCTGGAAGCGCTGCCGCCGCTACGCCCGCGATGGAATGGGCCTGACCGGGCGGCGACCGTACGCGAGTTTACGCTCGAACTGGCCAGCCGTTTTCGTGAGCCGATATGCAAGCATCCCGACCAATGGTATCAATTCGCGCCGCTCTCACGGCTTGGCTCGTAGTCGCCGGCCCGGCGGCGGTTCGGGCGGACGCGAATACCGAGGCATTTGTCGCGCACCAAGCCGCCACGCGGACATTTGAGGCGGATCTCCGTCAGGTATTTCATTGGAGTTTTCCACATCGCCATGTGGAAAGCCTCGGGCACATCAGCTATCAGGCCCCGGGGTTTCTGGCGATGGTATTCACCAGCCCCGCCCCGGAATTGGTACTTGTGCGCGGTGACGATCTTTACATCAAGCGCGACAAAAAAGCGCTCGCGACGTATAAATTGGAAGTGCACAACGGCAAGCCGACACAAGACGTTCAGTTTCTGTTGAGCTTCTTTCAGAATGGCTGCACGAACTTCGCCGGGTTGTTCGATGCTCGCGTTGAATCGACGAACGACGCGCGCACGGCGACGCTGTTTCCCAAGCATCCCGGACGAATGTTTCCATTGCGGTTGGTGAAGAATGTGATTGCGTGGCCGACCATGGACGTGAAGTCGATGCGCATCGGGCTCATCTGGGACAGCTACATCCTGTACGAGTTCACGAACCCGCGTCGCAATCAGCCGCTCGACGCCAGCGTCTTCGAGGCCCCGAAACGATGAGCCTCACCCCGCACGGTCCCGGGTTTTCGTTTCTCGATTCGCTTGAGATTCTCGAGCCGAACAAGCGCGGTCGTGGCCGCAAATGGTTGGACCCGGCGGCGGCATATTTTGCGGATCATTTTCCCGGCAACCCGCTGATGCCAGGTGTGTTGCTGGTCGAATGCGCGGCGCAGGCCGCCGGTGTGTTGTGGCAACCACCGGGCCCGGCGTTCCTCGCGGGTGTGAGCCGGTTTCGCTTTCGCAAACCGGTGTGGCCCGGCCAAACGCTGGAAATCGAAGTGACGCTGGAGAAAGAATTCGGCGCATTCGCGCAATTCGACGCCATCCTGCGCGTCGATAACGTGGTGGTGAGTCAGGGGAAAGTGACGTTGAGCCGGGCCCTGAGTTCGGAGGTGTGAAGTTTGCCGCGAGCGTTGCGGGGGAGCCCGGAGGTGATGAACCAGATTTTTGGGAGCTTCCACGCAGGCAGGGTCTCGAGTAATCTCTTTTCAAGATTGGCCCGTGTGTGATTGGTTTCGACAGCGGCGGCAAGGCAGTCGTTGCCGCGTTTGTCTTGGACCACCGTTACCCAGGCGTCGGTGACGCCTCGCAACGCGCGCAGGGCGCGCTCCACTTCCATGGGCGTAACCTTCTGGCCACCAACGTTGGCCACTTGGCCGATTCGCCCGAGCAAGCGCAATTCGCCGTACCGGTTCCATTCACCCAGATCGGGCAACGTGGCTTTGCCCGCGCGACTGGTCACGGAAACATGGCCATCGCGGCGAATCCGCACGTTGACGTTCTTCAACGGTTTGCCGACGCTACGACCGGTGAGCGTGGCGTGGCCGGTGAGGTCATAGCAGATGCCGCCGGTTTCGGATGAGCCATAGAAATTGTGGATCTTGATGCCGTAACGCTGGTGAAATTCTTCTGCGACATCCGCTGAGAGCGGTGCGCCGGCTGAGATCACCAGCCGCAAGCTCGGTGGTTTCATCGCGCCGCCAAGTTGCGCCAGCGCTCGCAGAATCGCGGGAACAGTCGGCAAGACGGTGGCTTCGTACTGGTCGATCCATCGCAGGAGCTGCCGCGGGACGAACGTTTGCGCGCAGACGACCGCCGTTCCCTGTAATACCAGCGGCATCACGAGGTTGCCGAGTCCGTATGAGTGGCCGAGCGGGATGACGGCGAGATTGCGGTCGGCGGGGCGGATTCCCATCGTGCGAACAATGTGTTCGCCGTCGGCGCGCAGGTTGTCGGCGGAACATAGAACGGGTTTCAGGTCGCCGGTCGTCCCGGAGGTAAGCTTCACGCAGCAGACGCGGGATAGTGGGTGAGTGAGCACTTGACGAATTGTATTTTCCTGCGCTTCAAGCGGCAATAACGGGTCAACCGGGAGTGCCGCTGCGCCGAGTTTCTGGATGGCAAGGAACGTCGCGAGCCAAAGCGCACTATTGGGCTGGCAGATCGGAATAGCGTGGCCGTCGAGTGTGGACGCAAGGAGTTCGGCTTGAGCGGTGAGCTGGGCGCAGGTCCAGGTGCGCCCGTTATCGGCGTCGATGACGGCGACTTTTCCGGCGTTTTGCGCCGTGGTGGCTTGCCACGATGTCCAAAGCGAGGTCATACGTCGGCGTGCAATTCGTATTTGTACCCGATCTTCCCAAAATAGTACCGCAGGAACGGCGCGGTGATGATGGTGGTGAAAACTGCCATGAGCACCAGCATGGTGAAGACGGTGGGCGGAATGACGCCGAGGTCCAGCCCGACGTTGATCACGACTAGTTCCATCAGGGCGCGGGTATTCATCATGATGCCGATACAGCCCGCGTCGGGCCAGCTCAGGCCGCAGAACCGCGCCGCGACGGAGCAGCCAGCGAATTTGCCGAACAGGGCGGCGGCGATGATGGCGGCACACCAGCCCCAGAGTGCCAACGAATCCAGGCCGTGCACGTTGGTGCGCAGGCCGGTGAATGTGAAGAAGATTGGCAGGAAGAAAACGGTGACGAAGTGCGAGACGGTCTTTTTCCACGCGGCCACGAACTGATGATGATCATGCAACATCATGCCGACCACGAAGCCACCAAAGATGACAAAGACGCCAAGTTTGTAGGTGACGAGGCCGGAAATGAAAACAACGATGATCATGATGGCAAGGAGATCGTGTGGCAGAAAGTCCTTATCGCCCAACAACCGGTTGACCATTCGGTGGAGCAAAGGTCTTATGAGAAAATGACAGAGCGCAAGGTAGGCGAGCAACAGGCCCACTTGAGTCGCAAAAGTGGACACGGAAAACTCCGCGGTGGCCAGGGCGCTAACGATGGCCAGCAGTGTCCAACCGGTCACGTCGTCCAAGGCAGCCGCGGTGATGGCGATGGCGCCGAGGGGGGTTTTGTTGATCCCCAATTCCATCATGATCCGGCCGAGCACCGGAATGGCGGTGATCGAGAGCGCGACGGCAATGAACAACCGGTAGCCCTGGATATGGATATCCGGGGCCAGCGACGAGTGCGACCAGTGGCCGATAAGCCAGCCAAGGACGAAGGGAACGATGACGCCTGCTGCGGAAATGCTCATCACCGCCTTACGATTCCGTTCTTCCTTCAAGTGGCTGAAATCGAATTCCAGCCCGATCTGGAACATCAGCAGCGCCAGCCCTACCTGGCTGAGAATGACGATGGGCGTCGCCGGAATCGACTTGAAGACATAATTGAACTGGTCGGGAAACAATCGGCCGAACAACGACGGCCCCAGGATCAGTCCGCCGACAATTTCGCCGACGACTCGGGGTTGTGCGAGGAAGCGCGCAATCTTCCCGGCGATGCGCGCCGAGGTGAGGATGGCAATCAACTGGATTAACGTGAAGAAGACCAACCGTTCTGTTTCGTGGACAGAGGAAGTGGCGACGGCGAGAAGTGGGCTCATGTTAAGAAACTCAAGAGGCCACGGCGGCCGGCGCGCTTTGGCGGAGATGTTCGACGATGCTCACGCGACTGGGCTGGCAATCCGCCTGTTCGATGGCCGAGAGGACGCGCTCTTCATCCATGATGACGCGGTCGCGCTTGTAGATCGGATAATCGGCGCGGACGGTCTGCGGCGTGAGATTGATGGTTGCGAGATTTGCACCCGCCTGGAGGGCGCGTACGTAGCCGTTTTCGGACACGAGTTTCATGGCGCTGACGGCGGGTATGATCCAATGCGGTATTGCCAGCCGCATCCAGGCGATGCAGTTCAAGGTCAGCTCGACCGAACCGTCAGGATTGCCGGCGAACGGTATTTGTTCTCCCGCCACAAACGGGCTCACACTGCAGCCCGCCAACGGCAGTTCGGTGAGCAATTGCAGCGACTGCCGGAGGTGGTCTTCCGTCTGGCCAGGCAGCCCGACGATCAGGCCGGAGGACACTTTCCAGCCCGTCCGCGCCAGATAGCGGATTGCCTCGATACGCCCGGCCAACGTGCCGGGAGCTTCCACGAGGCGGTAGTGATTCGCGTCGCCAGTCTCGATTTTCAACACGTAGTACTGCCCGCCAGCGTTGCGCAGTTCATCATAGTGATGGGGCGACAGTGTGCCGAGACAGAGCGTGATGCCGAGGTCGGTACGGCAACTGAGTTCGCGCACCAGAGGCAGCGCGACTTCGCGAACGGCGACCGGATCTTCGCCCGCCTGAATGTCGATGTCCGTGATGGACGCGGGACGATGATGGATGATGAGTTCGGCGAGTTCATCGGCGGCGAGCCGATAACGCGTCAAGCGATGGTTGTCGCGACGCATGGCACAATAGCGGCAATTCTGGCGGCAATAGTTGGAGATCTCGACGACGCCGCGCACGAACACGCGCCGGCCAAACACTGCGTTGCGAGCCGCGGCAGCACGCGCATGGAGCGCCACCTGCCCATCCCCGAGTTCGCTCAGCCGCAGAAGGTCTTGCCTCGTCTGCCCCATTGATTATGACATGATAATGTATCGGCGACGAAACACAACCCCGAGTTCCAACCGAACGGAGGATGTGAAATTGCCACGGTTCAAACCGCTTTTCATGAAGACGCAGGCGGATGACCTGCGCGCTCGAACAGTAGCCAGTTGATGATCTGGTGGGGGGCGCGTACCTCGGGCACCACGCCCTACGGGACAAGCCGAACGCGATAGAAGCGGGCGGGCCCGTTCGTCGCGGTGCCAACGTCGAGGTAGTTGGTCGTCGTGTCCCCGGTGCCGCTAATCACGAACAAGCCGCTGAGGTCAGTGAAGTTGGTAGCATAGACGCCACCGGCGCCGCCTACGGTCGCCTGCACCACGTTCGTTTTGCCTCCAGCTGTCGCCCAGGTAATCACGACATTGTTGCTTTGTTTCACCATCGAGATAATCCGGAATACCGAATGGCTGTTGGTTGGGTTGAGCCCCGCCAGAAACTGATTGGTGTTGCTCATCCCTTTGCCCAAGGGATCCGCGTTCGCCGCGGCTTGCGGACAATTGGTGCAGCCGAAATACTGCATCTGCCATGCGGTGAAAGCTGCCGAAGGTGGAGCCGCCGTCAGGTATGAGGCAAGGCCTTTCGTCTCGGGACTCGATCCGCCCGC
>Ga0265338_10007439_pt1 | contig 13594 bp, 10 predicted proteins | sample 42126metaG_FD_193579 | JGI IMG/M metagenome (GOLD analysis project Ga0265338, IMG submission 193579) | Rhizosphere microbial communities from Carex aquatilis grown in University of Washington, Seatle, WA, United States - 4-21-26 metaG | ecosystem: Host-associated > Plants > Roots > Rhizosphere... | reverse complement strand
GAGATGAATAAACATGGGTCCGGTACTGGATGGAATAGATTGCAGCCAGAAACCACATCCAATGCAGATAAACGGTGATCCCGGCCACCCTGAACAAACGAATTGAACCAGTGCGGGTCGGCATTACATTGCCCCCCTGATCAATTTCATCAAGTCCGCGTATCGGTCCACGGCCTTGAATTGCGGGAACTGTTTTTTCACATTGTCCGGCGCGCGAAAGAGAAAACCCGTGTTCGCTTCGATGAGCATGGCGGTGTCGTTGAACGAGTCGCCGGCGGAAATGACGTAGTAATTCATCCGCTTGAAGGCGGCCACCGCCTCGCGCTTCTGTTCCCGGATGCGCAACTGATAATTCACGATGCGGTTGTTTTCCACCACCAGTCGGTGGCACAGCAAAGTTGGCCAGCCAAGCTGGCGGAGCAGGGGAGCCGCAAACTGCTCGAACGTGTCGGACAGGATGACGACCTGCACCAGCGAACGAAGTTCATCCAGAAATTCTTTCGCCCCGGGCAACGGCTGCAACGCGCCGATGACATTTTGAATATCGGACAGTTTCAGGCCATGTTGATCGAGGATGGCGAGCCGGCCGCGCATGAGCTTGTCGTAATCCGGCTCGTCGCGCGTGGTGCGGCGCAATTCCGGGATGCCGGTCTTCTCGGCGACGGCAATCCAGATCTCCGGCGTCAACACGCCTTCCATGTCCAAAGTGACGATTGATTGTTTCACCGCGGAGAGTTTTTCAAATTGCGCCCCAATGTCCAGTGTTAGAACACCACCGATTCCTGTTTTCTCTGCGCAAACCGGCAACATTCCTTGTACCCGACTTCACGCGCCAGTTTTACCGCTTCGGCAAAGTTCATTCCCACTTCTCCCGGCGCATGGGCATCGGACCCGAACGTGATGGGCACGCCTTTTTGAAACGCGAGTTGGAGAATTTCGCGGCTGGGATAAATCTCCCGGCAATCCTTGCGCAATCCGGCGGTGTTGAGTTCGATGGCGCAATTGTGCGCTTTTGCCGCCGTCAGAAATTTATCGTAGAGCGGCGCGAAGTCGCGTGACGGACGGTGGCCGAATTTCTTCGGCAAATCGGCATGGCCGATTATTTCAAAGAAGCCGCTCTCCGCCGCTTTTGTTAACCGCTCAAAATAAGCGGTCCAGACTTCATCAGCGTCGCGATGTTTCCATTCGGACAGCTTTTGCGGATCGTCAATGGCCCAGGAATCCGAGACGTAGTGCACCGACCCGATGAAATAATCCCACGGATGCCGCGCGGCGAGCCCGCGGATCCAGTCTTCGTATCCGGGCAGATAATCCACCTCGAGCGCGAGGCGGATGGTTAGCTGCGGAAAGTCCTTCTGCGCCTGGCGGACCTTGGCGACGTATTCATCGAGCTGGCGGTCGAACATGCGCCAGTTATCGAAATCGTCCTTCGGCATCGGCGAATGGTCGGAGAAACCAATTTCGGTGAAGCCGAGGGCAACGGCGCGGGCGGCGTATTCGCCGGGTTCGCCGACCGCATGACGGCAGAGCGGCGTGTGCATGTGATAATCGGCGGGCAAATTCATCGGTTGAGTGTTGAAGGTTGAGCGTTGAGTGTCGAATAAAAAAACGGCGCGTTGGAGTTCAAGCTTCAGCTTGCCGTCAAGGAACGCCGGCTTCAGCCGGCAGAGGCTAGATTTCTGAAACCAGCCGCGTAAACGCAGCGTTCCTTTCTGCGTTGGAGGTCTGTGTTCATCTCTGTTTATCCGTGGTTGAAAGATTTTTGTACTGCATCGTTACAGCAGCTAAAGCTTGAACTCCAACGGCCTCGACAACAAATTGCAAGGCAATGGCAGACGACAGTTCCATGGAAAAACTCCGGTTGTTTGTGGCGATTCCAATGCCGGAAACGGTCCGGAATGAAATCATCAGATTTCAACACGAATTGCAGGGGCTGGTGCCGTCTGACGCCATTCGCTGGACGAAGCCGGAACAATTCCATCTCACGCTCCGGTTCCTCGGTGATGTTCCCGCCGAACGCGTGGCGGCTTTGCAGGAGGCTATCCACGCGGTTTGCCGCGACAGTCCGGCCCTGTGTCTGCGAGTGCAAGGCATAGGCTTTTTCCGGAGTGCCCAGTCGCCACGCGTCATTTGGATCGGTGTCAGCGACGACGAAGGGCGCCTGGTGGATTTGCAGAAAAGGATTGAGACTACGATCCAGTCGTTCTCGCCGGAAAAGGGGACGGAAAAATTTGCCGGTCATGTGACCATTGGCCGGGTCAAAATTCTGAAACGGCCTGAAATCGGGAACCTGGCCGCGCACGCAGAGGCTGTCAAAGACCGCCTGTTCGGTGAATGGACGGCGAATAAAGTGGAGTTGATTCGCAGCGAGTTGTCGCCGAACGGGGCAAATCATACGGTGCTTGCGGCGTTTCATTTGGCGGCCTGTAAAAAGTAGCCGCCGAGGTAACGAGGCGGACCGAACGCGCCGATTTCGGACGAATTCCGCCTCCTTACGTCGGCGGCTACTATCCTTCCATTCACATATTACATTTTACCTTTACCGGTGAAACTTTATCAGCATTCTTTACGTCTTTAAGAACGTATGCTTAAGTCGTTTTCAGCAGATCGCTGGAGTTATGCGACGGCGGCGCATCTGCTGAACCGGGCTGGATTCGGCGGAACGCCGGACGAAATCCAGAAACTGGCCGACCTCGGTCCGGATAAGGCGGTTTCCTCGTTGCTCGATTACGAGAACATCCCCGATCCCACCGCTAATCCCGTCTGGGCAAAACCCGATCCGGATGCCGTGAAACAATTGCGCGACGCTGCCCAAAAGGCTACGCCGGATGAACGCCGCAAATTATTTCAGGAGCAACAACGGCTTCAATATCAGCGCCTGATGGAACTGCGCGGCTGGTGGCTGCAGCGCATGGTGCGCGGGCCGCGCCCGTTTCAGGAAAAAATGGTGCTGTTCTGGCATGGCCATTTTGCCACCAGCTTCGAAAAAGTGCGCAACGCCTATTACATGTGGCGGCAAAACGAACTATTCCGCCGGCTCGTCACGGGTAATTGGCTGGAATTGCTGACGATGACCGGCCAGGACCCCGCGATGTTGATCTGGCTCGATCAGGCCGAAAGCCGCAAGGCGCATCCGAACGAAAATTTCGCGCGCGAGGTCATGGAACTTTTTTCGCTCGGCGAAGGCCATTACACCGAGAAGGACGTCACCGAAGGCGCCCGCGCCCTGACCGGCTGGTCGCTGGATCGTTTGGACGAAAAGTTCATCTACCGCCCGGCCTTCCATGACAACGGCAGCAAGACGTTTCTCGGCCGGACTGGTAATCTCGATGGCGACGACGTGATGGCGCAAATCGTTGCCCAGCCTCAGGCCGCGCGCTTCATCACGGCCAAGCTCTGGAATTATTTTGCCGGCCAGCCGCCGCCGGACAACCTGAATGACGCGCTTGCCGCTGTTCTTCGCGGGAACGGGAACAATTTCAAGCCGTTCCTGCACGTCATGTTTCGCAGCGAGGAATTTTACGATCCCGCCGTTATCCGCAACGAGGTCAAAAGCCCGGTGCAATGGCTCGTCGGCAGTGTGCGGATGCTCGAATGCGATTTGCCGCCGACACCAATCTGCGAAGCGGTCCTGCGCAATCTCGGACAGGACCTGTTCGCGCCGCCGAACGTCAAAGGCTGGGACGGTGGCATCACCTGGATCACCACCAACACGTTGCTGGCCCGTTACAACGCCGCCGCGATGCTGATTCAGGGCACTTTTCTGCCGCTGGTGGCTTCCGATTTCACGCGCAAACCCGGCGGGCAGGGCGGCGCCAAAGCCGAACGCCAGGCACAACGCGTTCGTGTCGGTGGCGTGAATGTGGAAAAAATCCTTACTCCGGGATTGCTCGCTGACAAAGAGCTGCTGATCGCTTCGTTGGAAAACCGGCTGTTGCAGACGGCGCTTCGGGATGACCAGCAAAAGGCATTGCGCGATTTCCTCGATGCCAAAACAAAATTGGACGATGCAGATGTTCGGACCGCCATCCGGTTGGTGATGGCTACGCCGCAGTATCAAGTAACGTAATTGAGTCGAGGGTCGAGGGGCGAGAGTCGAGAGACCTGAAAGGCCAAAACGAAAAAGGTGAAAACGTGAAACGTGATGAACGATGGTAGGGCCGACCTGCTGGTCGGCTCGGACGCGCGGCAGCGCGTCCCTACCAAAAGAAAAAATATGAAAAACGAAATTTCGCTCCAAACCCGCCGCCAGTTTTTGCGCACCACGGTGCTCGGCAGCGCGCTGTCATGGACGGTCCCGGCGTTTCTTGCCGATACCTTCGCTGCGCTGCACAGCGATGCGGCGGATTCCGCCACGCAAATCGTCACCGGCAAGGACGCCACCATCCTTGTCGTGCTGCAAATGGCCGGCGGCAACGACGGCCTCAACACCGTCGTGCCTTACTCGAATGATTTTTACCACCAGGCGCGCCCCAAACTTGGACTGACTGCGCAACAGGTTTTGAAATTGAATGGCGAGATTGGTTTTCACAACGCGATGACCGGGTTCAAGGCGCTGTTCGACTCCGGGAACCTGGCGGTGGTGCAGGGCGTCGGCTATCCGAATCCGAACCGCTCGCATTTCCGCTCGACGGAAATCTGGCAGACGGCCAGCGATTCCGAGAAGGTGGAGAAATACGGCTGGCTCGGACGTTATTTTGATAATTGCTGTGCTGGGGCCGATCCGATGGTGGGCGTGACCATCGGCAGCCAGTTGCCGGAGGCCTTTTTCGCCAAAAAACCCACGGGCGTCTGCTTCAACAATCCGCAGAGCTATCGTTTCATGACGGGTGGCCGGCGCGGTCCCGGCGGTTTGGACCAGATCGAAGCGGCTTACGAAAAAATGAATGAAGTGGACATGTCCAGTGCCGCACCGGATGAAAATTCCGGCGGCAGTATCGGCTCATTGGCGGCGGGAATGCCGATGCAGGGTGGGAAAGCGGTGGACTTCATCGAACGCACCGCACTCGATGCGCAGGTCAGCTCCGACGAAGTGCGCAAGATTGCCGACCGGGTTCAGAACCAGGCGACGTATCCGGTGTCGCAACTCGGCAATTCGCTCAAGCTGGTCGCCAAGCTCATCGGCGGCGGCCTGCCGACGCGGATTTATTACGTGTCGCAGGGCGGTTACGATACGCACGTGAATCAGGTTCCTACGCAACAGCGTTTGCTCGCGGACCTGGGCGATTCGACGAAGGCATTTGTGGACGATTTGAAGGCGCAGGGCAATCTGCCGCGCGTGCTGGTGATGACATTCAGCGAATTTGGCCGGCGTGTCACCGAGAATGCCAATGGCGGCACTGACCACGGCGCGGCAGCGCCGATGTTCATCGTGGGCAACAAAGTGAAAGCCGGTTTGCTGGGTACCTATCCGAGCCTTGCGCCGCAGGATTTGTTCGAAGGCGACATCAAATACAACGTGGACTTCCGGAACGTTTATGCCGGTGTGCTGGAAAGCTGGTTGAAGACGAAGAGCGCGCCGATTCTGGGCCGCCAATTCGAGCCGCTGCAATTGGTTTGATACAGCACGTAACTCTTAGCAATACAGGTGCGTTGTCAGACGATTTCATCCGATAAGGTATTCTCAATAGCTTCGAATCATTTTAGGGCTTGATTGGCGATCTCCAAAAACTCAAAGAGTCCCATTTTAAGCAGCAAATCTCGACATTCCCCGGCAAGGTTTCGAATTTCTTCGACTTCACTGTTTAGGCCTCGGATGAGCATGGGGCTAATTTGTTCTGCTCGAAGATGCCAACGAAGTTGATCATTGGGTCGTGAGAGCATCGCCGAGAGTATTTGCAGAGACTGCTTCAAACGCTCGGGTCGTTTTTCGTTCCAATCGTGTAACATTTTCACCAATTGGAAAACGTCTGGCACCTTTCTTAAAAAAGTGAAAGCTTCCATCGCGTGGGCAAAGCGCCATTCGAAAGGAAAGCTTTCACAATCTAACCAACCCAGAAATTGGCCAAGTTCAGCTTCAATATCATCACGTGATTCTTTCCCGGCTTTTACCCTCTCAATTATCTGGTGGTACCGCCGTTCCCAAATTCGCATCACGCGTTGGAATATTTTTTCGCTTTCTATTGGATTAGCAGTCTTTTCCGCTTTTTCAAAAATCATCCCGATTTGATTAATAACCTGAGCGCGGGTTTCGCTTCGTGCTGTAGCAAAAAAACGGTCAAGCGCAGCTTCGCCTACGTCTTCTTTAGGAAAAGCATTATTCCAAAAATAGAAAGCTATGTGAATACCAAGCTGAGAAGCGAAGTCCCTAGGCTTTGAATTCTTGTCTTCTGTTTCATCAAGAAATCTTGCTAAGGCCGAGAGTGCCTGATCTGTAAAATCTGGAAACGTTTCAACGACTTGTGTCATTGGATGATCAAAACAAATATGCGCCATAATGGCTGCTCTCTGATGCATTGTCCTGTCTGATGGGAAAATTAGACTTGGCATCTTTTTGAGTTGTTCCTGAAAAAGATAAATCATAAGGCGAAGCCGAGACCCCACAAGGGCAAAAATAGCCGGCGATTCCTGTGGCAAGCTAAGACGAGAAGAAATCAATTCAAAAATCCATGGTGAGATATCCTCTTTCCCGTTCTTTTGGCGTAATGCAAGTTCGAGTACTCCTTCGATGGCATGACCGCGTACAGTATTTATCGCCATTGTAAGCCATTCGTCCCAAACACCTTTATCGGCTTGAAGCCGTACATAATCTTCCTCAACCATTTTCCTAAGCAACTTGATCAATTCGGCAAGGTGAGAATTTACTTCGGCATAATCTGACCGAAGTGCGGCTGTCAGAAAATTTGTGACAACAATCCGCGGCCAATACCAATCTTGTTGCCGATTTTCGTTGGTCCGTTCGCTTGCCGTATGTTCCGTTTTGGCGATAACTGATTTCGACGCTATCCACTCTGCAATTCCAAACCAATTAGCCCAATCATTATCCGTTGGAACTTGCGGATTTTCATTCTTCTTCTTCTTTATTCGCTCGATAGCCCGATTTAGCGGTTCAAGTAAAGGTTCAGGGCGATTTAGATTTTCCCACCATTTGTATGCAGCTAAAAATCGTTTTGGCTCGGTTTCAAGGAGCTCACCAAATTTATTTGCCAAAGCTCCAATATCCTCATGAACCCAAAACTGAGGACCTGTTCGGCCCTGTCCTGTTGGTTGCCAATTGTTGAGGAAATCCCACAACTGTTGATTCTCCATAGCGGCAAGGTGATTCCCTTCCGGCGGTGGAACATGTTGAACAAAATGCGCTTCACCCCCCATTGCGCGAAATGGCTTATAGGATTCAATGTTGATTCTATCACCGTCAGGGGCCAAGGCATCGTAGATAGCGAGTTGTGTGTTGTTAAGAAGCGATGAGATAGGCCATAGTTGCCGCCGTTGAAATATATTTGCGTAGTCGTCTATTATTAGCTTCCCAGACCGATCCACAGGCCCGCTTGATACAACATCGAACAATTGCTTCACTTCTTCCAATGAGAGAAAGGCATTTTTACGTTGTTCCGCATAAGCTTGTAGAAGATGAGCGAACTCATAATTGTGAACGAATTCAATCCGATTTAAAAAAGGAATTCGTAACAAAACGTCTTTCCGAGCACGCTCAAAATTAACGCTTGGGAAATCCACATATAGCTGCCAACGAAGTCGTTCGAAAAGCGCCCATGAATGTGAACGAAGCAATTGATCGAGTAGTTCAATCTTAATAAGATCACCGTGACGATAAACCTGCTCCGCTGCCAAAAACAGCCTGCGAGCCAGCGTTCCTTCAAGTTCTCGGTAACCTGGTGGTGTTCTGAAATCTTCAAGCCAATAACTGGATGGAAAATCTTCTCCGAGCAAATCTTCAACATCAATACCTTGGGATTGCTTTTCTCCACTTTGCTCTTTGCGTTGTTGTTCAGCCCAAATAGACAGGGAATTGAACACAATAGTCGCAATTTGTAATGGATACTCAGAGGTTAGCTTCTCCAATGCATTTTGATCAACTTGTTGAACTAACCACTCATCGCGCATTGGAGACCTGTTAGTAAATGAGCCTACTGCAGCGAGTAAATACGAATTAACGACGATGAGAACGTCGTTAAATGCTTTAATATCAATCCAATTATTAAGTAATTCCTGAATCCAAACCCAAGATGAGCGATTCGGGCTCTCCCCAAGCTGCACCAACAATGGATGGAGAATTGGGATGCAAGTTGGCTCGCGAATTAATGTTATGCATTTTAAAACTTGGTCACCCACAGTTGGGTTTTCAGAAAGCTCAAGTTTTGCCAGAATACTGGATACAGCTTGAGGCGCTTTTCCCGCCAATCGAGAAAGCCCTATTAATGGCAAATGATACGGATAGACTTGGCGTCCCCCTTCAATTGTTTGAATTCCTGGTAGATTTGAAAAATAACCGAAACGATGTAGAATCGGCAGCCAAGACGGATCGTTCAATTGTTCAAAAAAAAGTTGGTCAAAGGGGGCGCCTCTCGAAACAAGTCGAAGAATATTTCTTATTTCTTTCGGCGCAGGCATTGATTCGGCCGCCATCTTTAACGCTATAAGTTCGTCATGGAGATTACTCATAAATCATCCCTGTTGTGACTGGCCTCCATACGATTTTAAAAAAGTTAAATTGTCTTTTATTGTGAAGACCTCTGCATCATCCAAAGGAACCGGACTGCCTTCTGGTTCGCCTGAAAAACTCGACAAAACGCGCCCTAAGCCCGCGTGATCTTCATCAAACTTGTCATACAAAACTTGTTGTATTACACCAAGTGACCTTTCCTCGCTTTCTGTGTAGTTCGGTGGTTGGGAATCAGTCTCTTTTAGATGTATGTGCAGGTCTTTTATCTTTTGATTGCCACTTTTAAGAATTTGTACGATTACTGTCGCCAAGCCAGGCTCTCTGAGTGAGGTGCCAATAAACACACATGGTACTGTGGTAAGCAACCAGTACCACCAAAGATATAAAAATGGGGGGCGGCTGTTGTCATCCCCGACATAATGCAAATCGTAGTCCTTTCCACGGAGAATGAGTTTCTCATGCCAGTCGGGGATATTATCATTCTTGTAGCCATGGACAGCCACGAGATGTTGTTTTTCGCCAGTCAAATCTGACGGAAGGTAAATGCATCCATGCCCGGGATAAACTTTGAACAACACATCCGCACGGTTCAAGCGAGTCTTATGGAAAGCACTAGGCATTTGATCATCAAAATTTAGTGTTACAAAACTTTTGAAGCGAATTTTTGCTATGTGCCAATACAGACGTGCGTCCAATGGGAGCGTTTGGCTGAATGATTCTTTAACAACACGATAATATTCCTTTGAATTGGCATCGTGAGCTCGGTCGAAAAAATCCCAATTAGGCTCTTCTACCCCCTTGTTGACGCGACATGGGCCTTCCAAGGTTTTAGCGAGATCGTCAACTCTTTTAGTAAGACGATAAGACAATCCTGAGCCCACCACGGCAACACGCTCTTCTAAGCGCAACTGCTTCAGTTTCTCGACGCAAACTTGATTATATTCGTCTCTCGTCATGTGTTTGGAAAAATTCCATTAGGCTTCGATTAAGACTTAATGGAAGACCACCCTGCAAAAAAGAAAATAAAAACCGCCACAAGCGATTTACCCTCTAACACAAACCCTGCAGGCATGGCTTCGACTGTGCGCCGAAGGTTAATCGGTGTCAATGCCCTGTTGGTTGATAGCTGATGGCTGATGGTTGAGGGATGAAGGCGCGTCAGATTAATTTTGTCTCCAACTGCTGCAAAGCATTCCGGCGGGATTGCAGATCGGGAACAGGGATTTGCGGGCGTTCGGGAAATTCGTCGTAGGTCTGGCCGTCCAGTTCGCGCCCGGTCTCGGATTTACGGACGCCGCCCCATTGCTTGAAGAAAAAGGCCACGCCAGCTTTCCGGCATTGCGCACGAATGTCACGGACCCAATCGCTGTCCATCGGACGCGCGCCCGGCCCGCTTTCGCCACCGACAATCACCCAGTTGATGCCTTGCAAATTGACAGGGCCGAGATGTTCCAACAACGGTTCAATGGAAAGAAACCGGACCTGTGCCGGCGAGTCGCGCAGCAAATCCACCCGCGGGAGGCCGTGTTTGCGGTTTTCCACGCTGACGCCCCACCAGATATGCGCCTGCTCCGCCGCGAAACGGAGTTTACCTTTTAATAATTTTTGCATCCGTCCGGCGCGTTTGGTGAGAACCTGGTAGGTGTGCCAGTTGGCGGCTTTCATCACGCGCGCGACGGAAACGATGTAATCATCCGGCACCTTTTCGTGGAACAGGTCGCTCATGGAGTTGACAAAAATCCGGCGGGACATCGTCCAGCGCAGCGGGTCCCCGAGCTTTTCCGGGACCAACCGCAAATCGAAGCCAAATTCGAACGGATGGCCGGGCACGCCGCGAAAGCGTTCGGCAAAGGTCTCAGCGTAGCAATGCAGGCAGCCGGGGCTGACTTTGGTGCAGCCGCGGACCGGATTCCACGTGGCATCCGTCCATTCGATTTTTGATTGTAGCGACATTATTTCGTGTGGTTACGATATTTCTTAAAGATGTGTTCCGCAATCCTGTTACCAGTGAGATTTTGAGAAGCGAAAAAGAGATAATAAACAACGGCGCCGCGAGTGTTGCGCATCGGTAACGGTTCTGGCACATACTTGAACCCCGCCACTTCCTTCAGGCGTTTCCGATAGGCTGCCACAATCGACTCATTCGGTGCCTTTTCCTCTATCGGGCCGAACAGACCCTGTTCCTGCCTGTAAGCTGCTACGCGCCAAGAGTTGTCTCCCCAGAATTTTGTCATTCTTAGAGCTTGGTCTGGAGCAACGGAATCCGGATTTTTCCAAAGAACGTTCATATTTGCATCCATGATCATGAAGTTCAGAAAGATTTCGATGCTGTGCATCTTGCCGGCTGTCTCGACCACTTCCCAGTTCGGATTAAGCTCGTAAGGGTCCAACAGGCACAATGCGCGGCGGAAATCTTCGTAGCGACACAGAGGAAAAACTTTTTGCAGTAGCACCTCGTTGCAATCGCCTGGATATACTGTTACGTCTGGTTGGTTGCCTATGTCGCGCAGGAGTTTCACGCGAGCCGCTATCATTTCTACAAAGTGGTAATGACTGAAACGTGGTTCAATAGATAATGCGCGCGCCGGACTGCCTGCGATTTGGTCGCCACTCTCCTTTGAAATGTGAGCACCGGCACCGGCGAAGCCATCAATATAAGCGACGTGTTTGATGGCGGGTTGATTTTTTAGCACCTGCGCATAGGCTTTTGCATACTCTTGAAGAATTTGGAGCTTAATTTCAGTCCAAGAGCCCACGATATCGAGACGTTCCTTTGTCATGATATTTTGTATGCCACGTTGAAGCCCGGATTTTCCGACTGTCCGCTGAATACGCCCGCCGCCAAATTTTGTCCAGAGTTTTTAATTAACTTTATCTCCGGTCATTCCAACGCATTTCGTCAGAATTGCAGGTAAGGAGTGGGATTTTATGAGTCGGAACTGGTTCAGATTATGCTGCTTAAAAGCCTCTGTATCATATAAATCCAAGTACCTGGAATCGCATGAAATACCACACGCAAATCGCTGCCGGGTTGTTGTTCTTTTTGCTGGCTTCGCTCGCGTGGAGCGCTGATGTGGTGTCCATCTGGGGCGGGGCCAGGGGAACCATTATATTGAAGTCCGATGGCACGGTCTGGACGTGGGGCGCAAACTTCGACGGCAAACTCGGCATCGGCGAAACGAACACACTTCGCATGGCCGTGCCGGTGGAAGTGCATGGGCTGGGGAACATCAGTTACTTGAACTCAGTCAAGGCCATCATGGGCGGCGAGATACATAATGTGGCGTTGAAATCCGATGGCACCGTCTGGGCGTGGGGCTGGAATGCCTTCGGCCAGCTTGGCAACGGAACCACGAACGACTCTTGGACGCCGGTTCAGACCGGGCTTGGCTCGACACCGCCGTTGACTTCGGTGACGAAGCTTGGAGGCCGGCCTTATTTCACACTGGCGGTCAAGTCAGATGGCACCATCTGGGCCTGGGGCATGAACCAGTTCGGGCAGATGGGCAATGGCACGGTCAATCCGTTTTCCGGGCCGCAGGCCACGGTGCCAGCAATGGTCACCAACTCATGGCCCGGCGGCGCGATCAACAATCCGTTGCAAGTCACCTGCGGCTATCAATTCGGCGCCGCCTTGACGACGAATGGCACGGTCTGGACCTGGGGCAGCGGCTCTCATGGCGAGCTGGGTCAGGGCGCGACCACCACCGGCTTTTATCCGGCTCAAGTTCCCGGTCTGACGAACATCACCGCCATTTCCGCCGGCTGGTTTCATATCCTGGCACGGAAATCCGACGGGACGGTCTGGGCGTGGGGAAACAATACCGCCGGTGAACTGGGCGACGGCACCGCCATCAACCGGTCGAATGCAGTTCAGGTTTTGAATGTCAGCAACATGGTCGTCGTATCCGGTGGCGACGGTCACTCATCGGCGCTCGCCGCCGACGGCACCGTCTGGAAGTGGGGCCGGAACGACGTCGGGGAATTGGGAAATGGAACAGCCGATGCCAATGCCCACTCCTTGGCGTCAAAGATTCTCGTGGACAAATTTGGTGCCGGCTTCAGCAACATCGTCATGGTTGCCGCCCGCGACTACCACAACATCGCCGTCAAGGCGGACGGCTCGGTCTGGATGTGGGGCGCCAACGACCAGGGCCAGTGCGGCGATGGCACCAACATTGACGACTGGCGACCGGTGCCGGTCGTCGGGCTGGGTCCCCGGGTCGCGCTGCCGTTGAATTTGCAGAAGAGTACTCAACCGGGAAATGTGGATCTCAGCTGGAACAGCGCCGCCGGCGAATATTTCTCCATCGAATACACGACGAATCTGGCGAACGGTTTTACCGGGCTGGTCCAGAGCAACCTTCTGGCTACTCCGCCGTTGAATACCGTCACCGTTCCCGCGACCAACGGTTCGTATTTCTACCGGCTCAAGTTTTAATGCGCGGCCAGCCGTGCCGGTGGGTCAGTTTGCGACCGGCGGAGCGCGGAGCAATGCTCCGTGCTCCAATACCATTAAATCGCTCCGCAATAGAAAGCAGTCAGAGACAAGGCACGATGCCTGTCCTGCATTACGACGCGGCAGGCTGGTCAACGGGGGCGGAGGCTTTCGGCGGGGCGGTGCTTTTGCGTTCGATGAATTCGGCGGCCAGGCGTTTGATTTCCGGACGCTCGCCTTTCAGCAGTTGCATCATTGCGTCCACGGCAGCGACGCCCAACCGGAATTTCGGCTGGCGGATCGTCGTCATCGGCACCCGGAAATGTTCAGCGACCATGACGTTGCCGAAGCCCGCGACGGAGATGTCGTCCGGTATTCGCAAGCCTTGCGCGAGCAGCGTTTCGGCGCAACCGACGGCGACCATGTCGTTCACCGCCTGAACGGAGGTGGCGTTGCACGCTTCATTGAGCATTTGCAGCGTGGCTTTCGTGCCGTCTTCAATCGTGCTGCCGGCTTGAAAGATGAGCCGGTCGTCC
>Ga0265338_10007438_pt1 | contig 13596 bp, 8 predicted proteins | sample 42126metaG_FD_193579 | JGI IMG/M metagenome (GOLD analysis project Ga0265338, IMG submission 193579) | Rhizosphere microbial communities from Carex aquatilis grown in University of Washington, Seatle, WA, United States - 4-21-26 metaG | ecosystem: Host-associated > Plants > Roots > Rhizosphere >... | reverse complement strand
CTCGCGTTGTGCGCCTGCCGTGGGTCATCGACGTCGGACGGCGACCCGACCGCGAGTAGCGAGCAAGTCGAACATCGTCCGATCGTCGCGCTCGCGATCTGGCCCGAGCATTGGGCGAGCATCGTTGGCTCGGCGCAGAAGCTCGAACCGTTGCGCGGCAACCCGATGCTCGTTGGCTCGACGATGTGGTCCGCGCTCGCTCAGCTCGGCGCGGCTGCGGGGTTCGGCGGCCTCACGCTGCCGCCGCCCGGCGTCGATCCGAATGCGCCGATCTCGTTCGAGTTGTTCAGCGCCGGTCAGAGCTTCGAGGCGACCGCGTTGTCAGCCGCGCGAGCGACGAGCGCGGGCAAGCCATACGAGCCCTCGCCGGCGCTGCGGTTGCGCATCACGATCCAAGCGCGCGATCCGAAGGCCGCCAGCGAAGCGCTGCGGACGGCGCTCGGTTCACAGCCAGGCGCGAGTGTCGTGGTCGGCGCGTCTGCAGTCGCGGTCGATATCGCGCTCGGCGGTACCCATCCCGCGCCGTTCGCGGACGTCGCGCCACCGACCGCGCCGTCCTCGGCGTTCGAGGCCGATGGTGCGAGCGCCGCGCGGCTGATCGCGCACTTCGATCGCGTGAGCGAGATCGCGACGACGATCGGGATGGCCCACGTCGTCGATGCGTTGCCCGAAATGCCGTCAGACCAGAAGTTGCTCTTGCTCGCGGCAGGCACCGCCGAGCTGTTCACCGCATATCTGTTCGTCGATCCTGCGACCGCGTTCGCGACCGACCTGATGGTCGAAGTCCCGGCCGAGCCCGGCGCGCCGCACATCGCGTTCGCACTCGGCGACGCAGGCAAGGCGACGATGACCGCCGCTGGGCTCGCGCGCGGCAAGAGCTCGCCGCTGACCGGTTTGCATTGGGCCGAGGCCCTCTCCGCGACTCCGCGGTCGCCGTTCCTCGCCGCGACGCTCCGCACGAGCGAGAAACGGATGGCAAGCGACCTCGCTACGCTGGTCCACGAGTGCGGCGCGGTGTGCATCGTCTATGCGGGGCTCGGCAACGGCTTCCAGCTCGCGTCCTGGCTCCACATCGATCTCGACGAGGTGTTCGCCGGTACGTCGAACAACCTTGGCGTCGACATGACCGTGTTGCGAGGGCTCGCCGCGACGTGGAGCGACAATGATCTGATGTTCTTTCACGCCGAAGGCGCGAAGCTTCCCGCGTGGAAGCGGCCGGCGACGCGCCCGCCGAGTGCGGCCGAGGCGTGTTATCGGCAAGCCGCGACCGCGGTGCGCGCCGCGTTGAAATCTAGCGATGTCCCGACCGCGAAAGCCGCGCTCGACAAAGCCGCTCCCTGCGTCGAGCACGATCCGGCGATCGCCGCGCGGTTCAAAGCGACGAGCGAGCTCGTGACCGCGGTCGCCAAGCCTTAGGCGCGCAACGCGACCGCGCGCATCTGCTGCGCCTTCAGCACGACGTACGCGGTCATGTTGACGATGTCGTCGACCGTGACTTCGTTTTGCAGCGCCGCGCACGGCTTGCCGATGCCGAGCATGATCGGACCGACCGCGCCCGCGCCGCCGAGCACCTTGAGTGACTGGTACGAGGCATTCGCCGCCGCGAGCGAGCCGAACACCAGCGTGTTCGCCGCGCGGGTCAGCCGCGAGAACCCGTAGTACTGCTGGCGCCGTTCCGGATCGAGCGCCATCTCGGGCTGCATCTCGCCGTCGATCTCGAGGTCGGGTTTGCGCCGGCGCACGAGCTCGAGCGCCTGCCGGATCTTCGTGACCTCGGGGTGCTGGACCGAGCCGAAGTTCGAGTAGCTGATCATCGCGATCCGCGGCGTGATGCCAAAGCCTTGCACCGCATCTGCCATCTGCAGCGTGATGTCGGCGAGCGTCTCGGCATCGGGATCGATGTTGAACACCGTGTCGCCGAAGAACCGTACCGCGTTCTTCAGCACCATCATGTACATCCCGACCGCGACCTTGCAGCCAGCTTGCAGCCCGAAGATCTCGAGCGGCGGCCGCACGGTTTCGGGATAGTTAAGGCGCAAGCCGGTGACCATGCCGTCGGCGTCACCGCGGTCGACCATCAGCGCGGCGTAGTAGTCGCTCTTGTGAACCAATGACTGAGCGGCAAACGACGTGAGGCCCTTGCGCTGCCGGAGTTGGTAGACCCGTTCGACGTATGCGGGGTTGACCTCGACGCGCGGATCGATCACCTCCGCGCCGTTCTGCAAGATGTCGAGCGATAGCTCTTCGCACATCGCGGCGATCTCGGACTTGCGACCGAGCAACACCGGCTTCGCGATGCCCTCGTCGACGATCTGCTGCACCGCGCGCAGCAGCCGCGGATTGTTCGCGTGCGGGAACACGATGCGTTTCGGCTCGCGCCGCGCTTCGCGTCCGATCGTGCGCATGATCGAGTACGCGGCGTTCGAGCCCTTCGAGATCAGCGACTCGCGATACTCCTCGATGTCGAACTTGATGCGAGCGACGCCGCTCTCCATCGCCGCCTTCGCGACCGCGGGCGCGACCCACCACAGCGCGCGCGGATCGAATGCCTTCGGGATGAAATAGTCCGGGCCCATCTTCATCGACTTGCCGCCGTACGCGTTGATCACGGCATCCGGCACCGGCTCGCGCGTGAGCTCGGCCAACGCGCGCGCCGCGGCGAGCTTCATCGCCTCGGACACCGCACTCGCGCGGCAGTCGAGCGCGCCGCGAAAGATGTACGGGAAGCCGAGCACGTTGTTGATCTGGTTCGGATAGTCCGAGCGTCCGGTCGCGACGAGCGCATCAGGCCGCGCCCCGATCGCATCGGGATACGAGATCTCCGGATCGGGGTTCGCGAGCGCGAAGATGATCGGCCGCTCGGCCATCGTCTTGACCATGTCGGGCGTGCACACGCCGGCGACCGACAGCCCCATGAACATGTCGGCGCCCTTCATCGCGTCGGCGAGCGTGCGCCGGCCGTCGTCGGGAATCGCGAACTTGAGCTTGTGGCGGTTGAGGTCGGTGCGACCCCGGTGGACGATGCCCTTGGTGTCGACGAGCACGACGTTGTCTTTCGTGACGCCGAGGCTACAGAAGAAGTCGACGCACGCGATCGCACCGGCGCCCGCGCCGGACACGACGATCTTCAGCGCCGCGAGCGGCTTCTTCGCGAGCGAGGCCGCATTGAGCAAGCCCGCGCCCGAAATGATCGCCGTGCCGTGCTGATCGTCGTGGAACACCGGGATGCGCATGCGCTGGCGCAACTTCTCTTCGATCTCGAAGCATGCCGGTGACGCGATGTCTTCGAGGTTGATCCCGCCGAACGTCGGCTCGAGCGCGGCGACGATGTCGACGAACTTGTCGACGTCCTTTTCGGCGACCTCGAGATCGAACACGTCGATGTCGGCGAACTTCTTGAACAGGCACGCCTTGCCTTCCATCACCGGCTTGCCCGCTGCCGCGCCGATATCGCCGAGCCCGAGCACCGCCGTGCCGTTCGAGATCACCGCAACGAGGTTGCCGCGCGCGGTGTACTCCCAGCTCTTCTCCTCGTCCGCTTGGATCTCCAGGCACGGCTCGGCGACGCCCGGCGTGTACGCGAGCGAGAGATCGATCTGACTGACCAACGGCTTGGTTGGAACGACCTCGATCTTTCCCTTGCGCCCCCGGCGGTGGTACTCGAGCGCGTCTTCCTTTCGACTCATGGGGTGAACGTAGACCCGCGCCGCATTCGAGGCAAATCGGCCTGCTCCGAGGCCGATCGATCGATCGGCTGTCCGCCGCAAAGCAAGGACGGCCGAAACCTCAGGCCGAAGGGCCAGCGTTCGCCGCGACACCATGGCACTGTCCCGCCATGTCGACCCGTTCTTTACATCTCGGCCTTGCGCTGCTGCTCGCGTGCGGCAGCTCGAAGCCGCAAGTCACGGTACCGGCTCCAGTCCCGACGGCTCGAGATGTCGTCGTCGCGACCCCGCCGCCAGCCCGGGTCGACCCGGACGCCGCGCCGATTCCGCTGTGGCCCGAGGTCAAGAAGGGCACGCTCCCGAACGGCCTCACCTACTACATCTTCAAGCACGGCAAGCCGGAGAAGCGCGCGTTGCTGTGGCTCGCGGTCAACGCTGGCTCGGTGCAAGAAGACGACGACCAGCGTGGCCTCGCCCACTTCGACGAGCACATGGCGTTCAACGGCACGAAGCGCTATCCGAAGAACGCGCTGATCTCGTATCTCGAGAAGATCGGCATGCGGTTCGGCGCCGATCTCAACGCGTACACGACGTGGGATCAGACGGTATACCAGCTCGAGGTCCCGACCGATGACGCTCAGTACATCGCGGGTGGGCTCGACATCCTGCGCGACTGGGCGGCCGACGTCACGTACGACCCGAGCGAAGTCGGCGTCGCCGGCAAAGGCGACAAAGAGCGCGGCGTCGTGCTCGAAGAATGGCGGCTCGGCCGCGGCGCGGGCCGACGGCTGTACGACAAGCAAGCGAAGGTGTTGTTCGCCGGCACACGTTACGCAGATCGCCTGGCGATCGGCGATCCGGACATCATCAAGAACGCGCCGCGCGACAACCTGTACCGGTTCTACAAGGATTGGTATCGGCCGGACCTGATGGCGGTGATCGCGGTCGGCGACTTCGATCCGGCGGACATCGAAAAGCAGATCGTGGCGCGGTTCTCGGACCTGAAAGCGCCCGCGAAGGAGCGACCGCGGCCGACCGGCGGGTTTCCGAAGGGCGCGGGGACCCGCGTTTCGATCGAGACCGACAAAGAGGCGAGCTCGACCTCGGTGACCGTCGCGAACCTCGTGCCGCATCGCGACGTCGTTAGCAAGCTCGATCATCGCCGAGTGATCGCCGAGCGGCTGTACTCGATGATCCTCGACGAGCGGCTGCGCGCGATCTCCCGCAAGCCCGACGCACCGTTCATTCGCGCGTTCGGCAGCGTGTCGCCGATGGAGCGCGACATCGACGCGTTCGAGCGGGTCGCGGAGGTCAAGAGCGGCAAGGTCGAGGACTCGCTGCGCGCGCTGTTCTCCGAGGTGCTGCGGATCGAGCGCAACGGCATCACCGCTGGCGAGCTCGAACGGGCGCGCACGAACATGGCGCGGAGCTACGAGCAGCTGGCCGACACTGAAGCCACCCGCGACAGTCGGCAGTTCACCGACGAGATCACGCGCAACTTCTTCGTCCACGAGTTCATGGTCGGTAGCGCGGTGGAGCGCGAGATGGCGCTCGCGGTGATCCCGACGATCACGGTCGACGACCTCAACGCGGTGGTCAAGACGTTCGGCGGCGCCGACAATCGCGTCGTGCTGATCTCGGGCCCCGACGGCCAGCCGCTGCCGACGAAGGAACAGGTCCTCGCGATCATCGATGACGTGTCGAAGGCGCAGATCCCGCAATGGGAAGACAAGCCGATCCCGACGTCGCTGCTCGCGACGCTGCCGACCCCGGGCAAGATCGTCAAGGAGAAGACGGTCGACGCGGTCGGCGTCACCGAGTGGACGCTGTCGAACGGCGCACGCGTGATCGTCAAGCCGACCGACTTCGAGCGCGACTCGGTCGTGCTCGACGGGTTCTCGGCGGGCGGCGAAGCGACGATCTCGGACAAGGACTATCCGAGCGACCGGTTTGCGGACGAGATCGTCACCGTCAGCGGTCTCGGTGCGTTCGATTTCGAGACGCTCGGCAAGATGCTGACCGGCAAGCAGGTGTACGCGCAGACATCGATCGCCGCGACCACCGACTCGGTCATCGCCGGTGGCTCTGCGCGCGACCTCGAGACCGCGATGCAGCTACTCTACCTGCGGATGACCGCGCCACGCTCCGACCCCGAAGCGTTCGCGGTGTGGCAGCACAACACCGCAGAACGGATCACGAACACGCTGCGCTCCCCGGACGCGCGCTACAACCGCGAATCGTCGGCCGCCGAGTACAAGGGCAACCTGCGCCACGTGTCGCCGGAGCCCGCGGAGCTCGCGAAGGTCGACCCCGCGAAGGCGCTCGGGTTCTACACGCAGCGGTTCGGCGATGCGTCGAGCTTCACGTTCGTGATCGTCGGCGCGGTCGAGCTCGACAAGCTCAAGTAGCTGGTCGAGACGTATCTCGCGAGCCTGCCTTCGAAGGGTCGCAAGGCCAAAGAGATCGACCTCGGCATCCGCAAGGTCGGCGGGGTCGTGAAGAAAGAATGGAAGCTGGGCCAGGAGCCGAAGGCGTCGGTGCGCATCGACTTCCACGGGGACGAGGCGTGGACGCGCGACAAAGAGCGCGACATGAACATCCTCGGCCAGGTGCTGTCGATGCGCCTGCGCGACGTGCTGCGCGAAGACATGGGCGGCGTCTACGGCGTGCGCGTCGGCGGCTCGATCACGCGGTCACCGCATCAAGAGCGCAGCTTCGTGATCCAATTCGGCTGCGATCCGGCGCGGGTCGACGAGCTGACCAAGGCCGCGTACGCACAGATCGCCGAGATCGCGGCGAACGGCACGACGAAGCTGACCAAAGACGGCGAGCCGGTCGAGTATCTCGACAAGGTCAAACAAACGTTCTTGCGGTCGCGCGAGACCGAGATGCGCACGAACGGGTTCTGGCTCGGCTGGCTGAGCAAAGCGTACAAGTTCGGCGACGATCCGACGATGATCCTCGACCCGAGCAAGGTGGTCGCGCGCATGACGTCGGATAACGTCAAGGCCGCGGCGAAGCGCTTCCTCGATCCGAAGCAAACGTACACCGCGGTGTTGCTGCCTGAGAAAGACGTGCCCGCGCCGGCGCCGACGAAGCCGTAACCCTAACCGCGACAGCTGCCGACCGCGAGGAGCGCGCCGTCGCTGTCGTCGTGGCGGCCTGCGTCGTCGTAGCGCCACGTGCCCTCGACCGGCGAGTCGCACTCGGCGCCGACGACTTGGATCAGCCGATAGCCGGTGCCGCGCTCGCGATCCGGCAAGATCACGGCGTGGCCGAGCAGGGTCTTCGTCCACGGAACGTACGCGAGCTGGCCGCCGCACCGCACCGGCGCGAGCTCGTAGTAGCGCAGCTCGCTCTCCTTCACGACGAACATGTCGCCGGGCTCGACGACGCATAGCGGCGGTCGCGTTGCTAGCTCGCGCGCAACCCACGCGTGTTGAGCTTCCAGCGTCTCGTGCGCCGCCGGGTCTTCGGAGTCGTTCATCGCGGCGGTCGCACGGTCGACGTCGCGCTTGCTCCACGCCGGCACCGGTGCGCCGCGATCGACGACGGTGACGTGGCTCGGCGGATCGTGCGGGCTGCCGAGCTCGTCGTTGTCGGTCAAGCCGTGGACGGCGGCATGGCGTCGACCGATCACCGGCGCTGCCGCCGCGGCTAGCTTCGCCGCGTCTCGGTCGCCGTAGTTGCCGATCACGACCGCAATGCCGCGCGGCGAGATCCGGAGGTCGTCGGTGTGGACGACGTAAGGCAGGCCGAAGGCGAGCTTGTCGTGCAGTGCGTCGACGATCGCGCGCGCCTCCCGCACGTCGGACACGACGTACGCGACGACCGAATCCGGCCGGTCGCAGTCGTAGCAGGTCACGTACGGCTCCCAGTACAGGCCCGCGGTCGCCTCGGGGCGAATCGGCGGCGGCTCCGCCGGCTTCGCCACAACCGGCGGCGCGATGGTGGGTTGCACCGGCGCGTCCGCGATCGGCTTAGGCGCGGTCACCGGCGTCGGCGGCGGCGCGCTGCCGCATGCGGCGGCCAAGGTGACGGCAATGAGGCGATGCATCTGCCGATCCGGACGCCGCGATCGGACCGGCAGTCGCACAGCGCTAGCCGTCGATCAGGATCGTCGCGTCGAGCCGAGCGGCGAGCGCGAGCGAGCGCAGGAACGCTGCGAGCTGCTCGATGTCGGCATCGGGCTCGCTCGGGACGTTCGCTGCGGCGAGCACGCGCGATTTGCCGGGCTCGTCTTTGAGATCGATCAGGCTCGTGTCGTGCGGGATGACGCCGCAGAACAGTGCGAGCATCAAGCAATGGGTCGGCGCGAGGTTGCCGACCATGAACATCATCTGGAACAGCTGATCGCTCGAGATCTCGATCACGCCGTCGTCGCCCTGCCAGCGCACACCGTACGGCGCGCGACTCTCGAAGTACGTCGTGCCCGCTGCGCGCAGCTTCGCAGCCGGCGCACCATCCCAGCCGAATTCCCCCAAGCCACGGACGAGCAGTGCGCCCGCGGTGCAGCCGAGCGTGTCGGGCAGCCGGCTCATCAACCACGCCTCGACCCGCTCCGGAATCGGATAGCGAATCCGGCGGTGACACGCGAACTCCCGCGGCAGCTCGGCCGGGCATTGCGCGCACCCAGAGGCGACCGAATCGAGCGGCGCCGATTCGTTCATCAGGTCTTGCAGCGTCACGCCCCGCGCGCTGTCACCGTCGGGCTTGCGGACAGTGAGTTGGATTTCGATCTCGCTCGGTTCGCGCAGATCGCCGTCCTCGCGCATGTGAGCGAGCATCGAGCGCGCGACGATTCGCGTTCGGTTGAGGGCGACCAGCCGATCGATGCCTAGCTCGCGCTGGGGCTCGCACTTCATGCCCAGGACGTAGTCGATCGCCATCGAGCGTCCTCTTAGCAGAAGGCTGTGACAGTCCCTCACCCTTGTTTCCGCCGGCGATCGTCGGTAGAACCACGACTGCGCGCCCGTAGCTCAGCTGGATAGAGCGTTGGCCTCCGGAGCCAAAGGTCACAGGTTCGAATCTTGTCGGGCGCACGAGTTCGCGGATGCCGAAGACGCTAGCGGAGATCGCGATCGAGGCCAGCCTCGTCACGAAGGCCAACGCCGCGAAGGCCGGCCGGATGGCGGAAGAGCGCAAGCTGCCGCTCGTGGTCGTGCTGATTCGCGACCTCGGTATCGACGAAGTCGCGCTGATCGGCGCGCTGCGCAAGCAGACTCGCGTCCAGCTGCTCGATCCGGCCGAGATCCAGATCGATGCCGACGCGCTGCGGCTCGTCGGAAAAGACGTGTGCGCTCGACTGCGCGTGCTGCCGATCTCGGTGTCGACCGACGGCCCGACCCGAACGCTGCGGCTCGCGATGGCCGACCCGACCGACGAGTCCGCGGTCGCCGAGATCGAGGCGCTCGTGCGTTGCGAGATCGAGGTGTGCGCGCTGCCGCTTTCCGCGATCGAAGAGCTCGTCGACAAGGGCTATCGCCAGATCTCGACGGTCGTGGTCAATCGCTCGCGCCCGTTCGGCGACAACATGTTCGTGACCGCGCGCACGCGCACTCCGACCCGGCCCGGCTCGAACAACGAAGAGTCCGAGGTCTCGGTCACCGCGCAGATTCCGATGTCGATGCTGCAGCCGCCCGCCGGGGCAACCGAGCTCGAGGCTCGATTCGCAGCGTTGTGTCGCTTACTTGTTACCAAAGGACTGGTCTCGGAGGCCGAGCTGGTCGAGGCGATGGCCAAGGCGAAACCCGAGGCCTGATCCGGGTTTGCCGGCCAACGCGCAGCTTTTCGTAATGCGCCTTTTCGAGGTTCGTGCGCTATGCTCGACGGGTCGTCCGTTAAGCGACCTATGCCGTCACATGACATGACTTCGGCTTCTTCGATCATTTGCACCGGTTGTCAGCACAGCTACGTCCATTCGGCGTTGTTCTGTCCGAATTGCGGCCGTCCGAAGGTTCGCGAAGCGGCAGGCGACGCACTGGTCGGCAAGTTGCTCGGCGAGCGGTTTCAGGTCCAGGAGCTGATCGGCCAGGGCGCATCCGGCACGATCTATCGCGCGGAGCACATCACGCTACGCCGCCGCGTCGCGATCAAGGTGTTGCACACCGAGCTGTCGCGCGACGACCTCGCGGTCGAGCGATTTCGGCGCGAGGCGACGACGGTCGCCGAGATCGACAACGAGCACATCGTCGAGATCCATGACTTCGGTCGCACGAACGACGGCCGGCTCTATCTCGCAATGGAGCTGCTCGAAGGCGAGACGCTCGACGGCGTGCTCGCGCGCGAGCACCAACTGTCGGTCGAGCGCACCGCCGACATCTTGATTCAAGTCGGCGAGGCGCTGATGGAGGCGCACGCGATCGGCTACGTCCATCGCGACTTGCGCCCGCGCAACATCTACCTCGCGGTTCGCCGCGGCAAAGCGAACTTCGTCAAGCTGCTCGACTTCGGCCTGTCGAAGCTCGTCGAGAGCGATGCCCAGGCGGCGTCGACCAGCCTCGGCATGACGTTCGGCGATCCGCGCTACATGTCGCCCGAGCAAGCGCGCGGCGATCGCATCGACCGGCGCGCCGACATCTATCAGCTCGGCTGCATCGCGTACGAAATGCTGACCGGCTCGCCTCCGTTCACCGGCAGCCGGGTGTTCGACATCCTGACCAAGCAAGTCACCGAGATCCCCGCGCCGCTGCCGACCAAGCGTCCCGGCGTGCCGCTGTGGATGGAAGCTGCCGCCGCGAAGATGCTCGCGAAGGATCCGGAGAACCGGTTCGCGACGACGACTCGCATGGTCGAAGCGCTGCGCCGCGGGCTCGAGACCGGCGAGGTGATGGAAGACGATATCGCGCGCCGGCGCGAGAGCATTCCGCCACCGTCGGTGTCGCGTGTGATGCAGCGGTTCGGCGTCTCGCAGGATCAGCCGATCCCGTCGAGCCCGGTGCCATCGCCGAACGCGCCTCCGCTGCCAGCTGCAGCGCCAGCGCCGACTCCCGCGCCTGCGGCGGCCGTCCCTGCACCGACGAAACCGCAGGCCGTCGTCGTGGAAGAGGCCGAGCCGCGCAAGCGCACCGGCACTCCGCGCGTCGGCGTGCCGGTCGTCGCCGAGGCCGTGCCCGAGGTGGTGCAAGCCCCGGTGACCGGCTCGATCGAAGCGCCGGCCGGGCGGAGCAAGCGCTCGAGCTCGCACGGCGATCCGATGGGCATCTCGCAGGTCTGGTACGAGGACGGCGATCGCGCGTCCGACGAAGCCGACGGCGAGACCAAGCCGACGCGCGCCCGCAAGCCGACCTCGCCGAGCACCACCGATCTGAACTTCTACGAGGACGAGCCGCGGCGCCGCGGCGGTCGCGGGCTGTTGCTCGTGGTCGTCGGCGCTTTCGCGCTCGGCGGCGCGATCGCATTCGCGGTGACCCGCGGCGGCGACAAGCCGGCGAAGCAGGTCGCTGCCGCCGTGGTGAGCGACACCGCCGCGGTGACGATCGACGCCGCTCCGAGCACGATCATCGGCGAGGCCGATGCAGGCGTCGTCGCCGAGGTCACGCCGCCGGTCGCGAACCCGCCGCCGGTCGCGAACCCGCCGCCGGTCGCGAACCCGCCGCTGGTCGCGAACCCGCCGCTGGTCGCGAACCCGCCACCGGTCAAGACCACCACGCCGCACGAAGACCATCCGGCGAAGACGCCGAAAGACGTCGACCTCGGCAGGTATCTGCCGCCGGTCACCGCGAATCCGCCGCCGCCGCCAACGCACAACGTGGTGAATGCGACGCCACCGACGCCGAAACAACCGAGCGTCACCGGCGGGCCCGAGGATCCGTACGGCGGCACGTCGAGCGGCGATCCGGGCGATGGCTCGTCGCCGGAAAAGAAGGCCGAGTTCTACGCGAGCCTCGGGGCGCAACAACTCGCATCGCACGACACCGCGAATGCCGCGGCGAACTTCAAGAAAGCGTCCGAGCTCGACGGCAAGAATGCCGCCGCGTTCACCGGCCTGGGCGAGATCGCGCTCAGCCAAGGCTTGTTCGGCGACGCGGTCGCGCACCTTCGCAAGGCCGCTCGGCTCGCGCCGAAGAGCTCGCGGGTCGTCACGCTGCTCGGCGAGGCGTACTTGAACAGCGGCCAGAATGCGATCGCGGCCGAGAACTTCAAGAAGGCGCTGCAGCTCGATCCCGATAACGCGCAAGCCCGCGACGGCTACAACGAGGCGTCGAGCCGCGTGCCGCCGCCTTCTGACGACAACTAGCTCGCAACGGCATCACGACGCCCGCCGACGCTGAGCGGGGCTATCGCTTCTTGCCGCCCTTGGTTCGGCGCTCGGAGACTTCTTTCGTCGGAGCGATCCAAGAGCTCGGCGTGCCGTGATTGGCAACGCCGAGACGGAGGCGGCGGGTCGACGACGAGAGCGACAGCTTCGGAACTGCTTTCCCGAGGTGCATGATTCAGCCTAGGGGCGGCCGATCCGCGCGGGCAACTTCCTGAGCGCCGGGGAGATCTCTCCCTCGCCAGAGCTGTGAGATGATGGGGATCGTGGCGGCTGCGTTTCACGTGTACGTCGAAGGGGCGAGCGGAGCATCACCGGGTGCACTGCGCAAGCTCGCCGAGGCGATGTCCACGCGCTACGGCGTGCCGGCCACCGACCTAGAGGCGCGGTTGTCGCGCGGGCGGTTCCGGGTCAAAGCGAACGTCGATCGCGCGACCGCCGACGAGCTGCTGCGCGACCTCGAAGCGATCGGCGCGCGCGCTACGATCGAAGACGCGAGCGCACCGACCCGGCCGAGTGGCCCGCTCGCGACTCAGCCGGCCCGCGCGACCACGCCTCCGCCGACCGCTGCGCGCTCGACCCTGCCGCCGCCGACCCGACCTGGACCGAGCACGCCTCCTGCGGGCACGCCGTATCAAAGTGGTCTGTCCGCCGCGTTTTCGACGGAGCCGTCGGCCGCCGCGAGCCTCGGCGCGCTCGAGCAAACCGGCGGCTCGTTCTCGCTGGCGTCGCTCGACGGCGTCGATTCGCCCGGAGGTTCCGCGGCGCCGAGCGAGGAAGTGCTCGCCGCGAGCTTCGGACCGCCGCAGGGCCAAGCGCCACGACCGGCGACGCCGAGCGTGCGACCGAAAGATGTCCCGGTCGATTTGTTCGCGCCGCCCGACGCCGAAGACGCGGTGATGAAGATGGAGCTCGCCGACGACGAGCTCGCTCATCAAGCGCGCAAGAAGGCGACGATCCCGCCGCAGACCGAGCCGATCGCGCCCGCCGCGACGACCGGCACGCTGGCGATGCGCCGATCGAACCCGTCGATCCAACCGGCGACGGAAGCGATCGCTGCGCCGACGTCCTCGCGGCTCGGGCCTCTCGCTGATCCGCGCACGCGGTTCGCCGCCGGGGTCGTGTTGTCGATCCTCATCGGGTTCGTGCCGGCGCACCTGGTCGGCCGGTGGCGCGAGCACTCGGCGTACGGTGAAGTCGATCGCAAGGTGATCGCGGCGCAGGAGCAAGCGCTGACGATCGAAGCGTGGCAAGCGCTCGATCAGCTGCGCGCGAGCGAGCTGGTGCGCAAACAGAGCGACCAGCGCCAAGTCGCGGTCACCGGTCTACTCGTGTGGGCGCTCGCCGGCGGCGGCATCGGCTATCTGTGGTTCCGGCGCATTCGTTGGGACGAGCTCGAAGACGCTTAGCTCGCAGGCGTCGCGCTGCAAGTTGACAATAGCGACAGCGTCACCAACGCATCCCCAATGATCCCGTCGACTTGCTCGAGCAGGGCAAGTTGGCAAGTTGACAGAAGCGACAGCGTCACTCGTCTTCGTCGTCTTCGATTTCGATGACGCGTTTGCGGCGGGCGCGCGCTCGCTCGTCAGCGGCTTTTTCTTTGGCTTCGAACGCGGCTTTCTTTTCTTCGCGCTTCTTCGTCACTCGCCACGCGAGCACGATCGACAGGTTGTA
>Ga0265338_10007437_pt1 | contig 13596 bp, 10 predicted proteins | sample 42126metaG_FD_193579 | JGI IMG/M metagenome (GOLD analysis project Ga0265338, IMG submission 193579) | Rhizosphere microbial communities from Carex aquatilis grown in University of Washington, Seatle, WA, United States - 4-21-26 metaG | ecosystem: Host-associated > Plants > Roots > Rhizosphere... | reverse complement strand
GCCAAGGCCATGTCGCGGGTGTAATAAAGGATCCGGCCGCAGTTGATGCACGAGACGAGTTCCTTGTGCCCCTGGCACAAGACGAGAATCTGCGCGGGCAGTTTCATGTGGCAGCCGCCACAGGCGCCATGATCCACGCCCACGACAACGTTGTCGCCCTTGCTCTTCAACAGCCGCTCGTAGCGGTTGCGCGCCGTCTCGTCCACCGCTGACGCGAGTTCCGCGCGGCTGCTTTGCAATTCCACCAGTTCCTTCTTCAGATTCTCCTCGCGCTGGTTCAATTGCGAGACCTGCTCGTCCACCAGCTTCTTCGCGGCGGCGGCCTCCTGCGTGGCGCGGGCAACGTCCTTTTGCGCGGCCTCGGCCTGCTCCATCAACTCGATTTCCTGGTCCTCGATTTTGTTGATGTCGGCCTTGCATCCGTCAATTTCATGCGCGAGCGCGCGGTATTCCTCGTTCTTGCGCGTCTGCAACTGCTGGTTGGCGTATTTCTCTATCTGCGTCTTCTTCGACTCCACGTCCACCTCGAGCCGTTTGCGGTCGGCTTCGATCTGTTTGCCGCGGCCTTTGGCGGCTTCGAGCTGCGATTGGGTCGAGGCGGCGCGGGCGCGGAGGGTTTCGCGTTCGGGCGTGATGTGGGCGAGTTCCTGCTGGACGCGGAGGATTTTCCGGTCGCGGTCCTGCAAAATCAAAAGTTTCTCAATCGTCTCCTGCATTGAATTGTGCAGTCTAGCCGCCGTTCACGGCCAAGTCAATGCGAGGAACATGGATCGCGCGAAGGCCGCGAGAAAAGAAGCAAGGGGAAAATTCCCTTCGCCATCTTCGCGTTCCTCGCGCGACATTTCCGCCCGGCAAATTCATTTTGCACTTTACCGTTTGCCAGCTAACTTGTCGCCATGCGTTTCATTGGCAAGGTCATCGAAAAACTACAGCGGCATCCGAAGCGGGTGGTTTTCCCCGAAGGCGATGAGCCGCGCGTTCTACAGGCTGCGCGGCAGTTTTCCGCGCTGAAGCTGGGCGCGCCCATCCTGCTCGGCGACGCGGCCAGGGTGAATGCCGTCGCGCAGGAGCTAAACGTTTCGCTCGAGGGCATCCGCATCATCAATCCCGCCGAGAGCGAGGACACGGAAAATTTTGTCAAGCGGTTCCATTCGCTGCGCCGCGAGAAAGGGCTGCGCGCCACCGAGGCGCGCGAGGCGATGCTCCAGCCGAATTATTACGGCACGATGATGCTGGCGATGCACCAGGCCGACGGCGTGATTTCCGGCGCCTCGCACATCACCAGCAGCCTGTTGCGGCCGCTCTTCCAGATCATCAAGGCCGCGCCGGACATCCAGACGGCGTCGAGCTGCATGGTGATGGAGGTCGAGGACACACGCATCGGAGAGAACGGCGTGCTGTTCATGGCGGATTGCGGCGTGATTCCCGACCCGACGGTGGACCAGCTTGCGGACATCGCCGTTTCCACTGCGCGGCTCGCGAGGCACCTTCTTAGCATCCGGCCGCGCGTGGCGTTGCTGTCGTTTTCCACCAAGGGCAGCGCGTCGCATCCGTCCGTGGGCAAGGTGCAGGCCGCGACCGCCATGGCCAAACGCAAAGCGGAACAGCTTCATTTGGAGGCGGACTTCGACGGTGAACTACAGGTGGACGCCGCGCTGGTTCCCGAAATTGCGGAAAGAAAATTGCACGACAGCAAGGTGGCGGGAAAAGCGAACGTGCTGATTTTCCCCGACCTGAACTCCGGCAACATCGCCAGCAAGCTCGTCCGGCTCGTCGGCCACGCCAACGCCTACGGCCAAATTCTTCTCGGCTTGAACCGCCCCGCCGCCGACGTTTCGCGCGGCTCGACCGCGCACGACATCCTCGGCGTCGCGGCCATCATCGGCGTGCAGGCAACCGATTATCAAAAACTTTATCCGGGCGCCAACGCGAAACTGCCCGGCGAGTAAATGAACACGACCACGCCGCGCGTTTTCATCGCCGCCACGCGCCAGAACGACGGCAAGACCACCGCATCGCTCGGCCTCATCGCGGCGTTGCAGCGGCATTTCCCGCGCGTCGGCTACATCAAGCCCGTCGGCCAGCGCTTCGTCGAGATCGAGGAGCAGAAGATTGACGAGGATAGCGTGCTCATGGATGCGGTGTATGCGATGAACTGTCCGCTCGTGGACATGAGCCCGATTGCCGTGGAGCCGGCATTCACGCGGAAATATCTCCAGTCGGCGAACAACGAGGCGCTCGTAAAAAAAATCCAGACTTCCTTCGACCGCGTCGCGTGGGAAAAGGATTTTGTGCTGTGCGAAGGCAGCGGGCACGCGGGCGTCGGCTCGGTTTTCGATTTGTCCAACGCGCAGGTCGCCAAAACACTGGGATGCAAGGTCATCATCGTCACGCAAGGCGGCATCGGCAAACCGATTGACGAGGTCTGCCTCAACCAGGCTTTGTTCGAAAAGGAAGGCGTCGAAATCATCGGCGTCATCATTAACAAGGTGCTCGAGGAAAAAATCCCCGAAATCACCCAGTTCGTCCGCCGCGGACTGCGCCGCAAGGGACTGGATTTGCTCGGGGTGCTGCCGCATGAACAAATCCTCTGCAATCCGACCGTGGATTTGATCCGCGATGAACTGCGAGCCGAACTGCTCAACCAGCCGCTGACGCTGCACACACCGGTGGACGACGTGATTGTTGGCGCGATGGGCGCGCACAATGCGATGCAATTTTTCCGGCGCGGCGTGCTGTTGATCACACCCGGCGACCGCGAAGATATTTTGCTGGCCGCCGGCGCCACCACGACTCCGCAAAGCGACAATCAAATGGCCGGCATCGTGTTGACCGGCGGCATCCGACCGAGTGAGAACGTGCTGAAAGCCCTGCAAACCATGCCGGTTCCAGTGCTGCTCGCCAAGGAGGACAGCTACAAGGTGGCTTCCAAGGTCCACAACCTCACCGTCAAGACGCGACCGGACGACGCCGAGAAAATCTCGCTCATCCGCGACATCGTCGCCAAACACATCAACGTCAAAAAGATCATCGAATCGCTCTGATGCCGCTGCCCATCAATCCTAATTTAAAAAACTTGCCGGTTTATCAACCTGGTCGGCCGATCGAAGAAGTCGCGCGCGAACTCGGCCTGCCGGCCGACTCCATCATCAAGGTCGCGTCGAATGAAAATCCATTCGGCCCGTCGCCGCTTGCGATTGCCGCGATGCAGAAGGCCGTTACCGGCGTGAATCTTTATCCCGACGGCAACGCGTTTTATCTGAAACAAAAGCTGGCGATCAAACTAGGCGTCGAGCCGGCGAATCTGATTCTCGGCAACGGCTCGAACGAAATCATCGAATTCGTCGGCCACGTGCTTCTCGCACAGGGCGATGACGTGGTTGTCTCGCAATACTGTTTCGCCGTTTATCCCATCGTCACGAAATTGTTTGGCGCGAATTTGATCACCGTTCCGGCCAAAAATTACGGGCATGATTTGCCGGCGATGCTCAAAGCCACCACGCCGAAGACGCGGATTGTTTTTGTGGCGAACCCGAACAACCCCACCGGCACGATCGCGCCGCGAGAGGAACTCATCAAGTTCGTCAACGATGTCCCGGACGATGTTCTGCTGGTGATGGACGAGGCTTACATCGAATTTCTGGACGATCCGCTGGATTTGGTTTCGCTCATCCGCCTCGGCGCGCGGAAAAATCTCATTCTGATGCGGACATTCTCAAAGATTTACGGGCTGGCGGGTCTGCGCATCGGCTACGGTATCGGGAATCCGGAGTTGATTGCCGCGCTGGAGAAAATCCGCCAGCCGTTCAACATCAATCTGCTTGCCCAAACCGCCGCGCTCGCCGCTCTGGACGACGCCGAACATGTCCGGAAAACGAGGCAGAACAATTTCACCGGCTTGGAATTTTTTGAGCGGGCGTTCCGCGATTTGAAGCTGGAATTTGTTCCGTCCCACGCCAATTTCATCCTGTTCCGCGTCGGTGAAGGTCAGCGAATTTTCGAGGCGATGCAGAAGCACGGTGTGATTGTGCGTCCGATGGGCGGCTACCAATTGCCGGAGTGGATCCGCATCTCCATCGGCACGCCGCAGGAAAACGAGCGATGCCTCGGCGTGCTGAAAACCGCTCTGGGCAAGAAATAATTGTTTAAATCCCACGCGAAACCGATTACTTCTTTTGCGCTGAAATGAAACCGACCGACCTGCGGGGCATCCTGCAATACATTCCGCAATTCCGCGAGAAGACGTTCATCCTCGCGGTGGACGGCGGCATCGTCACGGACGAAAACTTCGCGACGCTGCTGCTGGACGTGGCGGTGTTGCGATCACTGAACATCCGCGTCGTGCTCGTTCATGGCGCGTCGGCGCAAATCCAGGCCCTGGCCGATGAGCAAAAAATCACGCCGTCCAACCTGGATGGCTCCGGCATCACGGATGCAGCCACACTCAAGCTCGCGCTCAATGCCGCGAACCGGCTGACTCACGAAATTCTCGAAGGGCTTTCGGCCAACGACCTCCGCGCCGCCAGCACCAACGTCATCACGGCGCATCCGATGGGCATCATTCAGGGCGTGGATCATCTGTTCACCGGCAAGGTCGAGCGCGTGGACACCGAATTGCTCCAGTCGCTGCTGTCACAAGGCGTCGTGCCGGTCATCCCGCCGCTCGGTTTCGACGGCGACGGCAAGACGTATCGCTTGAATTCCGATGCCGTCGCGGTGGCCGTTGCCGAGGCGCTGAAGGCGATCAAGCTGATTTACATCACGACGCAGGATGGCATCCTCGTCCAGGGCCGGCTCATCCGCCAGATGCTGGTCGCCGACCTTGAATCCGTAATCGCGCTGCAAAAAAACGACATCGCGCCCGAACAGCTTTCCAAGGCGCAACACGCCGTCGCGGCGTGCAAGGCCGGCGTGCCGCGAATTCACATCATCAACGGGCGCGTGGACGAAGGGCTGCTGGCCGAGGTGTTTTCCAACGAAGGCATTGGCACGCTGATTTACGCGAACGATTACCAACAAATCCGCCGGGCAATGAAGAAGGACGTGCGGGCGATCCAGTTGCTCACGAAAGCCGCGGTTGAATCGGATGAACTGGTCAAGCGCAGCCGGATGGCGATTGAAAAAAACCTCGGCGACTATTTCATTTTTGAGATTGATAAAAATCCCGTCGCGTGTGTGGCGCTGCACGTTTATCCCGAGCAGAAAAAGGGCGAGCTGGCGTGCCTTTACGTCAATCCGTTGCACGAAAACCGCGGCATCGGCAAGAAGCTGATTCAATACATCGAAAACAAGGCGCGGGAGATGAACCTGACCGAACTCCTCACGCTCTCGACGCAGGCGTTCACGTATTTTCAGTCAAAGGGCGGCTTTGCCGAGGGCACGCCCGACGATTTGCCGCCCGCGCGCCGCGAAAAATACGAACAGAGCGGAAGAAATTCCAAGGTGCTTGTAAAGAAATTGAAATAGTTATGCTGGCAAATGCCGAAAGACCTGTAACGACTTCATCGCATTCGCTGGAAGGCTTCTTGGGCGCCTTTCAAAAGAATACCGTTAAGACGACCCGCTTTGCACTCATCGTCAGCATCGCCGAGCAAACCGTTTCGCTTTTTGAGAATTCCCCCGCGTCTTGGCGTCTTGGCGGTAAATTCCCCTGTTCCACCTCGCGTTTCGGCGTCGGGCAGACAGAAGGCTCGAATTGCACGCCGCTTGGATTGCATCGCATCGCGGAAAAAATCGGTGCGGGAGAGCCGGCGGGAACGGTCTTCAAATCGCGCAAAGTCATCGGCCACACGTCGCAGCCGGAATTTAAGGACGCCAAAATCACCACGCGCATCCTGTGGCTCGAGGGACTCGAACCCGGCTTCAACCGGGGCGGTAACGTGGATTCGCACAGCCGTTATATTTATATCCACGGCACGGCGGACCAGTCGTCTATCGGCCGGCCCGCGTCGTGCGGCTGCATCCATCTGACCGACGCGGATTTGATACCACTCTTCGATTTGCTGCTCGGCGGCACGCTGGTTTGGATTTCTGAAACTTAATCCAGCTTGCGATTTCAAAATGGGGGTCTAGTTTATCCCCGTGTTTGTTCGCATTGGAAAGATTTTCCTTGTCGTTTCGCTCGTGGCGATGCTCGGTGCGCACTGGACGCTGCTGCAAACCATCGCGTGGACAACCATGCTCGCGGACAATCTGCGCACGCATTCACTGTCCGAATCCGTGGAGCGGACGTTTGGCGGCAAATATCCCTGCCCGATCTGCAAAGCCATCGCCGCAGCCAAACAATCTCAAAAAAAGAGCGAGTTCACCCTGCAAACACAGAAACTGGAATTCCCGCCCGCAAAGGAAAATCCAATTTTATTTGCGCCGACGGATTTCCAGTTTTTGCCGAGGCCGGCAGATTTCAGGTCCGAACCTCTCACGCAAAGACCGGTGACGCCGCCGCCGCGCGGATTCTTCGCCTGATTCAATCGCGGTAGGGCGGCGCTGCCGCACCCCCCGACGACCGGTAGGTCGTCTCCACCGGTTTTCCGAAAAAAGTTTTTAACCTTGAGAGCGCCGTTGCGCGTTCTCGCAATTTGAAATTTAAAATGAAAAAAAAGAGCAATAATTCAACAGCGGTAAAAATGGGTTGTGGTTTGTTGGCGGGAGTGCTCGTGCCAAGCGTGGTCCATGCCTGCGCGTGCGGCTGCGGCGTCTTTGACGTGGCAACGAGTTCGATGCTTCCGAACGGCCAGGGCGGGATGGTCTGGTTGCAATACGATTATCAGGACCAAAATCGGAATTGGAACGGCACCGGGATGGCACCAGCGGCAAACAATGACGACAAGGAAATTGAGACGCATTTTGTCACGGCTGGATTCCAATATATGTTCAACGACAAATGGGGTGCGCAACTGGAGATGCCCTTTGATTCCCGGCGTTTCAAGGCGGACGACGGCACGGGCAACATCGCCACGCACAATTGGAACCAGCTTGGCGACATCCGCGTCGAGGGGATTTACACGGGATTTTTCGCGGACTTGTCGGCGGGCGTGACGTTTGGCCTGAAATTGCCGACGGGCAGTTATATGGAAGATCCGGATTTTGTGGATCGCGACACGCAAATCGGAACGGGCAGCACAGACATCCTGCTCGGCGGATTTTATCGCGGTAACATCACGAAAGATGAAAAATGGGACTGGTTCGCGCAGGGATTGTTGGACGTGCCGGTGCTGACGCAGGCCGGATATCGTCCGGGCGTCGAGTTGGATGCGGCCGCCGGGATTGATTACAAGGGGTTCTCGCTTGGCCGGATGAGGATTTCGCCGGTGGCGCAGGCGATCTTTTCCGAGCGAGCCAGTGACAGCGGCTCAAATGCCAATCCCGACAATTCCGGCTACCAGCGCATCTTGCTTTCACCTGGAATCGAGTTTCACCTTCATCCGGTGAAAATTTACGCGGATGTGGAATTGCCCGTCTTTCAACATTTCACAGGCAACCAACTGGCCGCGTCGGTGCTGTTCAAGGTGAGCGCGAGCTGGATGTTTTAATTCGTAAAATACCGGGTCGATGTGGCGTTTTGACAACGGCTGATAAAAAAGATTCGGGCGACAGTCGCCAAGGAGGTGGGGATGAAGAATCCCGCTGAAGAAACGACTGTCCGCCCGAATCAAAACCAAAAACCAAATCAAAGAAAACTGAATCAACCAAACCCAGTTTCCCAACTCATTCTGTTTGAGAAAGAACCACAACTTTTCCCACACCAAAACCACTGCAATCTCACAACGACTATTCAACCAAACTCGAAAACAGGCTCTCCCTTTTTTGGCAACCAGTTAGTAAAAATTGCCATGCAAAAACCCGGCCATCAGGAGGCGGGCAGGTGAATTAGCCTTTGGAAATCCGGAAACTTCGCACTTTTCAGTTTGGCTTTTTGGCTTACCTTCTTGCTGCATGACTTTGACGGATCAAATGACGCTACTCGCCAGACAGGCCAAGGCCGCGTCGCGCGAACTTGCCAGGCTGACGACGGCGGAGAAAAACGCCTGCCTGTTCGCAATGGCCGCGGCTCTGGAACAGAAAGCCAGCGGGCTCAAGGAGGCCAACGCGCTGGACATGGAAGCTGCAGCGCAATCCGGCCTTTCACCGGCCATGCTCGACCGGCTCAAGCTCGATGACAAACGCATTGCCGGCATGGCGAAAGGCCTGCGCGAAGTCGCCGCCCTGCCCGATCCTGTTGGGAAAATCCTCGACGAGCGCGTCCGGCCAAACGGCTTGAAGCTGCAAAAGATTTCCACGCCCATCGGCGTGGTGGTCATCATTTATGAGTCACGCCCGAACGTTACGGCGGATGCCGCAAGCCTCTGTTTTAAATCCGGCAACGCGACGATTCTCCGCGGTGGCAAGGAGGCGATGCATTCAAATCAAATCATCGCCAAGACAATGATTGAGGCGGGCAAAATTGCGCTCCGGCACTTTCCCGAATACGCGATTCAAGTCGTGCCGGTGGCTGACCGCGAGGCGATTCCCATCTTACTTTCGCTCACGCAATACATTGACCTGTGCATGCCGCGCGGCGGCGAGGGACTGATTCGCGCCGTGGCTGATTGCAGCAAAGTTCCTGTCATCAAACATTACAAGGGCGTCTGCCACGTCTTCGTGGACGCCGACGCTGATTTGAAAATGGCCGCGGATATTGCCATGAACGCCAAAGTGCAACGGCCCGCCGTCTGCAACGCCATGGAAACTTTGCTCGTGGACAAGGCGATTGTTGAAGCATTTCTTCCCGCCGTCGGCGCCAAACTGTTTGAGAAGCATGTCGAGATTCGCGCCGACGAAGCGGCCCTGGAAGTTTTGAACTCAAAACTCAAAACTCAAAACTCAAAACTGCGCGCCGCGAGCGAGCAGGACTATTTCACGGAATACAACGACTACATCCTGAACATCCGCGTCGTGGATGGCGTGAAGCAGGCCATTGACCACATCAATTACTACGGCTCGGCGCATTCGGACAGCATCGTCACGAAGAACGAGACGCACGCGAATCAGTTTCTCGCCGAGGTGGATTCGGCGGCGGTTTATTGGAACGCCAGCACACGTTTCACCGACGGCGGCGAGTTCGGCATGGGCGCAGAGATCGGCATCAGCACCGACAAGATCGGCGCGCGCGGCCCGATGGGTCTGGAAGAATTGACCAGCTACAAATGGATTGGCATCGGCAACGGGCAAATCAGGACTTAATCAGCCACAGATGGGCACAGATGAAACACAAATAAATCCGATTTGGAAATCTTTGTTTCATCTGTGGCTAAAAAACCAGTGAACTCACCCGCCGAAAAAGCCAAATTCATCCGCGAGCAGATTCCCGTCGGCGGATTGTTCGCCGGACTCGACTGGCGCATTTCGCCGACGCCGTTTCCGCTCTATGAAAATCTGGCGAAGGAAATCGAATCGCTGGGGCGCGTCTTGCTGCAATTTTATCGGGCGGTCAATTTGCTTTACCGCAAATCCGCCGAGGGCAAGCAGCCGGAATGGGTTGCGCGCTGGCTCGACCAAGGCAAACCCGCCGGGCTGATTGAGCTTCAGCGCTCACTTGCATTCAAGAACGACGTGCCGCGCGTGATTCGCCCGGATATTTTGCTGACGGAAACCGGCTTTAGCATCACGGAACTCGATTCCGTTCCGGGCGGCGTCGGGCTGACGGCGTGGTTGAACAAAACGTATTCTGAGTCTGCAGTCCAGAGTCCGCAGTCCACAGTCATCGGCGGGGCGGACGGGATGATTCGCGGGTTTGAATCCATTTTTGGCGATGTGAAGCATGTTCATATCGTCGTTTCGGAAGAAGCAAAAACTTACCGGCCAGAAATGGAATGGCTCGCCGAGCAACTCGGCCCACGATTCACGGTCCACGATTCGCAGTTCAACGACTTTGCCGAGGGCAGCGAGGTTTACCGCTTCTTCGAGTTGTTCGATTTGGCGAACGTGCCAAATTCAAAGAGGATTTTTGAACTCGCGACGGAAAAGAAAATCCGCCTGACGCCGCCGCCGAAGCCGATTTTCGAGGAGAAGATGTTGTTCGCATTGTTGTGGAACCGAAACCTGCAAAATTTCTGGCGGCAGGAACTCGGCGAAAGTTTTCTGGCGCGGCTGAAAAAAATAATCCCCTACACCTGGCTCGTGGATCCGGCGCTGCTGCCACCGCATGCGGCGATTCCCGAACTGAATCTCACGGACTGGCAGCAGTTGAAAGCATTGTCGCAAAAGGAGCGCGATCTGATTTTGAAAGTATCAGGCTTCTCGGAAAATGCATGGGGCGCGCGCGGGGTTTATCTCGGCAGCGATTTGTCGCAGGCGGACTGGAGCGCGGCTGTGGACCGGGCCAGTTCGAGCTTTGACACCTCTCCGTTCGTCTTGCAGCGATTTGAAAAGCCGAAACTTGTCGAGGCGGAGTGGTTTGATTTCGTAAAAAATGAAGCCGTGCCGATGAAGGGCCGCGCACGGCTGTGTCCATATTATTTTGTTTCCGGGGAAGGCGACGCGGCCCGTCCGCAACTGGGCGGCGTGCTGGCAACGATTGTTCCCGCCGACAAAAAAATCGTCCACGGCATGACGGACGCGATTCTCACGCCGGTTGAAAGCGTGAAATCCAAGCGCACCGGTTTCGCCAGTTGAAATGATTCTATTGCTGCTTTAAATGGACAACATCCATTCCACTTCCCGGTTGACATCGCGGTTCCAGCATGGCTGATTTTTCGCCGTCATGCAGCATGTCATCGGAATTGGAGGCTTGTTTTTTCGGGCAAAGAACCCGGCGATGATGGCCGAATGGTATAAGAACAATCTCGGCATTGATCCTGTGCCGGCTGATTACAGCCAGAAACCCTGGTCGCAAGAAGCAGGGCCGACTGTCTTTGCTCCGCTTCATGAAGACAGTGAATACTTCGGCAATGCCGGAAAGAAATGGATGCTTAATTTTCGCGTGCGGGATCTTGATGCGATGGCCGCTCAACTCCGTGCCGCCAAAATCGACATTTCCGTCGATCCGAAGATTTATCCGAATGGACGTTTTGCCCGTTTGCATGATCCGGAAGGAAATCCTATTGAGCTATGGGAACCAAAATGAGCTTCTGAAAAAGTTGACGGCACGGGCGTTTGGTTGGATGCTGGCGCAGGATTATGAAGGCGTCCCTTTGGAGTTCAATTTCGTCGCGCAAGCGCAAGCTCGTGCTCTGGGCGTTCTGGCTGTTGCTGATTTATACCGTGGTGGGATTCCTCATCCTGCCGCCCATCATTCGTGTTGTGGCGGTAAAGCAGATTTCCAAACAGCTCGACCGCGAGGTCTCGATTGAGAACATCAAAATCAACCCGTTCGCGCTCTCGACGACGATTCGCGGACTGCTCATCAAGGACAAGGACGGCGAGCCGTTTGTTTCATGGGACGAGGTTTACGTGAACTTCCAACTCTCGTCGTTTCTAGGCCGGGCATGGGTGTTCAAGGAAATCAGCACGACCAGACCATTTGTCCGCGCGCAGATGAACAAGGATGGGACGTTTAATTTCACCGACATCATCACAAAATTTTCCACCAACGCCGCGCCGGCCACGCCCGCGGAGGCCGCCAAACCGCTTTCGCTGCGGGTTGACCGGCTGCACATCGGCGGCGCGACGGCGGCGGTGGCGGATTTCACCCCGCGCGAGCCGTTCCGCCGCACAATCGGCCCGCTGGACATCACGCTCGACAATTTCCGCACCGACCCGGACAACAAGAACCCCTATGCCTTCACCGGCACGACGGACGCGGGCGAAACGATTGCGTGGAGCGGCCATTTTTATCTCAACCCGCTGCGTTCGGAGGGCGAATTGAAGCTGTTCAACTTCACGCTGAACAAATACGCGCCGCTCTATCAGGATTTGGTGCGGTTCGAAATCCGCAGCGGTTCCATCGCGCTGGACGCGAAATACCAGTTCGAGTTTGACGCGACCAATCGCGTCGTTGCCGTGCATGACGCGGCGTTCGGACTGCGCGATTTCAAGCTCGGCGCGCCGGGCGACAGCAACAACATCGCCGAGCTGCCGGTGCTGGCCGTCACCGGCATGAGCGCCGACCTCGAAAGCCGCCAGGCCACGGTGGGTTCGGTGTTCGTGAACGGCGGGAAGATTTTCTTGAGCCGCGCCAAGGACAATTCCGTGAACGTCATTGAACTGGCCAAGCCGGCGGAGTCGGTGACGAACGCGCCGGGCGGCATCCTCTTCCTGCTCCGCTCGGTGACGAATGCCGTCGCCATGCTGCTGAACAGCACGAACCAGTGGAGCGGAACCATTTGCAGCGTGGCGGTGACGAATTGCGCGCTGCACCTGGAGGACGACGTGAACTCACGCCCGGCGCGGCTTGATTTGAGCGACATCACGCTCGACGCGAAAAATATTTCCAACGTGCCCGGCACGAACCTGACGGCGGAACTTTCGTTGCGTTGGAACACAAACGGTTCCATCAAGACCGTCACCACCGCATCGTTCCTGCCGCCGACAGCGGACATCCAGTTGGATTTGAACCAGCTCGATCTCGGCACGCTTGATCCGTATCTGGAACCGAAATTGAATCTATACATTCTCGGCAGCAAGGTCGGCCTGCACGGCAAAATCAGTTTGCGCACACCGAAAGACGAGTTGCCGCAGGTGACGTTCAGTGGAGACGCGAGCCTCGATGATTTTCACACCGTGGACGGCGTGATGGCAGAGGATTTGGTGAAGTGGAATTCCATCGGATTTCACGGCATTGATGCAAACCTGAATCCGCAGACGGTGAGCATCAAGGAGATTGACGTGAACAACGCCTACGCGCGGCTGGTCATTGAGACGAACAAGACCATCAATCTGCTCAACGCGCTGCGCATGACGAATACGAACGCGCCGGTGACAAATGAAACGAGCGTTGCCAATTCCAAACCGGCTCGCGAGGACGCTCGCCCCACCATTGCCACCACAAATGCGGTTACCGCGCTGCCGCAAATTGCCATCGGCGCGATTGTCATCACAAATACGGCGGTCAGTTTCTCCGATCGCTCGCTCTCGCCGAACGTGAACCTAGCCATCCAGTCGGTGAACGGGAGTATCGCCGGCCTTTCGACGGAACAGTTTCAGCACGCGGACCTCGCCTTGAACGCGATGATTGACGGCGTAGGCCCGGCCAGCATCACCGGCACGATCAATCCATTCAGCGGCACGCAGACGAACGACATCAAGGTTTCCGTGAAGGACATGGATTTGACGCCAGCGAGTCCATACTCGGGCAAGTTCGCGGGCTATCGCATCGCCGAGGGGAAATTGAATCTCGACCTCGCGTATCAACTTGTCGGAAAGAAACTGGAGTCGAAGAACGTCATCACGCTGGATCAGTTCACGTTCGGCGAAAAGGTGGACAGCCCGGACGCAACGCACCTGCCCGTGCGTCTCGCCATAGCCATTTTGAAGGATCGCGATGGCAAGATCGTTTTAGACGTCCCGATTGAAGGCAGCATTGACGACCCAAAACTCCGCATTGGCAAGGTAGTTGAGCGCGCCATCGTGAATATTCTCGAAAAGGTCGCCACGTCGCCATTCTCACTGCTCGGCGCG
>Ga0265338_10007435_pt1 | contig 13599 bp, 15 predicted proteins | sample 42126metaG_FD_193579 | JGI IMG/M metagenome (GOLD analysis project Ga0265338, IMG submission 193579) | Rhizosphere microbial communities from Carex aquatilis grown in University of Washington, Seatle, WA, United States - 4-21-26 metaG | ecosystem: Host-associated > Plants > Roots > Rhizosphere... | reverse complement strand
AACTGGCATTCAATGCAAAAACAGGGGGTTATAAGGCGAATAAGTGCGTCTTTAAAGTACTGAATTTGGTCGCGAATTCGTTGCGGCTCTCGGCTCACTTCGGTTGGACCCAATATTGCTCAAGAGACTGGTAACCGAAGCCGGGAGGGGCAAATGAAAAATCTGATTCTCGCAAGCATAATCCTCCTCGGCGCGCGAGCGGCCGCACTTCAAGGCCGCACGACGTACGCGATCTCTCGGTCGGCGGCGACGGTCGTGACGACGGTCAATGCGGATGCGGCGAGCGAAGAGGCCATCTATAATTTCTTGGCGGAAAAAATTCAGGCGGCGGGCCCTCAGGCTCTGTTCAACAATGCCGACGTCAAAGTCGAGCTGGTTCGGGCCACGAACCACGATCTCAAAATCGTCAGCCGATATGAGATCAATCCGAAGTTGCAAGATGATTCATTCACCAGAAATTCAATTTTACTGGAAATGGCGCGCGTACTGCGTGCCGGGAATGAACGATTAGCCGTGCTCTGAGTTGGCCTTCGGGGGAGGAGCCAACGTAGCCGGGGGGCTAGGGGCAGAGCGCGGCGGGTATTATCGAGTGGGGCCGGGAGATGGCAAACGTCCTCGAGCGGAGAGTGAAGGAAAGGCGAAAGCATTCCAGCGCAATCCGCTCGACGGATGTCAGATTCTTTTCCGCGCCGTAAGTGTAATCGTCTAAAACGGGAGCCTTGCACTCCGCCATTTGCGCGCGGATTTGATGGGTTTTTCCCGTCAACAATTTCAGTTCATGCCAAAAGTGTTTGCCGTGTGCGCCTGAACGGAGAACTTCCGTTTGCAGCGTCCACCAGCCCTCAAACTCACCGCGCACGACGGTTTTGGGCACGCGGCTCTCGGGATCCATGGCGTGGGTCAGCCGTCCCGGCGCGATCAGGCCTTCATTGAGCGAACGATAGAATTTTTCGACACGGCCTTTGCTAAATTCGCGGTTTAGCCGGCGCTGGGCTTCGGGTGTTTTGGCGACGAGCAACAGGCCTTGGGTCGGAATATCCAAGCGGTGGGTGATATACATCGGCTGTCCGAGTTCCTGCTCGAGCACAAATTTGGCGTTGTCGCGGAAATTGTCGAGCGTGGGATGAGTCGGTAATCCTCCGGGCTTGTCGAGCACTAAAAAGTCTTCGGTCTCTTCAACAATCAGTCCTTTGAGCGGCTGGCGCTCCCGCCAATAGGATTTGCGGCGCGTGTGCACGCGGAGAATTTGATCTTGTGAGAGCTCAATATCCTGGCGTAGGCGTTGGCCGTTCAAGTACACGCAGCCATAATCGAGCCACTCGCGCACGGCTGCGTCGGTCGCGGGCATAAGCGGTTCGAAGTTTGCTTGGCTGAGAAAGGCTGTGAGCGAAGTCGGATGTGGGACGCGGAAGAAGCAGATGCCCGTCTCAGGATTGATCTTGCGGTCAGCGGCTGGCGCGTTCATCGCTTTTGGCTGAAGCTGACGCCTTGGCCGCGCGTCTCCTCGACATGCACGAGCAGCGACGTCCAGCGCGGTTGGTCCTTCATCGCGGAGGCCAGGCGTTTCCAGGCGAAGCGCGCCAGCTCTTCCGTTGTGATGTTTGTCAGAGGGAGGCGCAAGGTGTCGCTCATCGGGAAGCTATAAGACTTCGTTCCGAATTTTACGTCGAGCGTTTCACCGGCTTCGATCAGTTTTAAAAATGGCGATTGGGTCGGAATCAAAATGCGCTCGTCGAGTTCATCGCAGAATCCGCGGATCATCGGTTTCACGGCATTGAAGTCAAAGGCGAACCCCAGCTTGGGATCGATGTCTTCGACTTCGATGTCCACGCGCAGCTGATAGTTGTGGCCGTGCAGGCGCTCGGCCTTCTCGGCCGAGAGAATCGTGAAGTGTGAGCACGAAAATTTAAACGGCTCTTTGGCGAGATGAATCGTAAACATTAAATCCTGCCATTGACCGCGTGGAGGAACTCAGCGCGCGTGCGCGGATCTTCGCGGAAGGCGCCCCGTAGATCGCTGGTCAGCGTTTCCGATCCGGCGTCTTCGACTCCGCGCTGGACCACGCAGTAGTGTTTCGCCGCGATCATCACGGCCACGTCTTCGGTCTCGAGCACTTGGGTCAGGCAGTCCGCCACTTGTTTCGTCAGGCGTTCCTGAACTTGCGGGCGGCGCGAGAAAAATTTGGCGATCCGGTTGAGTTTAGACAAGCCGATGACTCGGTTTTTGGGAATGTACGAAATCGTGGCCTTGCCGTCGATCGTCACGAAGTGGTGCTCGCACACGGAGATAATCGAGATGTCTTTTACCGTCACCATCTCGTTGTAGTTCAATTTGTTTTCGATGCTCGTGATCTTCGGGAAGTTGCGCGGATTCAAGCCGGAGAACACTTCGCGGACGTACATCTTCGCCACTCGGAGCGGCGTCTCGTGGAGGCTGTCGTCAGTTAAATCGAGGCCCAACGTCAGCATAATTTCGCGGAAGTGCTCGGCGATTTTGACGATCTTCGCTTCGTCGGACATCCCGTTTTGCACCATGGGTGTCGGCTGAACTTTGTTGAGAATCTCTAAGACTAACGGATCAACGCAGGTTCGGCTCATTTTGCCTCCGCCATTTGTGGCGGAGTGAAGATAGCAAAGACAAGCCGATGATCGCAACTCCGATTAGGCCCGTAATGGCCTCGGGAACGGGCACAAAGAGGTCTATAAGCATTATAAACGCCAAGGCGCCGATCGCGTAGAACGCGCCGTGCTCGAGAAAGGCGAATTCCTCAAGGGTCTTCCTCTCAACCAGGAATAGGGTCAAGCTTCGCACGAACATCGCGCCGACACCGAGGCCGATCACGATGATAGGCAGATCGTGCGTGATGGCGAAGGCGCCTACAACGCCATCGAGACTGAAGGAGGCGTCAAGGACTTCAAGATAGAGAAAAAGGGAAAGACCGGCGGTGGCGGCTGACCGGTGGCTTTGTTTCACGTTGAGTAAGTGCATAAGGCCATGAAGCGCGACAAAAGAAGCCATTCCCGCCGAGGCACCGAAAATAAACGGACGTCCCTCATGGATGAACTGCGCGACGCCGAAAAAGAGTGCGGCGGTAAGGATGATCTCAATGGCGAAAATCCGGTCGGCTTTGGCTAATCCTTTTTCCAACCAATGAAACCAGTGCACATCTTTGTCGACGTCGACGAAGAAATTCAATGCCACGAGCAGAAGAAAACTCGCCCCGAATCCCGCCAAGGTTGAATGAGACGCCATGATAATTTGTGCGTATTGATGTGGATGAGTGAGCGCTAGGACGAGCGCTTGCCATGGGTCAATCCATGCAATCGTACTGACGATCATGAGAGGAAAGAGAAACCGCATGCCGAAGACCGCAATCAACATGCCCCAAGTCATAAAACGGTGCTGCCATTTGGGAGTCATTTGCTGAAGGACCGCGGCATTGACGACGGCATTGTCGAAGGAGAGTGAAGTCTCAAGAGCGCTCAAGACAAAAATCAAAAACGCGTCGGTGAGCGCCGCTTGTGCGGTCCCCCCCTCAAAGTAACCGAAGACCGTGCCGGCGATCAGCCCGAGGATGCCGACGATAAATGAGCCTCTGAAGTGTTTCACGACCAGTACTTTCCCATAAGAAAAATCGAACTGAAAAGTCTTTACCACAAGGGCAAGTGCGTCCATTCGCCGGCCTCGAAGACATGCGAAAGGGCCTGGTCATTCACGAAGCTCTGAGTGATGCGCAATTTGTTCGCTTCGTGGGTAATGACCACATCCATTTCCAAGTCATGTAGAAAGCTGCGGTGATTCAGATTGGTCGAACCGATGCACATCCAATCGTCGGCGATAAAAACCTTTTGGTGTGAGAAACCCGGCGAGTAAATATAGATCTTCACCCCGCGCGTGACGAGCGAACCTAATATCGGAAGGCTGATCCATTTCATGAACCACACATCATTTTTCCGCGGGATCATGAGCCGCACATCGCGCGCCCTGCGCGCCTGCCGCGAGAGCAAGCGCAGGAGTTTGCCGATAGGAACGAAATAGGGTGTGGCCAGCCAGATCCGCTTGTGGGCCCGGCGGATCTTTGAGATCTGTTCGAGGCGCGCCCGGCGTTTGTGCAGGAAAGTGTCGTTAAGAAGAAGCAAACGCGAACTTCGCCTCGGGATGGCAAACGCTCTCCATCCCACATACGCCCTCTGAAACGCGCGGCGGGCATATTTGACCTCAGAGCCTCTCACGCGCACGCCGACGTCTTTCCATACGCGGTCGCCGCTGACTTCCGCGAGGTGCACGTCACTGACATTGAAGCTGCCGACAAAAAGGTCGGTGTGGTCAATCAGGCAGAATTTGCGGTGGTTACCGCGGTTCACTTTGCGGAAGCGCGCGATCATCCGCATCCAAAAGCTGTGCGGATCGCCCGGCAGGCGCCGTAACACCCAAGGGCTCACGCGAAAAAAGCGCACCCGGACGCCCGCGGCCTTAAGCTGCGGCCAGTAGTCCCAGGCGAAGCCCGGCGAGCCCCAGCCGTCGACAATCAGACGCACGCGGACCTTTCGCGCCGCGGCCGCAATGAGATGCGCGACCATGCGGTCGGCGAGAATGCCTTTTTCAAAAATATAGGATTCGAGCTCGATGGTGGATTGGGCGCGCCCAATGGCGGCGAGAACAGCGGCGAAGTACTCATCACCCGTGGTGTAGAGAACCTCTTCTTCCCAATGAGACGGCCTGCGCACTTTCATCCCATCATAGTAATGGGTCGTGCGCAGGTTGTCTCGGCAGTTTAAGGGTTAAACTGCCTTCAGCTGTGGATAAAGTTCCATAAACTGCTGATACCCGTTCAAAATCTCTTTCAAACGGTGACCTTCTTCCTCGAGCGTCTTGCGGTCGAAGAAGATGCAGTGAAGAGTTTCGATGCCATTCGCATCTTTTTTCGCCTTAACCACCGCCATCATAGGGATGGGGAAAGCCGGTGGTTGCGTGCGGAAAGTCACGATGAACGGCTTCGAGACGTAATCAGGCACATGGTGGGCCAGCATCTCGTCGAACTGCAGGGCACTTTCATGCACGAGCAAATTCTGCACGGGTTTGCCGACCAGCTCTTGTGCTGAGCGATAGCCCAACGCCTGGAACAATTTTGGATTAATCTGTTCCACAGTTTTGGTTTGGCTGTTGACCGTTACAAAGCCCGCGTGGCCACCTTCAACGAAGTGGTGATACAGTAATCCCCAGTTATCTTCGGTGTGTGACTCTTTGTAGCCTGAGAGGAGGTCCATGCAAGCTTCGAGGTTAAACGGACGGCTCACCTTATCCAAATTGTAGAACTTGACCAATTTGATGAGGGTATCGAGCCGCAAGTTGATCTTACCACCTTCGATGTTCTGATAATGGCGATAGTCGATGCGCATATTCTGTGCGGCATTGACTTGTGAGAGACCCATTTGCTTCCGCGTGGTCTTGAGCTGCTTTCCGAACTCCTTCAGGAATGATTCCATTTCCATTCTGAGCTCCTTGTTTAAGGTTTCTTGAACAATGTTATACGGTAAAATACCATTAAAATCAATGGGTTCAGATTTGATCAGATTGTCTTACAAAGAATGTTAAACGAAACCGTAGGCTTAATGTGACGTATAAAATTCGTCTGATTACGCGGCACGAAAATGACGCAAAATTAAAACCGCTTTATTTTAGCGTACATCGTTGAGTGCGCTAGAAAACGACCGACGACGCGCGTTCGAGCCGGTCCCAGATCGCTTCCCAATCTTCATCGGTTGACGTTGCTGGCCGGGTAACCCAAAGAAGGTGATTTTCGTCGCGCGAGAGTTTGCGGAACTCTGCATAGAGCATGCGCGCGGCGGCTTGCGGTGTGCGCGGCAATTTCAGTTCGCTCTCACTCTTGAATTTGCGTTTCAATTTCTTTTCGATCTGCGTTTTAACTTCGGGCGTGAGCGATTTTTCGTTGAGGATCGCGATCGGCGACGTGGGTTGATAATGCTCTTTGAGGTTTCCCGGCGAGGCCATCGAAGCTTCGCGCGTGATTTCAAATTTGAAACTCTCCTCCGACAGAAAGGTCTGTAAGTCGCGGCGGCTCACGCCTCCGGGGCGTAGAATCTTCAGATGCCACTTGCCGCCCTTGTAGTCCGCGGCCACGACGGTACTTTCGACGCCGACGGTGCAAGGACCGCCGTCGACGACGGCGATAGAGCCATCGAATTCGGTTTCGACATGTTCGGCCGTCGTGGGACTCGTGCGCCCGAACCGATTCGCCGACGGCGCCGCGAGAGGCACTCCTACCAAAGCAATCGCCTCGAGGAACAGCGGATGCGAAGGACAGCGGATTGCTACCGTCTCCAGCCCCGAAGTAATAATATCGGAAACCGACTTGTCTTTGGGCGCGATCAGCGTGAGAGGGCCAGGCCAAAATTTATCGGCCAATGCGTCGTAGATCTCCGGCCAGCGCGAGCTCAGAACGCGAGCGTGAGAAACATCCGCCACATGGACGATCAGTGGATCGAACGACGGCCGCTGTTTTACGGCGAAGATTTTTTGCAGAGCCGGGTCGGAGTCGATGCGGGCCGCGAGACCATATACAGTCTCCGTAGGCAGAGCCGCGACATCGTTTCGGCGTAAAGCTTCGACCGCCTGTTGAATTGTAACGAGTGACATTTAGAACGGGCGCCGGTGCGAGCTCTGCGCCCAGTTCTCCATAAAGGGGGTAAACCAAGCGTAGGTCTTCAGCATGCCCTCGGGAACCCTAGTCCCTTGCGTGAAGTACGCATACATCGCCTCGATCTCAGGCAAATTGGCTTGAATAAAGCCTTCTTGGTTCTGCGCCGGCAACCAGCGCGTAAAGTTTTTGAACTGAGAATAGTAAATTTCAGAAAGGACTTTGCACTTGCGCTCATATGCTTTGCGCGGAAGGCGGAAGGTTTTCTCGGCAAAGCAGTTATAGGCAATGCTCCACACAGGCAACTTGCGCGCTTTGAACACGCGGTGAGCCGCGATGCACACGTCTTGGTGGTGCGGATGTCCGTATTCGCCGAGTACGCCGTGAGTGAATACTTCGCTCGGGGCTTCTTCATCCAGACGCTTTTGCAAACGGTCGATGTCAAGGCGCTGATTGAAGATGTCGGGGAAGTCGAGCATCTCGGAATCTTTCACCTTGAGCTCTTTGCACGCGTTCATGAAATCTTGTTTGCGGGCGGGGCCTTGGCCGTCGGCATTTCCGTCGGTGACGCAAATCACTTTCCACGGACGGCGGCGATAGACTTGGAGGAGTCCACCACAGAAAATGGTCTCGTCATCCGGGTGCGCGCACACCAGCAGGTTGTATTTCTTCGGAGCTGTTTTCACTCCCTACTTGTTACCTGAGTCGGCCAGGGGATTCAATAATTATGGAACGCATTGTTAAGGCGGGGATATGAAGAAAACATCACTTGGACGAATTGGAATCTTGGACTGGCGCGGTTTGGGGGGCGCCATTGCTGACATTGGGAACGGTTTGGCGTCCCCCGCGGTCTAAATCGCACACTTTATGATCATGGCCTAGACCCGCGCTGTTGCGGCAACCGCCGGGCGCCGCTTTGTCACCGAAGAAATTATACACTAAGGCGCCTTCGCCAATCATCGCCTTCACTCGGTCAAAAGGACCGACGCCCGAGCAGCCCCACGAACTGGCGGTGCCGGGGTGGGCCGCCGGGTGAATCAGGACGCCGCGACCAACGCTCTCCTGCCCCTCCAGTCCCACCATTCCCAAGCACTGTGACGCGGGGAACGAGTCCGAGTTGTGATAACCCGTCAGATGAAAGCCGGGCGGCGTGAGATGACTTCTGTCGTCGTCGCAGGGAACCGGCCGCGATCCGAGGCCGTTGCCAAAAGTGACCGCGGTTTTTTTGTCACAGGTGCCATTGAGATTGAAGATGTACATGTACGGCATGGTGGTCCGCGAACTGTAATCGTTGATGACAATATGTTGATTCGGCCCGCGGTCCCGTGCAAGCGGGCAATACTCGCGGTAGTCCATGGCCTCTTTGAACGCGGCTTGCACGACTTGCGGAATATGGCCGCACTCTTCGAGTTCGCCGTGCGACCCATCGGTGAGCAACCATGGCTCGTCAGACGAGTAGCCTTCAGCCAATTCGTCAGAGTCGATGTCGTCGTCGTGCTTACCGTTATAGCGCTTGCGCTTCAACCGATTCAGCATCGGGAGAGTGTTATTCAGAGGCGAATTCGCGGGCTGCTGCTGCTGTTGGACCGGCATCGGCGGCGGGGTGGGGCTGACGAAGATCGGTGATCCCGCGGCCGGTGAATTCATGGGCGGCGTAGGATAGGCCAGTCCGGGCGGATTTTCATCGGGCCACGGCATGACCACTTGGGTTGCGGCGGCGTTGTGAGGAGATATTAAAAGCCATAAAACAAACGAAAGCAGAGGGTAGCCCTTTCCCTTTGATCCAATCTCCATTGCAACACACAAACCGCGTGAATGCGAAATTCCCAGCCGTCCAGGTGCCGACTCTCTAGACATCCGACCGGTATCACTGCGGCAGCGAGCTGTTATAATTGAATTATGAAGTATGTATTTCTCATTCTCGCTTGGCGTGCGTTCGCCGCGCCAGCCGCAGGTAACCTGGTTCGCCACGTGAAGAAGGGCGCATCGATTACGATCAGTGCGTATAGCGAAAAGGTGCATGCTGTTTTGCTGACCATCAATTCCGAAAAAGCGGTCGGCCCGAATTACGCCGACGTTAAGCCGTTGCTCAAAGCCATTGATTCGCAAGACTCGGAAAATGAATTTATGAAAAAGAAATCCGACTTAATGGGCGCCGTCTTCCAATTGAAAAGCGAATTGCCACTCCTGAGCGAAAATGAAGTCGATAAACGGCGGCATCACAGATGACGAAATGGATTATGTTGATCCTATTGTTCGCCGGTCTAGGTGCGGAGGCGTGCGAGTCGGCGCGCTTACGCTTTGAGGGTACGGCGTTTGCGAAAACCGCGTTGCAGATGGAAGGCGATAAAATTTATTTATTCAGGGAAACGCCGCACGAAACATCATTCTCTTATTTTCCGAAGACAAAGCAGTGGTGCTACATCGACTCGGAAAAATCGGACGAGCGGCCAAACCAGGGCTGCTTGAGCCGCAAGGGCCGAAAGCAGCTCATGCTAAATGACCAACCGGTAAAGGCTTTCAATATCCGCAATATGAAACAGAAGACGGTGGCGACCGTGAGCGTGATTAACAATTTGCTCACGCTGAACTTTCTCAGCGAAGATCAAAAGCTACTCGGCAAGCGGCTTGTGTTCAAAAGCGCGACGCGTGCCAACGGCGAGTTTCTCGAAGTCAAAGGTTGGAATTGTCCAAATCCGCGCTATTTATCTTGCGTTGGCGCCGACCTGACGTCGGTCACAAGCTTCGAAGGTGACACGGCCGTCGTGCCGAAGGTGAAAGTTGCCGAACTTTCAAAACGTCTTGGCCATTATCGCCTCAGTTGTGAAGGCTTGATCGAACACTACGATAAATAAAAAGGCTCAGTTTTCACCGAGCCTTTTAAAGAACCTGGAACCTTTAACAGTTAGAAACGGTTGCCGCCGCCTCCGCGGAATCCGCGCGGGCCGCCGCCACCACCGCCGCGTCCACCCTCACGTGGAGCCTGCGGGCGAGCCTCAGAAACTGTGAGATTACGGCCACCCATGGGGCTGCCGTTAAGTTTTTCAATCGCTTGGTTGGCTTCGTCATCCGAGGCCATTTCCACAAAACCAAAACCCTTGCTGCGTCCGGTGTCGCGATCAGTGATCACGCGTGCAGATTCAACCTTGCCGAATGCCGAGAATTGACTCTCGAGAGCGGCGTCATCGGTCGAATAGGGTAAATTACCTACGTACAGTTTCTTGCCCATGCCTAAATCTCCTCCAGGGAATAGATAAACAGCAGTCTATCTATTCCTTAAGAAAATTCAAGGTATCTGAGATATGTTTAGTCGTCGGTGCGGCGGATAATACTGCGTTGGTTGAGTTTAAGGATCTTTTTACGCATACGAATGGTTTTAGGTGTGACTTCAATCCATTCGTCCTGTTCCAGCCATTCAATACAGCGTTCCAAATTCATGTCGCGGGTCCCCTTAAGGGCCTCGTAATGATCTGATCCTGCAGCGCGCACATTGGTTAATTTCTTTTCGCGGCAAGGATTTACGTTGAGATCGTTCTCTTTGTTGAATTCGCCGATGATCATGCCTTCGTAAACTTCGATGCCGGGCTTAATAAACATGACGCCGCGGTCGTCGAGGTTTAGTAGCGCATATTCAACAGCCGAACCGTCGCGGTCAGAGATTAGGGCGCCATTTAAGCGGTGGAGCATTTCGCCCTTCCACTCGGTGTAGCCGATCATTTGGGTTGCAAATAGACCTTCACCCTTTGTGGCGGTCAGATACTTCGTACGCATTCCCAGTAGGCCGCGCGTCGGAATATCGAACTCGAGACGGATGCGGTTCTGCGTGCCGGTCGGACCTGAGTGGGTTCCGATCGCCTCGTAAGAGAGCAGAATCCCTTTACGTTCTTGAAACATGCGGGTCACATCGCTCGCAAATTCCTCTGGAAGGTCCAGGGTTGCGCGCTCGAGGGGCTCCATTTTCTGCCCGTTTTCGGTGCGGAGGAGCACTTCGGGCCGTCCGACCATAAACTCCATATTTTCACGCCGCATCTGCTCAATCATGATGGCGAACTGCAGTTCTCCGCGGCCCAAGATCCGGAATTGATCCATTGCGCCGGTTTCTTCAAAGCGAACTGCCACGTTGTGGCGAACCTCACGCAGCAAGCGCTCACGCAATTTGCGGGATTGCACAGCTTCGCCGTCGCGGCCCGAGAAAGGCGACGTGTTGACGGAAAAAATCATACCCAAGGTCGGTTTATTGACTTCAATCCGTTTAAGACGCGCGGTGGTCGGCTCGCCGCCGACAGTATCACCGATTTCAAAAGCCTCACTTCCGGCGATGACGCCGACGTCGCCCGCTTCCAGCGTTTTCACTTCGGCTTGGGACAAGCCCGCGAAACGGAAAAGCTTCGTCACGGTAAATGACTCCACGATGGGTTCGCCCTTGTCGTTGACGCCTAAACGGTGGGCGCGTTGGCCCACAGAAATGGAGCCCGACATAATACGGCCGATGGCCAAACGGCCCACGAAATCGGACCAACCGAGATTGGCGACCATCATTTGGAAAGTCGGCTCGGTGCCAGGTTGTGGCGGATTGATAGTTTCGATAATCAAATCGTAAAGTGGCTGCAAGGAGCCCTTTTTCTCGCCCGAGATCAGGGCGGGAACTTCATCGGGATCGGTGGTACACCAGCCCTGGCGGGCGCATGCGTAGACGATCGGGAAGTCGGCTTGTTCTTCGCTTGCGCCGAGATCAATAAACAAATCGAAGGCCTGATTGACGACTTCTTTGGTGCGGAGGCCGTCGCGGCATTCGGGACGGTCGACTTTGTTTACGCACAAGATGATGCGATGGCCGCGCTCAAGTGACTTTTGCAAAACGAAACGCGTTTGGGGCAGCGGCCCTTCCGCGGCGTCAACAAGCAGTACGGCGCCGTCGACCATTCCCAGAATCCGTTCCACTTCGCCGCCGAAATCCGAGTGTCCTGGAGTGTCGACGATATTGATGCGCGTATCTTTGTACTGAATTGCTGCATTCTTCGCTTGAATCGTGATGCCACGTTCGCGTTCGAGGTCCATGGAGTCCATGACTCGGTCTTCAAGTTGGGCGCGTTCGGAGAAGGTGCCGCTTTGGCGCAGAAGATGGTCGACAAGGGTCGTTTTCCCATGATCGACGTGGGCGATAATGCAGATATTTCTAATGTTTTCCATGTAGTGGACGAACTTATGCGAGGGGCTTCCGTTATGCAACGTTTCTTGTTGGGATTCCGACTCTAACCGGTCTATTATTGACGCCTGAGGAGCCCCTTTTGATCTTCGGCAGCGAAACTATATCGACCTACACCCGTACAAATGTCAGCATTTGGTTGGTTTTGGCCTTTCAGGCCGGATATCTCAACATAGGTGGCTATCTCGCCTGCCATAGCTTTGTTTCGCACGTCACAGGATTTTACACTCTATTTGGGCACGAATTTAACCGCACCCACTTTTGGGCGGCCAGCGCGATGCTCCTGGTCCCCGGATTTTTTTTGATGGGAACAATGGTTAGCGGTTATCTGATCGATTTGCGCATTCAAATGCGTAAAGCGCCGAAGTATTACATCGTGTTCGGCATTATGTTTCTGCTCTTACTGTTCGTCGTAGTCGGGGGGTTCAATCACCTCTTTGCCGAATTCGGCACGCCGATGGAAACAACGGAAGACTACAGTTTGCTCATTTTACTCTGCCTGGTTTGCGGAATCCAAAACGGAATGGTTACGCTCGTGTCCAGGGCGGTCGTGCGGACCACCCACATGACCGGCTTGACGACCGACCTCGGGGTCGGCCTGATGCGCGTGTGGAACCAGAAGTTGCTGAAGAAGAGAGATGACGGCGAAATGCGCGCCAATTACATGCGCATCGGTATCATCGTGTGTTTCACTTTAGGATCGGCGCTGGCGGCGAGTATTTTTGAACATTTCGCGTACCGCGGCTTTATCGTTCCGGTCATCATCACCGGACTTCTCTTTTCTATTTGTTTCTATTTTCAGGTTTTGCGCGCAAATGCCGTCTCGACCTGAGGCGGAAAGCTCTCGTTTCTGTCAAACCTTCATGCTGTTTGCTACCCTTTGAATGGGGGGAAGCTAACCATGAAACGTCCCGGATGGGTGGCTTTGCTATCGTGTTTTGCCGTCGTCTTGAGTTTCCAAAACTGCGCCAAGAGTATGCCAAATATCCAAGCCGACGAAGCCTCTTTGGCTGCGGCGGAAGGCGCCTGCATGCTCGATGGTCAGGTGATCGGCAATGGTCAGGCCATTACCGCGTACAGCTCGAGTTCGGCGCCTTCGGCTAGTCAATGTTCGCAGCTGGCTGAAACTCGAACTTGCACTGACGGGTCATTATCCGGATCTTCAGGGTTTTTATCGTGCTCAGTCGTGGTTCAATCGCAAAACGTAATCACTCTCACACTCGCGACGAATGCGTCTAACTACAATATTGCGCAAGTGGTGGGAACTTTGACTTCACCAGTGACAGTGAATTTAACAATTTCCGCGGGTGTGACGGTGTCGTCCGCAAACGCATCGTCTGCGGCTTTAGCGACGGGAAATTTTCCGGCCGGGTCGACAATAAATATTTATAATAACGGCATGGTCGTTGGCGCCGGAGGCACGGGCGGTGCGGGAGGCGCCTATGATGGAAGTCCGACCAACGGCGCCTCGGGCGGCACGGCCCTCAGTCTTAATTTTCCGGTTACCATTTCAAATAGCGGAACTATCGCCGGTGGTGGTGGCGGCGGCGGCGGCGGCGCAGGGTGTAGCGGCCGTGTGGCGTATGGCGCTGGCGGCGGTGGCGGTTGGGCCGGTTCGCTCCCGGGTGTGGGTGGCGCAGGCGGAGCTGATCCGCAATTTGGCTACCCCGGAACGGCGGGTGGTGTCGGATCTTCAACTACGGGTGGAGCCCCAGGGCAACCTGGATATCCACTC
>Ga0265338_10007433_pt1 | contig 13600 bp, 4 predicted proteins | sample 42126metaG_FD_193579 | JGI IMG/M metagenome (GOLD analysis project Ga0265338, IMG submission 193579) | Rhizosphere microbial communities from Carex aquatilis grown in University of Washington, Seatle, WA, United States - 4-21-26 metaG | ecosystem: Host-associated > Plants > Roots > Rhizosphere >... | reverse complement strand
CACCTGGAGCTCAAGATTGCTAAGCTTGAGCAGACGCTTTCTCGCGCACGAATTCTCGAGAGCAAGGACCTTCCTAACGATAAGATCTATATCCTCTCGAATGTGACGGTGAAGGACGCGAAATCGAAGAAAGTTCTCAAATACAAACTGGTCTCGCCAGAAGAAGCGAATTTTGACGAGAATAAAATTTCCGTTACTTCGCCGATCGGTAAAGCCCTTATCGGTAAAAAGTCGGGCGATATCGTCAAGATCTCCGTCCCGGCAGGCGAACTAACCTACGAGATAGTCAGTATATCACGCTAGCACATTTTAAATTCCTCATTTCGCCGTTTCAATTCCCTCCGAAGAACCTCTAAGAGAATTACCGTGGCACGAAATCTAGAACTAAAAGCGAGACTATCTTCAGCCGCACATACAAAGAAGATTCTCAGACGGATCGGTCAGTTTGCTGAAATACTTCGTCAAACAGACACGTATTTCAATGTCCGCGTCGGCCGGCTGAAATTGCGGGAGGTGCAGGGAGGAAGGGCCGAACTCATATACTATAGACGAAACGAAAAAAAAGGACCCCGCTGGAGTGAATATGAAATTATCGATGTACGGCAACCGAAAGATTTGAAACGAGCTTTGGCCGATGCGCTGGGAGTTAAGGCCATCGTCAGGAAAGTGCGGGAGGTATACTACTACAGAAAGATTGCCCGGATTCATGTTGACAGCGTTCGTGGACTTGGCAAGTTTATTGAGCTGGAAGTAATATCAAAGGGGAACGGCTCCAGAGTGAAACCGATCCACGATGAACTGTTGAAACTTCTGGGAATAGGCCGGGATGATAGGATTGCTTGCTCTTATTCTGACTTGGCAATGGCTGAGAAGGGACATCATAGCGGCAGGATTTGAAAATTATCATTTCGAGCGGTGAAGCGTTGTGTTGGGGGGATCGGGATTTAGCCTTTCAGGTGGACATGGATCAGGGTGATGATATGATCTTCCCGCTCAATGCTGTAGAGGAGTCGATTGTCAGGCTCTTTATGGGGATATGGAGCAGGGAGGCGTTCACCGGAGTTGCAAAATGAAAAGAGAGTTCATGTGGATAGGGGGCTATCTGTGAGTTTCTCCAAAATTTCTTGACTTGCGGGGTGTTAAAGCGTATATTTGCTTAGATATGCGGGAATAGCTCAGTTGGTAGAGCGCAACCTTGCCAAGGTTGATGTCGCGGGTTCGAGTCCCGTTTCCCGCTCAATGGTTCACATCTAGCCCACTTTTTCTGGACGTTTTGTTGGAGCATTAAGCCGCCGCTATCGGATTTTTGGGCGGTTTTTTTTCGTGTGGATCTAGTGTATCTAAGGCGCCGTACCCAAGTGGTAAGGGAGAGGTCTGCAAAACCTTTATGCGACGGTTCGAATCCGCCCGGCGCCTCAAATCTGCAAATTGTCCTCGGATATTGACGTGTCCTTTCTTTGAAATGCCGGGGTGGCGGAATTGGTAGACGCACAGGACTTAAAATCCTGAGGGGCGCAAGCTCCGTGCCGGTTCAAGTCCGGCCCTCGGTACACACTCGAAACCGCACTGTAATATGCTTCAATTCCGTCAGGTTTCACGCCTTTCTAAGACCCTCCCCTCCACGTTGATTTCCATTTGGGTAGCTGTTCCATCTCGAAATGCCTTTATTTACGTTGCCGCCGGAATGGCTCAATAGCTGAACCCCCTAGTAGTGATGCATGCGACCCGGTCTGCCTCCCCGTGGTGGCAATTTTTTGGCAGTTGTGTAACCTATCTATGTCTGTACATATGCTGTATTTAATGGCCTTCCATTTTGGCCACTATCGTCCGCGTAGAAGATCCGAGCCAGTTTGATCATACTACTTCTTCTCGTTGGCATCCTGTGTAGACCGTATTTCAAAAATACGGTCCAAAACGCCAATAATTTCCCCAATTGCGCTTGCTATTGAATGACCTTAAAGCTAAGTTAGTAGTGGAAAAAGGGCAAACCGCTCATTAGGTTCAAGCAGGGAAATTCGGCTATAAGGCTTGATCGGATAGAAAAGGCAGGAGATAAAAAGATGACTGAAATACTCTTCAACACGATGGACGTTTCGAAAATGCTTCAGGTGGACAAATCCACAGTCAAGCGTTGGACGGATGAAGGGAAGTTGAAATGTTTTCGCACCCCAGGCGGTCACCGAAAATTCCGTGCGGAAGATCTCTACCAGTTTATGTCCGACTACAACTACGGAATTTCACCCATCAACTTGTATCCCCAGTTCGCTACCGATGAGGCCATCATCCGCCGCATCATCACCAGAAAAGAATACAACGTTCTGACAAACGTTTGCTTCTCTGCCTCCATCAACGGAAGAAAAGACGAACTGGTGAAGCTGTTCACAGAGGTCTACAAGAATGGTCTAACGCTGCCACTGCTTTTCGACGAGATCCTTCGCCCAACCATAAAGAGAATATCAGACCTCAACATCTCGGAAAAACTTTCCACAGCCGAAATGCGGCTCGCGTTCAACGCGCTCTCGAACGGCGTCGTTCTTCTTTCCGACATCATCATGAAGCCGACACCAACAGGAAAGAAAGCCATCTGCGCAACGGTTGAACCCGCAGCGCATGATATCGAACTGAAAGCTCTTGCCATACTGCTCGAGAGCGAAGGGTATGAAGTGTTGAACCTCGGTGTTGGCGCCGCAACCGAAACTATCAATCAGCTGATCGTGAGCAAGAAACCGCACTACGTTTTCGTGTGCGCCTTTCAGATCTCAAACAGCGAGAGCTTCGTAAACAAAATCACTCAAGTGATTGAAACGGCTGCCCCGCTCGGCGCGCGAGTCATCGTCGGCGGCTACGATCAGGCGAGAGCCAAAGCGGCGTCGGCATCCCCGGTCTCCTGTGACAAACACTGCGCGACCTTCAAAGATTTCGCCAACGTCCAGCATGATGTCGCCGTGTATCAGTCAAATTCAGCGGATGAAAAAAGAAATTAGAATTATCAGAAGACAAAGAGACAATCAAATGAACAACAACATAACAATAGGAGATCTGATCATGGATGCACAACCCCCTTAACTGCGGCCTCTGTGAAGTTGCACGATCTTAAATCAACCATCCTATACTAACTGAAAGCAAACAAAATGGAAACAAGAATTAACACATCAAACGAAGGCTCGAAAAATAAACAACACTACATCACTAACAACCACACACCCCATAAAGGAGATACAAACATGAGAACGCACAATCTGTTCTCGCAACTCGGAACGATGCTTGTCGCATTCGTTCTTCTGTTGGTTGTGGCGGGAGAGAGTTCCTACGCTGCCGGTACGCGAGCAGGAACGGTCATTACAAGCAATGCCAGCGCCACCTATACCGACCAAACCGGTTCCGGACCGACCTACAATGCATCAGCAACTGCGCTGAACATTTACGTCGCGTACAAACCGGTTTCGACAGTCACCGTCAATACCGGCGCACAAACCGGAGTCGACAGCAGCTATGTTGTCTACCAATTGACAGTGGCAAACACCGGAAACTACGGCGATGCATACGCCGTGGAACTTGCGCCGACCGATCTGAGCAAGATGGACAGCGTCGGCTACTATTCGAATGCAGGCTTGACCGCAGCGCTCGGCGGATCGGCCAAGAACGTCCTCCGCGACACGATCCCGGCTGACGGGAACGTCAACGTCTGGGCGAAGCTCTACATTAAGTACGACGCGTCTTTCAATTCGTATAACAACGCCACGATCGTCGGAACTTTCCGAAGCCGTTCGACCCGCGATACACTCGCCGACTCCGCGATCACGGTCGGTCCGAACAAGATACCGATTGGCAACGGGCTCTACCATGCAACATTCAATGCCAGCGGCACCACGACAACGACGATCGTGCAGTCCATCTATGATATTACCGCGACGCCGCTCCGGCCGAGCGTTCGCCCCGGTGATACGCTTAGCTATGTCATCAAATACAACAACACCGGCGCCGCTGCTGATACGGGTGCAAAAGTTTTCGTGACGTACCCCGCGAACATGTCATACAGCTCGCAAAGCTCCGCAAACTGGGTGAACAACGGAACCTACGCGGTCTACTCCGTCGGAAACATTGCGGCGAACAGCACTCAGCTGAGCGTCACAAATCCTCTGATTCTCTCAGTTTCTAACTCTGCTTCTCTCGTTGAAGGAACGCCGACCTCGCTCGGTTCCTTTGGCATCATCTACAAGCAGAATGCGACGAACGGCCTGACCCAGACGCGGGTGAAGACCTCAACCTTCAGCACTGCGAACTACGCATTCAAGGCGTTCTCCACGACCAGAACTGCCGCCCTTGCCGATACAGCAATTTCAGCACAGGCAGGCGATTCGATCACAGTAAAATGGATCATCAAGAACAACAGCAACGGTTCAGATGCATACACGATTAAGTTCGTTTCGGCATCGGAAGGCTCCTGGACAGAAGGTTACTACTGGGAGTCTGGTTCGGACCACGTCTACACACCCGGAACCGACCCGCGCTTCAACAACCCAACCTACGCCAGCGCCCAATATGTCACCACCCCGACGATCGCGCGGAACACAGATACGACAATCTATATCCGCACAAAAGTCCCATCAGGACTTAGCGGCGCAACGGTGCACCTGATTCTGCAGATTTCTTCTGCACGAGACTCTGCAACGGTCAGCGGCGAAGCGGTCGGCGGAACAGTGACTCCACTTCTTCCGAACCTGGTTGTTCAACGGGCGCGCGTCATCAACCCGGCGGACAGCATCGGCAACGGAGCCACGGTATCGGTTGTACCAGGCGGTACGGTTACCTACTACATCTACGTGAAGAATACTGGCACGGGCGCCGCGTCGACTGTGGTCATCACGGATAACGTCTCCGCCACCGGCGGCTACACGAATCCACCGACATCGGCAACGATCAATGACGGTTCCGACCATACGTTCGCGATTCCGGGTGGAAGCGCCGGAACCTACGGCTCCATCGTAACGAACGGATCGGGCGTCGTCATCACCATCAATTCCCTGGCAGCAGGCGCAAGCAGAATTATTCACTACGCAACAACTGTCCAGTAACAGTTCATCGGGGCTGCTCGGAGTAATACCGAGCAGCTTCACTAGAAAATGAAAATCCGCCAACTCACATATTGCCTGATCGCCCTTCTTACCGCAGCCGCTGCTGCGTTCGGCCAGAGGCTCTCTATTGTTGAGCCCAAACCGAACACGGTCAGCATGCTGACGCGGCAGGCGGTGATCATCAATGGCGCGGCGGGGCGTAAGGTGCAGTTGCAGGCAAACGGCGTTGCAGTGGATACGGGCATCGTTCGTGTTGACGGAGTCTGCGACTTCCTCGGCATTCCGGTATCTGCCGGCGATGTCGTGTTCAAGATTTCCTATATCAATGGAAGCCCTGAGGCAGATTCAATCCGCGTTCACATAGCGGGTCAACCTGCTTCTATTGATATCAATACTTCATCGCGCACACTGCTCGCCGACGGCAAATCAATCACTCACTTTGATCTCATCGTACGAGATACGTTCGGAGTTGCAATTCCCTCAGACTATATTATCTCGGTGAAATCCGACACGGGAAGCATCATTTCGCAGGATATGGATCCGAACCAGGACGGGATCCAGCGCAAGATCGAGAACGGATCAGTCTCGATCGATCTTCAGGCTCCGGCCAGATCGGCAGTGGCGACAATCACGGCGACGTGGGGAAGCGCAAGAGCGACAAGAGAACTCGAATTCGAAACACCGGTCGAGCCGCTCATGCTCGTCGGCTCCGCCAACGGTTCGGTCAATTCACTCCGCACCGGCGGCGAGATGACAGACAGTTCCTTTGCATCGTTGAAGAGCGCAAACACGATTGACAACGGAGTCCATGCGGACGGCAGGCTCGCATTCTACGGACGCGGATCGATCTGGAGCAATTATCTTCTGACGGCCTCCTATGACAATCAGAGAATGCAAAGCGACCGGCTCTTCAAGGAGCTCGATCCGGATATTCTCTACTCAGTGTACGGCGACAACAGCACTGTCGACTATACGGCACAGACAAGCAGCCCGCTCTACGTGAAGCTTGAACGCAATCGCTCATACCTGATGTTCGGAGATTTCAATACGGCGTTTGCACAGAATGAACTTGCCCGATACGACCGCACCTTCACCGGTGTGAAATCTCATCTTGAATCGAACGGTCAAAAGGCAGACATCTTTGCCACCGTAACCGATCGCAAAGTTGTGCAGACCGAGATTCGCGGAGAAGGCATCTCCGGCTTCTACTTCCTCGGAAACAGCAATGTTGTCCAGGGATCTGAGAAAGTCCGCATCGAAGTGCGCGATAAGCTTCACTCCGAAGTTGTTTTGAACCGGCTCGAAAAAGCAAGGATCAACGATTATGATATCGACTACATCCAGGGAACATTGTTCTTCAAACAGCCCGTTCCGAGCATCGACGATAATGGGAACCCGGTATACATCGTGATCGCGTACGAATCCCAATCAGGAATTCCGGACAACTACGTCGTCGGCGGTCAGGGCGAGAAGGAAATCGCCAAGGGCTTGAAGGTCGGCGCGACAGCGGTAACGGAACAGCGGGAACCGAAGAACTACACGCTCCTCGGCTTGAATACGAACTACGCTATCGGCTCGTCGCTCCACGCCGCCGGCGAAGTTGCCCAGGGTCAGGACAACACGCAGAAGGGCGCGGCCTGGAACGTAGAGGTTGGCGGCTCGCCGGTTGAGAAGATGGATCTTAAGTCGTACTTCCGCAAAGTGGATGCAGGGTTTGTCAATCCGACCGTCGGCAGCGGCGGACTGAGCGATGGTCTGGGCGGAACGAGCACCGAGCGTTACGGCGTCGGCGGTTCGTATGAAGGGATCTCCGATACGAAACTCCAGAGCGATTATTACAAGACGACACAGCAGTCAGGCGGCGCCGAGGTAAATACAAATTCCGTTTCAGGTTCGGTCGAGCATACGTTCGGCGGAATCCTGAGCACGTCACTCAGAGTGGAGAACGATAAGTACGAGAGCATTTCTTCAGATTCGCTTCCTTCCGACAAACGCCAATCGACGTTGATCGATGCCAAGTCGACCCTGAAAGCATCCAGCCGCTTCAACGTGACGGGTGAGTATGAGCGAAACCTGAGCTCTTCGGACAACAATGCCATCCAGCCTTCCGTCGGGACGATCGGCGCGGACTACCGCATCATCGACCCGGTGACGCTGACACTGCAGGAAAAAGTCTACCAGGGCGGAGGAAGTTCTTCTCTGTTCGGCGTGAGCTCATCGGTTGGATTCGGAACGACAGTCACCGGCAGGTACGAGCTCGGCAACGGAATCAGCGGCAGCCGGAACCAGGCAAGCATCGGATTGAAGAACACGACGAAAATCACCGACGATCTGACCTCCGAACTCCTCTATGAAAGAACCCGCAATCTTGACCGGAACGTCCTCGAGACTTCAACCCCCGATCACGATGCATTCTCAGCCGGCCTGGAATTCCTTCCGAAGAGTCCCTATAAAGCGAGCATTAAGGGGGAACTTGCGAATGACGGCCAGAGCAAGAAACGAAACCTCACGTTCGGCGGAGATTTGCGGATTGCCCGCGACTTTACGCTTATCGACAAGATGACATACTACGAAGAAGTTCGCTCGCAATCATCGTCGACGTCCAACGGATTCTCGGGAGGCACACTGACGGCTGATCAGGCAAACGTTGTCGGCGTAGCCCTCTCGAGCGGTGTTCTGAAACAATTCCACAATGCCATCGGTCTTGCGTATCGCCCAGTCTCATGGGACTGGCTCAACGCAATCGGCAAGTTCGAACAGAAAGTGGAGTTCAACGGCATGGTATCTTCCCAGACTTCGTACGACGCCTCGATCGTTTCCCTCCATACGTTCGTCGAACCGTTTCGGAGGCTGGAACTTGGACTCAAATATGCACTGAAAGTCGCGAACGAAGACGCCTACGGACTCTCGGCAAACACGCTGACCGACTTCTACCTGCTGCATGCCGAATACGACCTGGATTGGAACAATCTCGACGTTGCCGGAGAGTATAGAATTCTGAGCCAGCGCGAAGCAAACGATCAGAAGATAGGCTACAGCGCCGAAGTCGGCTACGTTCTCCTGAAGAACGTCCACGTAGCAGTCGGCTACAATTTCGTTGGAAACAAAGATCGTGATTTGATAGATTACACGTACTGGTCGAAGGGCCCCTATGTGACGGTAGGGATGAAGTTCACCGAAAAGATATTTAATTCCTTTTAAACACCAAGATGAAGAAAATATCTCACATATCGCTTCTGCATCTCGTCCTGCTAACGACGGGGTTACTTTTCACGTTTGCCGCCGCAACTGTGCCGCTCTTCGCTGCAACCCGCACAGCGAGCGCAAACGGTAACTGGAACAGCACTACTACGTGGGGAGGCGCGGCTGTCCCGACGTCCGCTGACGATGTGGTCATTAACAGCGGCATTACGGTCACTGTCAATGTTGCCGCGAGTTGTGCTTCGCTTACCTATACGGGAGGTGCAACTGCCACGACTGTCACGATCAGCGGGGCAAATTCTCTCACGGTCGGCGGAGCGGTGACGATAAATGCTCCTTCGAACGCCGTCAATTACACCTTGGCAGTCGGCGCAGGGACTCTCACCGCGGCCTCATTAACCATGGCCAATACCGGAGGGAACACCCGTGATTGTATTCTCACTCTTTCAACTGGAAACATTTCAATTGCAGGAAATCTTACGATGCCTGGCGTTTTTGCCAGAAACCATGTCGACATTACCGGCGCGGGAACGATCAATATCGGCGGAAACGTGGACAATGGTGCAGGCGCAGTCGGCGGGGGGTTCACAACTCCACCCGCGACAAGTATCATCAATTTGAATGGAACGAGTGCGCAAACGGTTTTCCTCTACGGCGGAGTTTCGTCCTTAGGGATTTTGAAAATCAATAATTCAACCGGAGTTACCTCTGGCGCAGCGTTCACTACAGCAACCTTGACCATCGGTGACATCACGGCGAACAGCGTATTCAGCGTCGGGACCTTTGCGACAACGGTTTCCGCAAACCTCACGGTGAACGGATCGCTAAACGGATCGGGGGTTGTCACACTAAGCGGAGCTGCGGCCACGATGGACGGAACAGGATCGATCGCACCACCGATGACCATCAGCGCAAATCACACGATCAATGCAACGGCCAATCTGACGATCACGGGAACAGTGACTATCAATACAGGTATTACTGTTACCAATAACGGCAATGTCACTGCATCAGATCTCGGAGCTGGTACAGGAGCATGGACCCAGGGCGTCAATTCAACATTGAGCTACAGCAACGCAGCGGCAATAACGCCGACGTTGACAGCGACTTCTGCGGGCAATACTGTAAACTACAATGGCGCAGCTCAAACGTGTCGTGTTACAACGTATGCTAACCTGACACTCTCCGGTTCCGCGGCAAAAACATTTGCCACCACACCAACGGTGAACGGCATTCTATCCATGGAAGGAACCGCAACAGTTGCGGTTACAGCTGGAGTTATTACATACGGCGCGAATGCAACCCTCCAATACAACACATCAACTGCCCGCACCTCGTCGACTGAAGAATGGATAACCCCGTTTGCTGGAACAGGCGGCGTCATCATCGGTAATACCGGAACAATAACGATCGACGGCGCAAAAGTACTTAACGCATCCGTGCCGCTCACCATCAACAGCGGTGCGAGCCTGAATACAAGCGTAGCGAACAATTACAGCTTAACCTTCGGCGGGAACTACGTCAATAATGGGGGCACGCTCACAGCCAATGCGTCTGCAATTATCATCACCAATACTGCAGCGGCTCAAAGCATTGCAGGATTCACCACCACTGGTACCGTCTCAATGACTAAGACAGCTGGGACTGCGACGTTGACCGGCGCCGTAAACGGGGGAGCGCTGACGATCAGTGGCACCGGCGGCACGATAAACCTCGGGACTGCATTGAGCCACACGTTCAGCGGCGTTGTCACGCTGACCGCCGGCACCTTAAATGGCGGGTCGAGCATTTTAAATGAGAATGCCGCAAGCACAACTGCGTGGAACGGAACCGGGAGCGTTTTTACGGCAGGAACAGGGACGGTAAATTTTGGAGCGTCCGGAAATCAAACTCTCTCGGCGTCGGCAACGACATTTAACAATGTCACCTTCTCCGGCTCAGGGACAAAGACCCTGACGACTGCGAACTGCACAATTAACGGTATCCTCTCTATGGAGGGGACTGCAATTGCTTCCGCTGTGCCGACGTACGGAGCAGCTGCGACGCTTCAGTACAATACCGCTGCGGCACGTACCGCCGGTGTGGAATGGTTGACTTCATTTTCAGCTTCCGGGGGCATTGTCATCGCCAATACCGGTGCGATAACAATGAACTCCGCCGAAGTGGTGAATGCTCCGATTACCATCAACAACGGAGCAACCCTGGCGAGCAATAATTTTGACTTGACTTTTGGCGGCAACTTCGTGAACGCCGGAGGAACAATAAGTCTCGGGAGCTCCAATATCACGATCAGCGGCGTCGGTACACAAAATATTGCGGGCTTCATAACGACGGGCACGGTGACAATGACCAAGACCGGGGGCACCGCGACATTGCAGAGTGCAATTTCCTCCGGTGATTTGATTTTGAATGGAACAGGGGGGACTCTCAATCTCGGCGCCGGACTTTCGCATTCAGTCGCAAATACTACGTTAACGAACGGAACATTGAATCTCGGCAGCAGTGCGATAACCCTCTCTGGCAACTTATCGGGTTCGGCTATTCTGACGGGCAGCAGCGGAACAATAAACATCGCAGGGACCTGGGCATTCGGCGGCACTTTCACTATCAATACGAGCACGATAAACTATAACGGTACAGCTACGGATCAACCGGTTCAGGGCGGATTTACGTATTACAATCTCCAGATCTCCAATGGCAGCACAAAGCTGGTGCAGGTCGGAAATGTGACAGTCTCTAATGTCTTAACGCTAAATTCCGGCGTTCTGCGGCTCGGTGATTATAATCTGATTCTATCCAGCACGTCAACCGGTGCAATCGCGGGATCCTCGTTCAGCAATGCCACGATGGTTCAGACAGACGGTGTTGGTTACGTTCAAAAGGCAGGGGGAACAGGGGGGAGCGGTTTAAATATTGTGTATCCCGTCGGGTTGGGGGGATACTATGATCCGTTGGACTTGACAGGCGGCTTTTCAGTTACGGGTGCCAGCACGGGAAATCTTCAGATTAATGAAGTAACCGCCAACCTGGGGGCAAACGCACTGGGAAAATACTGGAACCTGACAGTAACGGGTTATACCGGTTTGATCACCACGAATTTGCGCTTTACATATAACAGCGGAGAAGTGCACGGAACTCAATCACAGTATGATACCTGGTTCTACAATGGGACATCCTGGGTTTTGGCGCCCGGCGCGCACACATCGCTCGGCGCGGATCCGTTCGGCTCAAATGTCTCCGGTGCATCGGCTGCGTCAATCTCCGGAAGATGGTCGGCCGGTACCACCGCCCCCGCAACATCGGTCTCTCTCTATTCTTATCAATCGGGAAATTGGACTGATGTAACCTCGTGGACCAGCGATCCTTCAGGTACCTTGTGGATTGATCCCGGTGTTCCAGGAATTTCGGACAATGTTACGATCCTCAATGGACGAACGATCTCGATCACTGCGAATACCAAGCAAGTCAGTTCGGTGACCATCAATTCAGGCGGAATTCTAGACCTGACTTCAACAACCGGACATAATTTCGGCACGGTGAGCGGACAAGGAAAGATGATGCTCAGTTCCAATACCTTCCCCGGCGGAACGTTCACAAGTTTCGTCGCATCGGGCGGTGGAACAATTGAATACTATAATCTGAACAACATCGGCCTCAGCACTACGCAGATGACGTACAACAATGTGATCGTCTCAAACTACACGGGAAGCTCAATTAGTTCGTATGCAAATAATATCAGTAATCCCACAACGTATACCATTAACGGCAACTTCAGCATAAAAAACAATTCGACAGGAAGCGAAACATTCTATTTTGGCAACCCGACGCCGTCCAATAACCTTATAACGATGACGGTGTACGGAGATTTCTCCGTTGACGCGGGATGCAGCGTGCTTGTCAACAACTTCGCATCGTCGCAAGCCATTCCAAACCCGACGAATAATACCACGGCGTATCCCGTTCACTCATTACTGTTATATGGCAATTTTACGAACAACGGGGCGGTCCGGTTTACCGGATTGCCTTCACCCGTCACCAACGCATATTACATCCTTACCACCACAGCGTCCGGAGGAATTAACTACGGCGATGTTCAAGTCTATTTTAGGGGAGCGACAAATAATACCGTAACATGCAACGGTGTCACCGACTTTTTCAGGTTTATCGTTGAAAAGGGATCAGATAGAACATATACGTTAGAGGTAAGTTCTTCCAGCACGAATAACTTTGCCCTTTACGCCCCCAATTACCAGGGGAACAGTACTTTTGACGGAGTACCCGAGGGATACGGTTATGGCGCATATTACAAAGCACTCTATATCCATTATGGTACTTTAAAACTTGATGCAAATATCACGATCCCTTCTTTGACAGAAGGAGGGCAGGATTTTAACGTTATTCCGACCGCCGGATTGTGGGTCAACGGAGCGAACGTCACGACCACCATCAGCGGGGTGAATGGAACCGGTTATCAGGCCGCAACATTGTATGGCTCGTTACGCGTTAGCGCAGGGCAATTTTCTACCGGAGATGCAGCGGGAATTGTGCTGGGCACGTTGGGAACTCCGGTTATTACAATTGAAGGAACGGGAACGCTGGATGCGAGCCAGGCATGGACAGCAACGGGAGGGTCCAACCAGATGAGTTATATCCAATCTGGCGGAGCGGCGAACTTCCGCTTACAGGGCGAAAACCAATCGGGGCCAATGTTAAATCTGAGCAATACGAACGCGGTGTTCGTTATGAGCGGCGGCACGATAAATTTTACTGACAATACGTTTATCAACGCCACCACGAATTACAATATCATGGATATCGAATGTCAATCGGGAAACTATTCCGTAACTGGGGGGACAGTAAATTTCAATCTTCCCAGTTCGGCGACAACTTACACAGCAAATTCGACCGTCCCACTCTATAATCTTAACATATCGAGACGGACAGGGGCCGGAACGGTAAGCATTCAATGGAACACTCCCAGTACGGTTCTTAGCGTATTAAATGACTTGACGATTGGAAGCAATTGCACGCTGAACCTCGTCACAAGCTCGATTGATCTTATGGTAGGGCATAACTTTACTATTGCCGCAGGAGGCACGTACACTCCAGGAACAGGGGCAGCCAATGTGACCACGTTCAACGGGGCAGCCGCTCAGCTCTTTAGTAATATCGGTACAATTACCGGCAACGCATTGAACAACCTGACCGTTGCCAATTCATCTGTAACGTCCATCATTAGAAACGACGTTACAGTAAATGGAGCATTAACCATTAATAGCTCTGCAGCCTTGAACGACAGCGGAAGATATGTTTATGTGCTCGGC
>Ga0265338_10007431_pt1 | contig 13601 bp, 14 predicted proteins | sample 42126metaG_FD_193579 | JGI IMG/M metagenome (GOLD analysis project Ga0265338, IMG submission 193579) | Rhizosphere microbial communities from Carex aquatilis grown in University of Washington, Seatle, WA, United States - 4-21-26 metaG | ecosystem: Host-associated > Plants > Roots > Rhizosphere... | reverse complement strand
AGCCGCTGCCTGCGCGGTCTGCGTTCTTGTCAAAAATCCTCCCAGGCTGCGCTCCAGTTGCAATGCCTCGTGCGCAATGTCGCTCGCCAGTTGTCCTGCGGCTTCAGAGTCGCGAATATTGGCAAGTTGCTGCGCATACCCGGAGATCGTAGCCAGCGTCGTCCGCAGTTGCAGCGCCATGTCGGCCGAAATCTCGCCGTTCAGCGCTTGCTGCCGCCGCACTCGCTCCAACTCGCTGAGATCGTTGATCAGGCACGCTACTCCGAGCAGGCTGCCATCGACCGACGGCACCGGGGAAACCGTGACTGCGATGAACCGCTTTTCCCCCGACGGCGTCTCGTATTGCGCTTCGACGTCCCGCCGCTTGGAATCCTGCCGCAGCACTGCACTGATCTCATCCGCCAGGCTCGCTGCTTCATCCTGAGTTTCATCCGGAAACATGCCACTCACCGCCGAGCCGACCACAGCGCCGCGAAAAATGTCTTGCGCGCCCATTCCGGTCGTTGAAGCAAATCCAAGGATCGCCTTCGCCGCCGCATTCGAAGTCTTTACCAGCCCATTCGGTCCGAACACCAGCACACCGCACGAAAGATTCGAAAGCACCGCGTGGCTGAAATTCTCGCTGGTCCGTGCCCGATGCTGCTCGGCCTTCGATTGCACCTGCAGCTCGTGCTTCTGCTGCTTCAGTTCCTGGATCACCGTGTTATAGAGGTGCAGCGGCAGCGTCTCCAGCGATGGCGTAGGCGTGGCCGAAAAGTCGCGCTCCTCGGAAAGCTTCTTCCGCAGCATGCGCATGAAAATCAAGCCCAGCAAAAAGGCCGAAGTCGAGCAGAACAAAACGACTGCCGCTCGCAGGAATACCGGGTTGGCCATCACCCTCACCAGAGCCCTCCATACCAGTGCAGAAATCGGTTGCCGAAGAAGAACGCTATCAGCGCCATGCTTCCCAGAAAAACTCCAAACGGCATCTGGTAATTCCGGTACACCACTTGTGCCGACTGCCATGCCCGCCGTCGCGCCGCTCTTGCATCCGCCAGCCTCTTCATAAACCGGTGCGTGCGCTTCAGCCACACCACCAGGACCGTCGTAAGTCCAAAGACCGATCCCGCCAGAGACGCTGTAAAGATAGTGAAGATCGTCAGCTTCATCCCCAGGAACGCGCCCACCATGGCCATGAGCTTCACATCGCCGAATCCCATGCCTTCCGTTCCGCGCCAGCGCAAGTAGACTGCGCCCGCTCCGTAAATGAACGACGCCCCCACAGCCGCACCCAGCAGCGAATCAAGCAGCGACAGCGCTCTCATCGAAAGATCGCCGCTGAACGGCAGATTCACTACCCCCGGCAAAAATTGGGACGCCAGATCGCTTACCGGAACCAGCAAGCTGAAGATCACGCCCAAGGCCAGCCCCGACAGCGTCATCTTGTCTGGCAGCAGCTTGGTCTCCGCGTCCGTGAAAATCAGTCCCAACAGCAGAAACGCCAGCACACAGTACTTCAGCGTCGAGAGCGTCAGCCCGAAGTGCCAGTAGCACGCCAGAAACAGCAGGCCCGTAAGCAACTCAATCATCAGGTAGCGAGGCGAAATTTTGCTCCTGCAATGCCTGCACCGTCCGCCTAGCATCAGCCAGCTGAATACCGGAAAGTTATCGTAGAACGCGATCGGTTCCTTGCACGTTGGACACGCTGAACGCGGCGTCACCACCGACAATCCCCGCGGCAGGCGGTAAATACACACGTTCAGAAAGCTGCCGAAGATCAGCCCGAAGAGAAAAATCGACGATGCGAAAAGCGGATCCACTTTGTTTTTGATAGTCTCGCAGGACGCAGCCCGCGCCTTCCGCGCAAGCCTCTCCTGTAGAACGCCTAATTTTCTGTTCTTGGTTGGATTATAAGTCGATCAGACGGGTAGGACTAAGGTACTGAAGTCATTGGCCCAACGGCCAATAGCCAGTAAGCCGTTGACCACTGGGAGGTTATGACCAGGAGCCCGTGGCCGGGCCGATGTGCCTTGCAGTCCGTCGGTGTCAGGAACTCAATCCGAGCCGCGTAGACGAACCGATTGAATGTGGCCTTTGCCCTGTACTGAACTCGCTTTTGGATAATGCAGCGTTTCAGCGCTGCGAAGAGGTCTTTCTTTCTGGCAGGGCTTTACCCTGAAGGGAGCTTGACGCAGAACTCCAAATGCGTGGAACACCGTGGAATAGCGGCCTTCCAGGGCCGCGTCAGAGACACGGAATTCAGACAGGGCTTCAGCCCCGTGGTCGATGTTCCCTCAGGTGCGCGCAAACAAACACTGCACCCCGGAGCGCTCCACGTGCGCCCCGGAGCCGCGTCGTCCGATGCCTCGTACCTACTTCGCCTGCAGCGTGTCGATATAGTTCACGAGATTTGTGATTCGCTGCTGCACCTGGCCTTCATGGCCCTGACTGATGCTCGAGAATAGCGGACCCCATACCGGCATATCCTGGCTGCCATGTGAGGGCGTGGTCGCCTGTCCCTTGATCACAGCGGCGACGTGCGACGACGGATACTTTCCGCCACTATTCTTTGCCAGCTGCGTCAGGTCAGTCGGCGGAGTCTTCAAAGCGGAGGCTGCTGGCCCGGCGCCTTTCCCGTCTTTACCATGGCAAACAGCGCAATAACTGTTGAACATCTCTTTTCCCGAATTCGACGGGGTGTTGCTGATGGGAACATGCTTCACCGTCGGAGCGGCCTGCGCAGGAGCTTCCTGCGCTACGACAAAAGTCGAAACCGCTACCACGATCACTGCCAAACTGATGAATTTCATTACACGCATATCTTCCTCCTGGGCTCACGTTGCCCAAAACTGCCACAACCATGCAGTTTAGGCGCGGGTCCGTAGGTGGAATGTGACCAAAATCACAATCAGTTGTGACGGATTCGACAAATTGGCCGGTCGACCCGAAGTGTACACCACCGTACCCCCGCCCACCTCAAGGGAAAGCAAAGCGCAACAATTCTCCTTCCAGGGGGAGCGCTGCAGGCGCATCGGCTGGGAACCGTCCCTTCCACGAATTCCACCGTTGTGGAACCAGTCGCGTCTGCGCTGTCGGCACTTCCACCCAACCCTCCGCCGTTTCATCGCGAAGAAAAACAGAAAACGCGCCCGCCATCGAAGCCTGCCCTTGCCGCGATTCCGTCTTCCACTCAAACAAACTCGCCGCCAGCTTCTCCGTCAGCGATTCGCGCGGATCGAGGCAAAGAATCCATACCGAATGTGCAGATCCTCCACTCCCAGCTTTCGGATTCACAGATCCGGCCTTCGCCAGCAGAAGATATTCCTCCGGCGAGGCCTTCGGACGCGCGTCTACTACGCGCGCGCCATATTCCCGCGCCACTCGCACCGTGCTGTCGCGCGAGCCATGGTCCACCACGACAATTCCATCGCAGGCATACACGGTCTCCAGCGCCAGCCCCAGCCGCAGCCCGTCATTTTCCGTGTGCAGCAACGCCGTGATCAAAGCCATGCAAGTTCGCCGCGAAAAAGAGTTCCCCCGGAAAAAGAGTGTACGCGAATCCACCCCCCGCATGCATTGGGATGCCCCTGCGCCACCGCAAGCCAAAAGCAAGCCCGCCGGACGATCCGCGAAGTCGTGGCATGAAACACGAAAAATCGTAGCCGCCTGTGGTCAATTTGTCCTCATGGGCTGCGTTTTCCTGCAACCTGCGTGCGATGGTTTACGTCACGCCCTCAATTTGAGCAGCTTTCAGAACTACCGTAGAATGGCGGTCGAAAGTTCGTCAGGAGCTTCCATTCATGGACGCGGTAATCAGGATTACCGAGTTCTTGCGTTTTTGTTTGCCGTTCTTGATCCTCCTCACAATCATCGGGAGTATCGGCGCGGCAACCGTCTTCCTTTTTCGCGCCGCCTCTGTGCACAAATGGCGAAATTTAGGGATGCGCGTCACGGGCGGGATTCTTATATTGCCGCTGACCCTGAGCGTTCTATTGCTACTCATGATGATCGCGTGCACGTCGCGTCCCCGAATCCTTGTGTCGCCGGACTCCCAACACATTGCGGAGTACGGGTACGAGGCCGGATTCCTTGGCAGGGATTCAACATTTGTGAGCGTTCGTAGAAGATTGAGTTTTCGGTCTGAATATGCCTACTGGTACGCAGGGCCGAGCGATTGGTCGGGTACGGATGTGCGCTGGCTCGATAATAGCCACTTATTCATTCGCTACAAAGGAGTCAGAGAAAACAGATCCCAGTACTGTAGTAATAACGTTTCAGGCATCATCGTACAGTGCCTGGAATACTAGGGAATTGTTGGAAAGGACGAAAGGGAACGAGAAACACCCTACAAACTCGACGGAAAATTCAATAGAACAGACATTCCTATCAAACATCCAAAATAAATTTTCGGAAAGCCGAACTTTCGACGAGGATCGGTTCAATACTTCACGTGACGAAGGGGTGTCATCTACAATTCCTGACACCATCTGGGGTTTCTTTCGTTCCCATAGAATCGATTTTCGCCGCATGCGGAGATGCCCATGATTCGACATTTTCTTGTCCTGGTGCTTTTGACCTTGGGAGCGGTTCCAACTCACGCTCACCCTTCGTTGCCGTCCAGCTTTCAAGCAAAGACAATCCACAGTCCGGCGGGTGCAGATATTTTTGTACGCTGGGGAGGACATGGCCCCGTTGTGCTCCTAATTCATGGCTACGCCGAGAACAGCGACTCGTGGGCTCCTCTGGCTGCCGATCTCATGAAGGACCACACCGTAGTCGTGCCGGACCTCCGCGGCATTGGACGTTCCTCCAAGCCAGCCGACGGCTACGACAAAAAGACTCAGGCCGGAGATATGCGCGCCGTTGTGACCTCGCTCGGATTTGACAAGACCTTTGTTGTCGCTCACGACATCGGCAACATGGTGGCTTACGCGTACGCCGCGACTTATCCCGACAAGGTTGAGAAATTGGTCGTTATGGACGCACCTATTCCTGGAATCGATCCGTGGAGCGAGATTCTCCAGAATCCCGGAGTCTGGCACTTCAACTTTCACGGACCCGATGCGGAACGGCTTGTAGCAGGGCGGGAACGAATCTACTTTGACCGTATTTGGAACGACTTCACCGCTGATCCCGGTAAGCCTGACGAAGACACCAGGAACTTCTTCGCCGCCACTTACGCGCAGCCGGGTGGAATGCGGGCCGGGTTCGCGCAGTTCACTGCCTTCTCGCAGGATGCCAAGGACAATAAAGTCTTCGAACAAACGAAACTCACAATGCCTGTGATGGCGGTTGGTGGGGAGAAGTCCTTCGGTCCCTTGCAAGCTGTGATCATGCGTCATGTAGCAATCAACGTGCAGGAGGAAGTAGTCGCAGGTTCGGGACACTGGCTGATGGAGGAAAAACCCGCCTATACCGTCGCGCTAATTCGCAAATTTCTGGACGGCCCCGTGGTTGCGCATAGTGCAAACAGTGCGGGGACCGACTCCAACGAAGAACGCTCACTCCTGCGGAGTACAAGTTTCCGCCGGTGAGCCCTGAGGGAAGCCAGGCGTAGAACTCCAAAGGCGTGCACAACCGTGGAAGAGTGGCCCTTCCAGGGCCACGTAAAGCATATGGAATCACGGCGGGCTTCAGCCCCTGCGGTCGCTTTTCCTTGATGCCCTGACCGAAGGTGGACTCGCTTTTGGGGGGCGCAGCGCTTTCAGCGCCGCGAAAAAATCTTTCATTTCTAACGGGACTTAAGCTGCAGAGAAACTTTCCCCCCGAACTCCAACCCTCCTACCGCGGCGGCTCCAGCAGACTAAGCTGCACCGCCACCTCCGGCCCGAGCCGAACTTGCCCAATGCCGAGCGCGCTGCACTGTGCCTTCCAATCCACACCCGTGAGCTTGCCCGACATCAATTGTTCGATCACCAGAAACGGGTTCAGCTGTTGCGTCCCCCGCTGCAGATGAAACACTCCCGGCCCCGAATGCAGCGTCCAACCTTGGTCCACCAGCGCCAGTGACATCCCGGCTCCAAATAAAAGTCCAGCACGCCGCGTGCGCTGTTCCGGGTCCAGCAACATGCCCTTCGGATCGCGGATGCCCGCCCCAATCTGCCGCAGCTTCGGAATTTGATCAGGCAGCGACTCGGCCGTCACTCCCGCCAGAGCCGAAGGATATTCCGCGGTAAATTTCCTCCACGCCGGAATCGTCACTCGCGTCCCAACTTCATCCCACGAAACGCACTGCAGCGTGCCCGGTTTCATGTCGGGATTCATCTTTTCCAGGTAGCGCAACTCCAGCGCCTCCGGCCGATCCAGCAGACTTCGCGCCAGATTCCTGTCTTCCGGAATGACACTCGCCGGCAGCTTCTCGACCGCCGCAATCCGGTCCCGCAGCGGCGGATGCGAGTTATACGGATTTGTTTTCCCTTCGCGAATCTCCTTCTCGAGATTCTTCTGGATCTGTTCGCTGATCGTCGGAACCGCGAGGAAGCGCGCGAACCCATCCCCAATCCCCGGGACGGCTCCATCATTCAGCATGGGCGCGAGCTCCGTCTTCCAGTAGGACGGCCAGGCCACAGCCGCACCGTGAATCGCCCGCAACCCATCGATGAGCGGCTCGCGTCCGGCGATCAGGCACGCCAGTTCATCCGCGCGATGCTCTTTCTTCCTCGACACCAGGTTGATGGCGCGCAGAAACAACTTGAAATACCACTTCATCAGCGTCGACACCACCAGGTACATCACGCCCAGCACGGCCACCCGCGCCAGTCGCCCGATCGATCCGATGTTCTGAAAAATACGGACGATCGCCGTTTGCGTCTTATAAATCCACGGCCCAAGGCTGGTATCGCCTCCGTAGTAGTGCGCAAATTCATGCGCCAGCACTGCCCGGAATTGCGAAATCGTCAGGATCGACAAGAGCGGCATGCCCAATCCCATCACCCGCCGGCTGCCAAATCCCATCATTCCGCCCCGGTCCGCCACCCAGGCATTCACGTCTCCGATCAGATACACCTCGCTCGGCATCGGTTCGTTCAACGCGCTCGCAATGTTCTCCAGTTCCGCAAACAGCCGGGGCTGCGTCTCGCGTTCGATCAGGAGCCCTGGAGCCTTGAACTTGTCCGGCCGTGGCACCAGCGACCAGAGCATCGCCCCCGCAATAATGATGCCGAAGACGAAAAGCAGAATGAGCTGGCCGTTCGAGGAACTTGTGCTTGTCATCAGCAAGTACGGCAGGTACACACATGCGGCCGCCAGCAGCATCACGAACACATACGATGCCACGACCATGAAAATCGAGAGGAAGGCGAAAAACGCCATCGATCGCCGCGGCCGGATTTCGACCTTCGGAAAGGACATAAGAGCAGAGAGAACGACGAATCGTTACTGCGAATCTAACTTCGGACGGTTCGCGTCCGCAGACGGAGCCTGCACCACCGTGATGGGTGCCTGCAACGTGAAATTCAGCACGGTCTCCGAAGGAAGCTTAATCTGTTCGCTCTTCGATGCCGCCTGCGCGCCGCCTCCCACGCCCGCGCCCGCCGCCGTGCCGATCGCCGCACCCTTGCCGCCGCCCGCGATCGCTCCAATAATGCCGCCGATAATCGCGCCTCCGCCCACCTTCTCGGCCGTGTTCTTGCCGCGCGACTTTCCTTCTTTCCGGTACTGATCCGTCTGCAGGCTGTAACTCTTGCCACCCGACGCAAGACTGTCCAGTTGCAGCACTACGACCGACTGCCCCGCAAACTTGCCCGCACTCTTCACATCCACCAGATGCCCCGTAAGCTCGACGCCCGCCGGCACTGCCTCCGCTCCATCCGACGTAAGAGGAGCGTTCAGCGTGGCATGAACGGTGTCCCCAGTCTGGTTCTTCTCGCTGTCGATCGGATCGATCAATCGAACCGTCAGCTGCGTTCCCTGATCGATAATCAGTTTCCTCACCGCCGGCGCCGCGGGAGGTGGAGGAACTTGGTTCGCGGCATTGTCCGCTGCCGGCGGCGGAGGCGTCTGCGCAGCCGCATCTGGAGCCGGTTGATCGCTTGCACTTATCGGGCTCGTGTCCGAATCACCGGCGGAGTTCTGCGCCGCTGCGGAATCGTCCGAAGCCCGGGCTCTCCTGCTCTTCTTTCCAACTGCCGAAGGTTTCGGCTTCTCAGCAGCCGGAGCACTGACAGTCCTCGTGGGTGACGCTGCTTCAGCCGCGGGTGGCGTAACTGACGCGGTTACCGCGTTGCCGACTTGCAAATTGTTGACAACCGTTCTTACTCCCGCCACCGATGCTGCCTGCCGGCCTGCCGCTTCCCGCTGCGCCTCGTTGTCGACCGTGCCCCCGAGGGTCACTACGCCATCCTGCGCCTGTACCGACAGCTGCTTGCTCGACAGCCCCGAGTCCTGGCTGAACTTGCCTTGAATTTCGCTCGATATTTTGGCGTCGTCAGGCTTACGCGCGCAGCCCAACCCCATCCCCAGAACAATCGCCAGCACAAGGGAAGACGCCAATAGGGATTTGTTTTTCATACTCGACTCCTGACACGAGATCAATGGCCCGCCCAGGCCCGTCCAATATTTTAGATGCAGAGACTCATTCTCGCAGATGTAAGTGCAGGACCAAGAAAGGACCGAGCCATCAGAGTCATCAAGTAGCACCATCAGAGAAGTGCCGGCAGCCTGCCCTGAGTGCGCAGGAGCCTTTGGTCACCAAAGGGAATGAAGAATCGTGGGATTTTCGACGGAGCGAAGCGGAAGGGGCCCGCCGGCTGTCGCAGCAACCTGCCCTGAGCGAAGCCGAAGGAGCCTGCCCTGAGCGAAGCCGAAGGGTCTCGCCCGCGCATTCCACCTTAGTGAATGAACTTGTAGTCCACAATCGACGCCGCCAGCGTGCCATTCTCCTGTTCGGAGGGCTCTTCGGCTTGTGGCGCATCTGTACCGCGCATCACGCGTCCCTGGCACACGACATTGCTGTTCTTCTGCCCGGAAATCTCTTCCGGCATCTCGAACACCATCTCGATCAGCGCATTTAGCGGAAGCTGCTGCGGACCGTTGAACAGCACTCCGCTCTGGCTGATGTTGGCGATGATTCCTTCGTGCCACGTGCTCGTCTTGTTCACGCGGTAGCGCAGAGGAATGTCCAGCTTCAGCCGTCGCGCCCGCGGTACCCAGGAGGGCCGCTTCTCGCGCGTATGGCTCCGTCGAACCGTGGTTTCAGGCTTGGCATGCTCCACTCTCTGCGTGCGGCGCATGGTCGTCCAGTCGTACTTGTATTCCGCCGCGCACAGCAGGCAAACCTGGTAGTAGTCGCCATCCCCACTACGACGCGGCCATGAGAACTCGTGAGAGCAGCGCCCAAGCATAAGCACATCCATAAACTTTTGAGGCATGATTATTTACTTCCGGGTCAGTAAACCCTCGGATGCACGCCCATCATCGCTCGAAGGCTTAACTTTGGATAGGTTACTTTCGTGCAAGGCGTACCCCGAAAATGAACCAAATTACCCTAGGTTCATGTGGCGCGGTGGCCCCCGCCCGCGACTTTTGACCTTTGCTTTGTGGGTGCTGCCCTATGATGCCCGTTCTTCCTTCTCTCCTACGGATCTTGTTCCCACCCAACCGTTTCCGCTACGAATCATGAGTTTTTCACCACTCTGCAAAGCTGACCACACCCCCCGCCAATCCGCCACACGATCCATGTATCATCGCCCCATGCTGGCTGCCTCCACTGATGTGACCGCCTTCATCCTCGCCGGCGGCAAAAGCACACGCATGGGCACCGACAAGGCCTTCGTTGAATTGGATGGCCGTACCTTGCTCTCCCGTGCCCTCGACCTTGCCCGCTCCGTCACGTCCAACGTCCGCGTCGTCGGCGATCCCGCAAAGTTCTCCCCGTTCGCCCCGGCCGTCGAAGACATATTCCCCAACTGCGGCCCGCTGGGTGGCATTCACGCCGCACTTCGCTCATCGCACACGGACCTGAACCTCATCCTCGCCGTGGACGTGCCATTTGTCTCGCCATCGCTGTTACAGTATGTGATCATGCGCGCCCGCAATTCCGCGTCGGCCGTGGTGACCCTAGCGCAGGCCGATAGACGCTGGCAGCCTCTGTGTGCGGTCTATCGCAAGCGGTTCGCCGATGCCGCAGAGCAGTCCCTGCGCGCCGGAGACAACAAGATTGATAAGCTTTTCGAAGTGACAACAACGCAGGTGATAGCAGAAGAGGAATTGGAAGCGGCCGGTTTTCCTGCGATGATGTTCCGCAACCTGAACACGCAAAAACAATTGGCAGACGTAAGAGAAAAAGACGACGATTTAGAAGCTAGAAGCTAGAAGCTAGAAGCTAGAAGCTAGAAGCTAGAAGCTCAGAGCTCAAAGCCCGAACCCGATCATGCCCGACGAACCCCAACCCGCGCCCTCGCCCTACATCGAATTCCGCGAGGTCAGCAAAGCCTTCGGCGACAATGTCGTCCTCGATCACGTCAGCTTTAACGTGATGCCCGCCGAAACCGTCTGCATCCTCGGCCGCAGCGGCGTCGGCAAATCGGTTTCCCTTCACCACATCATGGGATTCCTCAAGCCCGACTCCGGCCGCGTCATCGTTGCCGGCCAGGACATCACCGACTACACCGAGGAGCAACTCGAACTCATCCGCAAGAAAGTCACCATGGTGTTCCAGAACGGAGCCCTCTTCGACTCACTCAGTGTCGGCGAAAATGTCGCTTTCCCCCTTCGCGAAAGCCGCGAACTCAACGAAGAGCAGATCTACCAGATCGTCGATGGCCTCCTGCAAATGGTTGGCGTGCAGGAAATGAGAGACTTGCTCCCGTCCGACCTTTCCACCGGCATGAAGCGCTCCGTCGCGATCGCCCGCGCGCTCGCCGCCCGCCCCGAATGCGTCCTCTACGATGAGCCCACAACCATGGTCGATCCCCTCATGGCGCAGTTGCTCGGAGACCTGATCAAGCGCCTGAAGATTCAACTGAATCTGACCAGCATTGTTGTGACCCACGATATGCGTCTCGCCAAGAAGCTGGCCGAGCGAGTCATGTTCCTCCACGAGGGCCGCGCTATCTTCTTCGGTACCTATGCGGACATGGAAAAATCCCCCGAGCCCATCATCCAAGAATTCCTCGAATTGGATGAACTAAAGCTGGAGGCCTAGGAAGCGAACTGGAGGCGCAAAACGCTGTGGGATTTCCTCCGCGTTCTCTGCGGCATTTCTCTGCGAGCTCAGTGGTGCAAGATTTTGACTTGCGAGACGCCCGGCCATACGATTGGCGATCGTAGGAGGCCATGTCTCGATTTTCTCCGCGTCCTCTGCGGCCTTACTCTGCGAACTCAGCGGTATAAGACTTTGACTTGCTAAACGGCAGATGCTAAACCGCATGCCAACCAAAACCAACGCGGTCCGCCTTCTCGATCAGCTCGGCATTCACTACGAACTACGGGAGTACGAAGTCGATCCCAACGACCTCGCCGCCGAAACGGTCGCCGCCCAAATAGGCCTCCCGCCAGCTCAGGTCTTCAAAACACTGGTAGCGCGTGGAGAAAGAAATGGCATCGCGATGGCCGTGATCCCCGGAGATCAGGAATTGGACTTGAAAGCTTTCGCCGCCGCTGCCAACGAAAGGAAGATTCAGCTGGTTCCCGTGAAGGAATTGCAGTCTCTCACTGGATACATTCGAGGAGGCGTCACCGCACTCGCTGCCAAACGCGACTTCCCCGTATATGTCGATGAGACCGTTGAGTTGTTTGACATGATCTCGATCTCCGCCGGAGTCCGCGGCGTGCAAATCCTGCTCTCCCCTGCGGACTACCTCCGCGCCACGAATGGTACCCTGGCTGCTCTAAGCCACCCGAAAAAACCAGAATAAGAATCGGACGATCGCAAACCCAACGAACCCGAGCTGCTAGCGATTTTCTCTGCGTCCTCCGCGGCCTTTCTCTGCGATCTCCGCGGTCCAAGCTTTTGACGCCCCCGCAACTCATCCCGAGCTCAGAACCCTTGCCGCACCAGGTCTTCCACTGTCAGGGAACTCTCATCGGCATCGCCCTTCATCATCTTCTCGACATATTTCGCAATCAGGTCCGCTTCCAGGTTCACCGTATCCCCAGCCTTCAGCGAATGCAGATTCGTCATCTCGACGGTATGAGGAATAATCGCAATCGTGCATCGCCCGCTCTCCAGCTTCGCCACCGTTAAGCTGATTCCCTCGATCGAAATCGATCCCTTGTACACCGTATATTTCTCGACCTCATCCGGCAGTTCAATGTGTAGCCACCAGTTCTCCGATTCGGCGATGCGCTCAAACTCGATCAGCCTTCCGACTCCATCCACATGTCCCTGCACAATATGCCCGCCAAAACGCCCATCCGCCTTCATCGGCAATTCCAGATTCACCAGCGCCCCTTCATGGATGCGCGAGAATGATGTGCGCACCCAGGTTTCCGGCGCCAGATCGGCACAAAACGAACCCGGCTTGATGTCGAGAGCCGTCAAGCAGACTCCGCTCACGGCAACGCTGTCGCCGGTCTTGAGTTCTTTCGGCGCGTGCTCGGCAGTCACCGTAATCCGCCGGTTTTCTCCACGCTGCTCAATGCGGCTCACACGCCCAACTTCTTCCACAATCCCAGTAAACATGAGTGCCTCCAAAAGGAACCCAACATTCTAAACCTTGCAGCAATGGGCTACCTCCGAGCCGTCATCCTGAGCGTAGCCGCTTTTCAGGCGGAGCGAAGGATCTCGCGCGGGCGAGACTCACCCCCCGTACGGATCCCGTAAATATCCCTCAACCGCAAAATCTTCTCCGAACTGATGCAGATGAATCCGTTTGACCTGTGCCGCTTGGCTCATATGATGAAATCCCGCTCCCGCCGCGAAGGGAATCGATCCCGTGCCCGCCAGGATCTTGGGTGCGTAGTACAGAAAAACCTTGTCCACCGCATTCGCCGCCAACGCCGTCCAATTCACTGTCGCTCCGCCTTCAATCATCACTGACGTAATTTCCAGTTCTCCCAGTCGCCGCAGAATGGCCGGCAGATCGGGCCGTCCGTCAGGCTCAACCGCGGGAATCGTCTCCACGCGGATGCCAAGTTCTTCTAACTGAGCCTTCTTCTTCTCGTCCGCCGCGGCGCAGAAAACCATTACGTCATTCTTTCGCTCGGCCGCCACGCTTTTTACCAGCCGTGACTCGACCGGCAATCGCAGCCGCGAATCCAGAATCACCCGCAGCAGCGGACGCCGCCTCGCTCGGCCACTGCGATCGGTCAGCAGTGGATTGTCCGAGAGAATGGTCCCCGCGCCCACCATCAACGCATCGTTCTGGTGCCGCAGTTCCTGCACGTGCGCTCGCGCCACCTCGCTCGTGATCCAACCACCCGCCGGGACGCCCTCGCTGCGGTCCAGCGCATCGGTCGGGGGCGGAGCGATCTTTCCGTCAAGCGTCATGGCGGCCTTCAGCGTCACCAGCGGCGTACCATGACGGATATAACGCGCGAATCCTTCATTCAAGTGTCGCGCCTGCTCTTCCATTCGCCCGACCTCGACTTGCACGCCCGCAGCCCGCAGCTTCTCGAAGCCGATCCCGCTGACCTTCGGATTAGGATCGGCCATGCTAGCGACCACGCGACGAATACCCGCG
>Ga0265338_10007430_pt1 | contig 13601 bp, 17 predicted proteins | sample 42126metaG_FD_193579 | JGI IMG/M metagenome (GOLD analysis project Ga0265338, IMG submission 193579) | Rhizosphere microbial communities from Carex aquatilis grown in University of Washington, Seatle, WA, United States - 4-21-26 metaG | ecosystem: Host-associated > Plants > Roots > Rhizosphere... | reverse complement strand
GGTTCTCTGCAATCCGTTGGCGGTGACGGGAGAAATATCCAGGGTGCCATTGTCGACGATCTTGGACGCGGTGGGAAGGACACTGGCGCCGCCCAGGCTCAGCGTCGTGCCTGGATTGATGGTTGCGACGCCGGTGAAGGTGCTGCTTCCGGACAAGGTCTCTTTTCCGGCAGCGAGAATGAAATTTCCGCTTCCGGAAATGCCGCCGGTGAACGTTCCCGACGCGCTGGTGAGGGTAAGATCCTCGTTTCCCATCTGGACGGTGCCCACGCCGGAAAGCGTTGTGATGGAGGCGCCGCTGCTGACGCCACTGATCGACAATGTGCCGTTCACAATCACATTGCTCGAGCTGGCGATGCTAGCGCTGCCCGAAAGGGCCAGCGTGCCGGCCGATATCGTCGTGGCGCCGGTATAGAGCTGTTGGGCCGTCAAGGTCGTTGTGCCGGTGCCGGCTTGAATCACCCCGCCGCTGCCCGATACGACGCCGGACATCGCAACGGCCCCGGTGCTGTAGTAGCCGAAGGTGCCGTAATTGGTCACGTTATTAGTGACCGTTGCCGCTCCCACCTCCAGCGTGCCGCCGTTGACGATAGTCGGCCCCGTGTAGGTATTCGCTCCCGTTAGAATCTCCGTGCCGGAAGTTAGAATGATACCGCCCGACCCCGCTATGATGCCCGTAAATGTGCCCGCGCCCGCCGTGAGCGTGAGGTTCGCAGAACCGAGCTGGACGGTGCCAGTCCCTGACAGTGATTTGACGGTTGTCCCGGACGTCGCCGAGATATCGAAGGTCCCATCCGTGGCCACGGATGAATTCACGATCGAAGCACCTGGCGCCAATATGAAGGTGCCGGCGGAAACCGTGGTGGTACCGGAATAGGTCTCGACCTGGGTCAGGGTCAGCGAGCCGCTGCCGAGTTGCGAAACCCCGCCCGTTCCTGAAATGAGGCCGTTGAAAACGATGTCGTCTACGCGATCAAAGGCCAGGGTCCCGGCCACCGCCACATTTCCCAGGATGGAGCCCGCGCTGTCGGCTGCACCTATCTGCAGCGTGCCGCGCGCGATGGTTGTTCCGCCGGTGTAAGTCTGGGTGTTGTCCAGAACTTGGGTGCCGCCATTTATGATAAGGCCTCCCGAGCCAGAAATGACGCCGGTGAATGTTCCTGAGCTGTTTGAAATATTGAGCGACTGCGAGCCGAGCACCACTGAGCCGGCGCCGGAAAGTGAGGTCAAAGTCGCAACGGTGGAGGCCTGGGAAATATCAAGCACGCCGTTGTTGGTCAGCCCGCTTGAAGAAGCGATCGACCCCGTGCCGGACATCACCAGAGTAGCGCCCGAGGCGATAGTGGTTGGCCCGGTATAGGTGCTCGTGCCAGTCAAGGTGAGCGTGCCGTTACCGACGCTATCGGTGATGGCCAGGGTGCCGGGATAACTGCCCGTTGTGTCGTTGGAAATGACGCCCGACAAGGTCGCGATATTGCCGTGCAGATCGACTGTGCTCGTGATCGTTGAGGTATCGGAGTTTTCGAGCGTGATCGTGTTGGTGTAGCTGCCGGACTTGTCGATCTCTAGCGTCCCGCCCCTCAGCGCGAGGTCATTGGTCCCCTGATTGGAGATCAGGACTGTCCCGTTTGTGTCGATGGAGGTCGCGGCTGCGACGGGCGAGGCCGCCCCAATCACGGCAGATGCCACGATGGCAGACAATCGGCATTGGAGTGAGTGATTGGTATTGCAGCCATCTGGTCTGGTCCGGGCCGGGCGCAAGCTTTGGCCGGGAAAAAAGGCCGGATCTGTTTTCGAATTTGGTTTGGCGCCCGCACCTATCACAACCGGTTCACCCCAATGCAGGGCAAATCCGCGCTTAACGTTATCACCGCCATGCCCATTCTGTTGTCGATCGGCAGCTAGCCGATACTGTTGGCCATCAGCGCGAGCCGATGCGAGTTAAATAACCGCGACGTCCTGGACGAATGGCGAGGACGAGCCGCTCCGTTCAGCCAGAACATTCATTGTGCGCCAAGGCAGACAGTGTCGGCGTCGGCAACCAGGAAGAACGCCTCTCTAGCGGCTACAATTTGCACACTAAATGGATTTGCCGGCGCCGGTGTATTTAGAAATGTAAAGGAGAGCGTGCGGTGTGTTGCAGATAATTTTGTTTTGTTTCTGCCAGGCCACGCGAGCTTCTTGGCAGTTGAACGTCGAACAATCGCCTCGTAGCAATTGCATCCATGAGATTCATCCTGTCAGACGAACAATGGTTACGTATTGAACAGTTGATGCCGCAGCGGCGTCTGGTGGACCGGACGGATGACCGAAAAGTCATAAGCGCCATCCTGTATGTGCTGGTCACCGGAATACCGTGGCGCGATCTGCCCGTCAGCCTGGGGCCCTACACGACCGCCTACAACCGTTATAATCGCTGGTCCCGGCGTGGCCTGTGGCAGAAAATCGCAAGCGAATTGGGACTACCCATCATCTCGCGTGTTGCACGCGGCTGCGCGGGCAATACGCCGGGCAAGGCTGTTCCGCGCAACCGACTTGGGCAGCCCGCCGTTCCGCATCTGCAAAGCCTGACGATCTAGGTCGCCGGACTGCCCGGATCAGGGCTCCAAGGTCACGACCGTTCTACGATTTTTCGGCTCTCGAACGCCGTCACCCGTCTGAACCGCCAGGTCTGTTTCCCCAACCCCACTCGCATGGAGCGAAGGTCTGCGAGCGCCCATATCGGCAAGAGCTTCTTCCGTTACATGGGCCCGCCTTACAGAGAGCCTCTGATTGTAGCGGGCGGAACCTGAGGTATCGGTATGGCCGACAATGACGATGCTGCTTTGGCCGCCCGTGCGGGCCGCGCTTATCACTTCCGTCAGGACCTTGAGTTGTTCTGCCTTCAAGGTCCAGGAATCGAAGTCGAAATAAACCGTGAATTCTCTGGTTGCTGGAGCACTTGCCGGCGGCGCCGGTTGGGCTGTGGGAGCCGTGGCCATTTGCACCACGGGCGGTGGCGGCGACGTCGCCGCAGACGGGATCTCCGGGGCGGCCGAGGGCGGCGTGTCGCGTGAGGCCGTCTCGAGCCCGATAAGCGAGGAATCAAGCGCCTTCTTGCAAGCTTGAGACGCGGCAGCCGCGCTGCTCACCGCGCCGTATACAATCCAGCAGTCATAGTCGGCCTGCGCACGTGCCGCTTGATCAGGAAACTGTGTTTTCAAAGTGGTCAATGCGTGCAGCAAGCGGGTGCGAGCCGCGTTCTGACCAGGCCCGTCGCCGGCTTCCGGTTCCGGCTCGGTACCGCTACTGGCCATGTCTGCCTTTGCCGTGAAGGCCTTGGCCAAGGTTTCGCTGTTGGTATCGCTGCTGGAAAATGGATTCAACGAATCCAGAAACGAGCTTTCCGACGGTTCAGCCGGCAGCGCCGATGCTTCGGTGGCCAGAGTGGTATAGTTTTTCGAGAGAGCCTGGGTGAATGGGGTACCCTGCGCTGCATCGTCATCGCTGGAACAGGCAGTCAAGCCCATTACCATACACAGAGGTGCTGCCTGAGCCAGTTGACGCAATACAGCACTTTTTTTCATCGACCGAACACTACTTTGCCCTACCCGCATTCCTTTCTGGCGAAATCCCTGGCTTGGTTCCACCTATAATTCAGAAAGAAACAAAACAAAATAAACCGAGAGATATCGAAACAACTGGGGAAGCGCGCGCGGACTTTCTGGCCAAGCGACCACATGCGAGAGGGAACGGAAGACCATAAATCACGGTTTATCCGGCGGCATCTTCAGGCGGTGTTGTTTGGTGCTAACTTTTTTGACGCAATATCTCATTGCCTAACGAGACGCATCAACGATTTGCCTGCATTCCTCCCGCCGTCATTACGTCGGCGCGGATCTGCTCCGTGCAATCAAGAACCTTGCTGGTCAGGCAAGATTGATAACTCTCGCCCAGAGAATTCCCGTCGCGGGAGAATTTCGTGGTGAACTGCCAGAGTATTTGCTCGTCCTTCCGTTTGTTGGAGGCAACTCGATCCGGCACCGCAACAATAAGGACGCCGGATGCAATTTTTTTTACCAACCTGAGCGGCGGCTGGGATAACGCAGCCTCGATCGCGAGGTCCAACGGTTTAACGCTGGTTTTTACAAAATAGACCAGAGTTTCCTGTTCATCAGCTGACGACGGACCAGCTGCTGCAGGCAATAACGCCATCAGCGCAAAGCACGTCATCCTTATGTTCCGCGGCCACAACCGCGCGTTGGTTAGAACTCGCACCGATGCTCCAGTCATGGACCGCGCGAAATGAATTTCGCGGTGAGAATACCACCACCGCTTGTTGCTGACTAACGTGTTTCGTTAAGACACTTTGCTGATTGCTACAAATTACGTCCGTGCGACAGGGAATGTCATTCGAACGCGTAGGCCATGGGGCAAGCAGTCGAACAGTTCAACAAGGCCCCCATGCCCTTCGACTATTTTTTTTGTAATCGCAAGGCCCAAACCAAATCCCTCGTTCGAAGCGCGCCTAGAAAGGTCGCCTTTGAAGAAGGGCTCAAACACCCTCCCACGTAGAGAATAGTGTATCCCGGGACCATCATCCGCCACATCGATTTCGATTTGACCCAGCTGCTGTTCCTCGACCGAGACAGTGACCAAGCGGCCAAACTTGAGGGCATTGTCAATCACGTTGCTGACAGCTCTCGCGATCGCAGTCGGACGACACCAAAAAACCCGGTGTGATGGACCTCTATAGGAGATCGTATTTCCGAGATCGGCTAAATCTGTGCACATCGTGATCAAGAGACTTGGCAGATCAATCGGCTGGATTGCCTCTCCCCCACCCTCATCGCGCAGATAAGATATCGTTTCTGCCAACATCTGCTCCATGTGGGTAATATCCGCCAAGATACCGTCGGCGAATTTAGCCTCCGATGCCGACACAATTCGTTCGGCCCGCAACTTCATTCGGGTCAAAGGTGTACGAAGGTCGTGGCTGATGGCTGACAGCATGCTGGTTCTCTCCTCCAGAAGTGCCTGAATGCGTTCCTGCATGTCATTCAAAGCATTCGCGACCTGAATTATTTCGGAGGGACCTTTTGGCTCTATGCGAGATATTCCGCCCGCGCCACGCCCTATTCTTGACGCAGCCTGTACAAATGAAGACAGCGGCGCGGTGATTGAACGAGCCGCATAAATGGACAGTCCAACCACGGATAGGGCAATCACGCTCAAGACCAAAATCACGGGGAAAGCCAAGAAAGGCGGGATTCCTTCCGGCCGCGCTGGTGGTTTAAAGATAACAACACCACCATTGCTAAGAGGTACCAGCGCCGATCCCTTCGATCCCAGAATAACCCCTTCCGTGCGGAGCGCTGCGACTTCCCCCGGTGGCGCCATGTACCCGGACGCGTTTGGTTGGCGAAGCGCTTCGGCTGCCAACTCACCTTCAAGTTCGTGAACGTCAAAGCCCGCTCGCTGCGCGGTTCTCACAATCAACCGGGCTTCAGCCAACGAGTCTGCTTTTGCGACGACCCTGGCGAGACTGTTTTGAAACAGCGGCGGCTCATGATTTGGCCCCGTTGACACTTGAAATTGAAAAATTAGATATCCAGCGCCGAAGCTAAGTAGTACGGCAAATAGCACCGCCAAAATGATCAAGCCCGTTATTTGTCCCGTTACGGTTCGTGGACGGAGTGCCTCAGTCCGTCTCACAGCTTTCGGACCTCCGCCGTAAAGATATATCCTCCCAATCGCACCGTCTTTATGAGATCCTGTTGGTCCGGATCCATGTCGAGCTTCTGCCGCACTCGACTGATATGGACGTCGATACTCCTTCCCATAGGTCCGGCCGCACCACCGTGCGTCAGCTCAAGCAGCTGCTCTCGTGAGAGAACACGACCGGGATTTTGACAAAATGCCAGCAACAAATCGAACTCTGCGCTGGTCAAAGAAACCCTCACGCTGTCTGGATCGTAGAGCTGCCGCTCGGATTGTAGGACTTTCCAGCCTCGGAAATGATAGGCTTTGACATGATCTGGCTCGTTCGGCTCTTGATCTGGTCTGCTGCGCCGCAGCAATGCGCGAATGCGCGCTATTAATTCGCGGGAGGCGAAGGGCTTGGCAACGTAATCGTCGGCACCCATTTCCAGTCCGAGGACCTTATCGATTTCGGACCCTAGGGCGGTCAGCATCAGGATCGGTATTTTTGATCCCCGCCGTACGCGTTGGCATAAATCAAAGCCACTCTCGCCTGGCAGCATTATATCCAGAATGAGAAGGTCGGCGGTATGGCTACGCAACCACAGATCCATTTCGGCTCCCGACGACGCGCAAGCCGGCTCAAAGCCATGTTCCCGTAACGAGTCGCTTAGCAAACCGGCGATTTCGGGGTCGTCCTCTACGAGCAAAATCGTGGCGGCTTTCTTGGAAGTCGCTGATGCCGTCAGATCGTAAATCTCCAATCCCATTGCGTAAGAATGCCTGAACTAAACTCGTCTCAAAAGGGAAGACACCGATCGAAGGACCGCAGAAACATAACTTAACACAGCGCCGCGACGGAATCCTCGGTGTCCTGGTTAAACAATGACATCACTGTGAGACATGAATCGTGGCTGGGAACCTATGGGCAGAAGGCCTCCGACTGGCAGCAATGCGATCTACGCGGCAACAATTTACCGTATCGATCGAGCGGTTAATTTGGGGAGTTCGACTTATCAGTTGAGGAGAATGGGACGCAAACCGGTTCGGTTGTCCAACCGGGCAGGTTTCTTTGTCCGGTACAACGGATACTGGTTTAAGCTTCGCCCGGAAATAGAAATGCGCCCGCTCCTAGATGAAGCACAGCAATGCGGAATATTCATCATGTGCGGTGATAATTCCTATGACCCGGCGAAGCACATGCCCCGCCCTTTTTTCCTGTCCTGGGAAAATCCAGTCGCTCAATGCGCAGCTATTGTGAGAAACGTCCCGTAATGAAAAACGCCGCCGCGACGGCGTACCGGCTCCAATTATGTGTTGCACTGGCCTGAGCGCAACAGTCATAAATGAGCTTTTGAGAATTATCGTATAATTTTGGACCTGCCCGGCCAGCGTATGTGCCCCCTCGAACCGCTTCAATATCAATACCGTGGCCTAAGCTCGGGGAGACGTGACATCAGCTGTCGCGCCTTCAGCAGTGGGTGCTAGATGCGAGATGACTCCCGCCATCTCCCAATCCGCGTTGAAAATACCGTGACCACAGATCGGCTCGCACGAACACTCGTTTTTATTGGCCCGTACATAAGCGGCAAGATATGGACCGGCCTCTCGCCACCGGACCAATGCGTCTGTTTCATGATGGTGCGTGCCACGTTCTTCCAAAGAACCTGATGTTGGCTCCGCTGCGCCAATTCAACCCAACCTGTTTATCGTGACTGGCTAACTTACGCCGAATGAGCGAAAGATGACGCTGATTTTACCAACCGACATCCCAATTGCTGTCAAATGTGCAGCAGCACTTGCGTCGTTAGGGCAGATCTCCACGATTCCTGGCGTCCGATCCTCAAGTGCATTTGTTTTCACCGAAACAGTCGCGGACTTTCCAGGTGTTTGGACTCGCGTGACCTATCGAAATTACAGAGTTGCTTATATGAAGGCGGCGTCAGGCGGTCTCGTGGCGCCGTTATCCGATTGGGGCGATGACATCGACCTGGATCACATGTTATCCCGCGGATGGGCGACAGTGAACGGATTGGGGAGCTGGTATATCCGCCTCCAACCGACGTTTCGGGAAATCAATCGTTCGGCGGGCGCCAGTCGCGAAAAGAAATCGTTCGTTGGCGAGAAATTGTATTCCCAAGACGCTCAAATTATCTTCGCTGGCGAGCTAGAGGTTCTAAAAGGGCTGTCACATCCAGTTGGAACAGCCGATAATCCGGAAAGCATCTTTGACACGGACCCTGGCGCCGATGGCGACGAATCCTAGAAAATGTTGGCAGAGTCGGCTGTCGGACAATGCAGTCAGGTCTCATGGGAGTGCGATTTTCTCCAAATGCACTAACATAATCGGATTCCAACGCCATTCATTGAACCCTGAAGCTGTATTTGTAGCTCCAGCGCTTTTCTTGATTCGGCGCGAGGTCTATTGCCACATAAGGTTCAACTGACTGGACCTTTTCTATGGAGAATACGTTGGTGCGCGTTATGGGTTGATCACTCTGGACGCGAACGCCCGCACCACTGGCGGTGTCCTCGACTGTGAAGTCATAGTCCCTAGCGGTATTGCCGAAACCGGAAATCAAGAACGAAATGCGCTCTTTGTTTTTCATTGGGCGCAGATAGGTCAGGCTTTTGCCGTCGATCCGCACCAGATCCGCCGGCGGCGGACTGGTGGCAGCTACCGTGAAGGGGAACGTGACCCTGACGCCGGCATTGCCTGGCTTCAGGGTCAGAAGGTTGTGATCGTAAACCGATGTATTGATCGCCTTTGAGCCGGTGTTTTTCAGCCGATGCTCGATCACCAGCTCCGGTTTGCCCGGTACCAGCCGCAAGGTCTTTTCGTAGACGTAAGCGATGCCGTTGCTGGAGAGCGTCTGTGTGAATGTAACGCCGTCGCGCCCAACCTTGGTCGTGCGCGTGCCTCCGTCCACCACCTGGTAGTGCCGGTAATGATCGTACGGCTGACTATCCGGCTGGCGCAGCACACCGACGCCGATCTTCACAAAGGTACCGGGCGCGGCCTCGAACCCCAATGGAGCGAATTCCTCCACCGGCCCACTGGTGGCGCTGTCCGGACCGCCCACCACGCGGCCCGACGCGTCACACCGCTAATGCTGGTTCCGATTCTGATCGCGTTCCTTCCGGAATCTGCGCGCTACATGGCACTGCATGGCGCGCCGGCGGACAAAATCGCCGTGGTGCTCGGCCGGTAACAGGCGCCTGGTTCAGGGGCGGCGAGATTTTCGTTTCGTTCGAGCCGGCTTTGCCCACCAGGAAGCCGATCAGCCTCCTATTTTTGGATGGCTATGCCGGCACGACGATTGCGCTCTGGATCACCTACTTCATGGGCCTCATGGTCGTATATTTGTTGACGGGATGGCTGCCGACCTTGATGAGGGGCACGGGCCTGACGATCACCGCCGCCGCCAACGTCACGGCGATGTTCCAGATCGGCGCCACAATCGGCGGCATCCTGATCGGATGGTGCATGGATCGCAGACATCCATCACGGGTGATCGGCGCCGCATATCTGGCGGGCGGCGTCTTCATCATGGGACTTGCATGGCTCGGGCCGCTATCCGGCTGGCTTGCGGCCCTGATATTCGCCGCGGGCTTCTGTGTGAGCGGAGCGCAAATCGGGCTCAGCGCCATCGCCCCAGGCTGCTATCCGACCGTCGCCCGCGCCACCGGCGTCAGCTGGATGCTGGGCATAGGCCGCTTCGGCAGCATTGTCGGCTCGCTTGTCGGCGGCGAACTCTTAGGCCTGGGCTGGGGGTTCGGCGCCATCCTCGCCATTCTTGCGATCCCGGCGCTATGCGCGGCCATCGCTATCGCTTTCGCCCGGCCCGCCGCGGGAAGTTTGTCGCCCGCGGCGGCGCACTGACAATGTCCGCTTTGCGCCCAATAGCGGACACCGCAATATAAGTGCGTGCCACGAAGTAGCTCAGCTCCGGCATCGGGCCTGACCGCCTCCACCCGGCTCGGCCTATGCCCCCTGGATTTTCCCTGTTGTTTTTGTTCATTTCCCTGTTATCGGCCTGATCCATTCCCTGTTATGGGCTTACTCAAAAAATGCAAGAAAACCCGTAAATTTAGGGCTTCTGGCGCAAAAATGGCATGTGGGGGAGCGCTAATTTCCGAGTTTTCCCTGTTTTTTCCCTGATGATCAGGGAATCTACCTGGAGCATGGTTAGACATGGACTGGGTCCACAGCCATCCAGTCCCATGGACGGTGGTAATTCCGAGGCTTCTTTTCTGAGGGCCACGTTCAGGCCCTTTACCGGCGCTCCTCCTCGTCCTGAGCACCATTTCCGTCTCATCGGCCTGCCAATAACTAAAGAACGCCTGCCAGTCTCCGACGCCTGACCGCAAATTTCCCAAATCGACCTGGCAACGTCCCTGAGCGGAGTTCGCATCCCCACGAGCCTAGTTAGCGTGGCCGAATTTGATGCGGGGCGGACTAGCCGCTGCATTGCTGTGGCTATGGCCGCCTGGAAGCGTCGACAAGACCCGGCAGGAAGAGGATAAACGTGATGCCCCGCTGACATTGGGTGGAGCTTGCTCATGTTTATCGCGCTTAACCTGGACCGCCCAGTTGAGACGCCACCGCTTCAACATAACCGTGCGCGTAGGCCGATGTTTCACTGGTACCAACCTCGAATTCAAGTGCGGCAACTGAACCAGCGGCAAATTCTAGAGATACCCCGCCGTTAAGGCGGCGTGTGAGTTCGGATACCGCAAGGCAAGCGGCGATCAACCCGACAAAGGGTACGCCGACCGCGCGTGAGGCGAGTTGGGCAAGGCCGCATTCATCTAGTCCGGCCTCTTTCAGCGCGGTATATGCCGGAAGAGTGTCATAATCGGCACTGGCCTCAAGAACCGACTTCGACCAGATTTCGCGGGCTTTGCGCGTCGCGGGAAAAGTATGAAGCGCAATACTGCGGAAGCTTTCGGGCCCACCCCCTAGGCCAATCTCGACGATCAGATCGAACCCCGCGTCTTCGAGTGCCACACGCGCCTCTCCATTGTCGACGCCGCACAGCGCAACACCTGGCTCCTGGTCACTACGGCGCGTCAAAGGGCTGAACCGGCGTTCTTCGAGGAAAGTTTGGAACCCGATGCGATCAAGCCATTCGCCAACAACACGCGCCTTGCGGCGGCCGACTGCTTCAAGGAGAGATAACAGAGAGGTACTATCATTCGACGGTCCGATCTTGTCGAAGTCTTGAAGAACGCTACCGTAGGACCGGGATGTGCCGCCGGAAGTCCAGCATACGCTGCGACGCTCGCCGCAAGGGTCGCAAACAGAGCGACCGAAGAGATCGCTGCCTTTCTCAACTGCATTTTTCGCTCCCGCTAAGTTGTTCGGCGTCCTCAACGCGAGGTCGGCAAGTCTGTTCCGGCCTCAAGCCCGCAGGCCGCATCCGCGGAGAATTAAAATTGCGAAAAGTTGCGCGATACCCCTTGGCGAAGTGCGGTCAGCTTCTAAATTTTTTGGTCGGATCCGCTAAGGAACCGCAACGGCTCCCCAGCGGATTGCTGAAACACTTTATGGGAACTTGAGAATGTTGCGACTGAAGAAGTCCATTCTTGGTGCGGCCCTTTTCGCTGGTCTGGCGGCCGCAGCGGTTGTGACAACCACACAATCGGCAGATGCGCGCCCGGTCTGGGGTCCGCATGGTCATTGGGTGCACGGCTGGCATGGCGGCCGTTTTGGCTGGTGGTGGGCCGGACCGGATTACTGGTACTGGGCGCCTGCGCCCGTTTTCTACGATTACCCGCCGCCTGGTTTCCTGCCCCCGCCAGCTCCGGCACCGCAACCGACTTGGTACTATTGCGATAGCGCCAAGGGCTACTACCCTTACGTGCGCTCTTGCGCCGGCGGTTGGCGGGCGGTTGCGGCTAACGAGCACGAGCAGAGCGCGCCACCGGCGGCTTCGCCTGCTTCGGGCGCCACCAAATCCTGAGTGGTGGCGTGTCATGGGAAATCGCAAAAGCATTGCGGTGCTTGGCGCGGCCCTGTTGACGGCAGGCTGCGCCACCACGCCCATCGGCCCGAGGGTGCAAGTCATGCCGGCGGCCAATAAGCCCTTCGAGGTCTTTGCCCAGGAACAGACTGATTGCGAGCATTATGCCAGCGATCAGGTGGCCGGAGGCGCCCAGGCTGCGAACAATCGCGCGCTTGGCACAACCGCCTTGGGCGCGGTCCTTGGCCTGGGCGTCGGCGCCGCGACGGGAAGTGGCCGAGCAGCCACGGTGGGGGCCGCCAGCGGCGGCGCCATCGGTGCGGCGGTCGGTGCCAACCAATCATCCTATGCCGGCTACGACCTGCAGCGGCGCTACGACATTGCCTATTCGCAATGCATGTACGCCAAAGGCAATTATGTGCCGGGGATGATGGCGGCAGCGCCCCCACCACCGCCGCCGCGCAGCTGAGGATTAGCGGGAGGCGCGGATCCGCGCCTCCCGCAATTGGCTCAAACATTATCGGGAGCGGCGGAAGCACCCGCCGGATGACAATGTTCCGTACACTCTCTCTTGCCGCACTGATAGCATGTGCGATGTCGGTTCAAAGCCTCGAAGCCGAGGAATTGGCCAAGGTAAACCATTTGCCTGCCGCCATCCAGCCTTCCTCGACATCGACCGGACCGTCCACGCCGGGACAAGACCTCTACATGATGTGCGCCTTCTATCCCAAACCGGGGACCTGCGAGACGGTCTATCAACGAGCGATGAAGGACACGAGTATCACCGCGGAGGCTGTCCGTGCCGAATACACCGGCTATGCGCGCTACCTGAACGGAGCCGGATCGCTGACGGATGCCGACCGCCAATATCTCAAGGACAATGGCATAACGGTGCCGACCGACTTGAGTGCGGTCAACCAGGCCGGCCTCCACCGTGTCATCAATGATCCGTCTTTGAACCCCGACCTTAAGCGCGAGGCCGTGAACAACTTCCTCAGCCGCGCCGTCCAAGCTGAACTCTATTGTGGGTTCAACGACTGCAAATCCGCAGATGTCGAAACGGCCACGACGAGCGGTCGGGACGCTGGTGCCAGTCAAAACAGGAGCAGCTAGCTATCTCGGGCCAATCTCCTGATCGGGATTGGCCCTGCCGAAAGCAACCTTTGGAGGAAGAGATGAGAAACAGATTCCTGGTTTCAGCCATTGCTCTCGTGGCAAGCCTTCCCGGCGCGGCATGGGCTGCAACAGTCACCGGACGCATCACCTATCTGGATCTCAATGGCCATCACGTGATGCTGGATAACAGCGATATGTACGCGCTCTCGCCTGACGTCGGTCCGACAGGTCTAGAAGTCGGCCGGCTTGTCACTGTGGATGTAACAAACCACGGCAACGAAAAAATCATCACCAAGGTTTTAAAGTACACCTAGCTGATACTCCCCGTGGGACAGGGCTATTGTCGCTGCCCGTCATGACAGTGCTTGCCGCAGTCCATCCAAAACAAACTGCACAGCCAAGGCTGCCAGCAGGACGCCGGAAATGCGCCCCACCACATCCGAGCCTGTTTCGCCTAGCCAGCGTTGCAGCCATTCCGAAGCCAACAGCGCCGCAAAGGTCAGGATCAGGCAGACCAGAAGAAGGACGACAATGGTAAGGGCGTTTTCCAAGCCCTGCACCCGCCCCATCAGCAGCACCACGGCCGAAAGGCTGCCGGGTCCGGCGATTAGCGGAAACGCCAGTGGGAAGACGGCGACATCGCCTGGCCGCTCTGCTTCCCGCTGCTCGCCCTCGCTGATCGACGACAGGCCCGATTTGGAGAAAGTCAGAGACAACGCTTGCAGGAACAACAGGACGCCGCCGGCGATCTGAAACGCCGGCAGCGACACGCCCAACAAATCCAGCAGCAGATTGCCGGCTATGGCGAAGACCAGGAGCATCGCGCCAGCAGCCAGGACG
>Ga0265338_10007428_pt1 | contig 13603 bp, 10 predicted proteins | sample 42126metaG_FD_193579 | JGI IMG/M metagenome (GOLD analysis project Ga0265338, IMG submission 193579) | Rhizosphere microbial communities from Carex aquatilis grown in University of Washington, Seatle, WA, United States - 4-21-26 metaG | ecosystem: Host-associated > Plants > Roots > Rhizosphere... | reverse complement strand
GCTAGTATAATTTCCTCCGGCAACGGACGGTGAACGGCTGTCATCTTTGCGTTAGTGTTATGTTTCATACTGTATCTTCAAATTAGTACTGATTTAGGTTTTAGTATAGCAAACTTGGTATTAATGTTGCCCTTAAAGCCTAGGGTGTACCGTCGAGCCCGAACAAAGACCGGAATGGTTCTAGACCGGCATGCCCAGCCATTACTTAACAAACTCTTATGAGGATGTTATTTTAACTATATGGATATAGAGAAAATTGTTGGTCCTATTCGTACACTGCCTACAGCTATACTTGGATCTATCGCAATGGGTGAAGGTGAAGTTTTAGCGCATATACACTCGCCTTATATTGAAATTGGCATGTTTATAGGCGGTGTCGTCGGGGCTGTAATAGAGCACGCTGCTTTAAGTGTCGCTGATCGGCGTGATGAGCAAAGAAGCCAGCATAGTCAACAAGAACAATAATAACCCGTTTAGTCCCTTGGTGTTTTCGATGTAACTAAATAATTTTACTTTGATATCGAATTTTGGTTAATCAATGCTCGGCTAGAATGCGTACTCTGAAGCTCTTGATGAGTTAATCAACAAGTGCTTAATACTGAATACAATGGCTTGCCAAGCATAAGCACTACCAATGATGTCTAAAGTGTGGCATTATTTTTTTATGAGTACTGACGAGAAACCTGCTTCACAGCAGATAGATGACATAATCAAAAACTCACCTGACTGGCGAGGCAAAACCCTGGCTAAGCTACGTGCAATAATTATGCAAACTGACTCAAACCTAGTTGAGGAAGTAAAGTGGAAAAAGCCCTCCAGACCCGAAGGTGTTGCTGTATGGTCATACAATGGAAATATATGTATCGCCGACATACTTAAGAATGCCGTACGGTTAACCTTTCCAAAAGGATCACAGCTAAAAGATCCTAAAAAGATCTTTAATACACGACTAGATAGTAAAACCGTACGCGCCATTGACTTTTATGAAGCAGGCAGTATAAATGCAGTCGCACTCAAATCAATTGTTTTGGACGCCCTAAAGTTGAACTAAGCAACGAGTTTCTAGCTTCGTCTACTATAAGTCGTCACTAGCTGATTCATTTACTTACTTGAAAAATTTAGCATCCTAAGTTGTGGTTACACCTTAGAAAGTGATACACTTTTAGTAATCATAACAGGAATGCCTTAGGCGGCTAAGGGTTGTAAGCCAGTGGCGGGTGAGGTAATGCGGAAATCTTATAAAAAGTACTTTGCTAGGATAATATTCGCTACCCTTACTGTCTTTTGTTTGTTGGCTTTAGTAAATGGAGTGGCAAAAGCCGACAACTATGGCAGTGGACCATACGGCTCTTGCCCGTACCAATCAAACTGTCAGCACTCTACGGTAGTAAAGCTTCCAGTTTCAGGTCTATTGGTTGATACAAACTTACATGACGGGCAGGTTATCCCCTGGCAAGGCTATAACATACTAGTGACGCCGCTAAATGGCAGTGGAACATCCTTCAAACAAGTAGATTTTTATATCAACGGAGAACTCATACATAGCCAGCAACCGGATAAAGACGGGACGGTAATGTGGTTCTGGAAACCAGAAAATACCAACGATACAGTGATCAAAATAGTTGTAACTGGCCAGGATAACGAATCAGTTACTCAAATATTTCATGTTACGATTGCCAAATCAGCTAGCGCCGCAACTGTGCTACCAAAAATAACCAAGACGGTTCCAACCACCAATTTTATTCGCCGGCTCCCCAAGATAATCAAAGAAGGCTTGCCTTATCTTCTTTTTCTTATTCTCGCGGCTGACATCTTACTGGTGCTTACTCAAATCCGTCATGAATTGCATGAGTATCATGTATTAGAGACTCTTTTAATCCGCGAACAAAATGGTAGCAAACTCAAGAAGACGCTTTCAAAGCTGCTGTCACACTATCTCAGAACGCCAATCACAGTAATAGCCGGAGGAATCGACTTAGGGAGATCAGAAGGTGTTCCAGAGTCACTGGCAACCACTATGAACAATGATATTCATGAATTAAATCTCAAGACCAGCAATCTTATCGAGTTTTCAGAAAGTGCGGTTAGTGTAATCCCTCAGTCTGGAGCCGACAGCACGGAGGACAAGTATAACTCTTGGTCGGCTGTACTATTTCCTGTCTTGTTGGTCGGAACACTCGCTTTTGCATTTGAATACTTGGTGCAACGCGCTGGAAATTTTAGCATCAGTCAAATAAGCCTAGCGTTTCAAGTTACGATTTTTAGTTCGCTCGCGATCCTACTATATGTGGTAGCTCGAAGACTTGAGGTGCGTCGCCGTGATGTCCACGACATAAGGTGTTTACTTCAGGCGGAAGTTGCGTTTAACCAAAAAAGAGATACATTGATAGATAAAACGGCAACGGAACTAAGAACTAATTTAAATAGTCTGGATGCTCATATTGCCCAAATGGCGCCAACATCTAAAGCAATATCATTCATAAGAGATGGCCAAAAAAGATTACATGATGTTGTTTATAAATGCGAGATTGCCCGCCTGCTAAAAGGAGCAACCTGCACTACTAAACCAACATCAGTACAGCTAAACAAAATTTGCGCCTTAAGTCAGACATTAGATAACAAAGCCCGGTCCAAAGATCTGAGTATTGATATAGATCATGATATATCGTTTACAACGCAAAACCCCGATTTATTGTCGTATGTGATGTACACTCTGCTTGATAACGCGATTGAGTACAGCCCGGCACACTCGCATATTGAAGTGACAACAAACACTTCTGACGCCGGGCTTACTATTTCCGTAATTGATCATGGCCAGGGAGTTCCAAAGGATAAATATTTCAGATTATTTCAGGCATTTTCTAAAGTTGATGGCGCTGAGCATTTTAATCACGAAGGCGCTGGACTGAGCCTCTACCTTGATAAGCTGATTATGACATATCTAAATGGTAATATAGCAATGAATACGTCCCCAGAGAGTGGGACAAACGTCATCCTTTCGTTACCGAATGGCTTGACTACTCCTGAGTAAGTTTGCCTCATACTCTGTTATCTAATACAATTGATACCATAAGCGAGTTTGGGTATGGTTACGAATAAGGGATATAAAATTAGGAATATGCTATGAGTCGGCTTCCAATACCCGGCCAAGACGATGATGTTTGGGGTGACATACTGAATGACTTTCTTGGTATTGCCCATAATTCTGACGGTACGCTAAAAAATGTAGTCCACGCGAGCGGTGATGAGGCCGTTGGAGGCGTAAATACTTTTGTCGTATCGCCAAAAGTTCCTACTCCGACAGCTTCAAATGATGCCGCCACAAAAGCATATGTAGATTCAAATGTTGGCCTTGGCACAAACGGATTTCCCGTAGGACCGCATGACGACGGCACCAATACGTTTGGCATAAGCATAGCTGGTGAACAGTTACAGCTATTTGTATTTGATGATGCGACTAGCGGACAAAATACGGCAAAATTTTCTACGAGCATAAGTACTCCGACAAATCCTACTGCCAAAATGGAGGTTGGTACTGCTTCCCGAGATGCTTCATTAGACGTAACCCTCAACGATTCTCTTCCAAATCTTGTACCCTTTGATTTCACGGTGGATGGAATTACGGCCAAGTTAGGTGTTGGGTCTGGCAGCCCGCAAGGTTCAGTTGACCCAAATGGGAAAATTGGATCACTTTATATAGATGTTTCCACGCCTGCCTTATATCAAAGTCAAAATGGAGGCCCCAACGGCTGGAAAATCCTTACTAGCTTTCCGCTGCAACCGTTTGATGACGGCACCTACCGGTATGCTATAACGGCTAATACAAATGCCGGTACTGGCGACTTGATCGTCTCAACATCAGCCGATAGCGGAAATGGTTCATCACAATTCAGTTTTACCGCCGACGATGGCGCCGGTGATGGTTCGGCATTTATGCAGGCTGCCGGGCTTCACACTGCCGGTGTGAGTGTAACATCATTTGAGACAACCAACGGCACTCAAGCTCAGGAAAACGTTTTGTCTACTAGTCTTGGTTCTTATGTTGAGTGGCTGATTAACGGAGCCATAACAGCCGGGGTTATTGACCGTGGTATTTTTACTTACCAGACAGCAATGTATGGGTTTAAGCAGAGCTCACCACCAACCATGACAAATATTCCTTTTGTAGGGTTGCCGGCTTCTGCGATCTATACAAAAGACGGTGGTGGCGGTTTGGCGGAAGTTGCAATTGCGTTTCAAACTGGCTCACCGCAAATTATCGCCAAAGAAGGTGGACTACCCCCAGCCGCGTCATCTTTCCCAATTGGTCCACTTGATGACTCAACCTCTACGTATCAGATAACCGCCGCGAGCAATCAATTAAAGGCCCAGATAGCTGACGACGCGACGAGTGATTATGTTGGCTCTTTGCAGCTTGATTCTGACAGCACCAGCACAAGCTCGGATGCGATTCTAACTGCCCAAGGTCCAAGCCAGTCAGCGTCTGTAACGGTTCAAACCATTGGCGGTATTGCATCAGTGCAAGTTCAAGCTAATGGAACAACATATCTAGATGCCGGGAATGCAGTAACTAATGCTCTTATGTTGGCTGATGGCGGAGCGGGAATCCAATTAAATACGAATAGTACTTTTGACGTCAACTTATTAACCGGTGGGCTCAACGTGTTAAACCCACCAAGTCTTAGCAGAATTGTTGGCAGTTTGCAGGCCGGGCAAACCTCGGGTATTTCATCATCTACCAATAAGCATGTTGCCTTTGATATTTCTTCTTCAGATGGCGATAATTCCGGAACTGACTTTACCTATGATGGTACAGATATATCCATAAGCCAAGAGGGACTGTATGGAGTAATATTGAGCGGACAAGTAACGATTGACAATGGTACCGATACTATCAAAACTGGCGATGCGATCGTTAATTTTAGCGCTGCGGGTGGATCCATAAAATCGCCCATCAATCTCGGAGACGGTAGTTTTTCAGTAGCTATTCCGCCCAGTTACGTAGCTTCAGGCACTACAGTGGTGCAAGTTACTATCTTTGTTAAAACAACATCTAGTACCACTTGGGGTCTGGCTTCGGGTACGAGCATACAGCTCCAGCAGGTTTTGCGATCCGTATAATATATCTACGAAACCAGATGTTTTGCTAGCGTGTAGTATCATGTTTGGTTTTTGCATAGTCTGGATGATGCATCGTAGCCCTAGACTCATCTACTAGCCCAGCTAGACATAGGCACTAAAAATAGGTTTTCCCGGAAGTCTATTTGTTTAACGTGTACACGAGAAACTAGTTAATTAACAATGTCTCCCTTTATATTTGCTAATCTGCTACGCCATTTTTTAAGCTCTTCGGGAGTTAGCCTTACCCAGTCAGTTACTTCACCAACAATCTTTAATGGCTCCTGACTGCGGTAGGAGCGCGTTGGGTTACCTGGAAATTTTTTATCCGTAACATTCGGATCGTTTTCAAAGTTTCCTGTCGGCTCAACAATGTAAACTCGCTCACGCCCAGCACCTTTTGTTACTTCTGCCGCAAGTCCAGCGCCGTTGACTAAAGCTGTGAAGTAGATATGATTCATGGTAATTTCTGGCCGGTAATTTGACTTGAATCCTGCTGTCAACAAATCCCCAACCTGTAAATCTGCTCTTGTTCCATGATAAAAAGGTCCCTCGTCTAAACTACTGGACTTTTTAGATGCATCAATCTTATGCTTCATAGATACTCCTCCTACACAGTCAGTATAGCAAGCGAATTTATTAGGTAGACTTAGGTCTCAGAAATATTAAATAAAAGACCGCAAAGACCAGTACAATCGCTATATTCGCTAGTAGCCGTTCATAGAAACGATGTCTGAAGAAAAGAAAGTCCACAGCAACTACACTAGCTATCATCAATGCAACGTAAAATATCTGAACCACATTTCTTCCCATTTGACTATTTATAAACCTTTCGTGCCAGACTCGCAGCCAGAATGCCCAGCCAGAAACCGCTAGCAAAAATGAGTACATTATGAAATCTGTTACTACTGATAAAATTCCGCACTACTAGTAGTACTATCGTCCAGACTACAAAAACCCCAACAACATACACCCAATACGGATACTTTTTAATCATAACCATATTATATGCCGATAAAGTCCGAACATAGTACAAAAAGGTTCCGACCGACCTGCTTAGCCATTCTACTCGCCACATTCATTAATAACCTTCAGTCACACGTAGATTAGGCAGGTGCTACTAGCCAGTAAGTTGGAAACCTGTTAAATTATTACGTTTTGCTTATACACGGTGGGCGTTTGTTTGTTCTATCTCGGCTAGAATGTTGGCCTGAGTTACAGGACCTGCCTCACTACCTTCGGCTTCTGCCATGGCTTTACCGAATAAGAGGCCTTGTAGGCAGGCGGTTATGTCCGCGCCGGACCATTCATCAGACCGCACGGCAAGTTGTTCAAAATCAACATCAGACGATATTCGGCTAAAACCTTCGTCGCTCCAGTTAATTAACGGGCCAATCTTTGCAGCCCAAATTTCTTTACGTGCCTCCTCGTTTGGCAGGGGTATATACAGCTTCTCGTCAAATCTGCCGGCCCGGATGACTGAGTCATCAATAACATCAACATTATTTGTTGAAGCCATCAGCACAATATTAGGGTTTTCATATAGTTTTTCTACTTCTTGTTTGAATAACCCAACTACGGCGTTTTGCGTACGGCTGCCTCCACTGTCGCTGCTGGTGGTGTTCGGTATGATGGCCTCAAACTCATCCCAAAGCATAACTGTGGGAGTAGTAATAGATTTTGCTTTGTCAAAAATGTGTTGCAAATTCTTTTCGCTATCACCAATCCATTTCTCAAATATTTCACTGGTATTTATTTGCCACAACTCGCCATTAATCTCATTGGCCAGTGCCCGGGCAAGCGTGGTTTTGCCAGTCCCGGGAGGGCCATAGAGCATAACCCCATTCGGCCGTTTAGCTCCCCACTTATCCATTACTTCTGGGTGATTAAACGATGTGGCAATCCGGCGCATTAACTGCTTAGCCTCTTCTAACCCACCAATGTCATTAATGGTAACTTTTTGTTCAACTTCTTCTATACTAGGTATTTCTGTTTGCGTCATAGGAGTTTCCTGCACAGTTTGAGTTTTTTGACTAAGTGTGTTGGTCTCAGTTTGTTTGGTTATGATGTGCACTCTTTCAGATGCTGGGTAACCCTTTAAGGTGTAGTGTCCATCTATGTAATATAATAATCCGTCAGATGTGACATAATGGCCTACTCTCCAGCCTCTCTCCTTTGTGTCTTTAGCCAACAACCTAATTGCGCCTATAACGGCGCCATAGCCCATAATATTTGCCGTAAGTTGAGTAAAAGGATCGATTTCGCTAATGGGAGACGCCGTAATAGAGGTTGAAAAGTTGGGCGTGTCGCTACCCGTAGCGAGTCTGTTGTTTGTTACTGAAACTTTTTTATCCTTACTGAATATAGAGACGTGCTGTGGGTATTTATTGTCCGATGTAGCTAGCATCCGTACATTATTCCAGTATATACTTGAGGAGTCTAAATTACTCTTTGATGCGACAGAATCAAGATTTTTTAAAAAATCGGCGGTGGGATTGGACTCTACAGCACAATCGGGATCATAAATAATTTTCCCATTGTACACACTAGCGGGTTTATTTCTTAGGTTTGTATCGTGTTTTACCGCATATCTAGCTAGGGCTACTATGCCTTTTTCCCAACTATAGTTATCAAGCATGACCTCTACGCCTCGGTCTACCGCCGTCAAAATAGCTGGCGCATCAAAAATGTAAAAAGTATCACTGGGTGTTTCAAACACATGTGTGCGTGGGTCGTTTTTGATGTCAAAATCAGCGGATTCGTAATTAGTCATAGCAGTATATTAAAGCATTACTACTCTATTATAGCAACCTATAGTATGGTACTGGGCTTTACTACTGTGTCATAGTCTATTATTTTATAAGATTTTACAGTTAAAAGGCCTCAGTTCCAGTACTAGATAACTAAAGTGAACCTATCTGTCATATTGATGTAAGATATAGGTTATGGATAATAACGTAGAAAGTACTATTCCCAAAACGGCTGGCCGGCTCTTTTTAGTTATGGCTAGACCTTATAAATTCAAGTCTATTGTCTTTTTTGTTTTAACTTTTTTGGGCAATCTAGCCTGGACCGCTTCGCCCTTTGCCATCAGCCTGATAATCACTCATCTTGGCAAGAGTCCTAAGGTTGATTCATACGTTTGGATCCTGGCAATAACTTATTTTGTACTGCGACTGTTGGATGAAGTGCTTTGGAGGCTAGGCGAAGCCCTTATGCGCTCCTACAAACCCCAGATGATAGAGAGGGTTCGGACTATCTTATTCTCGGCAACGCTCAAAAAACCTCACGAATATTATGTTAATTCTAGCAGTGGCCGGATTGCTCACTGGATTAACACCGCCACCGAGACTACGAACGAATTCGTAGACACCACCATCTGGACTGTATGGGGCCAGTTTATGAGTTTGGTCATATCTGCCTTCTTTCTTTTACTCGTACATTGGTCTTTAGCACTCCTGTTCAGTGTGTGGCTGATATTACTGTTCTGGTTTAATGTCCATCGGGGTAAGCGCTTTGGTGAGTTAATTGAGGCCCAGAGTAATGAGACTAGCAAAGCTGCGGGCATTGTAGTTGATTCCTTGAGTAACCATTTAAGCGTACGCGTATTTAATGCCCGGCAAAGGGAAAGAGAACGCCTCATCAAGCAACAAGGAAGGATAATCAAAAAATGGCGCGAGTCTTGGTGGCAAAACCTGGTAACTAACATAGTTAAGGGTCAAAGTGCGGCTTTTGTGAGCGCTTTTGCCCTTGGTTTGGTACTAGTTTTGTTTGCTCATGGGACTATTCCACTTGGTGGCATCGTTCTTTTTATCGCTTATTTTGGTTCCGCCAGCAACAGCTTATGGCAGCTCGCCTGGGCGTTAGATAATTATTACCGTAATTTTGGCACGGTTCAAAATGCTCTAGACGGACTCCGAGCTGACAACGAACGGGAAGGCGAGTTAGTCTTAACTGACCATATGCCTAAGGAGGTTGCTCTAACCTTAAAAAACGTAAGCTTTGCCTACCCAGATCAAACCTCACAAATGGTCTTAGACTCAATTAACTTAGAGGTAAGAAGCGGTCAAAAGATTGGGGTGGTGGGCCATAGTGGCGCCGGAAAATCTACACTCGTAGGGCTATTACTTGGCTTTTACCAGCTAACTAGCGGGGAAATATTAGTCAACGACACAGATATAGCTTCAAAGGATCCTTCTTACATACGAACTATCAGCTCCTTTGTACCCCAGGATACCAATCTATTTAATAGAACAATCCGCGAAAACGTTACTTATGCCCGGCCGGATGCTACGGAAGCCCAATTAGACTTGGCGCTTAAACAGTCCGAGTCTTTTGAGTTCGTCAAGAGATTGCCGAATGGCGTGGACACTTTAGTTGGCGAAAGGGGTGTGAAGCTTTCGGGCGGCCAACGACAACGTATTGCCATCGCCCGGGCTATCCTAAAAGACGCTCCGTTATTACTGCTAGACGAAGCTACAAGCGCCTTAGATAGTGTTAGCGAACAATCAATCCAAAAGTCACTACACACCCTAATGGAAGATAGAACATCGATTGTTATAGCCCATCGCCTATCTACACTAAAGCACTTGGATAACATTATTGTTTTAGACCAGGGCAGGATCGTAGAACAGGGCAAGCATGAAACTCTAGTAAAACAAGATGGAATTTACGCTGACTTATGGCGCCGGCAAAAAGATGGGTTCATTGTTGACTGAACTTTAGGCCAATAACTCTTTACTAAAACAGCCTGTGTGAATCTAATTAATGTTTGGTTCGAATACCGGTCAGACCCCAGGCACGCAAAAGGCTGATGGCAAAGAGTGCGATTATAATAGTCTGAAAGACGCCAACATTAAGCGTTTGGCCTTTGTGGGTAATTAAATTCAGGGCGAAGATAAGCTCTGTGCCATAAATGATAATAGACAGAGCCAATGAGGGCCAGTTGCTAATATGTTTGATGCGCAGACAGTTAACAAAACCTAGGAGTGCGACCGTTAGACAGACGTAACCAATGTTTTCATGAGGCAGAATAGCCACCAGGGCGATAAAGAATATATTGATAAGTCCGGCAAAGGAGCTTTCAGCCAGGCTCCGGTCTTTATCAGCTAATTTTTCATCGCCAACCCTTTGCAATACTACCGATAAGCTGACAAACAACAGTCCAATGAACGAGGCTGAGGCACCCAGACAGGCAATCATGAAATCGTGTAGATTAGCCGGAACCATACTACAAGCATACATGATTTCAGTAACCTTGGGCTTTCTTTGTTTATAAATTATTCATGTTATTATTGCCCTTATGAGAGAAGAAATTTTACCTGTAGCGAACGAGAAGTTTACGGATTTTCTAGACCGGTTAAGTACTCTTGTTAGCTACAGCAAGGGTACGACGAATGGTTGGTTTGGCTTTGTTAATCCAGGTGACATGCCAATCGGACAGATTGAAGCCCAAATCCGCAACACGGCTGAAAATTCTGGCCTAGCAACTGAGCTGTTTGAGTATCCACGCCAGGTCACAAATACTCAAAGCTGGTTTGATTTAATAGACAAAGACAGCGGCCTGGATGCTTCACTGATAGTTCTCAAGCCAGAAGCTTCTATATACAGCGACGAACAACAAAAAGCCAATCACTTTTCACTAGGCACGCAGGCCTATGGATTAGCCGTCAGGAATACCGCCCACGAGCATGGCCACGGAATTGTCATACTCGCTCCAGAGGGCATAAGCGCTCTAACGTACACCACCGCTTTTAGATCTAATCCGGACATGCACTCCTACTCCTCATTGTCGGTTAACTTAGCCACCAGCGAATAGTAAGTTTCTCTAGAAATGTGTTTGTCTGGATACGAACTAGTGCTAGGCTACACCTTCGGCTTTGGCTCGGTCATAGTCAATATTCCAAACGTAATCATTTTTGACCTTTTGATGGGCAACATCAAAAATACCTTCGCCTGGTTCATAAACACGTATTTCAGGCTTATGATTCGCCATATCGTAACCGGCTTTAAAATCAAGATTCAAAACAAAAAGTTGGCTGATAATAACATCTAGCAGTTTTTGCGCCTGGGCCGCATCAATATGCACATTCTTAGCCGCCTCTAGCGCGAATAGTAGGTGCTTTTGATGTTCTTTGTCTTCATAGCTTATTAGGCGGAAGTTGGCCACCTTCTTCTCATAGTCATCATTGGCGTTAATAATCTGACGGATTTCTTCAGGACCGACCACGCCACCATAATAATCTACCGATAAGTCACTCCGACCGTAGTAGAAGAGTACGCCGAAGTCTAGCTCAACAAGCTTCAATAAATCTTTACGTCCCAGCGATTTTAGCTTCTTCTTAAAAGCGTAGAAGTCCTCTGGATGGCCAAGGTCATGGATATTATAACGAACGCGTGGGCTGAGGTTTTCTCGCCGGCAAATCGTCACCAGTAGCTCACCAGTTTCATTATTCTCAAACAAATAGTCATACGGATTATATTGGAAAATCATTGGGATAATGCCGCGGTTCTGCTTGAGTAGCGTACTGCGTAAGGTTTCATCCTTTATGAGGGCCTGCCTAAGTGCGATAGTAAATTTTGTTTCATGAGCAATATTAATCTCAAGATCTGATGCTCCATATGACCCTACAACTTCCGTGAATACTTCAAGTAGCGATTTTCGCATCGGCTCGCTAATGCCTTCACCGCCATAAATTGCCGAAATATGGTACTTACTAAAATCAACCTGTTTGTCGTCGGCAATTTGTTTTAAGAATGGCGGGTAACCACAAATGACATAGTTAAATTTAGGCCCTAGCTCAATTAGTGTATCAATTGCTTTGGTAAGATCCGGACCCGTGGATTTAACCCGGCTAACTTCCAGTAAGCTAAGTGAAGTATTAAAGCCAGTAGACCAAGCCCCCATAGCAAAGGTATTTATGACAATGACATCTTGGTCTTCGACTAGATGCTTAAAGGCCACCTGGATGATACGTCGAGTAAAACGTCGTTCTTTGGCGCCACGGGCCCAACTAGTTGGCTTACCACTACTACCCGAAGATTCGTCAAGCATGACACCTTTCTTGGGCAATACCCCATCAGTTAATTTTTCTGTTAGGTAGTATTTTTTTATATATGAGGCCTTGTCCATTTCTGGCAGGTCATTTAAATTTGCACCGGCAGCAGTTATGGTCGGGCCACTATATTTTTGTTTACTCATAAAATCTTTATAGGCAGGTACACGCTTAAGCGCGTAGCGGTACACTCGCACGGCTCTAATTTTGCCTAAAAAGACACGGAAATTACCGACTTGAGGCGCTAAAAAGAATTTATGTATTGAAGGTCCGAAGTCGATTGTCCAAATAACCCAATCAAGCATGGCGACAATGGCAATGTATAGCGGATCAAACATCATGGCTCCTTAATAAGTGTTGTTTAACAGGAATACGTAAACTAGTATGTGGTTTCTCTGATTTACCAGCTCTATAAATGAATACCAGAAAGTTTTTATGTTTATCTTCGTGTTCTATGTGGGCGAGTTTCAGAAAGTCGTCATGTGCCGCAACATTGCTCATAATGGTACCGAACGGATGTAAATAGTAACCCTCAGCAGCTATAGCCTCCCAAATTTGCATCACGGCTACGCCTACGTTAAAGGCTTCCATTTCAGTACTGAACGGCGTCAATAAGTAGTAGGCATCGCTATCGTCACTCATAGTCCGCAAATAGTATTTCTTGAGCAAACCGCTGACACCTGGCATGCGCAAGATTTTGTAGTGTCTAACTATGAACTTCATTGCTCGGCCATTCAGTTCCATGCAGTCATAGGCTAAGCCGTCACCTTTGAGTTCTTTTTCTTCTTTGCTGTAGCGCAGCCAGTGATTAAGTTCGTCTCGGACTGCGTCATCGAACATATCATCAAATACCGCCCGTTGATTGAGCCAGATTGCCTGATGCGTGCCGGCCCGGTTCATTTTGACTAATTCCATATGTTGGGCAGCAGCAATGGCAATAGTTCGCTCAGATAAAGCATTGTTAAGACCTTCAAAATATTTCTTGCGTGAAGTCTGTCTGAATAGCAAAGTATTATGCAGCTTCTGATCTGGCTCTAGACTCTCAAAATTAATAATGCACGTAGCGAATTTCACCAAACCTTGCCCCTTTATTGACTCAAGACTGGGTAAATCCAGACCGTAGTCAAGCCTGTGTCCAAGCGCTTTGGCACAAAGCGACAGATGATATAAGAAAACACCCATGGTGACATAACTAAATAGGAATGACACTTCAGCCGCTTGCAAGCCACGTTCTTTCTGAAAACATACATCAAACTTATTTCCATCAACTGGTCGCAGCTCTATTGGCTGGCCATTATGTGGTGATGGGTAATGATTGGCAAGTTCTAGAAGTTGTGTAAGGTTTGTATTTTCAGCCATTATCGACGACCGTTCATTTGTTAGGATTATATCATTATTATTCGTAGCCATAAGCTTATCCAAGTAAAAGC
>Ga0265338_10007425_pt1 | contig 13604 bp, 13 predicted proteins | sample 42126metaG_FD_193579 | JGI IMG/M metagenome (GOLD analysis project Ga0265338, IMG submission 193579) | Rhizosphere microbial communities from Carex aquatilis grown in University of Washington, Seatle, WA, United States - 4-21-26 metaG | ecosystem: Host-associated > Plants > Roots > Rhizosphere... | reverse complement strand
CCTTCAAGCTTACCAACGAAGAAAAAAACCGCCTCACCCAATTCCCGGTGGGGGAGGGCCTATTCTTCGCCGGCTTAAACCACGTTATTATGCGCATCCTCGCTTCCGAAACCGAGTCTCAGCTCATCAGCACCAACCCCCAAGATATCGCCAACGCCCGCGCCGAACAGCAAGCTGCCGACCACAAGGCAGCCGAGCAAGACGGGCCCAAAACTCCCGGCCCCCGTTAGCCAATCTGGCAAAGAAACATTAGCGCTTTAAATACCCACGGTTAAGCATTACAATTATGCTAAGACCAAGTGAGGTACCAACTGGCGTGTCTTTGGCTAAACAGGTGAGATATGGCTGACACGGACTCACGTAAGCGCCGTGCAAGCGGCTTTCGCAGTGCCCAATCAGCCAGTAGCGGGCCAATCGGCCCGGGTGGCACAACCCGCCCTGGCGGCGCACGCCCTAGCCGTGGCCCCAGCGGCTCTACCCGACCATCATCCGGCCCTTCACTGGGGAGCGCCGGCCGCCTACCCGTCCGCGGTGGTGGTGCATCACGGCCAACAGCCGCACCCAGCCCAACATCACCCGAAGCGGCAAACGCTGGCCTGTCACCCGAACAGGAAGCCCACTTCCAACAACTAGACCAACAAGCTCAAGCCGACCATACCGCTAACGCCCGCCAAACCGGCACTAACAACGAAGAAGCCGACGCCGCTGCCACCGCCCGCCAGGCCACCAACCGCAACCGTGACTGGGCCGGCCAACAAACCGGCGCTGGCGACGCCAATACGGCCAGCTCAATGGGCAGTACCGTACCCCCTCAGGCCCCTGGTCACGCCGCCCAACCCAGCGGCCAAAACCCCAGCACCCCGAATGGGTCCGACACCCCCCAAGACACCCCCAGCGCAGCCCAACCAAGCACAAAACCATCACCGCGCCAGCTGTTCGCCAACAACCTCAAGCGCAACCGCAAAAAGTATCTCGCAGGCGGTGGCATACTCGGCCTTATCTTGTCCCTGATCTTCGGCTTCCTCGCACTGCTGCCCTTAAAGCTCGAATCGTACATGAAGAATGTCATCGAAAAACGCATCGAAAATCGCGTCTATCACTACATCGAAAAACGCTCCGACACCATGCTCGCCAAATTCTTAAACGCCAGCGTCGGTGAAGATGGCACCACCTTCGAGCACAACATCGTCAACACCGGCCAGCCGCTCAAAGATCTCTACCGCACCTGGCGTCTAAATAATTTCGAAGCCAAATTAAACGACAGCCAGGGTATCCGTTTCCAAAGAGGGACTGCCTCCGGCAGCGTCGACGTCTACAAAGACGGCAATTTAGTCGGCAATTACACCGGCTCCGAGGCCCGCGCCCTCATCCGTCAAGCCGCTCGCGACCAAACCAAGTGGTTCCAATTCATCCTCCGGCGCCATCTGCGTCAATGGATGCGCAATGCCTACGGCGTCACCCGGTGGTCATTCTTCAAACGCATATTCAACAGCAAAGACAATCCCACTGCCGCCGTCGATGAGGTCGAAGGTGGCCTCGTCGATAACGCTTCCCAGCCAGCCGCAAGAACTATCGGCAACCTGTTAAAATGCATTCTATCGCTTGGCGCGGCCTGCACTACCGACGTCAATAATCCCGACGTCGCCGACCGCAACGGCCAACTCGATGTCCAGAATTCCGAGACCGGCAACTCCCAAGATGGCACCATTGAAAGCGATGTCAGCGACGGCGAGACGACCGCCGCCGACAAAGCCAAAGCCTATCTTCATAGCGCCGCCACCAAATTCGGCAGTTCCGACGCCAGTAGTAAGGTCCTTGGCCGCATCCTAAGCAAGTATTTCAGCGATCAAGTTACCCAAGACATTATTCAACTCGTTGCCGCCGCCAAAGGTCCGCTCATCATCATCTCGCTCGTCGACATTGGCTCGCGCATCGATCACTTCCTTTATAACGGTGCCGCCGACAAAGCCCTTGTCTCCGCCCACCAGGACCAATATGCCAATGAATTCGCCAACTTCTCGACCATCGACGACAACTGGAAAGCCGGCCAGGTGACCGGCGATGAAGTCAATGCCACAGGAGCCCAGTTAAGCGGCATTGAGCAAAGCCAGGCCTTCCAAGACCTCTACCTAAACAACACCAGCGGCCGGCCGCTCGACACCGTCGACGATGGCAACGGCGGCACCAAGACCGACACCTTCTCGCGCTCCATCGACGAGCACTACCAACCCATTGAAAACTTCTATCGCCAAGTCTTCGGCGACACCCCGCTACCATGGGCCCCCGCCACCACCTGGCATCAGTTCTTCGTAGGCTGGTACTACACCGCCGGTCAGATCTGGGGCTTCATCAACAGCATTATCGGTGATCTGTTTGGAGCCTTCTTCAACCTGATTGAAGCAGTCTTCCCACCCCTCCGTATCGGTTGGGACTGGCTCACCGGCAACGTTTCAAACTGGATTGTCGATCTGGTATTATGGGTCGCCGGCCTGGCCGTCGACGGCACGGAAAGGGGAGCCGACCTCGCCAATGGCATCGATGCGGGAGGTGTCGTTACCGGCATCGGCTTCGCTCGTGACCTGGGCGCACCCCAGATCAGCCCCACGGCAGCTGCCCAACTCGACCAGACCATTGCCGGCGAAAACCAACATGCGGCTGACCAACTGTCCATCAAAGACCGCATCTTCTCCACCGACTACAACCACTCCCTGGTAAACACCCTGGCCGCCGCCGCCCCCGGCAGCCCCGACGAAGCCGTCCATGACTCGCTGAGCTACTACGCCGCCCTCACCATGAATCCGTTCAAGGCCTTCTCGCCCCTGCTGAAATGGTTTGGCGTGCACGACGCCTCTGCCGCCGCCGACGACTCCGCCGACAATCTCTACGGCATGTACGACTGGGGTTACACCGACGCCCAACTCGATGTCGACGACACCACCCAGTTAAACCAGGCCTGGCAAACTGCTTCAACCCGTACCGGCAAACCCATTGCCCCCGCCACCGATACCAATCCCGACCCTGCCACCTATCTCACCGCAAACGACCTCGAGCTAGAAGACTGCCCCAAAGTCGCCGACGAGACCAAGGATCCCAACGTCTGCCGCTTAGACATCGCCACTATCCAGGCATTAGAAGCCAACTCCACCGGCGCCGACAATGGTGGCCTCAATTCCGGCGGAGGCAATTAATGAACACATTCACTCGCTCCCTCATGATCATCACACTCATCCTCATGCCCGCACCAGCGCTAGCCGCAACCTCATTCGATACCAATGCCGCCACCCAGGACACCGTCTTCTACGCCCCTCAAGACGACTGCACAAGTGCTCCTGGCGGCACCACCACCACTGTCACAGATACCAGCTGCTGCCCAGGTGCCAGCGCCGGGCTCATCACCCTCGTCGGCAAAGATCTGCTCGAGCAAGCCATGAACGCTTTTATATCGAACCTCGGCCTCACCCCCACCCAAGCCGCCGGCATCGTAGGCAACCTCATGTGGGAATCGGGTGGGGGAGTTACCCTCCGACCCAACGCCGATGAGCTAAAAGGCATCGCTACCACCCCCACCAACGGAGACGGCTTCGGCATCGCCCAGTGGACCTTCACCGCTCGCCAACAGCCGCTAGTGAGTCTCGCCCAGAAGAACAGTGTCCCCGTCGACGCCCTGGCGGTGCAGCTTCAATACGTTATCGATGAGCTCACCAACAACCAAATCGACGCTCCCGGCGTAGCCGACTACTCCGCCGCGCTCACCGATCTCAAAAAACAAACCGATGTCACTGCCGCCACCACTAGTTTCATGAACAATTATGAAGCGCCGGGTGTGCCCGCTTTCAATAATCGCCTGTCCGGCGCCCAAGCCGTCCTCAGCCAGTTCAGCGGATCCGCAAGCGGTGCGGGCACCTTAACCGGCGGCGCCATCGGCGGCTGCGGCGCTGTCGCCGGCAACGGCACGGGTATCGTCGGCACCGCCCTAGAATTCGCCTGGCCCAAACCCGACTGTGCGCAAACCTTCAAAGATTCCGCCGGAACCACCGAAACGCGCAGCAGCTGTTTCGACGGCACCTTGGCCTACCAAAAAGGCTGGGACAAAGCCGGCGGCGACCCGCCCATGACCGACTGTGGCGCTTTTATATCCTCGGTAATGATCGATAGCAAGGCCGACCCCAACTACCCGCGCGCCGGCACATTGGTTCAGTACCCGTACGTCAAAAACAATCCCAAGCTCTACAAAATCATCAACACCAAATCCACCAGCGGTCTCCAGCCCGGCGACATCCTGGTCGCCGCCAACGAGGCCGATGGCTCCGGCCACACCGCGTTCTATATGGGTAGCCAACCGGGCTATGACGGCTTCGTGGCCGCCGCCTCCTGGGGTGGGCACACCCCCCAAATGGACGGCGGCAATTCAGCCGGCGAAGTAGCCTTTATTCTCGCCGACGGAGCTCCCTATGGCGCTGCCGCCGCTCGTTACATTGGCACAACCGCGCAGGTCTACAAGCCATGAACCAGCAAGCCCGCCTCATCAAAATCACGGCGCTACTACTGGGGATTGGCCTGGCTATCTGGCTCATCTTCCTCATAGTCCAGTACATCGCCAACTACAATAACGGCACCGTTACCTTAACGGTTGTACCGTCCGACGCCCACGTAGTGCTCGATAATCAAACCAATATCAGCTTAAAACAAAACACCACCTCTACCAAACTAAGCCTCAAACCCGGCACCTATACCATTACCGCCAGCCGCACCGGCGCTGGCACCAAATCCCTCTCCGTCACCATAAAGCAACGGCAAGCCCAAAGCCCGTCGCTCATCCTCGGATTCACCGATGAGAACGCCGCCGCAGCCTACTATGCCGCCCACCCCGACCAAGCCACCATCGTCGACGCCATCGGCCAGCAACGGGTCGAGCAAAACGGCCAGATCATCAGCCAAAACAACCCACTCATCAATATCCTGCCTTACGTTGGAGCCAATTTCCGCATTGATTTCGGTGTCTCCCAGGCCCATCCCAACGACCACGATGCCGTCGCCATCTACATTACCGCCAGCACCCCAGCTGGTCAGGCCAATGCCTTAAAATGGATTCGCGCCCACGGCTACGACCCCAACGCCTACGAGATCATTTATCAAACCACGGCGCAATGAATAACACCAAGCGGAGACCAACCCCATGAACCCAAATGACCCGTCCTCCATGATGCCCCCCTTGCCACCCTCCCTGCAGCCCCAGCCAGAAGGGGTTAACAAACGGCTCCTACTGTTGGCCCTCGTCGGCGGAGTTGTCGCTGTCGTCATAATTGTTGTCCTGGTGTTGTCATCCGGGCACAACAACAAGAACCCGATCAGCAGCAACGGCACCGGCAGCTCGTCGTCGCCAGGCGCGGGCTCGCCCACGCCAACCAGCACAACTTCGTCTTCATCGGCGCCTTCGCACACCCCAACCCCCACCAACACCGCCAAAGCCCCCACTGGGCAACCATCCTTCAACAACTTTGACGCCCTTACCGACGCCGGTTTCACCGCCAACCAACTCGAAGACCTTGAATACGCCCTCGGTAAGTATGGCCAATCCATCGGTGATCCTGGCGCCATCGTTACCTTAAACACCAGCTCCATCAAAAGCTCCGCTCCCAATCCCAACGACCCCAATGCCAGCCCCGGCCTTAGATACACCTTCTCGCTCACATACCTTGGTCGCGCCACCTACAATGCCACCGCCGTACTAACCAGCACTACCGCCGGCTCATTCCAGTTGTTTAGCACGGTCGATGGATCCACAGCCTACAGCTCCGGCACTATCGACCTCTACAACGGCATCGGCGACTAACTTAAGCTGCCGATCCGAATCGCCAGCCGCGTATCGCGCAGGTCGCACGCCGCCAGCAATTCCAGCTGCCGCATGCGCAATTCCGACGCCACCGGCGCACTGGGCGTCTCCAGTTTCAGCACCCCGCGGTGTAATTGCCGCGCGCGCACCTGGCCCGGATACCGCCCGTCCAGCCAGCGCTGCACGGTTTTAAGCTGATCCTCACGATCCATGCCCAGCTCGCGCCGCTTGCGCTCAAAATAATCCGCCTCAAGCATACAGCTGCTCCTCGGCGCTGTCCGTCGTAATCACCGCATGCGCAGCCCGTACCTCGCGCGTCACCGCGTCCGCATCGGTCGTCGTGATCATCGTCTGGTGATCACGCAGCCGCTCCACCAAAAACCCCCGGCGCTTGCGGTCCAGCTCGCTAAACACATCGTCAAGCAGCAGTAACGGCCGCATACCCGTTTGCTCCCGCGCATAATCCAACTCCGCCAGTTTCATCGCCAACACCACCGTCCGCACCTCACCGCGCGACGCCACCGCCGTAATGTCATTATTCTTAAAGGCCACCTTAAAATCCTCTCGATGCGGCCCAATCGTCGTAAACCCTGCTCCCAGATCACGCGGTAAGTTCCGGGCCAGCGCCTCCAAAAACCCGGCCGCATAATCACCAACCACACTCGGTACATAAGCAAACCGCACCGCGCTCATGCTCCCCGCGATCTCGCCATACAAATCCGGCACCAAAGCGTTCAACCGCTCCAAAAACACCTCTCGCCGCCGGTAAATCTCCACCGCCAGATCGGCAAGCTTCACATCCCACATAAATATCTGGTCACGAATTTGCCCCATCTCAAATCCCGATAACAGCGCGTTGCGCTGCTTCAGCACCCGCCGATACGCCTGCAGTGTCTTCAAATACGCTGTATCCGTCTGCGACAGCAGCAGATCCACATACCGCCGCCGCCCCTCCGGCGGCCCGCTCAAAAGCTCCAGCTCGGTCGGCTCAAACAGTGTCACCTGAATCACCCCCAGGTGCGCTGTAAGCGGCCGCGCCGTCCCATCATGCGTGATCTTCTTCGCCACCGCTCCGCCGGCTGTACTCATGCCAAGCGCAAATTCGCGCCCGCCACCGCGCGCCACCACCCGAAAATGATCCTGGTCGTGCCGTACTAGGTCACGATCCTTCGCCCGAAAGCTCTTCGTCGCCGCCAGCACATACAAACTCTCCAGCAAATTCGTCTTGCCGCTGGCATTCGGCCCCGCCACAATCGTTACGTCCGGATGCAAATTAAACCGTACCTGGCCGTACGACCGGAAATTCGTCAGCTCCAGCGACTCTAGTCTCATACACCTATTGTATCTAATGTCGGACACAAAAAATCCAACCTCAATCGGTCGGTCACGCCAGCGTTCCTTCCCGTCCGGAGCGCTGGCGTGATGACAGCGCTCCGGGCAAGCGGGGAGTAGGGGAGTGGAGAGGAGCTTCAGGTCCTCAAATCTTCAGCGACTTTGCCGCCTGATCAACGTTGGCTGCGGTCGTCACCGAGCACGCAACGCGCAAATTGCCCGCGATTTCTTTGATCGTCGCTGCAGTATCAGTGGTCTTTACGTTAGCCTCCCACTCAGCAGCCGTAGCCGCACTCGCGAACAGGTAGATGTGAACCACACCCTGGGAGTCGCTGCCGAATCCACAGATGTACTGCATCAATCCACTGCTCGACTCCTGGGGGTAACTCGAATACAGTGACCCGTCACAGTTAGCTGCACGAAACGCCAGCTTAACCGAGGAAAACTCAGCCGTCGTGAACGGAACCGACGGCATGTTAGACACTTGCGGTTCACTCACCGCCGCAGCAGCCGCCTGTGAAGCGGTGGGGAAGTGAGCGCTACTCGAGACCACGGTCGCAACCGCCGCCTGGGGGCTACCGCTCACTGCCGGCGTACCAGCCGCCGTAGCTGCTGTGCTGCAACCAGCCACAGCCAGCACCACCACAACGGTCAACCACCGCCACCGCGGCGGCACCCTACCCATAATGCGACCCATGCATACCTCCCGTAGTAGTCGGGCCATTTTTTTCTTTGATTCGATAACCGAGCGCAGACGCGAAACTGCACCCGCCTATGGTAGGCAAACACTACGCCACCGATAAACAACGGGTCAACGAAAGATGATCACATAATCCCAGTCCAAACCCGAAAAAATTTATGCAATAAGCCAGTTGACCAGTGCTATGTACGCAGCGGCATCACAATGTGGATATAATCGTCATCTGCGCTGCCGCCAGCAGGGGACAGCACACACGCGTTCAGCTTGCCACTAATCGCAAAATTCACGCTCGGCGCCTTCATTACATTCAAAGCGTCAGTTAAATACCGCGCATTCAGCGAAATCTCGCCGTCATCACCGCTCACGTTACACTCGGCTGTACTCACGTTGCCACCCACCTCCGAGTCGCTCGTCACAATCCGCACCTCACCCTCAGCCCGAATCTCCAGCTTCACGCTGCCCGCACTTTCCCGCGCAAACAGGCTCGCCACCTTGGTAATCCGCGCAAATTCCGCCGTCTCAATCTCAAACGAGGTCGTCGCCTTGGCCGGGATAATCTGCCGGTAATTCGGAAAACTACCTTCAATCAGCCGGCTCATCAGCTCCACATCCGCAATCCGAAACATTACCTGGTTTTCGTCCAGATAAAACTCCACGTCACCACTGCCTTCACCCAATAGCCGTACCAGCTCCTGCATCGTCCGCGCCGGCACGATTGCCTTTACTTCCTTGGCGCCGCTACCCAACTCAATCTTTTTCTCCGCCAAGCGGTATGAATCGGTCGCCACAATATACAAATTCTCATCCTCGGTGTATAAATACACCCCCGCCAGCACCGGCCTTGCCTCATCCGCGCTGGCCGCCACCACCACTTGCGTCAAAGCCTCCCGCAGCACTCCCGCATCGAGCGTCAGCACCGGATCCGAACTCACCGTTGGAATCTGCGGGAACTCATCCGCCACAATCCCGTTAATCTTCGACTCATAATGCGCTGTCTTCACGGTCAGCGCCGTCTCACTGGCCGACAACTCAATGTTGCCGTGCGGCAAACTCGACACAAATTCCGCGAACAACCGCGCCGGCACGGTGAGCGATCCCTGTTGGTCCACCTTCGACCCAATCCAATAATTGATCCCGATCTCTAGATTAGTCGCGGATAAACGCAGCCGGTTCCCGTCGGTCGCCAACAGCACATTACTCAGTACCGGCAGGCTAGCTCGAGTCGACACTACTCGACCTACGCTACCCAACGCCCGTGCCAGATTCTCCTGCGTTAAACTTAGGCGCATGTTTTCCCCCTTATCTCGCTTATTAGAAATTATAGATTAAATCTTTAAAACTCTTAGTCATAATAATAAGCCCTGTGGATACTGGGTAAAACCCTGTTTTTGGCTTAGCTGCTCCACAAAAGTGCTTATGCTCAACTGGGGAAACTATGTGCCCAGCCGTGGGTAGGCCTGAGCAAGTAATTGGGATAAACCCTCACCGAAATTACCCACCAGGTGTAAAACGCTTGTGTAATTCATAACCATTCCGCAGCCTTTCCCCAGGCTTTACCCACAGCTGTGGGAAATCTATACTCATCACTATGGAATTACCTAGCCGCGCTCCCCAGGACTACCAGTGCCCAATCTGTTTCGGGTTTGCCGGCGACACCAGCCCCGCCACACTTATACGTCCGAGCGATGTCGTCTACAAAGATGAACTGGTAACTGTCCTTATTAATTCATTCTTCATGGGCAAAAATGCCGGGCATGTCATTGTGGTGCCCAACGAACACTTTGAAAATCTTTATGTCCTCCCGCCCGCTGTTGGTCACCGGGTATTCGATGTCGCAAAGAAAATGGCCTTAACACTCAAGCGCGCGTACAACTGCGACGGGATAAAACTGATGCAAAACAACGAACCTGCCGCCGACCAACACGCCTTCCATTTCCATCTCCATGTCTATCCTCGCTATGACAACGATGGATTCAATTCGATTCTCCCTGCCGACAAACGTCTCGCCGAACCCGCCGAGCGAGCCGAATACGCACAAAAACTCAAGGCCGCATTATGATTAAAGCCATCACCTTTGACCTCGACGGCGTTTACTTTCCCAATGGCAAAGCCACGTTCATTAAGCATCTTAGCAATCTGGGCATCAGCGAGATCGAAGCTAAGCGAGTCTTCCTTAAAAGCGACCAAATGAACCAACAATATAAACGCGGCCGCATGACTGACAACGAATATTGGTCGTGGGCCGCTGACCAGTGGGGGGTAGATCAAACTCCACAGCAGCTCATTGATCTCCTTATAGCGTCCTACGACGTCAACCCGCAGGTTGTTGAGTACGTCCGCTCAGCCCGCACCCACGGGTATCACGCACTTATTTGCACCAATAATTTCCCAGCTCGCATCAATGGCTTACAGGAACGTTTCAAATTCCTCGATGATTTTGATACCACCGTCTTCTCCTACGAGGCTGGCGTCATTAAACCATCGGCCGAGATCTTCAACATACTCGTCGATCAAGCCGGCGTTCCATCTAGTGCTATCGCCTATGCCGACGACGATGACGCAGCCGTTTCGAGTGCCAAATCCGTCGGTATCAGCGCTTTCATGTACGAAAACTTCGACCAGTTCACGGCCGAGCTCCACAAGCTCGGCGTCAAAATTTAGTTAAACCACCAAAATGAAAAACTGGCTGTGTATGACGCTAATCCGCGATCACACACAGCCAGCTTATTGACTAGCGCCAGCGCCAGTCTGCAAGTGCTGTTACTCTTCGTGCAACATCTGAGCCAGCACCTCCATGAGTTCGCGGATATTCTGGCCGTTCCGGGTGGCGCCCAATGCTTCATGCGCCGCATTGTGCGCCAGCACGTGGCGCGCCAGCGCTACTGCTGTGCCGAGTGAGCGGTCGAACGCCACCAAAATCGCCGCGTCGAACGCTGCCGCCGTTGGTTGCGGATCCTGTCCGAGGTCGTCCTGCAGCGCCTCGACGATACGCCGCCTCCATACGGTCTGAGTTTCATCGAGGTCTGCTCGGTGTCTCTCTACCTCCTCACTGATCCCGCGCGACACCCCTCTCGTTGGTTGCATGTTTGCGGCGACCAGGATCCGCCACAGGCTGGTCAGGTTTGAACTGGTATAGCCCAACTCTTCCGAGATCCTCCGGGGGTCAACGAGACCCACACCTATGAGCAGTCCCAGCGACCGCACGCTCTCCGGTAGCCGCTGCATCTCGATCACCTCGTAGCCGGCCAGATGCAGGAAACAGCGTATCCGTAGTGCCTGTTCGCCTCGAGGGAAGTACTGGCCCCGCTGCCACTTCTGCACCTGGGCCACATTCACTCGGCAAAACTCAGCCAGCAGCTGTAGTGCCGCCAGTTCTGGATGATTGGTGGCGAAATCGAGGAAGCATTCCTCGGCGGTCCCAATGAGCCGCCCTATAGTGCTCATTCGCTACCTCACCACTGCCGCTGCCTGAGCAATCCGGCGGTGCGTCCCAGGTTGTACTGGCGGATGAGCTCGCGGAGCAGGTTGGTAGTTCCCGCCGATGTCGCGAGCTCTCGCTCCACGACATTGAGTCTGATTCCGCCCAGCTTACTGATTGCCGGTGCCCTTACGAACAATCTCTTCTGGTTGTTTGCCTTCCAGAATTCAACGTGGCCGCCGAACAGGATGGCCACGGCTCGGAGGACATCGGCCCGGTACATGAACCGGCTCAGGCTCTCGGACCCGAAGATCTTCCTCAGAGCCTCGAAGAAGGTTGTGACGTTCTCCACGAGCAGCTCGGTGCCGATCTCGCTGGACACCGCCACGAGCGATTCGAGCAGTTCCTCGTGGTCCCCAGGCCTGCTGCGGCCGTGCAGCAGCACTGCCACCTCGTACAGCATGTGCGCCGTAATCTGGTCGCCCGTCTGTTTGAGCTGATCCCACTGGACCTGTGGGAATTTCGTCCCATCGGCCTTAGCAGCCTCCCGGAGTGCCGCGATCGCCGCGTTGTCGCCCCGATTGCGCAGAAGAACGTGGGGGGACACCTTGGTCTGCAGGCGGTTTACCTGATGGAAGAACTCGACTTCCTCTTCCAGAGTGGTACCCAGAATGATCTTAACCCCGAACGGGGCGGTGGGACTCCCCTGGGATATCAGGTCCCATGCGCCGTAGACGCGCTGGTGACCATCGAGAAGCCACAGTTCCCCGGTGTTGACCACGAAGGCTCCGGACCCGACGTTCACGAAGTCGGTGCCGCGTACGCACAGCAGTAGGTCATCGGGGATGCCGATGCCGCCCGGCGACAGGGCGGCCATGATCTCGTCATGCTTGGCGTTGTCCATGGCTACCCGCTGGTAGGGCGGAACCATGATGGCAGCGAACTGATCGGGCATGAGCACACCCCGAATTATCTGGAACGTCCTTCCTCGCAGCTGCTGAGTGCTCAGAGCCGCATCCGTAATCCGTACCGCGGTGATTTTGGTGTCGAGATCCATCTCGAACACCCCTTCCTTGTCTAGGAACTTGCGCAGGACCGCAAGAGTGGCACAATTCTACAATTGAAAAGACGTCAAGGCAAGAGAAGCACTGGTGAGTATCCCTTGACACCACGTACAGGTATGATAAGATTAGAGTATGAAAACGCCGCTCTATACCTACGACATGCTCAAGACTGAATTCCCCAATGATGATGCTTGTTTGGAGTACATTTTTCAGCAACGTTACGGCCATTTAGAGTACTGCCCGATCTGCGGTACCAAGGGCAAGTTCTACCGCATTAAGACCCGTAAGTATTACAAGTGCGCCCATTGCGCCTTTGAGCTATACCCGTTGTCCGGCACCATCTTTCACAAGTCAGAGACGCCACTAACCAAGTGGTTTTTTGCAATCTTCCTGTTCAGCAACTCCAAGAATGGCGTGAGCGCCAAAGAACTAGAGCGACACTTAGGTGTGACCTACAAGACGGCTTGGCGGATCGCCAAGCAAATCCGCCGCATGATGGACGAGCATAACGTGGACTTAACCGGCATTGTCGAGATGGACGAAACGTACGTTGGCGGTTACCACCACTGGTGGGAAGAAAAGCCTAAGACGGCGATCATCGGCGCTGTAGAGCGCAACGGACAAGTTGAAACCAAGGTGACAAAAAAGCCTAGCCGTAAGGTAGCCGAGGAGTTTATTGAAGCTACGGTATCGCCAGATGCTACCATTCACACTGACGAGTCGCCGATCTACAAGCACGTCTCGAAGCGACGTGCCCACGAAGCTATTAACCACCGCCAGCACGAATACGGGCGTGGTGATATTACTACGAATTCGATTGAGGGTTTTTGGTCTCAGATGAAGCGGAGTCTGGACGGGACGTATCATGCGGTGAGTCCGAAGTATCTTCAGCTTTACGCAAACGAGTTTGAGCATCGGTATAACCATCGTCACGACGCTGTGCTTCCTCTGCTGATGGAAGCGGTTTCGCGGCCAATCTAGTCAGAAGCTTAAATCTGTCTTCGACTTTCATTTTTGTACCCTCCTTAATTATAGAACCTGTGCTTAGTGTCAATTATGTAGATATACGCAAAGTTATCTACGGAAGAAAACCCAAAGTACAGCCGGAATGTATTCCTCCCGTAATCAATCTTATAGAGGGTTGTCGTAGAGTCGCTGACAGTTCTAATCACCTTTTTGTCTTCGCCGCTATTGGGGCGAATGGGTTTTATCTCATGCGCTCCAATTTTTTGCTTCACTTCTTGGGGGCTTCTACAC
>Ga0265338_10007423_pt1 | contig 13605 bp, 9 predicted proteins | sample 42126metaG_FD_193579 | JGI IMG/M metagenome (GOLD analysis project Ga0265338, IMG submission 193579) | Rhizosphere microbial communities from Carex aquatilis grown in University of Washington, Seatle, WA, United States - 4-21-26 metaG | ecosystem: Host-associated > Plants > Roots > Rhizosphere >... | reverse complement strand
TTCCGGTTCACGTCCTGGTAATGCTGCCAATCGCTGGCGCGGAATAGAGGGCGTGTATGAGCAATGTGGCACAGCGGCCACAACCCCTCATTGGCGAATCCATAGTAGTAACCCTCTTCTTCTTCTTTCGTGAGCCAGACTCGCCGCAAGGTATAGCGCGGATCATCGGGCGGAACCGCCAGGGAGTCATGCGCATTCACGGCTTCCAGATCGGCATCCCCCGATCCGTGCGCTACCCAGGTTCCTCCGCAAGCGCGTAAAACCGGTTCAATCGCGGTAACCAGGCCGCTTGCGGGAACGCTCACGACCACAGATTTTCCGCGCCGCGTGTGCAGGTACGGCTCCCGGTTGGAAACCACGAAGAGCCGGCCATCTTCCAGACGCGAGCGAACATGCACGGCCAGACGGTCGGCGGTCCACATGGACTCGCTCGTCTCGCGCAAGCGCGCTTCTAACGCTGCTGCCGAACGGGCAGTGTTCAGGCTCTCCGCGAACGTCGCCACCTCCCGAGCCAGCGGACGAAACAACTCCAGGTCCGGGAGCTTGATTCGCGCCGAAGCCGCACGTCCTGTGCGCAAGGCCTTCATCCAAATCGCCGTGCGCGCAATTGGCCCGGCAATGCTCCAGCGCACGATCAATAACGTGATAAGTACAATCAGGAACACGTGCGCCAGCGCACTCAGGAAGGTCTCCCGCCAAATTCGAAGACTCTCTGCCCGGATGTATCCCGCATCGTGAATAATCGCAAGTCCGCCGATCAGATCGTCGTCGCGGTGCAGCGGAACAGCGTAGATGTGGATCGAAGCACTTCCCATCCGCAGGAATGCACTCGTCTCGTGATTTTCTTTGAGGGATTCCAGCACGACGGCGGGCGCACTCGCCATCAATGGCTCGAGGTTGGTTGTGACCGAGATCGGGTGCCCTTGCGGGTCGTACACGGCCAGTCCTGCCAGATGCTCCCGGTTCGCAAATTGCTGAACCGTTCGCTGCAAAGTCTGCTGCGCATTCCGCGCCACATCGCGTTCCACGTTCTTCGCAAGGCTCTCCCCTAGCACCTCTGCGCGATGCTGCAGGTCCTTTCGCAGTCCCCGGTTGAGGACAAGGACCTGGTAATACGAGGAGCAGAGCGAGACCAGCGTGACGCCGATAATGAGAGAGACGATGAGTCGAGCGCTTAGCAATCGCATCGGATTGGTCCTCGGAACCCACTTTTCTGCGGCTGAGCGAAACTCCTCAGCAACATTGAATAGCGACGGGGACAGGAACCATGGAGATTCCGTAGCGCGGTTACCACGACCGCGTCACGAGGCCAGGGCACTTAGACGAAGGGATTCCCCGTCACCGTCAGTCGACAGAACGCATACCTCTGCCTCCATCGCTTCGCCAGAAAAAGCAACTGCCTTTAGGTGCGGGAAACCGATGAAGTGTTGCACAGAGCCTGCCAAACCAACAAGCGATTCGTTTTCAGTGGATTAGCTCTGGAGACTAGACGGGCAAGATGTAATTCTTTCACCCTCCCGGTAGCGGCGGGGCACGGCAAGCGGCCGTTCGATCTTATTGTGCTGGATTGTCGGCCGCGTTACCGCGGAAGTGTCCATACACGAGTGCGCTCGGGCAGCCGGTCGGACCTCGCTCGATCTCGACCTCTTCCCAGTAGGCCCGATCGACAAAATGATCCCGGCCCACCGGGATGAGAGCTGAAATGTCCGCCGAAGGCCATCTCAACGACAGCTCAGGCCCATTCACCACGAGCGTAACCATTGCGTTCGGCTGATAAAAATCCGTACCGAACCGGAATGAGCCCCCACAGAGTTTGATTTCCCCTTTCGACGCCTGACTGGCGGCTTGAAAAGGCGCGTATTTCAAACCCAGTGCGATCGCCGCGATGTCGTTGCCGATTCCAGTGGTGGCGGAGGAATAGATATTGCTGAACACAACGACGGTCGTCTGCTCCTTCGGCAAATACATCACGAACGAGGCAAACCCCGGAGCCCTGCCGTTCATGTAGTAGGCAGTCTCATTGAATCTCTTGCTCTCTCCTCGGAACCAGCCGTAGCCGATACGCGGCGAAGTGTCGAGTAGAGCCTCGCGGGCTGACTTGCTGAGCAACTGCCCCAGAAACAACGCATCGACCAACTTCGCCTCGTCACCCACCGTGGCATAGACCGACGCGTTCCCCGTTTTTGCCGACCAATGAATCGCCGTGGACCGTTTCAGCCCCTTTACGCCCTCCGGCTCATAGCCATTGGCCATGTTGGCTGCGCTTCCCATCGAATCATCGTCCACGCCAGAAGATGAGAGTTTGGCTCGACGAAATACCAATCGATCAACCGCGCCGGAAAACGGCACCCCTGTTTTCTTCTCTGCGATCAAGGCCAGCAGATTGTAGGCAGAATGTTCCTCGTGCAGGAATTTCGATCCCGGTTCGAACAGTAGCGGACGCCCCTCAATCTTCGAAACAAGCGTGGCTGGAGTCTGATGATGCTGAAGAATGTCGCCGTAATCCGTGAGCTCGTTAATGTCCGGTATCCCAGAACGCTCGACCAGAAGGTCGCGGATCGTAATCTTGTCACCTCCCACAACTCCTGGCGCGAATTCCGCCACGTGAGTGTCGAGTGAGATCGCTCCTTCATCCACAAGCCGCAACAGAGCCGCTGCGGTGAACTGCATGGACACGGATGCGACGTGAAACCTCGTGGCCTTGGTATTGCGAATCTGGCGCTCCCGGTCTGCGAAGCCGTACGCCTTCTGAAATACCGTCCGCCCGTGTTGCCTGACCAGGACGGCGCCGCTGAAGTTGCCGGTTTGAACGTAGGGTTCGAGGTAGGTATCGATCTTCTGCGCGACGTGTGGCGGCTGCGCAAAAAAAAAGACCGGATGGGCGCACAGAACCACCACCACGAAAACTAGTCGGCTTGAGAACGTGCGATTCCCAGTTCCCGCCCGAGCAGCCATGGCTCCTTTAGCCGGGATACGCACCCGCGATGTACCCTTCCAACTCCTGAATGTGCTGCGCCTGACCCGAAATGATCCACTTGACCAGATCCCCAATCGAAACCACTCCGACCACTGTCTCATTCTCGACCACCGGGAGATGTCGAAAATGGTGATTGGTCATAATGCCCATACACTCGTCAACGCTGTGCTGCGGCCCCACGAACACCACCGGACTAGTCATGATCTGATGTACCTGGGTTTCTTTCGAAGAGTGTCCCATCAGGATCACTTTGCGCGCGTAGTCTCGTTCCGACAGGATCCCGACCAACCTTTCGTGGGAAATCACCAGCAGGGCACCGACGCCGTGCTTCGCCATCTTCTCAATCGCTTCGTACACCGACTGATCCGGCTCCACTGAGAGTACCCGGCTCTCGTCTTTACCCTGCAACACCATCCCAATTGTGTCGGAAAGTTTCATAGGTGTCCTTTCACATCTACTTTCCCGTTCGCTCATCCCACACAGGCTTGCCCTTATCGTCCCGGAACATGAGCGTGTCCGTGCCCTTCACCATTTCTCGTGCCAGAATCACGTCGGACTCTTCCTGCTTGATCTTCGATCCGGTCACGGCAATCTCATCGCCTTTGGTGAAGCTGATCCCCATTTCGTCCTGAAACGGCTTGGGACATACATAAATATGAAGCTTGTCTTCACCATTCTTGATGACCAATTCCGTGAAGTCCTTCCTGGCGCCCACGCTGAGGACGTTGATCTCCTCCACCACGCCTTTGGTCTTCATTTCGGTCTGGCGGTCGTACTTGGGCGCAGCGGTATCCGGTTTTTGAGCGACTCCCGGCGCAATCCAGGGCACTACGACAAGCGCCACTGTCAGACGCAGACTAAGCCCGATATGTTGCCGGATGTGGCGATTCAGACAGAGCGACATGGCTCCTCCTCGTTGCTAGCCGGACGCCCAACTTCGAGGGCAACACCCGGGTATGTTCAGCACGCTCCCGGAAACAGGTTCGTGGTTCCCGGGTTTGCCTCACAACTTTCGCTACGATAAGGCCGTCAGCTCAATCGCCATCGAAGAAAGGAGAATCCTACACCCGAACCCGAACTCACGCCACCTCAGCAGCTAACGACTGGGACTTGGGAAATCAAACCCACTTAGCCTACAATGCTGCCCACTCCACCATTCCCGTGGAGAATCACCACTGGGCAACACGCATGGCCGCACCTTCCGCCAACCCGACTGCCGACCTCGAGTTCGCTGGAAAGATCGCCGGCCCTTGCGTCTTCGTGCTCTTCGGCGCCGCAGGAGACCTGACCAAGCGCAAGCTGATTCCGGCCCTGTTCAACCTGGTGCACGCGAAGTTGCTTCCTGACAACTTCGCCCTGCTCGGTGTCTCGGTCGACGATCTCACCGTCGACGCCTTTCGCGATCAAGTCAGTGAATTCCTGCCCGCCGGCGGCGACGCCCGCCAACATTTGGACTGGCTGCGCCAGCGGCTCTTCTACGAACGCGGCGACTTCGGCGATCCCAACACATTTTCGAAACTTCGCGAGCGCCTCGCCACAATCGACACTGAGAGCCACACCGAAGGCAACTACCTTTTCTACCTGGCCACCGCCCCCAAATTTTTTGCGCCAATTGTCCAGCAACTCGGAAGGGCAGGTTTGGCCGGGCAAGACAATGGACAATGGCGCCGCGTCGTCATCGAAAAGCCCTTCGGACAAGATCTGGACTCCGCCAAGGCTCTGAACCGTGATATCAAGAGCGTCCTGCAGGAAAACCAGATCTTCCGCATCGATCACTATCTCGGCAAAGAGACCGTGCAAAACATCATGGTCTTCCGTTTCGACAACGCCATTTTCGAGCCGATCTGGAATCGCCGTTACATCGATCACGTACAAATTACGAATGCCGAAACCGTGGGCGTAGAGCGCCGGGGAGCCTACTTCGACAACGCTGGTACCCTTCGCGACATGGTGCCCAACCACGTCATGCAATTGCTCAGCCTGATCGCTATGGAGGCCCCCGTATCCTTCCAGGCCGACGCAGTTCGCAACGAGCAAGCCAAGGTTCTGCATTCCCTGCAGCCCCTGAATTCCGAAGACGTTCTGCAGCGCAGCGTCCGCGGCCAGTATGGCGCAGGAACAGCCGGCCCGGAAAATGTTCCCGGCTATCGCACCGAACCCGGCGTCTCTCCTGAATCGCGCACCGAGACCTTCGTGGCCCTCAAGCTCAACCTCGACAATTGGCGATGGGCCGGCGTGCCCTTCTATTTGCGGACCGGCAAGCGCCTCGCGAAGCGGCACACCGAAATCGCTATCCAGTTCAAGCGCACTCCTTTTCAAATCTTCCGGAGCGCGCCCTTCAACAAGCTGCACACCAACACATTGGTCATCCAGATTCAACCCGTGGAAGCAATCTCGTTGAGCTTTGGCGCCAAGATCCCCGGTCCGCTGCTGCGGGTCGGCTCGGTTGATATGAGCTTCGAGTATTCCAAATATTTCGGCGCAGACGCCTACACTGGCTATGAAGTTCTGCTCTACGACTGCATGATGGGTGACGCAACTCTGTTCCAGCGCGCCGACATGGTCGAAGCCGGATGGACTGTGGTCGATCCCGTCCTCGACGTCTGGCGTGCCCTGCCTCCTCGCAAATTTCCCAACTACGCGTCCGGAACCTGGGGCCCCGCCGAGGCAGATCAGCTAATGGAACTCGACGATCGGCAATGGAGGAAAATTGAGCCATGATTCTTGCAGGGGACATCGGCGCAACCCGCACTCGGCTGGCCGCCTTCGAAACGGAAGGCAATCGACTTCAATGTGTGGTCGAGAAGATCTACATGAGCCAGGATCACTCCGGCTTGCCGGAGATTCTCACCCAGTTCATCCGCACCGAAGGCATCCCGGTTCATAGCGCGGCTTTTGGCGTGGCCGGCCCCGTCCGCTCCGGCCGCAGCAAGATCTCGAATCTGCCCTGGATCATCGACTCACGCGAGTTAGCCAAACAGCTCAAACTCAATTCCGTCTCCCTGCTGAATGATCTCGAAGCCTACGCCTATGGAATTGACGCGCTCGACTCCAAAGACTTCATCACGCTCAGCGAGGGCTCCGAAGATGCTGAAGGAAATCGCGCCGTCATCTCTGCGCGTACCGGACTCGGCGTCGCCGGACTCTACTGGGACGGCTTCCGCCATCATCCCTTCCCTTGCGAGGGTGGACACGCCGACTTTGCTCCCAGAAACGATCTCCAGATGGAACTGTTGGCCTACCTCCAGAAGAAATACGGGCGCGTCAGTTGCGAGCGAATTCTCTCTGGCCCCGGCATCAAGAACATCTACGACTTTCTTCGCGACGCGCACCAGGCCGAGGAGCCCATTTGGCTTCGGGAACAGCTCAATTCCGCAGCGGATCCACCTGCCTTGATCTCGCAACTTGCCATAGAAGGCAAAGCTCCCATCTGCGATCAGACCCTGTCGATTTTTGTAAGCGTATTTGGCGCCGAGACCGGCAATTGCGCCCTGCACTATATGACGAGTGGCGGCATTTTCATCGGCGGCAGCATCGCCGCCAAGAACGTAGCCAAAATGAAAGACCCAGTATTCATGCAGTCCTTTCTGGACAAAGGCCGCATGGAGACATTGCTGAAAGATATGCCGGTAAAAATCATCCTCAATGATGACTGTGGTCTGATCGGCGCCGCCCGCTGCACGCTCGTGCAGAAGGCCTTCCGCACACCGGCTCGTGCCCCGAGCCCTTACGAATCGTAATGTCGCCTCCAGTCGGAGAAGAACTACAGGCCTGTCGTCTGGTAACGCAGAACAGACAACGCAAGCCGGTACTCATACCCTGCCTGCGCGTTTCCAATTTCAGCTTGCGTCTGCTGCAGCTGCGCCTGGCTTAACTCCACAATCGAACTGAGTCCCAACCGGTAACGCGTCTGGGCCAGATCGAGCGCCTGATTGGCTTGTGCCAGCAGTTGCTCGCTGACGCTGACGCGATCAAAGGCCGTGCTCGCTGCCAGCCAACTGGTCCGAACATCCCGCGAGATGCGGTTCCGCAAATCCATCAATCGCTGGCTTGCGGCCTGTGCCCTCAGCTCGCTTTCGCGCGATCTCGCGGTGTAGAGAAATCCATTGAACACCGGAATCTGCACATTCACTCCGACCGCGCCATACGGACCGTACACACGATCGTCACGCACCGGAGAATCGCCATAGGCGGCCAGCGCGCTGATTGTCGGATACAGTTGGTCGTGGGCCGCCTGATGCAGCTTCTCGGCGGACTCCGATTCGAACTCCAAGCCGAGAATCTCCGGACGTTGGCTCAGAGCATCCGCGATCAAACGATCTACGTCACCAGGAGGCGGAGTCAGCGCCTCTGTATCGTTGACCAGTTCAAAGTTCACAAGCGTCGGATATCCCAGAACCGCCGACAGGCTCGCCATAGCGCCTTTGTCCCCATTCAGCGCGTCCAGATACAAAAGCTTGGCCTGGGCCAGATTCACATTCGCAAAGCTCAAATCCAGATCAGACTTCAGTTTGCTCTTCGTGAGTGCCGACACTTGATCGGAAAGCAACTGTCGCGATGCCACGGTCTGCTCCGCCACCCGCAGAACTGCGTGCGTTTGCAGTGCGTTGTAAAACACCTGGTCGACGGCGAGCAACACATCCTCCTTGGTTGCTAACGCGTTCTGCTCATCTGCCTTCGCCTGAAGTCGCGCACTGGCCACCAGGTTGGTGGTGTGTCCGAAGTCCGTGATCAGTTGGCTGACGGTCGCTCCCCCTGCGGCCCGCGTGTAGATGATCGGATTGTTCAGCCCTCCAGCCGTGATGCGGCTGTTGTTGCGCGCATCGGCCGCCGTAAGGTTGGCGTAGGCTTGGGGCCACAGGTTCGACCGAGCTTCCCGCGTCACTTGTTGCGAGGCCAGCGCGCTCAATCGCGCCACAGATATGGCAGGATTATTCTTCAGCGCAATCAACTCTGCATCTTTGACGGAGAGCCGAATCGCGATCTTAGAAGACCGCGAACTCGCGTCGTTCTGTCCACTCACAGTCTGAGCTTCGCCACCGCAACCCAGACACAACCACAGGCTGCACGAGAAAAGAATCAGGACCCGTTTCATGCCGACACCTCCTGTGGCTGCTCATCTTTCCGGTGAAACCACAGATACGCAGCAGGCACCAAATACACCGTAACCACAACCGACACGAGCAGTCCTCCGATAATGGAACGCGCCAGCGGAGCGTACGCCTCGCTTCCCGTTCCCAACTTCAGGGCCATTGGTATGAGCCCGAGCAAAGTAGCCAGAGACGTCATCAACACCGGACGCAACCGCTGTCGTGATGCCGTGGCGATTGCCTCTTTCAGCGGTGTACCCTGATGCCGCAACTGCCGAGTAAATTCAACGATCAAAATGCTGTTGGAGACGACGATCCCCACCATCATCACGACCCCCATCAGCGACATCACGTTGAGCGTCGTCCCCGTCACCAGCAGAAACAGCAGAACGCCCGCCAGCCCCGGCGGCACCGCCAGCAGAATGATGAACGGATCGAGGAACGATGCGAACTGCGCCACCAGGATCAGGTAGACGAGTACCGTCGCCAGGATCAATCCAATCCCGAAGCTCTTGAACGACGACCGCATGTTCTGCACCGAACCGCGCAGGTTGACCCGTACGCCTTCCGGTAGCTTCGTGTTCGCCAAAATCTTGTCGATCTGGCTGCTCACGCGGCCCAGGTCTTCCGTCTTCGGCGAGACGTACAAGTCAACCACTCGGAACAACTGGTAATGATCGACTTCGGTCGGCGTAGGAATCGTTTTTACGTTGACGACCGTGTCGAGAGTAGTGGGCTCGGTACTTTTCGCTCCCCGCATCGGAATCTGCTTCAAGTCTTCCAACGTCTTCACCGCATCTTCCGGATACTGCACCGTTAACATATAAGGATTCCCGCTCTTCGGATCGCTCCAGTAGTTGGGCGCGATCATGCCATTCGAAGTAAGTGCAGTGATCACGTTATCCACGACTTCTTTCTGCGACAGTCCCACCAGGCTGGCTTTCTCACGATCAATATCGAGCTGCAGCGCAGGATAATCGACGTCTTGCGGAATCAACACGTCGCTCACTCCCGGCAGTTGGGTGACTTGGCCCGCAATCTGGGAAGCGACCCCATAGCTCCTCCTCAAGCTGCTGCCGCTGATCTGCACGTCGATCGGCGCGGGCATGCCCATATTCAGCACCGAATCCACCAAGCCTCCCGATTGAAAATAAGCACTTATCTGAGGCAACTCCTGACGCAAGCGCTCGCGCACTCTTTGCATGTATTCGTAGCTGCCAACCTTGTGGTCCTCCTTCAGACTCACTTGGATGAAACCTGTGTGTGGCGCCGAATTCGGCGTGTAAATGGCAGAGAAATCTGTCGTGATCCCGATATTGGAGACGATCATCCCCAACTCTTTCTCGGGAACTACCTGCCGCACAATGTCTTCCACTTGCTTGGTGTATTGCTCCGAAAGTTCAATGCGCGTCCCGGAAGGAGCCTTCAGATTGATCACAAACTGCCCGGGATCGGTGCGTGGGAAAAATGCCACCCCAAGCAACGGATACATCGAGAGGCAAAGAAGTGAAACACCGGCCAGCCCAATGACGGTTCCAACTGGCTTAAGCAACGCAGTGCCCAATGTCCGATCGTACTCTCCCAGCATCTTTTCGAAATAGAGGTTGAATTTCTTGGCAACCGCGCCGAAGCGCGCTCCAATCGAGCCCTGCCCGACCTCTTCATCGGCCTGGTGTTTGCGGATCAGCTTGGCGCAGAACAACGGCACAACCGTCATCGCGACCACATAGGATGCGACCAGCGAAAGGACGACGGCCATCGCGAGCGCCACAAACAAGAAACGGCTCACGCCATAAAGAAAGATCACAGGAAAGAAGACGATGGCCGTGGTGAGTGTAGCGGCCAGAACCGCAAGAGAAACTTCCTGACCGCCTTTTTCCGCTGCGACTTCTGGCGGTTCTCCCATCTCAAGGTGCCGGAAGATGTTTTCCAGCACGACCACCGAGTTATCGATCAAGCGCGAAAACGCCAGCGCCAGACCGCCCAGCACCATGGTGTTGACGCTCCCACCTCCCGCACTGATGGCCATAAATGCGGCCAGCGCAGAAAGCGGAATCGACAGAAACACCGCCGCTGTAGCCCGCATGCTTCCCAGAAACAACAGCACCATCAGCCCCGTCAGCACCAGGCCAATCGCACCTTCGTGCAGCAAATTCTCGATCGCCGTCTTGACGAAGACGGATTGGTCGAAGACCACCTTGGTCATCAGCTGCTTCGGAATGTCCACCAGGTTCGAGAGCGTTTCGCGAATTCCGTCAACCACCGCGATCGTGTTGCTGTCGCCACCCTGTTTCAAGATCGGCAGGTACACAGACCGCTGTCCGTCCACCCGCACGATGTTGGTCTGGATCTGCTGCGCATCTTTCGCCTGACCAATGTCCCGTACCAGCACAGACGCCTGCCCAACCGTCTTGATCGGCATATCGTCAATCTGCTGCGCCGAAGGCACCTGACTGTTGGTGTACAGGTTGTAGTCAATCGGTCCGATCTTCACGTCGCCCGCCGGCAAAATCAGGTTGCTGTCGTTCACCGTACGTACGACATCCATCACAGACAACTCGTGTGCATCCAGCTTCAGCGGATCGACATATACCATGATCTGCCGGTACCGCCCGCCAAATGGCTGTGGAACTGAAGCTCCTGGCACGCTCGCAATCTGATTCCGCACCGTGTACTGCCCCAGATCGCGTAACTGCGTCTCGTTCAGTCCCTGGCCTTTAAGAGTGATCAAGCACACGGGTAGACTCGACGCGTCAAACTTCAGCACCACTGGCGGCAGCGTGCCCGGTGGAAGCCGCCGCAAGTCAGCCATCGCAAGATTTGAAATATTGCTGAGATCCGCGTTGGGATCGGTCCCCGGCTGAAAGTAGATCTTGATCAAGCTCACGCCCGGAAGTGAACGTGACTCAATGTGGTCAATGCCGCTTCCCAGAGTAAAGAATCTCTCGAACGGATTCGTAATGTTGGTTTCGATCTGCTGCGGAGGCATCCCCGAATAAAACGTCGCGACCACCACGACCGGAATATTGATCGACGGAAACAGATCGACAGGCATGCGGACGAGGGTGACGGTCCCGACAATCGCGACCATCAGGCAAAGAACAATGATGAAGAACGGATACCGAATGGCAAAGTTAGACATTAGACTGTACCCTCCGGCGCGTCGCTCATTTCCTTGATTACTTTGGGCTCCACTTTCTCGCCGGGACGGAACGCCCCGCGGCTACCGACGATCACTCGATCGTTTTCGCTTAATCCGCTAACGACTTCCAACCTGTCGCTGGACTCGACCCCCAACTTCACTCGCCGTTCTTCGACGCGCCCTTGTTCATTCACCAGCAGCACAGTCGCTCCGGCGCTATTCCGGTCGACCGCTTGAATGGGAACCGTCAGCGCGTCGTTTTGCTGGCTCAACACAATCTTCGCGTCGGCATACATGCCGTCCTTCAGCGTCCCATCGGAATTCTCCACGTCAATTTCGGTATGCATGGTACGAGTCTCGTCATTCAACGCGTCAGCGAAGCGCGCGATCCGCCCTTCGAAGTCGCGGTGCAGCGCCGAAACATGCACGCGAACCGTGCCTCCCAATCGCATTTGTGGCACCGCAGACTCCGGAACCGGCACCACCAGTCGCAGCCTGGACCACTCGGCCAACTGCACCACGGGCATCGATTGTGTGTCCGATGCTGTACCGGCCTGAATGAGAGCTCCCGTATCCGCATATCGTTTAGTAACGACGCCCGCGAACGGCGCAGTGATGTACGAATACGCCTCGAGCGCAGCCAGGCGCTCCAGGCTCGCTTGCGCCACCCCAAGCTGACTCTGGGATTCTTCGAGCGCCGCACGCGAACTCGCCACCTGCGCCTCTGACTCGCGATCCTTTGCCATCGAATCATCCAACTCCTGTTCCGCGATCAGTCCGGGGCGCTGTTCGGAAGCCTGCTTCAACCTCGTGTAGGCAGAGTGGTACGCGGAATACGCGGACTCCGCCCGCCGGATCTCGCTTTGCGCGCGTTGGATCGCATTCTCGTTGCGCCGGATATCGGCCTTCGCCCCTGCAACCTCCGCGCTCAGTTCCGGCACTTCCAGGATGGCCAGCACCTGCCCAGCCTTCACCTGATCACCCACGTCCACGTAAATGGTTCGAATGTAGCCCGCCACCTTGGCGTGAACATCCACTTGCTGGTATGGCCGGAACGCCCCCGACAAAGTGAGCGAGTTCACTACTGGGCCTCGCTTCACCAGCGCGACCGCTACGGGCCGCAGGAAGTTCTCGTCGTTTTCCCCCGCCCTCGCGTTCTTCGTCGGAAGCTCCAGCCATGCCACCAGGCACACTGCCGCAACCGCTCCCACGAACATCATGTACTTTTGCTTGCGATTCATGAATCCAACTTTCTGCGCCTCGAATTGGCCTCGAGTACGTTCGCAGCCTCCACTCCGGGCCGCAGAAACACACTCTCCGCTATCTGGCTCGGCCATCGAAGCCTGACGTTGATGAGTCCTGGTCGAACACAACACGTCAACCGGACTGGCCCCTATGCGCGATAACTGAGTATTGAAACGGAGAAACGACTAGCAGGAGGGCGGCGGACGATTGTAGAGACTCTCTTCTAAGAAAAGGCTGGGCAGCGGTGGTCCGGCCGGAGCCACGTGTGGATAGAACGTGGGAGCCTGCAGTGTAGTAAGAATGGGTACTGGAGGAACCCATACAACTGAATCCCGATCCATGTGCGGCCGTGTGCCTTGTGCCGAAACCTCATGGACGGTGACTCTATGCGGAAGGGCGACGCCGAAGGTGCGCGTCGCGAGACTTACGGTCAACGCAAGAACCGCCAAGGCAACCACCGGCACAAGCCAGTTGGTACGCCCGGGACCCGTCCCTCGCAAATCTCCTGGCGGAGACATTCAACACCTTCCTCGCCCGAATTATACCAACTTGATTATTCGGATGCAGCGGAACGTCAGTAACCTGGACGCCTGGATGCAGAGACAACTCGGGAAGAAGGCGCCCTCACCACGCAACAATTGACCAGACTGTCCACCCTGTCATAGACTCCAACAGTTTTCAAAAACAAGGGGGACTTATGAATTTCTCGTTGACTCGCCGGGGTTTTGCCGGACGTTTGGCCGCCACTCTTTCCGCCGCCGGTCTCGCAGGAGCAGCGCTCGTCGGCAAGGCCGAAACCAAGTCGGATAACGGCATCCGCAAGCTCGATAGCGACGGCAAGCCCGCCGACGGGAAGCAATTCATCACTCCCATCGTCATCCACGACGGCCTGATCTACGTCGCGGGCCAGGGCGCTCACGATTCCGGTCCGGCAGATAAATTCGAAATCGGACACCACACCACCATCGTCATGGACAACGTGAAGAAGCTAGTCGAAGCCGGCGGCGGCACTGTCGATACCATTCTTCAGCTCACGGTGTTTCTCGCCGACATCAAGTATTACGACGGTATGAACCAGGTTTTCAAAACCTACTTCCCCAACGGTGGCCCGGCCCGGACCACCGTCGCCGTCGCGGCGCTCCCCGGAAACT
>Ga0265338_10007422_pt1 | contig 13609 bp, 12 predicted proteins | sample 42126metaG_FD_193579 | JGI IMG/M metagenome (GOLD analysis project Ga0265338, IMG submission 193579) | Rhizosphere microbial communities from Carex aquatilis grown in University of Washington, Seatle, WA, United States - 4-21-26 metaG | ecosystem: Host-associated > Plants > Roots > Rhizosphere... | reverse complement strand
GGTCGCGGGCCGCGGTGCCGAGCGCGGCGGCCCAGTGATGCTCGCTGCCGTACTCGTCGCGCCACGCCCACAGCCGGGAGGTGAAGTGGTGCAGCGGGTATTCCTGAGTGAGGCCGATCGCGCCGTGCAGCTGGTGCGCGATGGCGGACACCGACGTCGCGGCCCGGGCCGCCTGGACCCGCGCGATGGACACCGCCAGCCGGGAGTTCTCGAGCGCCGCCTGGTCGAGCTGTTCGCGGGCGGCCGTGGCCGCCGCCTCAGTTGCTGCCACCTCGCCGACCATCTCGACGACCGCGTGGCGCACGGCCTGCTGCCGGCTGATCGGCCGCCCGAACTGCTCGCGCAGCCGGGTGTACCCGATCGTGAGCGCCAGGCACGCGCGCATCGCGCCGAGCAACTGCGCGGTGCGGCCGAGGGCCGCCCGCAGCACAAGGTCGTCGAGCGCGTCGGCCGCTACCGGCGCGACCTGGCCGGCGGGCACGTCGCGGTCGTCCAGCTGCACGGTGTCGCGCGGCTCGCCGGCCAAGTTGGCGCCCGGGCGGGCGGTGTAGTCGGCGCGGGCCAGGATGGCGACCGCCAGGCCGCCGCCGGCCAGGCTGACCGGCGCGACCAGCCAGTCAGCGTCATTCCCCCAGGCGACGGCGTGGGCGCGGCCGGTCAGTCGCCAGCCGTCCGCGGTCTGGCTCGCCCGCAGGCCCGGCGCCGGCCGGGCGAACAGCGGACGGGCGGCCGGCAGCACGGCACTCACCCGTCCGGCCGGGAGAGTCAGTCCGGCCCGGCTGACGCAGGCCCCGGCGACAAGCAGCGTCTCGGTCAGCGGGGCGGAAACCGCGGCCTGCGCGCAGCGGGCGATGACCGCCACCGCGTCGGCCAGTTCGCCGCCGACGCCGCCGCTCGCCTCGGCGATGCCCACCCGGTCAAGCCCGCTGCCAACGAGCCCGTTCCATGCCGCGCCGTCGAGGCTTTCCCCGGCATGCTCGTGCGACTGCCCGAGGATCTGACCAAGCAGGTCGTCAACGTCACTCATCCGTCCAGTACTCCCTTGGCGACGATGTTGCGCAGGATCTCGTTGGTGCCGCCCCGCAGGGTCGCATTCGGCGCGTGCGCCTGGGCGTGGCCGAGCGCGCCGGCCAGCTCGCCGTACGGCGACGCCGCGTCCTCGTCCACGGTCGCGCCGATCCAGCGGCGGACGAACTCAAGCGCCTCGTTCTCGGTCCTGGTGCCGAGGTCTTTGACCAGGGCGGCCGCGAGACCAGCGGCGGTTCCCTGCCCGAGCTGGGCGTTCACCCGCTCCGACATGGCGCGCAGCGCGCCCAGCCGGCTGACCAGCCGCCCGAGTTCATCCAGCCCGTTGCCGCCCGCGCCGTCCAGGCGGGCGACGAAGTCACGCACCAGCGGGAACGTGGACAGAAATCGCTCCGGGCCGCTGCGCTCGTACGCGAGCTCGCCGAGTACCTGGCTCCATCCCCGGCCGACGGCGCCGAGCACCATCGCGTCGGGCACCGCCACGTCGTCGAGGAACACCTCGCAGAAGTGCGCCGACCCGTCGAGCGTGCGGATCGGCCGGACGGTGATGCCCGGGCCGGCCATGTCGATGAGGACCTGGGTGAGCGCCGTCGACGGCGACTCGCCGGGTTCGCCCGTCCGCACCAGGGCGAGCATGTAGTGGGCGCGGTCGGCGTGCGAGGTCCATATCTTCGACCCGGAGACCAGCCAGCCTCCGGCGCCGCGCCGCGCCCGGGTACGCACCGACGCGAGATCGGACCCGGACTGCGGCTCGCTCATGCCCACACAGAAGAACAGCCGGCCGGCCGCCATCGCCGGCAGCAGCCGCTCCTGCTGGTCGCGGGTGCCGTGCCGCAGCAGCCCGGGACCTATCTGACGGTCGGCGAACCAGTGCGCGGCGACCGGCGCGCCGGCCGCAAGGAGCTCCTCGACGACCGCGTAGCGGGTCGCGCTGTCGGCGCCGCGGCCGCCGAACCGTTCCGGCCACGTCATCCCGATCCAGCCGCGGGCGCCGAGTTCGGCCGACATCTCGGCCGAGAAGCCCGACAGCCAGCTGTCGCACCGGGGGATGAACGCGCCCGCCGCCCGCCGCTCGGCGAGGAACTCGCGCACCCGCATCCGCTCAGCCCAGCTGCCCTTGGACTCGGCGCCGCGCTCGACGGCGAACAGGGCCCGGATCTCGTCCGCTGCGGATCCCATCAGGTGGCGGCGATCCGGTCACGGAACCCGGGCGAACGCATCGACTCGAGCTGCTCGCGCAACTCCAGCTCCACGGCGTCCTCGTGCGCCGCGATCTCGCTGCTGGCCCGCAAGGTCGCCTTGATCCTGGTGGCGAGCGCGGGCGTCGGCGAGCCCGCCAGCCGGGCGCAGAAAGCCAGCGCCGAGCTCACCGCCTCGCCGTCGGGCACGCAACTCCAGGCCAGACCGAGCGGGACCGCCTCCGCACCGCTGACCGGCTGGTCGAAGACCACCATCGCCGCCGCGGCCTGGCTGCCCACTAGCCGCTCGAGCAGCCACAGGTTCCCGCCGCCCGGGTGCACCGGCAGCTGCAGGAACCGCGCGTCGAACCGGGCCGAGCGGGCGGTGATGCGCACGTCACACGCGAGTGCCAGGTTCAGGCCCGCTCCGACGGCCGGGCCGTTGACGGCGGCGACCGTCGGCAGCGGGCAGCGCCGGACGGCCAGGAACGCGCCGTACACGCGGCGCAGCGCCGCCTCGTCGGCGGTGGCGAGCAGCCCGCGGTCGGCGCCGGCGCAGAAGGACGGGCCGGCCCCGGTGACCACCACCGCGCCGACACCCGGGTCGCCGGCCAGGGCGGCGACGGCGGCCTCGATCTCGTTGGCCATCGCCAGCGTGATCGCGTTGCGGTGGTCCGGATCGTCGAGGGTCAGCAGCCCTATACCGTCGCGATTCTCGACCGAGACAACGGCCATGGGCACCTCCGGGAGCGGGTCGTTACCCGTCAAGTATTGCGCTTGAATTGAATCTGGCGCAAGATTAGCCTAATTCGACCGACGGGGGTGGGGAGCAACGTGGAAGGGCTGACCGAGGAAGCGCTCAAGCGCCGCCTTGCTGCTCGCGGGGCGGTCGTCCCGGACGGCCGGACGGTCACGGACGCCGACGCGGCCGCTCGCGCGGCCGACGAACTGGGCGGACCGGTGATGGTCAAGGCCCTGGTCGCGCTGAAGGACCGGGCCAAGCTCGGCCTCGTGCTGCGGGCCGAGGGCGGCGACGCCGCGCGGGCCGCCGCTGAGCGGCTGCTCGCCCGGCCGGGCCCCCCGACGGTGACGGCCGTGCTGGTGGAGCGGCTGGCGGCACCGGGCGACGAGTACTATCTCGCCGCCGCCTTCGACCACGTCCGCGGCGAGCCGGTGCTGCTTATCGGGCCCGGCGGCTCGGGTGTCGAGCACCGGGCCGAGAAGCCGCGCACGGTCGCGGTGACCATGGACGGTGTCGTGCCGGCCGGGGCGGTGCCGCCCGTACTTGAGCCGGTCGTGACGGCCCTGCTGGCCGAGTTCTTCGCCCTGCGGGCGCAGCTGGTGGAACTCAACCCGGTGCGGGTGGCGGACCAGACGGCGGTCATCCTGGACGCCAAGGCGGTACTCGACCCGGCGGTGCCCACGCCCGCGGACGCGATCGAGGTGACCCCCGAGGACGCGGTCGGCGCCGCGCTGCGAGCCGAGGCCGAGGCGATGAAGGGCGGTACCGAAGTGCGCTTCGGCCGCCTGGACGGTGATGTCGGCCTGGTATCGGCCGGCGGGGGAGTGCTCGCCGTCGTGCACGACGCGCTGCGGCGCCGCGGGCTGCGGCCCGCCAACTTCGCCGACGTGTCGGGTGGCAGCGCGACGACGCCCCTGCTCGGCTCCGTGGCCCGCGAGGTCGTCAGGCTGCGCCCGCGCGGCGTCCTGGTTGTCACCGGCATCACCTCGAGCGTGTCGGTCGAGGAGTTCGCGAGCACGATGGCGGTAGCACTGGCCCCGCTCGCCCGCCTCGACCCGCCTCCGCCGATCGTCGCCCGGATGGCCGGAACGGGGGAGGACAAGGATGCCCGTACCCTGTCGGTGCTGCCCAACTGCCGCACGGTGGGCAAGGACGTCACGGTGGACGAAGCGGTGGACCTGCTCGCCGACCTGATGGAGAAGGTCTGACATGGGCATCCTCCTCGATGAGAACACCGCCGTGGCCGTCGTCGGCATTACCGGGGGCCGGGCCCGGGCAGACACCGCCCGCAACCTCGAGTACGGCACCAACATCGTCTGCGGGGTCGCGCCGGGCCGCGGCGGCCAGGTGGTCGCCGGCGTTCCCGTGTACGACTCGTGCGTGCTCGCGGCGCAGCAGCATCAGATCGACGCGGTGGTCGCCTACCTGCCCCCCGCGGCCTACGTCAGCGCCATGCGGGACGTCCTGGCGCTCCGCCCGTCGTGGGCGCACGTCGTCACCGAGGGCATCCCGGTGCACGACAACGTGCGGATCCTGACCGAGGCGCGGGCGGCCGGCGTCCGCATCGTGGGTCCGAACACCAGCGGGATCATCACCCCCGGGCACGCCAAGGTGGGCTTCCTCGCGCACGCGGCGTGGATGATCAGCCCCGGCCGGGTTGGCATCCTGTCCCGTTCCGGCGGTTTCACCCACGACCTCGCCTACCTCGTCACCCAGAGCGGTCGCGGTGTCTCGACCGCGATTCCGATCGGCGGCGACCCGGTGGCCGGGCAGTCGTTCGCCGACCTCCTGCAGCTGTTCGAAGCCGACGACGGCACCGACGCCACCGTGATCTACGGCGAAGCCGGGCCAGCCGTCGAGGCCGAGGTGGCCGAGCGCGTGCGGGCAGGAACGATCCGCAAGCCGGTCGTCGCGCTGATCAGCGGTGATTTCCTGGATGACTTCGCCGCGGGTACCGTCTTCGGGCACGCCGGCGCGTTCCTCGACGGACCAGAGACCCGGGCCGCGGCCAAGCGGGCGATGCTGCGCGAGGCCGGCGTCCACGTCATCGACTCACCCCGCCAGATCGCCGAGAGCCTGCGGCGGGCCGGGGTGTCGCGTGCCTCTTGACGACGCCCCGGCGCAGGCCGAGTTCCGCGAGCGGGTGCGGCGCTGGCTCAACGAGGTGACGGTGCCGCGCGCCCCGGGCACGGCCGATCGCGCCGACACCGCCGAGCAAGTCGAGGCCGGACGGCAGTGGCAGCGCCGCAAGCAGGCGGCCGGCTTCGGCGGCCTCACCTGGCCGGCCGAATTCGGCGGGCAGGGGCGCGACGCGATCGACCAGATCATCTGGGATCAGGAGGCGTCGGCGTTCGACGTCGCCGAAGAGGCCTTCATCGTCAGCACGATGCTGGCCGGGCCGACGATCATCGACGTCGGCCGCCCCGAGCAGCGCGCCCGCTTCCTGCCGCCCATCCTGGCGGGCGACGCCGTGTGGTGCCAGCTGTTCAGTGAACCGTCGGCCGGGTCGGACCTTGCGGCCGTGCGCACCCGCGCGGTGCCCGACGGCGATGACTGGGTGGTCGACGGCCAGAAGGTCTGGAGTTCCGGAGCGCACTACGCCGACTGGGCGCTCCTGCTCGCGCGCACCGATCCGGAAGCCGGCAAGCACGCCGGGCTGTCGATGTTCGCCCTCGACATGCGCGCGCCCGGTATCACCGTCCGTCCCATCAAGCAGATCACCGGGGCCGAGCACTTCAACGAGGTGTTCCTCGACGCGGTGCGCGTCCCGGCCGGCAACCTGCTGGGCGGCGCCGGGAACGGCTGGCCGGTCGCCCGCACCACCCTCGGCCACGAGCGGCTTGGGCTGATTCACCGCCGCCGGGTGGACGTGGCCGACTTCGTCGAACTAGCCCGCCGTCAGCTCGGCGCCGACCTGGCCACCGCGGACGCCGGCCAGCGCCGCCAGGTAGCCGACATCTGCATGCGGGCGGAGGCGCTGCGGCTGCTCAACGAGCGCATCGTCGCCGCCGTCGCGGCCGGCGTCGCCCCCGGCCCGGAAGCCTCGGTGGGCAAGATCGCCGGCGCCCGCCTGCTCAACGACATGGGCAGGTTCACCACCGAACTGCTCGGCGTCGACGGCCTGCTCGACGGGCCGGACACCGATGACGGCGGGCGGTGGCAGTACGCCTTCCTGGACGCCACCGCGCGGCGCATCGCCGGCGGATCCGACGAGATCCAGCGCAACATCATCGCCGAAAGGGTTCTCGGGATGCCCCGTGACTCCGTTCGCCCATCCGATCGAACCCTTAAGAAGGAGCAGGCGTGAGCGACCGCGTTGCAGTGGTAACCGGGGCCGGGCGCGGCATCGGCCGTGCGATCGCCCTGGAACTGGCGGCATCGGGCTGGGCCGTGGTCGTCAACGACCTCGGCAGCGGCCCGGAAGGCACCGGCTCGGACAGCGCCCCCGGCCAGGAGGTAGTCGACGAGATCCGCGCAGCGGGCGGCGCGGCGGTGCTGAATGACGCCGACGTGAGCGACTGGGACGCGGCCCAGAGCCTGGTTGAGACGGCGACCCGCGAGTTCGGCCGGATCGACGGCATCGTGAACAGCGCCGGCATCCTGCGCGACACCATCTTCCACCGGCTGACCGAGCGGGACTGGGACGCCGTGATCAACGTGCACCTGAAGGGCAGCTTCAACGTCAGCCGCGCGGCCGCCCCGGTCTTCCGGGAACAAGGCAGCGGCGCCTACGTGCACATGACGTCCACGGCGGGCCTGATCGGCAACCTCGCCCAGGCCAACTACGCGTCCGCCAAGCTCGGCATCGTCGGCCTTTCCCGTTCGATCGCGCTGGACCTGGCGCGGTTCGGCGTGCGCTCCAACGCCGTCGCGCCGTTCGCCTGGAGCCGGCTGATCGGCACCTTGCCGGAGAACACCGAGGCGGAACGGGCGCGGGTCGCTAAGTTCCGCAGCATGACCCCGGAGCAGGTCGCGCCCCTGGCCGCGTACCTGCTGAGCGACCGGGCAACGGACGTGACCGGGCAGATCTTCGTCGTCCGGCGCAACGAGATCATGCTGATGAGCCAGCCCCGCCCGATCCGCACGCTGCACCGCAGTGACGGCTGGAACCAGCAGGACCTGGCCGACCAACTGGTCCCGGCGCTGCGCAGCAGCTTCGTTCCGCTGGAACGCTCGCCCGACGTGTTCTCCTGGGATCCGGTGTGAGGGGCGCGAACCGATGACGATCAATGTGGACAAGCTGCTCGCGTGGGAGTTCCCGGTCACCGAGCACCGCTACGCGGAAAAAGACGCGATCCTCTACGCACTGGGCGTCGGGCTGGGGACGGATCCGGTCGACGAGCGCGAGCTGCGCTACGTTTACGAGCGCGAGCTGTCGGTTCTCCCGACCCTCGCGGCCGTCATCGGCCACCCGGGACCGTGGTACGCCGATCCCGGCACCGGCATCGACTGGGTCCACGTGCTGCACGGCGAGCAGTCGGCGACCTGGCACGCCCCGCTCGCGCCGGCCGACACGCTCACCTGCCGCACGGAGGTGACCGACGTGGAGGACAAAGGCCCCGGCCGCGGCGCGCTTGTCCGCTGGCGGCGGAGCCTGCGCCGCGGATCGGACGGGACGCCGGTGGCGACACTCGACAGCGTCCTGTTCTGCCGCGCAGACGGCGGCTTCGGCGGCGCGCCGCGGCCGAAGACGGCGGCCGCGCAGTGGCCGGACACCCCGCCGGCGCTGACTGTCACCAGGCGGCTGTCCTCGCGGGCGGGGCTGATCTACCGGCTCAGCGGCGACCTTAACCCGGTCCACGTCGATCCCGAGGTGGCCAGGAAGGCAGGCTTCGAGCGGCCTATCCTGCACGGCCTGTGCACGTTCGCGGTCGCCGCCTGGGCGCTGGTCACCGAGGCGGCCAAGGGCGATCCGGCCGGGCTGCGCTCGATGCACGCCCGCTTCCGCGCTCCGGTCTATCCCGGAGAGACGCTGCGCACCGAGATCTGGCCGGCCGCGGGCGGGGCCAGGTTCCGGACCAGCAGCGTGGAACGCAACCTGCTGGTGCTCGACTCCGGATCGGCTGACATCGTGGAAGGTGCCGCATGACCGACGCTGATGATGAGCTGACGTTCGCTGTCGATGACCGTGGCGTCGCCACCATCCGGCTGTGCCGGCCCCACGCGCTGAACGCGCTGACGTCGCGAATGTCCGATGACCTGCTGCCCAGCGCCTGCGCTCAGGCAACGAAGGATCCCAACGTCCGTGTGGTGGTGATCACCGGCAGCGGGCGCGGGTTCTGCTCGGGCGCCGATGTGGAAGCGCGGATCCCCGAGGTCACCTCCAACAGCGACGCGACCGCGCTCGAACGGCCGATCGGGAACTTCGCGGCGGCCGTCTGGGCGGTACCGAAGCCGGTGATCGCCGCGGTCAACGGCGTCGCCGCGGGCGGCGGAATGGCGCTGGCGGCCCTGGCTGACTTCCGGATCGTGGCCAGCTCGGCCAGCTTCGTCCCCGCGTTCATCCGCCGCGGCCTGATGCCCGACAGCGGGCTCACCTACACGCTCCCGCGGATCGTCGGCACCCGCGAGGCGACCCGGCTGCTGATGACGGACACGCAGGTCTACGCCGAGGAAGCGCTCCGCATTGGCCTTGCCGATCAGGTCGTGCCCGACGATGCGCTCAGCCAGGCGGTGTCGGATTTCGCGGGCGTGCTCGCCTCCGGCCCGTCGGTGGCGCTCTCGTTCACCAAGCGGGCGCTGGCGCAGTCGGCCCGGTCCACCTTCAGCAGCCAGCTCGAGTTCGAAAGCTGGGGGCAGCACGTGTGCTTCAAGACCAAAGACTTCGATGAGGGGATTGCCGCTTTCCGGGATCACCGCGAGCCAAAATTCACGGGACGGTGAGCATGATCGACAAGTACGAGGACATCCTTTACACCGAGGCAGCCGGGGTGGCGACGCTCACGATCAACCGCCCCGAGGTGCTCAACGCGATGCGGCTGGTAACCATCGCTGAGCTGACCGCTGCCTTCCACCGGGCCGACGCGAACCAGTCGGTTGGCGTGATCGTGCTGCGCGGGGCGGGGGACCGGGCCTTCTGCGTCGGCGGCGACCAGAAGACGATGGTGTCAAGTCTCGACGGGCCCGGCTGGCGGGTGCTGGCCCGCGCGCTGCGCGAGTTGTTCGCGACCATGCGCGGAACCACCAAGCCGGTGATCGCCGCGGTGCGCGGCTGGTGCATCGGCGGAGGTCATGAGCTGCACTGCTTCGCCGACCTGACGATCGCCGACGAGAACGCGCGATTCGGCCAGGTCGGTGCCCGGGTGGGCGGGGCGCCGATTTTCGTCACCCGGCTGCTGCCGCGCATCATCGGCGAGAAACGAGCGCGCGAGATGCTGCTGCTGTGCGAGCAGTACTCGGCCGAGCAGGCGCTCGCGATGGGCCTTATCAACAAGGTGGTGCCCGGCGCTGAGTTTGACGACGCGGTGGACCGGCTCTGCGCCGACCTGCTGGCGAAGAGCCCGACCATCCTGCGCACGCTGAAGCTGGCCGTCAGCGCCGACGACGTCCTCGGCGACGACGTGGTCCCGATGGTGGTCGAGTCGCTGGTGCCGTTCTTCGGCTCAGCGGAGCAGCGCGAGGCGACGACGGCGTTCAGCGAACGGCGGGCACCCGACTTCAGCGCGTTCCGGAGCGAGTCATGACCGCCGGCGACGCGCTTTCGCCAGGAGGCGACGCGGGCGCCCGGGTCAGCGGACCGCTGAACGGCGTGCGGGTGATCGCGTTCGAGCACGCCTGGGCGGGGCCGTACGGGACCATGATGCTGGCCGACATGGGCGCGGATGTCGTCAAGGTCGAGCCGCCCGGGCTCGGCGATCACGTGCGGGCCTGGACGCGCAACGACCTCGCGGGGCTGAGCCCGCACTTCCTCTCGGTCAACCGCAATAAGCGCTCGATCGTGCTCGACCTCAAGAACGAGGAAGGACTGCGGCTGGCCCGCGAGCTGATCGCGCAGGCGAACGTGGTCGTCGAGAACTTCTCGCCCGGCACCATGGACTCGCTCGGGCTCGGCTACGACGCGGTGCGGGAGATCAAGCCGGACATCATCTTCTGCTCGGTGAGCGGATTCGGCGGCACCGGGCCGTACCAGCAGCGCCGCGCGTACGACCTGCTTATCCAGGCGGAAGGCGGCCTGATGTCGGTGACCGGCGGCCAAGACGGCTCGGTCGCCAAGGTGGGCGCTCCCGTCGTCGACATCATGGCCGCCATGGTGGCCGCCTTCGCGGTGGTCAGCGCGGTGCGCGAGCAGGAGCGACATGGCCGCGGCCGTCACATCGACCTGTCCATGCTGGACGTTGCCGCATCGGTGATGGCGTTCAACATATTCAGCTACGGCATCTCGCAGGAGATGCCCCGCCCGCTCGGGACGGCCCATCCGCTCCTGGCTCCCTACGAGGTGTTCCAGACCAGGAACGGCCCGGTCGCGGTCGCCATCTTGACCGAGGCGCACTGGGCGACGTTCTGCCGGGTGATCGAACGCCCCGACTTGCAGCACCGGCCGGAGTTCGCGCTCGCCCCGATGCGGGTCGGAAATCGTGAGGCGCTCAACCGCGAGCTGAGGCCGGTGTTCGCCGAGTGGGACCAGCATGAGCTGGTCGGCACCCTGGTCGCCGCCGGGCTGGCCTGCGCGCAGGTCAACAATGTCGCCAACCTGCTCGACCACCCGCAGCTGCGCGAGCGCAATTTCTTTACCGACTGGAAGTTCGGCGAGCACAACCTGGTGGCGCCCGGCGCCCCGTGGCGGATGGGCGCCGAGCCCCCGCCCGAGCCGGACACGCTGCCGGCGATCCGGCCCGGCATGCACGCCGAGTCGGTGCTGCGCGACTGGTGCGGGATCGGCGACGACGGCACCGAGCAGCTGCGTGAGTCCGGAGCGCTCGGGTGAACGCCGTCGGGATCAGCGCCGCCGCCCGGTACCTGCCCTGGTTCCGGCTGACGGCCGAAGAGATCGCGCGTACCCAACGGCGCCCGGCTCCGCGGCGGGCGGTAGCGCGCCGCCTGGCGGGCTACGACGAGGACGCCCTGACCATGGCCGTGGCCGCGGCCCGGCTGCTGCCGGCGGAGGCACTCGCCGGGGTCGAGCGGCTGCTCTTCGCCACGACGACGCCGCCGTACCTGGTGAAGAACAACGCCAGCGCCGCGCACGCCGTACTCGGGCTGGCCGAGACCGTGCCGGCGTTTGACGCGGGCAGTGCGCTGCGCTCCTCGTTCGGCGCCATCCAGGGTGCCGCCGCCGGGTCGCTGCTGCTGACGGGCGATGTGAACACCGCCCGGCCAGGGGCGGCGACGGAGCTGAGCCACGGCGATGCCGGCGTTGCCCTGCTCTTCGGCCCGGCCGAGGACAGCATCGCCGAACTGGTCGACTCGGCGTCGGTCACCGACGAGGTGCTCGATCATTGGCGGTTGCCGTCGGAAGCCACGCTGCAGGCCTCGGAGGACCGTTTCCCGGTATCCCGGCTGCTGCCCGCCGTCGACCGGGCGCTGGCCAAGCTATCGGTCGACACGGTCGAGCATGTCATTGTCAGTGCGCCCTCGTCGCGGGTAGCGGCGGCGGCCGGGCAGCGGGCGGGCGCGTTCGGTCCGGTGCGCTCGGTCGCGGGTATCGGCTTCGCCGGCAGTGCCGACCTTCCCCTGCAGCTGTGCAACGTGCTGGCGCTGGCCCGGCCAGGCGACCGTATCCTCGCGCTCAGCGTCGCCGACGGCGGCGACGCGCTGGTGCTGCGGTGCACGCAGCGGCTGGCCGCCCGCCGCCCGTTCGAGGCGCGGGAGAGCGGTGACGGCGTCGTGCCGACTTACCTCGACGCGCTCGCCTGGCGCGGGCTGGTGCACCGCGAGCCGCCCCGGCGGCCCGAGCCGGCCCCCGTCAGTCCCGCCGTGGCCGCCCGGCGGACGGAGTGGAAGTACGCCCTGCACGGTTCGCGATGCGGATCGTGCGGTGCCGTCGCCACGCCGCCGCAGCGCGTCTGCCTGCGGTGCAGGTCCACCGACACCGCCGAGCGGGTCGACCTCAGCCGGCTGTCGGCGACCATCCGCACGTACTCGGTGGACCGGCTCGCGTACAGCCCCAACCCGCCCATGATCGCCGCGATCGTCGACTTCGACGGCGGCGGGCGGCTCGAGGTCGAGTTGACCGACACCGCCGGCCCCCTCGCTGTCGGCGACCGGGTCCAGATGACGTTCCGGCTGCGCCACTCGAGCGGCGGGATCCACAACTACGCATGGAAAGCGATACCGGAGGGCACCAGGCATGGCTAGGCACGGAATCCGCGACAAGGTCGCGATCGTCGGCATGGGTTGCACGCGGTTCGGCGAGCTGTGGGACTACTCGACCGAGGACATGCTCGTTGAGGCGGTCACCGACTGCCTCACCAGCGCGGGGGCCAGCGCGCAGGACGTCGACGCCTACTGGCTCGGCACGATGGACTCGGGCTACTCGGGCCTCACCCTGTCAACCGCGCTGAAAACCGAGAACCGGCCGGTGACCCGGGTGGAGAACCTGTGCGCGTCCGGGTCGGAGTCGCTGCGGGCGGCCGTGTACGCGGTCGCCTCCGGCGCCTACGACTGCGCGATGGCCGTCGGCGTGGAGAAGCTGAAGGACTCCGGGTTCGCCGGGCTGGTCCGCCGCTACCCGCCCGACGACGGAACGGCGGCGGAAACCTCGGCCCCGGCCGCGTTCTCCTATCTCGCGCCCGCGTACCAGGACGCCTACGATCTCGATGAGCCGACCATGCGCAAGGTGCTCAGCCACATTGCCGCCAAGAACCACGCGAACGGCGCCAGGAACCCCCGGGCTCAGTTCCGCACCGCGATCTCCGCGGATGCCGTCAGCTCGTCGCCCATCGTCGCCGGGTCGCTCGGCGTGCTGGACTGCTCCGGCGTGGCCGACGGCGCGGCGGCCGCTCTCGTCGTCCGGGCCGAAGACGCGCACAAGTACACCGACCGGCCCATGTACGTCAAAGCGCTTGCCCTGGTGAGCGGCAGCGGTACCGCGATTCTCGACGAGCAGGCCTCCTTCGTGACGTTCCCCGAAGTCACCGCGTGCGCCGCCGACGCGTATGCGCAGGCGGGGATCACCGACCCCCGCGCGCAGGTCTCGCTGGCCGAAGTACACGACTGCTTCACCCCGACTGAGCTGGTGCTCATGGAGGACCTGGGCTTCTCACCGCGGGGGACCGCCTGGCGCGACGTGCTCGACGGGGTCTTCGATCACGACGGCGCGCTGCCCGTGAACGTCGACGGCGGCCTCAAGTCGTTCGGGCACCCGATCGGCGCCACCGGGCTGCGGATGATGTTCGAGTGCTGGCTACAGTTCCGCGGTGAGGCAGGCGAGCGCCAGCTGCCCAAGCCCACCCTCGGCCTGACGCACAACCTGGGCGGACGCCCGGGCAGTTGCGTGTGCTTCGTCGGCATCGTCGGCAGCGAGCTGTCGTGACCGGGCCGGATCTTCCCGCTGAGCCTGGCTGGTCGCTCGACGGCCGGGTCGCGATCGTCACCGGCACCGCCGGCGGCATCGGCGCCGAAGTCGCCAAGGCGCTCGCCGCCCAGGGCGCCGCGGTGGTGGTCAATGACATCGGCGCCACCCTGGAGGGCTCCGGTCGCAGCGACCAGGCGGCGCAGCGGGTCG
>Ga0265338_10007420_pt1 | contig 13611 bp, 13 predicted proteins | sample 42126metaG_FD_193579 | JGI IMG/M metagenome (GOLD analysis project Ga0265338, IMG submission 193579) | Rhizosphere microbial communities from Carex aquatilis grown in University of Washington, Seatle, WA, United States - 4-21-26 metaG | ecosystem: Host-associated > Plants > Roots > Rhizosphere... | reverse complement strand
CTTTGTCGAGCTGCACGACGTGCAGTCCTAGCGCGGCCCACGCGCCGCCGGCGGCGTGGTGCCGGGCGTGCTCATCCTGAAGCCCGATTTTCCGGAGAACAAGGAGGACTGGCCGTTTCTCTGGGGCGAAAACGAATACGTCGTCAACCGCGGCGTCGGCTACATTCACCTCGTGAACGCCGCGAACCGCCGTGTGCAACCCTAGGTTCGCCCACCGGCGGGACCGGAGCCCGCCCGGGCGGCGACGCCGGCTTCACGGCGGCGGGAGTCCGGGGTACCCCGGCTCCACGGCCCGGAGGGCGGCATAGTTCTGCGCCGCCGCCGCGGGTTCGCCGAGCGCCTGCTCCGCCTTGGCCAGGGCGAAAAGCGTGTCCGGATCGTCCGGAATCGTCGCCCGCGCCCGCTCGAGGTACGGGCGGGCTTTGGCGGGAAGGCCGAGCGCGACCAGCGCCATGCCGCTGTTGCGCTGGAGCATCCAATCCGCCGGGCTGGCGGCGGTCGCCTGCTCGTAAAGAAGCTCCAGCGCCGGCCGGCTGTCCGGCCGCGCGAGGAGCCGCGCGGCGGCCGCCTGCATCCCGCGATAGGCCGTCAGCCGCGCCGGATTGTCCGACTGCAGCGTGAAGGGCGGCCGGGAGAAACGGTCGAGCATTTCCTGGATGATCATCGCCTGCTCGTAGGTCGTGTAGCCGAGGCGGCGCCGGACCTCGGACGCCGCCAGCGGCTCCGCCGTCCGGTCGGGCGGCACCAGCTGCCGGCGCTGCAGGTCGCGGGTGACCACCGTGAAAAGCTGCCGGGCCGCCGCGTAGGTGCCGGCCAGGTTGAGATGGACGTGTTCGTAGAGCATCTCGTTGCCCACCACGCCGTCTGGGCTGGCGGCCGCCGCCGCGTCCGCGAGGTCGACGACGCCCACCCCGGGGAGACCGGCGGCGGCGAATGAGCGCACGATGGCGTTCAGCCGGGAGTCGGCCCGGAAACGCAGCGCGTCCCAATCCAGCGCTTGTTGGAACTCGGCGCCGGCCTCGGCCAGCCGGTGTTCGCGGATCCGGAGCCAGGCGACGCGGAAATGCAGCTCGGCCCAATCCGGGTCGAGGGCGAGCGCCTCGCCGTAGCGCTGGTCCGCGGCGGCGAGATCGTCTGCGGCCAGGGCCCGGTTGCCCGCCGCGAACGCCGTTTCCCAGCGCGCGAGCACGGTCGGCGCCAGCCCGCCGCGGTGCCGGGAAAGGAACGGGGCGAAATCGCGCTGGTTGGTCAGGACGGTGCAGAGCAGGACCGTGGCGCCGGCGCGGGTCCCCGATTCGGCGATCGCCCGCACGTTGGCCTGGAAAAGCGCGCGCGTGGTCTCCAGGCGCGGGTCGTCGGCCGCGAGGCCCTCCCGGAGGAACATCGCCATGCCGCCCCAGGCCTCCGGGCTCGACCGGTCCCGGCCGAGCCGGCGCGCGACCCGGGCGATGAGCTGACCGGTGCGGAGGCGCCGCACGAAAACAGCCAGGCGCACCGCCGCCGGCGAGCCCAGGAACGGCGTGAAGACAGTGCCGGGGCCGAACGGGCCGATCACCTCGTTGTGGCCTTCGTAGACGATGAACAGGTCCGGCTGCAGGCGGGCGCAGTCGGCGGCGACGCCCCGGACGACGGTGGAATTGACGGCGGTGATGCCCGCGTTGACGACTTCGAAGCGCACCTCCGGGTACGCGGACCGCAGCAGCAGGTCGAGCGTGCGGCCGATCGAAAACGCCGGCTCGGGGTCACCCATGGCCGCGGAGCTGCCCAACACGAAGATGCGGTAGGCGCCGGCCGGCTTGCGCGCGGGCAGGCGGAACGCCTGCGGGCGGCGGATCAGCTCGGGGGCGAAGAACGGCGCGGTCACCCACCGGTTCTCCCGGATCCACTCAGTTCCATCTGACGCCCGCTCCCGCCGGAAGAAACAGGTGGAATGCCCGAAGCCGGCCAGGCGCAGGCCGAGTTCAAGCGCCGTCAGCAAGACCGCGGCCGCGACCACGGCCACGGCCACCCCCAGCCCGAGTTTCATCAACCGGGTCGGCGGGCGGGGGGAAGGGAGGGTCTGGCCAGTCATGGCAAGGCGGCGGGCCGGGGCGTCCGACCGGAGTCCGCGCTCAGAACAGGGTGTAGATGAACGGCGAAATCGTGGAAACACCGACGACCAGAACGGCGAGGGCAAGGAGCAGCAGCATCAGGGGAACGATCCACCAGATCCGATTCTGCCGGGCAAACGCCCAAACCTCACGCAGCAGGATCACCAGATGACGCAGGAATCGCATGGGGCCGATCAGGGTCGCCGCCGGCCGCCGATGGCCGGCACGGCCGGGCGCCGGCCCCGGGGTTCAAAACGTGGATCTACCTCGTTCGGATTCATCGGGCGAAGGGCCGGGGTCAACCGCGTCAGTCGGGGGCGAACGCCGGCTGTCCGGCCGCCGGCAGCGCGGACGAACCCAGCGATGTCTTGTCCACGAAGAACGATCCCATGGCGAGCGCGTCCATGCCGGTGCGCAGGAATCCCTCGAGCGCTTCGCGCGGGTGGCCCACCGGCGGTTCGCCGCGCACATTGAAGGAGGTGTTGATCATGACCGGACAGCCGGTGAGCCGGTCGAATTCCGCGAGCACGGCGTGGAGAAACGGTTGATCCGCCTCCGTCACGGTCTGCACGCGGGCGGAATAGTCGACGTGGGTCACCGCCGGAATGTCGGAGCGGATCTCGTGGATGCAATCGGGAAACGCCGCCGCTGCCGGGCCCGCGGCCGGCCGGCGGTGTTCTTGGCGCACCGGGGCGGTGAACAGCATGTACGGCGAGGGCGCCGCCAGGTCGAAATAGTCCTGCGCCCGGTCCGCGAGCACGACCGGGGCAAACGGCCGGAACGATTCGCGGAACTTGACCTTCTGATTCAGGACCCGCTGCATCTCCGGCCGGCGCGCATCGGCGAGGATGGACCGGCTGCCCAGGGCGCGCGGCCCAAACTCGGCGCGGCCCTGCAGGACGCCCACGACCGCGCCGCCCGCGACGCGCGCGGCGACGCGATGGGCCACGGCCGCCGGCGACGCCAGGTGCTCGGCCGGAATGCCGCGCGCGGCCAGCGTGGCGGCGATGATATCGTCCGGGTACGCGGGGCCGAGCAGGGCCCCGCGCATGGCGTCGTGGATCCCGTCCTTCGGCGGCGCCGTCCCGTCGCGGCTGGCAAAGGCCAGCGCCGCGCCCAGGGCGCCACCGGCGTCGCCGGCGGCCGGCTGCACCCAGACCCGGGCAAACGGCCCCTCCCGCAGCAGCCGGCCGTTGGCCACGCAGTTGAGCGCCACGCCCCCGGCCAGACAGAGGTTCTCCTCCCCGGTCTCCCGGTGGAGCGTCCGGGCCATGCGGAGCACGATTTCCTCGGTGACGGCCTGGATGGACCGGGCCAGGTCGCATTCGCGCTGGGTGATGGCGGCCTCGGGCGGGCGGGGCGGGCCGCCGAACAGCCGTGCGAAGCGTCCGTTGGTCATCCGGGTGCCGCGGAGGTAGTCGAAATAGTCGAGGTGCAACCGGAAAGATCCATCCGCCCGGAGATCGACAAGCCGCTCCAGGATAAGATCGCTGAAGCGGGGGGTGCCGAACGGGGCGAGCCCCATCAGCTTGTACTCGCCGGAGTTGACGCGAAAGCCGCAGAAATAGGTGAACGCCGAATACAGGAGGCCCAGGGAGTGCGGGAACCGGAGTTCGCGGATCAATTCCACCTGCCCATCCCGGCCGCGCCCGAGCGCGGCCGTCGTCCATTCGCCCACGCCATCCAACGTGAGGATGGCCGCGCGGGCGAACGGTGACGGCAGGAACGCGCTGGCCGCATGGGCCTCGTGATGCGTGGTGAAAAAGATCCGGCCACCCGCGTCGAACCCGCCCCGCCGCAGGGCTTGTTCGATCTGGTAGGGAATCCAGAGCTTGTGGCGCAACCAGGACGGCAACGCCGTGGCAAAAGCGCGAAATCCGGACGGCGCCGTGGCGAACGCGGTCGTGAGGATGCGTTCGAATTTCCGCAGCGGCTTCTCGTAGAAGACGACGGCGTCCGGCGGCCCGCCCGCGGTCGCCAGGCAGTAGGCCACGGCGTGACTCGGAAACCCGGAATCGTGCTTCAGCCGCGAGAAGCGCTCCTCCTGCGCCGCGGCGGCGACCCTGCCGTCCTCCACCAGGGCGGCGGCGGAATCGTGATAGAACGCGCTGATGCCCAGGACGCGCATCGATTCAAAACTGCCGGCGGAACCGTTCCGGTTCCGCCGTTGGGCGAATCGGCGTCCAGTAGGTCGTCCGGCCCGGATCCGGGCGCCGGTGCAACGGGTCGATCCGCCGCAGGGCGAGCACCAGCCGGCCGGGAATAAATACGAATACGAAAACCAGGCCCAGGAGAAGGAGCGTCGATACGCGGGCGAGCAGGCTGGCCGCCGACTCGAGCGCGGCTTGAACCGGCGCGTAAATCCGCGGCACCATCAGGGCCGCCAGCACCAGCGCCCCGGTCACCGCGACCAAGGCCAGGGTCCAGGCGGACGGCGCGCGCCGCCACCAAAACGCCGCGGCCGCCGCCGCGAGCAGCGCTCCGGGCACGGAGCGCCAGCGGGAGGGCGTTGGGGCGGATGAAGCCATGGCGGATGGTGGCGGCCGCGGCTGCCGGGAAAGTCAGGGCGGCGGGCGCTGGAATGGTGCGCAGTTCACCGGATGAAGCAATCCCGCCGCGGCTTCGGTAGGAAACGAAAAGCGCGGCCGCGTCGTCGCCGACGCTCGGCCGCGCCATCGTAGTTGCACCCGTGATGCGGCCAACGACCCAAGCCGGGCCGCTGGCCGCTTCCGGGGTCGGATCCCGCTTAGAAGTCGAAGCCCAACGACACGCGCCAGACAATGGGCGTCGGAACCTTGTAGCGTTCCGTCGCCAGGATCGACGCGGAGCCGGTCGACTTCCAGCCGGCATAGGAAGGCGTCTTGGTGAGGTTCTTGATGTTCAGCTGCACCAGCGCATTCTCCCCGAGGAGCTTGAATCGGTAGGTGGCAAACACCTCGGCCCACATGCGAGCCGGGTTGTAACGGGCAACGTCGACGCCGTTCCAAGTCTGGTAGTCGATGAGTTGCTTGCTACCGCCGCTGAATCCCACGCCGATGGCCAGCCCTTTCGCGGACCCTTGCGTGAACTGGTATCGAGTCAGCAGAGAGTACCGGTCCCTGATGGCGTACGGGTAGGTTTCGCCGATGGTGTTGGCCAGGGACGACGTGACAAACTTGTGATCGACGTGCGCGTAGCTGACGACGATCTGCCAGTTGCTGATGGGGGTATACGCGAGGTCGAGGTCGATGCCTTTGGCCTCCTGTTTACCGCCCGCGATGATATCGCCCGCCGCAAACAGGGTCGCACGGGTCTGGCCCGGCCACCGCAGGGCGCGCTGCGCATCGGTGAGCGTGTCCCACTGTTGCGTGTTGAGGTTCTCATGGTTCGGGGCGCTCTGCGTGCCGCCGGTCTGCTGGATGTCGTAGTAGCTGACCGTGCCGGTGAGCTTCCCGTCCATCATGTCAACCTTGAACCCACCTTCGACGCTGGTGCCGACCAGCGGGGTGAACTGGTGACCGAAACTGTCCTTGGTGGAGTCGGGGAAGAGCGAGGTCGAATGCACGGCGAAGACGGAGATCTCCTTCGTGATATCGAACACCGCACCGAAGAGCGGCGACCATTTCGAGGCCGTGTAGACATTGTCCGGAACCGCCGTGGCACCGTTGTTCCAGTGGACCAGCTTGATGTTCGTCCGGTTGACGCCGAGATTGGTCTTGAGCCGGCCATCGAGCCACGACGCCTGCCAGTTGCCGAAATAGTAGTCGTTGGAGTTGTTCTCGTGGCTGTACCCGTTGCCGTTGGGTCCGCCGTTAGTCTCGGGACCGAGATCGCTCGGAGGATAAAGAGGGATAAAGGTGGAGACATCGGCTGCCAGCTGATACACCACAGCCGAGGCGGCCGGGTCGCGCGGGATAGACGCACGGGAAAGCTCCTTCTCGGCCCATGCGGCGCCGCCGAAGGCGAACGTGTTTTTCACCGTAGCGAAATCCAACTTGTACACGCCCGTCACTCCGTAGGAGTGCATCTTGTTGCCCCAATCACGGTAGTGGTAGGTGCTCGTGACGGTGTTGTTGGCGAGGCTGAAGCCGCTGCCTGCCGACTCCCAACTGTCGGCGCCGCCCGAACCGCTGGCGTCCCAACCGTTGCCGTCGATGTTGAGACGGTCGGAATACTGGTAATACCCCTGGAGCTGGAAACTATCGGTGACCTTCTGGGTGACGGTCAGACGGCGAAGGTTGATCTCGAGCGAACGAAAATCCCGGCCGTTCGAGAAGTTCCAGTTCCACGGGATGTCAGGGCGCAGGATTTGCAGCGGAATGTCCGAATGGTTCCCGGCTTCGCTGGTGGGAGCGCCAAACGTCGTGTAGCTGTCGTTGTTATTGATTCCATTCGGGATCGCGCGATAGCCGGTTTCCGCCAAAAACTCGATCGCCGTGCCATCCATCGGCTGCCAGTTGAGCTGGATCTGCTGGAATTTGACCCTGCCGTCGGAATGCGCGCGCACGTCCGCTGACTGCTCATAGGCGCCGTTGTAACGCACGCCAAAACGGCCCCCGGCGAGTTTGCCGCTGACATTGGCATCGATCGTGGCGCGCCAATAGCCATTGTCACCCCCGATGAGGCGGGTGACGGCAAAGTTCTTCATGAAGTCAACCGACTTGGAGATGTTGTTCATCACGCCACCGGGATACGCGAGGCCGTAGAGCGCGGCCGCCGGACCCTTGACGACCTCGACGCGGGCGAGACCCTGGGCGTCAAGGGGATCGTACTCGCGGATGCCGTCGCGCAGGCCCCAGTTCTGCCGGAACCCGCGGAAGAGGAAGTTCTGGTAGGGCTGTTGGATGGGGTTATCCGAGAAGCTATCGGCCTGGCCGTACACCAGCGCGCCGTTGTAGGCCTCCATGTCGACCTGGTTGTTGATGACCAGGTCGTCCGTGAATTCCTTCGTGAACACCTGAATGTTCAACGGCACGTCCTTGATCGGCGTGTCGGTGCGGGTGCCGGCGATGGAATTCGACGCGCGATAGCCGTAGTCCCGCGCGGTCGAGACTTCGAACGGCGAGAGCTTGATCACTTCACTTTCCCCGGCGTTCGTCGGCGCCGCTGGAGCGGGTTGGGCCGGGGGGTTGGTTTGGGCCGCCAGAGAGGCGGCGAGCAGAAGCGAGGTTATGGCCGCCGCCAGACGAGCGGTGGGCGCTAACCCGATGCCACGGGGCGAGGTTGATGGATGCATCATAGGATCTCCTTGGGGCGAACTGCGGTTTGCCGGGGGTGAGCCGCCCACCACATCAATCAACTTCATACCTGCGCCGGTCGCTGCCGACTGCAGACACGTGGGGGGCTGCTCCGAAGACTTGGGTGCCTTGCTTGAGGTTCTGTCGAGGAAACTGATGCACGCCAATTTGCGTGTCAGTGTGCCTGGATCCTGCGACCGCCATGAGCGGCGGCAAGGAAGCGTTCTACTCTTTCATTAGAGTAAGTTACTCTGTCGTTTGAATGACATCGTTGACTGATGCCATAAACAACAGATGCTGGCTGAGTTGAAGCATATTTCCATGTGTGGGCGTTCCGCACCGCGGCAACCAACTTCAGCCATGAGCGGCAAAGGATCCCAATGGAAAAACAAAAGATCTCAAAACTTCGGCCCGCGCGTTTCGGGAGCGTCTCCACGAAGATCGGTCACAACGGCGCGTCAGCGCGCCGGCGACGGGAGAATCCGCCAGCCGCAGTTTCGTGATCCCGCGCCGCGGGGGATGCCCTCCTTCGCCCAGCCGGCGGGACTACCGCGCCGCCGTCTTCGCGAGCGATGACTGGTGCCCGGGGTGGGACTCGAACCCACACGGCTATATAACCAGGGGATTTTAAGTCCCCAGCGTCTACCATTCCGCCACCCGGGCGGGACCACCGGCACGTTGCGGGAATTGGCGCGCCGGGGCGAGTCAGTTTCCACGCGAGCGCGGGCGCCGCATCCCGCGGGAACCGGCCCGATCAGGGCAGCCGTAACTGATACTTCACGGACTTGATCGTGCCGGACGCGTCGGTCTCGAACAGGAAGCCCAGCTTGTCCTCGAAGAATTCGCCCCGCAAGAAACTCCACTGATTGCCCGCGCGGCGGAAGGCCTCAACCTTACGGTCCCTGTCCATCGTGATCGGAAATACCGCGTCGAGCGCCTCCTGCAGGATCGCGGCGTCGGCGTCGGTGCTCAGCCGGAAGGCCGGGCTGAGCATCTTCTCGAAGTTCGGCAGATCGCTGTCCGTGCCGGGAACGCTCACGCTTACCAGTTTCTCCCCGATGCGCGCCGCCGCGATTTCTTTGATGTCCTCCCCGTCCCCCTCCAGCCGGACGACCTTCACGAGATACACCGGCGACGAGAACACCTTGGCGATCGCCGGCGCGTCCAGCCGCCGGGCGTCGAGCCGAATCACGTCCGAAACGTGCTGGGCGAAGAAGGCCTTTTCAGCGGGCGTCAGATCCCCGGCGAATGACAGGGCGGGAAGGGCCGACAACAGCGTCGACAACGCGAGGGCGAGGGAACGGTGCATGGTCTTGGGGTTGGTGGCTGGCTGCTCGGGCGGCAGCGGGAAGAAACGGGCGTCACCGTCAAATGTCAGGTCAGGCGGGGCGGGTCAAATCCGGGTTGCCGGGACTCCGGGCGGGCGGTGCGACCACAAGCGCTGATCCCGCCGCGCCGCCGGGCGGCGCCTCAGGGGACGGGCGCGGTCGTCTTGAACCCAAAGGCGAACACCACCGCCATCATGATGAACACGAAGCTGGCCACGTAATTCCACGCCAGCCTTTCCCTCAGCACGACGATCGCGAACCCGCTGAACACGACCAGCGTGATGACCTCCTGGATGACCTTGAGCTGGTAGCCGGTGAACCGCCCGTAGCCGAGCCGATTGGCCGGGACCATGAAACAGTACTCCAGGAATGCGATCCCCCACGATACGAGGATCACCGCCCAGAGCGGCTTCCCCTGGAGGTACCGCAGATGCCCGTACCAGGCAAAAGTCATGAAGATGTTGGAGACGCAGAGGAGCAGGATGGTTGACATGGGAGGGCGTGATCGCACCGGACCGGCGGCGCCGAGGCGGCGGCCCCGATCGCCGGCGATCGCTCGGCAGGAGTCCAAGCGCCCCGTGGCGCAGGAGTCCACCTGAAACGGGATGGGCCCCGCCCGCGGCAATTCGCCTTTGAAACCGCGGGCGAATCTGCCATGCCGGTGCGGAACCCGCGCCTGGCCATGCCCCTGACCGTTCTCCAGCATCCGCTCGCCCTCCACGTGCTGACTCATCTGCGCGACCGGACGACGAAACCCGCCCTGTTCCGCACGCTCGGCCACCAGATCACGCTGCTGCTGGCCCTCGAGGCCACGCGCGATCTCGCCACCGAGGAAAAGCGGATCGAGACGCCGCTGGAGGCGGTGACCGGGCGCGTGCTCGCCAAGCCGCTGGCGGTCGTGCCCATCCTCCGGGCCGGACTCGGCATGGTGGAACCGTTCCTCGATCTTTTTCCCGATGTCAGCGTCGGCTACGTCGGACTGGAGCGCGACCACGTCACGGCCATCGCCCATTCCTATTACTGCAAACTCCCGCCGCTCACCGGGCGTCGCGTGCTGGTGATCGACCCGATGCTGGCGACCGGCGGCTCCGCGGTGCAGGCGCTCGACGTGGTCAAGTCGGCCGGGGCGGTCGACCTCGCGCTGGTCTGCATCGTCGCCGCGCCCGAGGGCGTCGCCCTCGTCGGCCAGCGGCACCCGGAGGTGCCGATCTTCACGGCGGCGCTCGACCGCGAGCTCAACGCGCGGAGATACATTCTGCCCGGGCTCGGCGATTTCGGCGACCGCCTCTACGGGACCTGAGGCGCCGGGACGGCGGCCCCCGGCGTTATTTCCAGCTCAGCATGAGCCGTCCGAAATAGGTGGTGTCGAGCCGCTCGATGAGCGGCGGCGGCCGGCTGTTGTAGTCGTTGGCCAGCCCGAGCCGGAGCTTCCAGGCCGACTTCGTGATCGGAATGTCGAAATCGGTCTCGTGGGTGATGGTGTAGTTTTCGGGATGTTCCAGCGTCGGCACGATGGCCAGGCGGGTGGTCAGGAGCGATCGAGCGATCTGGCGCGTGTAATTGACGCCCAGGTCGAGGCCGACGGAGTGCACGTCCTGGGCGGCCGTATGGCGGTAGTCCTCGTACCGGTACGCGAGGCCGATGCGTCCGGTCAGCGTCTGGCCGACCCTTTTGACGAAGTCGTAGCCCTGGCCCGTGGCCGCCAGGTTGTAGAGGCTGAGGTCCTTGATGTGGTCAAACCCGCCCTCATCGCGCGCGTACCAGGAATTCTTGTCCGCATAGTTGCTGCTATAGTCGGCGCCGGCCTTGAACTGGTCTGTGGATTTCAGCCCGTCGCTGGTCTGCCGGTTGTAGCTCGTGGACAGGAAAAGCGTATCTTTCAGGCGGGTGAGCGTGGCCGTGAGCCCGTAGGAGGTGCCCAGCTGGTTGTGATTGCCGTTCTTGCCGGTGACGTCGACGGCCGCTTCGTACGACCAGTGATGCCGCGGCCGGAGTCCGGGCGGTTCCGGCGCCCCCGGCACCCAGCCGGTCGCGATCTCGGTGACGGTGGTGCTGATCGGCCCGGCCGCCGCCGCCACCTGAACCTGGTCGTTCCGGCTGGAAAGGCGGCCGTCGTAGAGCGTGCCGTTGATCAGGCGGACGGACAGGACCGTGTCAGTGGCGATCCGGACGACGTGGGTTTGGTCAACGGTGATCGTCCCGGCGTAGTCGGTGTCGAGGGAAATCTTGCCGCCGCTGATCTTGGTCACCCGGCCCACCAGGTGCGCGCCCTCCCGGGTCTCCAGGACATCGCCCCGCAGGTTATCTGCCCCCGCCGTCACCAAGAGAACCAGCGACGCGATGAATGAGCACGACACGAACTTCATTGGGCGCGAAACAATCGGCGGCCGAAGTCATGTCAACGCTGTCCTCCGGTTATTTTCGCGGAACGTGCATTCCGCCATCCGCGCCTCGACAACGTTCGCGCCGGCCGTCACCGTGCACTCTGCAACCACGCCCTCATGCACGTCGAAAAATCCGGCCTCCTGCTCGCCGACCGCTGGACCGACTACCAGCTGCTCGACTGCGGCGAGGGGATGAAACAGGAGCGGTGGGGACCGTACGTGCTCGTGCGGCCCGATCCCCAAATCCTCTGGCCGCGACGCACACCGCCGCTGGGCGCGCCGTGGGAGAACTGGGACGGGTTCTATCACCGCAGCGCGAGCGGCGGCGGCCACTGGGAATTCCGGCGCCCGCTCCCCGAGCATTGGACCATCGGTTACGCCCCGCTCCACCTCACGTTCAAGATCCGGCCCACCGGCTTCAAGCATACCGGCCTGTTCCCCGAGCAGGCGGTCAACTGGGAGTGGTTCTCGCGGAAGATCCGCGCCGCGGCGCGCCCGGTGAGCGTGCTCAACCTCTTCGGGTACACGGGCGCCGCCACGTGCGCCGCCGCGGCCGCCGGCGCGAGCGTCTGCCACGTCGACGCGGCCGAGGGCATGGTGCGCTGGTGCCGCGAGAACGTCGGGCTCTCCGGCCTCGCGGCGGCGCCGGTCCGCTACATCGTCGACGACTGCCTCAAGTTTGTGCGGCGCGAGCTCAAGCGCGGCCGGCGGTACGACGCGATCATCATGGATCCGCCCACCTTCGGGCACGGCGGCAGCGGTGAAATGTGGAAACTCGAGGACCAGCTGTGGGAACTGCTGGTGGCCTGCCGCGGCCTGCTGGCCGACCGGCCGCTGTTTTTTCTCATCAACGCCTACACGGCCCGGCTGTCGCCGACGGTCGTCGGCAACCTGCTGTCCGCCCTGATGCGCGACGCGGGCGGCCGCCTGGGCAGCGGCGAGGTGGGTCTGCCGGTGGCGGCCGACGCCCTCACGCTGCCCTGCGGCATCTACGGACGCTGGGAGGCCTGACTTGTGTCCGCGCCCGGGCGGTCCTCTACTTTCCCGCCATGACCCCGCTGTCCACCACCTATTTCGCCACGGCCACGGGCCTGCTGCAGCGCGCGTATGAAGCGAACCAGCCCGTGCTCCGGCAGCTCGGCCCGGTCATGGGCCGTTCCGTGGCCGCGGGCGGCGTCATCCACACGTTTGGCAGCGGACACAGCGAGATCGTCGCACGGGAGATCGTCGGCCGCGCCGGCGGGCTGGCCGGCGTCAGCACCATCCTCGACACGACAGGCGGCTTCATCGAGAACCTGGTGGGTTACGGCATCAAGCTGGCGGAGCGCTACGACCGGCAGCACGGGCTGCGCGCGGGCGAGACGGTTGTCGTCATTTCCAACTCCGGCAAGAACGCCGCCCCCATCGAGGTGGCGCTCTATGCGCAGCAAAAGGGCCTCACCGTCGTCGCGCTGACGAGCCTCGCCATGTCGCGCACCGCCCCGACGGTCCACCCCGGGGGCCGCAACCTCCACGCGATCGCCGACTACGCCCTCGACAACGGCGGGGTGCCGGGCGACGCCATTGTCGACGTGGCCGACGGTCTGCGCGCCGGCCCGACGTCGACGCTGGTCGGGGCGATGCTGCTCAACCTGCTTTTCCTCGAGGTCATCGACTGGCTCCGCGCGAACGGGCACCCGCTGCCCATCCTGCGCAGCCAGAACATTCCCGGCACCGTCGAGCGCAATCGGGAACTCGTCCAACGCTATGCCGGCCGCCTCAGCCGGCCCCTGTCGTAGCGTCAACCAAGAAGGCGCGGAGCCACCAAGTTCGGCAAAGGTAAACCGTGGGAATTGACATCCAATGGGAAGATGAACGCGGCGAGCTCCTCGATAGGATTTCCGACGATGGCGATCTGGTCGGGCAGATCTTGGCCGCGGCGCGAACGGAGGATTCGGCATGCCTTCGTTTCGTGGATCGCTACGGAGATACCGTGTTTAATCAGCCACAGATCCCGGTCTTGGTAGCTGAACTCGAGGCGGTGCCCGACGACAATCTCAACTCCGACGCTAGAACGCACCGCCAGAAAATTGTCGGCCTAGCCACGAGAGCCCGAAGTAAGGTTCATACCTATCTCAAGTTCTATGGAGACTAGAATATCCTCAGAACCTGGTACCTCTGCGCCGCGGCGGTGAACATGGACTCCTGCAAAATCGGCGTTGATGGCGGCGCCACCAAAACCGACTGCATCCTGGTCGACGCGGACGGGGCCGTGATCGCCCGGCACGCCGCGCCCGGGTGCAATCCCAGCCTCGTCGGCCCCGATCAGGCTCGCGCGATTCTCCTGGCAGCGTTGCGCGCGCTGGTCTCCGGCCTCCCGTCTCCGGTCTCCGGCCTCCCGTCTCCGGTCTCCGGCCTCCCGTCTCCGGTCTCCCGTCTCCTCCTCTGCATGGCGGGCAGCGCCGCCTTCTGGCGCGAGACGGCGGCCGGCCTCGACGGCTTCGGCCAGGTGGAAACCGTGGCCGACTCGCTGCCGGTGCTCGAACTCGCCACCGCCGGCGGCCCCGGCCTCGTCCTGCACGGCGGCACCGGCTCGTTCGTGGCCGCCCGCGGG
>Ga0265338_10007419_pt1 | contig 13613 bp, 12 predicted proteins | sample 42126metaG_FD_193579 | JGI IMG/M metagenome (GOLD analysis project Ga0265338, IMG submission 193579) | Rhizosphere microbial communities from Carex aquatilis grown in University of Washington, Seatle, WA, United States - 4-21-26 metaG | ecosystem: Host-associated > Plants > Roots > Rhizosphere... | reverse complement strand
CTGCAACTTCGTCATGACCGACACCGGACGCTTCGTCGAGATCCAGGGCACCGCCGAGCGCGACTCGTTCAGCGCCGAGGATTACGCGAGCCTGGTCGGGCTCGCGAGCGCCGGTATGAAGACGCTGTTCGCGCTGCAACGGGAGGCGCTGTCGCGCGCGCGGCCGTGAGCGAGCGTGAACGCGGCGGTGGCGGCGCGAGGGCAGAAGATCCGGTCGTCGTGCTGGCGACGCGCAATCGCGGCAAGCTCGTCGAGATCGTGCGTCTGCTCGGCGAGAGCGTCGCGCGCGCGCGCCTCGTGACCATCGACGAGATCGCGCCCGCCGCGCGGCTCGACGAGGACGGCGACACGTTCGAGGCGAACGCGCTTGCGAAGGCGCGCCAGGCCGCCGTTGCAACCGGACTGCCCGCCATCGCCGACGACTCCGGGTTGGAGGTCGATGCGCTGGGTGGCGCGCCCGGCGTCTACTCCGCGCGCTACGCCGGCGAGCCGAGCGACGACGCCCGCAACAATCAGAAGTTGCTGGATGCTCTGCGCGCGGTGCCTGCTGGTCAGCGGAGCGCGCGCTTTCGTTGTGTCGCTGCTTACGTCGACCCCGCGCGCGGGATCGAGCTCGTTCGCAACGGCGTGTGCGAGGGAGAAGTTCTGACCGATCCGCGCGGTACGCTCGGTTTCGGATACGACCCGCTATTTCTCGTGCCGCGCCTGGGCAAGACGATGGCCGAGCTCCCGATCGATGAAAAGAATCAGCTATCTCACCGCGCCGCCGCGTTTCGCGCGCTCGCCCTCGTGTTGCCGGATGTCCTGCGCTAGCGAGGCGCGTAACCCGCCTCGCGATCGCTCCACGAACCTGTGGATAAAGTGCGGTGGCGCCGCACGACGCCAAGGATCGAATCGCTGCGGCGCGAGGTCGCTCATCTTCCTTCACAGGCGATCTCGTTTTCTCTATGATGGCTCCATCTTGCGACGCGCTGGTCCGAACGCGAATCTGCCGACCGTGAGGCTGCTGTTGCAAGACATCGCCTCGGGCATCCGCGTGCTCCAGTCGCGCGACGGCATCGCGCTCTCGGATGATCAGATCCTTGAGCGCGCGCGCAACATCGTCGCCGGCCTGGTCGGCAACTACCGCATCGTCTCGCTGGATCCGGCCGCGCCGCGCAATCGCTCCCGCACCGCCGAGCAGCTCGACCTGCTGGCCGCGATCGACCGAGTCGACCTGCCGGCCGAGACCCAAGAAGCGTGAAGAAGCCTGAAGAAGCCTGACGGCGGTTTTGGGCGGCGTGCCGCGCCGGACCGTGTAAGATGTGCCTCCTTTTACGGGGCGTGGCGCAGCCTGGTAGCGCGTCTGCTTTGGGAGCAGAATGTCGGAGGTTCGAATCCTCTCGCCCCGACCGGACTCAAGTTCCCGCGACGATTCAGTTTCGAGATCGGGCGGGGAGAGTGCTTTTCCGGCGTTTTTGGCCTCCGGGAGCAAAATAGGAGCAAACGGAGGCAAAATCGTAGCTACTGCCTGCGCTTGGCTGCTAGCGGATTGCATGCTGCGCGGTGGAAGCGCAGGGCCGAAGGACAGGCGGTCGATCTGCGTCCGGAGGTAGTCGGGCACGAGATGGCCGTAGGTCTCGGTCGTGAGGCGGGGATCGGAGTGGCGAAGGATTCGCTGGACCGCCGCCACGTCGGCGCCGCGCATGAGGAGGAGCGACGCGGTCGTGTGGCGCAAGTGATGGAACCGGATCGGACGCACCTGTCCCGACGGCCAGAGCTTCATCTTGCAGCGCGGACACCGGCGGAGATCACCGTCGCGCGCGGTCTCCCGATGGCCGCAGCCCTGGCGTCGGCACTTGTGGATCCAGCTCTGGACGATTCCCGCTTTGTGGAGCGCGCGCCGCAGAACCAGTTCCAGCTGCACGCGGTCCGACATCATCGAGCCATCGGGCGCGGGGAAGACCAGCGCTGACGGGGAGCGTGCGATCGCGTCCTCGAGATAGGGCGCGAGCTCGGTTGCGATCGGGATGACGTCGGCGTGTCCGCCTTTCGTCGTGTCCCGGCGGTAGGAATGGGAGACCGTGAGCAGGCGATTTTCGAGGTCGACGTCCGCCTTGCAGAGGCCCAGGAGCTCGCCCTTGCGAAGGCCCGTATAGAGGGCCGTCGCGAAGAGAGATCGCCAGCGATCGGACAGGTTGGCCAGCACGCGCGGCACTTCGTCGGCGCGAAGAAACTCCGGCACGGCCTTGGGAACTTTGCGTTTCTTCACGTCCATGACCGGATTCGGGCCGCGAAATCGGTCTGTCTTTCGAGCGGTGGTGAACGCACGGCTTAGGTAGCCGCGAAGATGGTTCAAAGTCTGCGGCGCGCAGACGTCGACCTTTTCCTGGAGAAACACCTCGATCTTTCCAGGTGTGATCTCGACCAAGTGCCGGCGCCCCAGCTTCGATCCGATGAGATGCTTCCGGATCGTTCCGATGGCGCGGTCGTAGCCCGCCGACTTGGCCAGGTACGTATCGGTCCACCAGCCGAGGAGCTCATCGACGGTCCCGCCGCCGTTTTCCGGCGGGGCCTGCTCGATTCCGAGGCGAACGCGTTCCTCCCGCCGCTGCAGCTCGCTCGCCAGGCGTCGCGTCTCCGCTTCGCAGGGCTTCTGTCTCCAGCGTCCGTGCGCGTCCTTGTACCGGATATACCAGCGGTCATTCTTCCGGAACGGCTCGGCCATGACTTCCTCACACTATGCTGATGGGTCGTTCTTGGGATACGGCTTCGGTCACCCTCGGTTCTTTTTCGGCACCGCCGCTGCGCGCTTGCTCGACGGGAGCTCGCCTCGGGCATCGGCGCGGATCGCCGCCGAATCGAATCGGAGCAGGCCTCCGACGCGAATGCAGGGAAGCAGGCCGGCTTCCGCGCGATGGTAGACCCACGAGCGACTGACCTTCACGTACTTGGCCACGTCGTTCGCGTCCCAGAGGCGATCGTCGGTCAAGTGTCGCGGTGGCGGGGCAGGAGGCGCGCTCGGGCGCGCGAAGACGCCGGTCGGAGCGTCGTCATCGATGCAACGGTCGTCATTCCTCATCGGCTTTCTCCTGTGCTTCTGGCGCTGACCGCGGGTACCGGCCAGCGCGCGATTGTTTTTCCCCGCTCGGACAAAACTGTGCACCAACCGTCGCGCGCTACCATTCCCCGGCCAAGGCAGCGGGCCACGTCGCCCAATCCGCCAGCCTTTGCGAACGAGTACGCCAGCTGTCCGTCGGGCGTGTTCGCCCAGGACGACGCTGCGACCAGCGCCGCGCACTCTCTCTTCGCCATGTTCTCCCCTACCGCCCGCCCGTTCTCCCGTCCATGGCCGTAGGCGCTCAATCCGGTGATCAAAATGATCGTGCAGACGACCGCTGCTGCGATGCTCACCCATTCACGAGGTCGCTGGTTGCGGCGTGATTCGCCGCTATTACCGCCGCGTGGCGAACCGCTTCCATCAGCAGCTTCTTTGTCTCTTCTTGTGCTGCTTTCGCCTCCGTCTCTGCGGCGGCGCGGACCGCTTGGGTCACCTCCCGGGCAGTTGCGCCGATTCTCGTGGGAAACTCTTCATAGAGCTTCACGTAGTACTGCAGGGCCATGAGAAGCATCCATAGGGAGTCCGTCGCTTTGATATTCAGCGCGTCGCGGACCCGATAGAGATCCTGCCTGTCTTTGTCGCTGGGCTGTCGTCCGAGCAGCAGCGCGAAGTTGTCACTAAGATCACCCACTGATCACCTCGGAAAGCATCGTCTTGCAGTCGTCCCGCCAGCGTTCGAGCTCCATGCGGTCGCCGAGCGACAGCTCGCTGACCGCCCGCTCGATCGTGAGGCGACCCTTGTTGGAGTCAGTTGGGTAGCTTCTTTAAGAAGACGTTCAGCAACCCTATGACCGACTTCGAGATCGCGATGTCGCTGGTGGCTTGCGTAGGCTCGGGCGGCGCGGGATGTTTGGTGGTGGGTCTCGAATTGGCAGCGCTCAATAGTTTTGTGGCTGTTGCTAGTGGCGCGGGGTTCGGACAGACGCTACTGAATACGTCCATCGGCCTTGGCGTTGGTCTCGCGACTGGGGGGCTTGGTCAGGAGCTGGGGCTGAACGCGTGGGAAGGATTGCTTCTCGGCTCTGCTTCAGCGGCAGTGACGACGGGGGTTGCGAACGTCATATCGGGCCAAGAATTTTTCCAATACAACGTCCTCGGCTCGGCCATCTTGACTGCCGCACAGGGAGCGGCGACGATGGGACTTACAAAGGTGGTGGGCGTGTCGCAGGCAAGTGCGGGTACGGCCCAGGGGGGCGGCGGGAGCAGTGACCCGCGGTACATGCACAGAACGGCGTGGTTCCGGGACACTGCGACCGGCACGATGCAGGCGATCGATCCGGAAGGCAGCATGGAGAACTTCATCAAGACGGGCGAGAGTCCATTGTTGGAATCGGACGACGGGGGTGATTGGCACCGGCTGACTCACACGTTCAAGGAGGTCGTGAGGTCGATGGAGAAGATCGGTGTCGATCTCGATGCGATTCGCGTCAACGATTCGACCGGAGCAGCAGGCCAGGGTGGAATCACCTTCTGGAATCACGTCTTCCTGCACGAAGGGATGAGCAACACGGACCAGGCTTACATGCTGACTCATGAAATGGTTCACGCTCCCCAGTGGTCGAGTCTTGCGCCCGTCGTGTTCTTGGTTCGGTATGGCATCGAACAACCCTTCTTGCCGAATCGAGGATATGGCGACCCCGCTGCCCTGGCTGGTGTTCCGGTGGGATCGACGAGCCCTGTCGGTCGCGACTACTCGCTGGACGGGGCGGCTGATCACGTTCAATGCCAATTCTTTCCGGGAGGGGCCGGATGCCACTAAAGGGCATCAAGCGGCTCATGATCGACCGCTCCAGGTGGATCGTTGTGGCGTCGGCGATCGCAATTGCCCCGCTTGCGTCTTCCTGCTGGGGGTACCCCGTGATTGACGTCAGGGTAAGAACTGCCGGCAATCGCGTTCCCGCGTTCTCCTTTGGGGGCTGCGGAATGTTCGCCAGAAAGCCGTTGATCGAAAGCGTGGAGGTTCTACAGGCAGACCATGCGGCGTGGAATCCTCCTGCGCTGTGCAGGCTAACAGTCGCGGACCGATCCAGGTTTGAGCCTCTCGACGGTTGGGTTTACGGGGAGACCAGGGATCACTTTGTATCGAGCGGATCCTGTTCCGCGCTTGGGCCAGGATCCTACGAGGTGAAGGTTCACGGCGCGGGATCCGGGTCGGCGACTATTACCGTCGCGGATGATGGTCAGGTGCGAAAGGCCTCGGCGCCTTGCCGGCCCTGATGCGCCTCATCCCGCCGCCTGGCGGCGCGCGCGTCGCCGCCGAGGCGTAGCATCGCCGGACTGGTGATTAAGGGCCCGGCCCTCGTAGCTGCCCTCCGTCACGGCGCGCAGGCGGACCGACGTTGAGTGCGTGTCCGGATCACCGCACCGAGGTTGAAGTTGGAAGGCCAACGGGTGCGGAGGCGTCCTACTGGACGGCAAGCGTCCGACCTTGGGACGGGCGGCCGATGGGAAATCGCACGGTTATGCGAGCAAACGGTGACGTGCCTGGACAGGACTCGTGCCAAATTCGCGATGGGACCCGCCCCGGGAGTGTGACTCACTTCAGCAGAATCGAGCCCGCGACTTCCACGCTGTCGGTGAGGCGGATGTCGCGCGAGCTCGCGCCCACCAAAATCTCGTAGCGGTCCTCCTTGGCGAGATGGGCGGGCCCCGCGGTTGACAGATCAGGTTTCATCAACCGTTGCTGCCCACTCGCCGATGCGGGGACATCAGCATGGCATTCACGGATGCGGGGGCGACGCGGATCGCGTTCAAGACTCGCACGTGCGCAAGGATGCCGCGCGCGCACAGTGCGTAGACGGTCGCGTCGGATACGCTGAGCAACTCGGCGACTTCGCTGACGGAGAGCAGGCGCTCACGATGACCCGGGAGACGCGCGATCGGGAGCAAAATAGGAGCAAAATCTTTCGCAATCGCTGCTTCTGGCTGCAAAGGGCTGGAAACGCCATCGCGAAAACTCGAATGATCTCCTGATACTTGCAATCCGCTGCCATCGGCTGCGATCTCGTCCCGCGGATTTGGGAGCAGAATGTCGGAGGTTCGAATCCTCTCGCCCCGACCGAAGTAAGTCCCCGCGACGATTCAGTTTCCAGATCGCGCGGGGAGGGCGCTTTTTTCCCCAATCGCTTCCAGAGAATGCTGACCTCTCGCGCCTGGACGCCCAGGTCGCGGTGCGCATGCGAGTCGCCGGTTATCGCCGGGACGCTATTGCCCAGGCCATTCGTCAGGCTGCGCCAATACATCGGCCGAGCGAACGGCGCCATTGGGACAGATACTGTCGTCGGACCGCCGACTTCGCGCTCAGTCTCCCCTGATCCGAATTGGCCGATCACCTCGCGCACCAGCGTGGCCGTGTCCGACAGTGGATTCGTGTCACGGCCCGGGCGTCCGCGATCTAAGGACCGGCGAGTGCTCGTCGCCGGTGCTGGCGGAAGGTACGGCGTGCAGCGACGGCGGTGCTTGCATTGTTGGCGGCACCTGCCATGCAGGAGCTTGCACGGGCGCGCTGGACCCGGTGTGTGCGGTCATTCCAGGGCTCGATGGCGTCGCGACTGTCGGGAACCAGAAGATTGCCGTATTTTCGTATCAGAACATCGCGGGTGAGACGGCGCAAATCCCGTATGGTGCCCAGAACAATCTCGCCACAAACGGCGGCGTCGCCAATCCGCCAGAGTCACCGCCCCCTTCCTGGTTCGCGCCAGGGACGCATAGTGCAGCGTTCACGGTGCCGATCGACGACGGCTTCGTTAGCTGGACCGTCGGCCAACGCACGGTGACCGCCTTCCCAACCTCGTCGCCCACGGCGCTGCCCTCCGGCGTGCCTCTGGTCGCGACTAATGTCGAAGAGACGGCTTCGGAACAGGCGAACGACGCGATCTTGGCCACCCTTGGTCAGCCGCCGCTCGGCGCTACCGCGCCGGGCACGGTGCAGGGACAGTTCTCCGTCGGGGATGACGGGTCTGGTCGATACGAGGTGCCCCTCGAGACACCCCGCGGACGAAATGGGGTCCAACCTCACCTGGCTCTGGTTTACAACTCGCGGAGTGGGAATGGGCCCTTGGGGCCCGGCTGGTCGATCAAGGGGCTGAGCCGGATCGAGCGCTGTCCCAGGAATCCGGCGACGGCCATCGACAGGCAGATGGAGACCAAGCCGGTCACGTTCGATGCGAACGACGAGCTCTGCCTGGATGGAGAGCTACTGATTAGACAGGGAGATGGCTCTACGGGCCTCGGAGAATACCGGACCCAGCGTGACAACTTCGCGCGGGTCCTGGTCGCAAGCGCGGACGACCTTGGCCCGCTGGAGTTCGACGTCTACCGAAAAGACGGCCTCATCGAAGCTTACGGCGGCGACGCGCAGTCGCGCCTCGAGGCAACGCAACAGACTCCTATTGCCACCAACGACCGAGCACCCATTCAAATGAGTAGCCGCACGGTCCGTGTAGCGTGGGGCCTGGGCCGAGTCGCTGACCGCTACGGCAACGCGATGACGGTCACGTACAAGACCAAGCTGTCTCCCGAAGAGGGCATGGGATTCACGGCCAATCTCGGGCTCAACCCGTTGAGAATCTCTTACACGTCGAACGATTTGACGTCACGGGCGGCGACACGATTCGTCGACTTCGTTTACGATACCGCACTCTCGGATCCGCAGGAGCTCTACAGCGCCGGCGTGCTCACGTATCGCCTCCTTCGACTTCGCTCGATCGCGATGAGCGGACCCAACCCGTTCACGACGGCTCCGCTCTGGTCATATCAGCTCACGTACTTGGCTCCTTCGATCACCGAGCGCCAGCTCCTGAGTCGGGTCACGAAGTGTGACCCCCAAAACAAGTGCATGGCTCCGATCCAATTCGGCTGGGAGGCCGGGAGCCTGAACTTCAACGTCACGGACAGCGGCATCGGCGACGCTTACAACGCATCGTTCAATTTTGGTGCCGTCCAGTCCATGGAAACGCAGTCCCGGATGCTCGAGGGATTCGATGTCGATGGCGACGGACGAGACGACTTGATCTATCGCTTGGTAATCCCCCAGACCACGAGCAAGAGCTTCGCGGAGATCGACGTCAACGATGCTGCGTGGCGCGTGCGCGTCAGCAACGGATCGACCTTTGGTCCTGAGATCGACCCGGGGATCTCGGTCACGACAACACAGCAGCGCGAGGCCGCATTCTATCCGACTGCGATGCCGATTGACCTGAATGGCGACGGTCGGGTGGATATCGCCATCTACAACACAAAGTTCTCGGCAGATGTCGGGTCGCCTTTCGATCTCTACCGCGCAACGAGCGGCGGGAACTTTGTCCGGGAGCCCGCGGGTCTGAGCGGAACCAATTTTGCCGATCCAGTTCAGAACCCCGAATACGATCGACCCGGAACAATGGGCAACCTTGTGACCCTCGACCTATCCGGCACGGGTACGCCAATCATCTTCCGGGCGATTGGGCGCAATATCGAAGGTATCACGCCCATGCGGGACACGTATGCGTGGAGGCCGTACTCCTCTGCGGGCGTTGTCCCCTATACGCTGTTGAATGCGTTGCTCCCGGGTGGGGGAGTCGTCTTCGAAGAGATCCAAATGACCGGGGCGCCGATAGTCGGCGACCTCGACGGCGACGGGAAAGTGGAGTTCCTCAACATCAGGCAGGCGCTCCCCTCATTCGACTTTGATTTTCGGTACTCAGCGATTGGGATGTCGCGGTCCCGTGTCGCGAGTCAGACGCTCACCACGCTCCCGATTGACCGGTCTTCGTATTTGCTCGCTGATACCAATGGCGACGGACTTCCCGATGCGCTCAGATGGTACGATGACGGCTCGGGCTCGGGAACTGTCTTCGTTGAACAGCGGCGAAACCTCGGGACCGGCTTCGCCAGCGGGTTCCCGCTCGATAGCGCCATCACTCAGGGCCGCATCACTGACGTCGACGGCGACGGGCGAGACGACATTCTTGTCCTCAAATGCGCCAATCCAAACTCGACCGATACGCATCCGATCGCATTCCTTTCGCGCGGCGAAGGGTTCGTGCGCACCGAGCTCACTGATATCCCGCTCGCTTTGGGCATTCCGGTAAACCCTGTCAGTAATCGCTGCCTGGGTACTGCGATGGACGTCGATGGGGACGGTCAGCTCGACATCGTTCAGATCGAGCCAGGAAAGCAGAACATACAGATCTACACGCGCAAGCGATCTCATCCCGATCACATCACGTACATCCAGAACGGCTTGGGCCACACGACGCTCGTCGAATATGGAACCATCGGCAACAGCAGCTTCGATAGTTGTCAATTCCCGAGAAACTGTGCTCGCAAGAGAATGGAAGCCGTTACAGCTTACGAGATCACCACCGGTAGCACACGAGCGCAAGAAGATCGCACGCGCTTCACGTTGTCTTATGGCCCACCACAAATGGACGCATTGGGAAGGGGTTGGCTTGGGTTTTCGCGCCGCACGATCACGAACACGTTGACCGGCGCGACGAACACTATTCTCTTTGACAACGAGCGGGAAGGAACCGTCTACCCGCACGCCGGCATGCCGAGTAGCGAGAGCTCCGAAGTCACTCTGGATTCAGGGCGGACGATCAGGCGGTCGCGCGATGTCCAGTTCCAGACAATCTCTGGAAGCCCGTCGACCGGGGGCTCCTACGCGGTTCGCCCGTGGGTGATCACCGAGCGAGAGGATGAGCACGGGGTGGGGCAATCGTACGACTTCGATCATCCACAGCGGCTCAGCGAGACTACCCTGACGTTTGATGGCTACGGCAACCTCACGAACCGGGTCACCAAAAATGAGGTCGCGGGGAGAACCGATTCGTACGACGCCACTTATGATACGGACAGCCAGACCTGGTTGATCTCGAAGATCCGAACCGCACACTGGTCGAGCGTCATCGATGCGACCGGCGAACGGAAAGATCGGAATGACGCCTATGATATCGATCTCGTGTATGGGACGCTCAAAACCCAGACGATCGAGCCGGGCGGGGACGCTGACTCCACACTCACTGTGACATACGGGCGAGACACTGAAGGTCAGATTCGCACCATCACCAAGACCGACCCGGTTGGAAACGCGAGGGTGGACAGCATCCTCTACGACTACGTTGACGGGACATATCCACGCGCAGTTACGAACGCGGCTGGTCACATGACCAATGTGTTTTACAACGGCGGCATGGGCCTATTGATGCTCTCGGTCGATCCCAATGGTGTGCAGCAGATATGGGAATACGACAATCTCGGCCAGTTACGACTGACGTTCAAACCCGGTGCCAACCGCGCCTTCTTCTATCACAAGACCCCGAATAGCCAGGGTATGGAGACCGACGTCACCGGTGTCGATCTCGATTTCGACTCCACAATCGTGGATGTGTTGGGGCGACCGATTCGGCGGGCCGTGCGTCGCTGGGACGGCAGGGCCGCGCTCCAGGTGGTTGAAAAGACCTATGACATGGTGACGGGCGGATTGGCAACCGTGTCCCGGCCCTTCGCCGACGGTCCGAATGCGGTGCCAGCATTCTTGACGTCGATGACCTATGACGCCTTGGGGCGTCCCCGATCGATGACCACGGACGGCCAAGCGTCGACGACGATTGACTATGTCGGGCCAAAGACGACGACTAGCGTGGGAGGGGTCGCGAAGGCATACCGGATCACAGACGAGCTGGGCCAGGTTGTGCGTGAGGTAACGTTGGAGCCAACCAGTGCGACGGGTGAGATTGGCACGACATTCCAGTATGGCCCGTTCGGCGAGATGGAACACATCATTCACGACGCGGAAACTCCGACGGTCACACTGATCTACGACGCCCTGGGACGTATCCAGAGCTCGGACGACCCAGACCAAGGGCTCCGGCAATTCAAGTACAACGCCTTCGGCGAGTTGCGCGAAATGACCGATGCGGATGATCGAGTCACCTCTGCTCTCAGAGACTCTTTGGGACGCGTCTACCAGGAATCGACGGTCGGGCACGTCTCGTCCTTCGTATGGGACGCTGCGGGATACGGAATCGGACAGCTCGAATCCAGTACCAGCGGATGGGGCGGTGCCGAGGTTCACTACGGCTACCAGCCGACTAGCATGCTCAACGGGGAATCATGGATTATCAATGGAGTGCGGTACCCGGTTGGGAAGAACGTGGATGCCCTCGGTCGTCTCACGCTTTTGACCTATCCTCCGACCGGGCGTTCATCGCCCATGACGGCGGAGCTATCGTATAGCGAGTTCGACGGGAGTCTGAATAGCGTCACATGGACACGAGACGCAGGCGGGCAATCGGTCTCGAGCGTCGTCTGGCAGAAGACCGACGAGAGCAGCGATGGCCAGATTGCGGGGGAGGTCTTCGGGAACGGCGAAGGCACGCTGAGACACTACGACGACGCAACTGGAAAGCTCCGGCACATCGTGACCGGACGAGGTGCACCGGTCCTTGGCAACTCCGGGTTCATGGAGTTCGAGAGCAACGTCCAGAATCTCGTTTACACCTACCAACCCGACGGCCAGCTTCTCAGTCAAGACGACCTGCAGCTCGGGTTGCACGAAGGGTTCACCTACGACAACGTGGGGCGCCTGAAGACGTGGACACCGACCAGCGCGGCAACCGTAACTTGGGACTACAGCGACATCGGCAACATCAAAGCCCGCCACTATCAAGACCAAACAGGTGTCACCTCAGATGCAATCTTCGACTATGCCCACCCCACGAAGCCCCACGCCATCACCAGCGCACCGTGGGGGACGTTCTCATACGATTTGAGCGGCCGCCAGACGGCGCGTCCCACCCAGCCCATCCTCAACTACACCACCTTCGACTTGCCCCTGGAGATCGACCATTCGGATGGCAGCATGCCGACGACGTTCTCGTACAATGCTCAGCATCAACGAGTCACGAAAAGCAGCTCGTTCGGGACCACTATCTACATCGGCGGAATGTTCGAGCGGCGAATCGCGAATGGGAGCATGACCGATGTATTCAGTCTACCTGGCCCCAATGGCCAGGTAGTCGCGCAGGTTCAATGCAGCAGCACGATGTTTGGGGAATCGTGTGGCGACCCAACCTATCTCCATCCGGATCGCCATCAGTCGATCGACACCATCTCGTCCGCTGACGGCTCGACCACTCATTTCAAGAGGGACCCGTACGGCCAGGTCATCGATCCCTCGAACCCGGCACTCTTCCTCGATCAGTTGTCCAATCCGGTCACTCTCGGCTTCGCTGGGGAGGAAGAGGATCGAGACATTTCATTGATGAACCTTAACCACCGACTGTACGATCCCCGGACGGGGCGGTTTATTTCTCCCGACCCTTTGCTTTTCGATGTCTACTGGGGACAGTCGTACAATCGGTATGCCTATGCTCTGAACAATCCGATGGCGTTCGTCGATCCAAGTGGCCTTCAGGCTCAGGATGACGGTCCTCCCGATCCGGGGTGCGGTGACTGCGGTGAGAGCCCCCCTGAGCAGGTGCAGGGCGCGACGTTGTTCCCACCGGAGTTCATATGGAGCCCGCCGCCTGCGAGCGAGGCTTTGGCGACACCCCCATCGGTAGATCCAGTTCAAGAGGATCCGCGAACGCCGAGCTCCGCGACCGCAATACGGTCGGTAGACCGCCAGGATCCGCGAACGCCTAGCGCCGTTACGATGTTGGCCCATTTGTCCCCTGATGGGCTGGGTACGCCAGTTGTTCCAGCGGGAGGGATCTCAGGCAGAACGCCGCCTAACCCAGCCAGAGTTCTTGCTGAAAATGATAGAGATCCGTTGTTCGGTCAGAACCCCTTCGTTCACTCGTACAATGAAGATGGCACGCCAGCAAATAGAACGATCCCGATTCTTCCAATCCCTGGACCGTTTCCGAACATCGGAGCCCTCGAGTACGGAGGTGGTGGCGTTCTGCGGGCTCTCGTTGCGTTATTCCGTTTCTCCTCCAGGGAGAGGGTTATTGTTCAAGAAGCGACTGCACTACTGCGTTCGTCTCAAATGGCTCAGCTTCAAGCGGCCTACGCGAAAGGTGTTGCCTTGACTGTTACAATTTCTGGTCGTCTTATTCAATGTGAACCAAACCTCCCGTCGTCCGGCTTTACAGCTTTCGGTGAGAACGGATTTCTCCTCGGACCTGAAGCATTTTCTCAAGAGGGAGAATTGGCGAAGACCGTGTTGCACGAGCTGTTTCGCCTAAGCGCCAGCAATCTTTCAGAAGTAGCGCAGAGGCTCGGCTCGATGCAAGCGGCGGCTGCCGAAGAAACAGCGCAAGCTTTTTCCTTCGCAGAGAGAGCATATAATGCCTTCTTCAAATGAGGATGGTTCATTGTGTTAAGTGAGTGGGTCGACGCTGCAATAACACTTGGCCGAGATCCGACCGTTAAAGTATTGTGTCCGATTCGGCACGATAGGTATCTGGAAGTGTTTGACGTACCATTGCAAAGCGATGACATCGTCGACCGTCACTTGATTTGCCCCGGCTGCGGCGCACGAAGCGTAATCTAGCGCCTTCGTCGAGAGGTCTCGAAGATAGGA
>Ga0265338_10007418_pt1 | contig 13614 bp, 11 predicted proteins | sample 42126metaG_FD_193579 | JGI IMG/M metagenome (GOLD analysis project Ga0265338, IMG submission 193579) | Rhizosphere microbial communities from Carex aquatilis grown in University of Washington, Seatle, WA, United States - 4-21-26 metaG | ecosystem: Host-associated > Plants > Roots > Rhizosphere... | reverse complement strand
TGGCGATTTACGTGGATGCGCCGCAGCCGCGGATTCATCCGAACGAATCGGATCGCGAGACGGCGTCACGATACATGAAGATGTTCGGGCGCGAACCGATGGTCGCGATTCATCCCGGTAGCGGCAGCGAGAAGAAGAATTGGCCGGTGGATAATTTCGCGGCGGTGGCGCGGTGGGTGAACGATGAGTTGGCGGCGCAACTGCTGATCGTGCAGGGTGAGGCCGATGAGCATGTGGTCAAGAAGCTGACAAAACGGCTTGAGCCGCGTCCGCTGACCGTGGCGAGCGGGCTGAAACTGGTCGAATTGGCGGCGGTGTTGGAACGATGCGTGCTGTTTTTGGGGAATGACTCCGGCATTACGCACCTGGCGGCGGCAGTGGGCACGCCCGTCGTGGCAGTGTTCGGCAGCGCTTCGCCACCGATCTGGGAACCACGTGGCGAGCGGGTACGCGTAGTGCGGATTTGTGACAACGATGTGGCCCACGTGAATGCCGCGATTGAGGAGTTTTGGGGCATTCCGCGCGCTTGATCGCTGAAGTCGTTGATACACAAGCCATTTGGCTTGACGACAAGCCGGTTCGCTACTAAATTGAAAGAGTAGGTGCGGCTAGTGATAAAACTCGTAAGTGATTACGAGCAAGGAAGGTAAACGAGAAATCGATGCGCGACCGAAATCTGGAGAAGAATATCCGGCGGCTCGAGGCATTTGTGGACTCGTGGAAGCAACTGAGCCAGTTCCTGGATCGCGGCTTTAAGGGTGATCCGTTCGCGGCCGAAGAAGAGGTGGCGTTTCTGGAACTGAAGAGTCGGATCGCTCAGGAGTATGAGTTGTTGATGGTCACACTGGGGTCGGAATCGGACCGGGATGAGCGCGCATTGCGGATGCTGAACAGCGTACCGAGCCTCTCGGCGTTCAAGGGGTTGCCTGAAGGGACATCGAAGAAGCTGGCGACCGAGTGGCACAGCACGTACCTGGGGTTGCAGGCGTTGTTGGGGCGGTTGCGTGGGCGGGAGGCACAACTGCGGAGCGTGAGCACGATTCGCGTGGGACTGCGGAACGTGTTTGCCAACCCGCTGGTGATTTTGTTGTTTATGGTTGCGGCGGTGTACGGGGTGTATCGGTTTGCGGAAGAATGGATTCCAAAATTGACGCAGCTAAAGGAACAAATGGAGAAGAAATAATGACGAAGCGAGACTTGGTGATTCGGATCAGCAACGACACAAACCTTATCCAACAGGATGTGCTGACGGTCGTGCAGAAGACGCTCGACTACGTCACGGAGGCGCTGATCAAGGGGGAGACCGTCGAACTGCGAAACTTCGGCGTGTTCGAGGTCAAACTGCGCAAGCCGCGCGTCGGTCGCAATCCGAACGACCCCGGCAAGGACGTGCAGATTCCTGCGCGGGCGGTTGTCAAATTCAAACCCGGCAAAGAGATGCGCGAGCAGGTGTTGCGGCTGACGGAAAAGTACAACGGTCCGTCGAGCGCCTCGCCAGCCTGAGTGTTTGACGTTTGCGTTGGCGTGCCGTTCTTGTGGCGTTGCAGGTCATACAGGACCGAGCGCCGAACGCACCATGTTTCGTGTGTAACGCATCATGAACCCGCTGCCCGGTTTCCGCGACTTCTATCCCGAATCGCTTGCTGTCCGTCGCCACATCTTCGACAAGTGGCGCGAGGTGGCACGGCGTTACGGCTTTCGCGAGTACGACGGGCCGCCGCTGGAGCCACTCGAACTGTACACGAAGAAATCGGGCGATGAGATCGTCGGGCAACTCTTCAATTTTGTCGACAAAGGTGAACGCGCGGTGGCGTTACGGCCCGAGATGACCCCGACGCTGGCGCGCATGGTCGGCGCCCATCACCGCGACTACAAGAAGCCCATCAAGTGGTTTGCGATCCCGCAACTCTTCCGCTACGAGAAGCAACAGCGTGGACGATTGCGGGAGCACTTCCAGTTCAACGCGGATATCATCGGTGAGAGCGCTGTAAGCGCCGACGCCGAGCTCATCGCGCTGGCTATCGACACGCTTCGAAGCTTCAGCCTGACGGAGAACGATTTCGTCGTGCGCGTCTCAGACCGTCGTGCATGGCAGCGGTATTTGTCAGCGGCGGGCATTGCGGAAGACAAGCAGTCGGCGGCATTCCAGGCAATCGACAAGCTCGAGCGCGAGCCGGTCGAGAAGACACGGGAGAAACTGGGTTCCGCCGGGTTGTCCACGCAGGCTGCGGACGAGGTCTTGGCGATAGCGGAAGGCAAATCGGCGGCGGATGCGCCGGAGTTGCAGGAAGCGCTGGCGAAGCTTGGTGATTTGGCGGGGTATTGCAAAGTGGATTTCAAGATCGTGCGCGGTCTGGCCTATTACACGGGCATTGTTTGGGAGATTCATGATCGCAAGGGCGAACTGCGCGCGGTTGCCGGCGGCGGACGTTATGACAATCTAATCAAGCAGGTAAGCGGGGTGGACTTGCCGGCGTTGGGTTTTGGGATGGGGGACGTGGTGCTTGGTGAATTACTGAAGGATCGGGGGCTTTTGCCGAAGACGGGCTGGGGGCTGGATTGCTACGTTGTTATTACGGATGAATCGTTGCGCGCAGAAGCTCTGAAGGTAATTCACCAATTGCGTGAAGACGGAATTGCGGTAGACTACAGCCTTACGGAAACAAAAGTTGGCAAACAATTCCAACTGGCCGATGCACTCGGAGCACGTTTTGCCCTGACGATAGGCCCCGATGAGTGGAAGTTGGGAAAGATGAAGTTGAAAAAGCTGGCGACGAGTGTAGAAGCGACGCTCGACTTTACGAATGTGAAAGGCTTGTTGCACGAGGTCTAATGAAGCGGACAAATCATTGCGGGGAATTGCGCGGGGCGCAGGTTGGACAGACGGTCACACTGACGGGTTGGGTGCACGCACGCCGCGACCTGGGTGGTATTGTGTTCATTGAACTACGCGATCGCTGGGGCAACACGCAAATCGTTTTCGATCCGCAGGACAACAAGCAGTCGTGGGAATTGGCGCAATCGCTCCGAAGCGAGTTTGTCATTGCCGTCGAAGGTACCGTGCGCAAACGGCCACCAGGTACGGAAAACACGAAGTTGCCGACCGGCGAAGTCGAAGTGCTAGCGCACCAGCTCGAGATCCTGAACCCGAGCGAGACGCCGCCCTTCCAAATCGATGAATCGGGCGGGGCGCAGGCCGGTGAAGACCTGCGCCTGCAATACCGTTACCTTGATTTACGGCGGCCAACGATGGCGCGCAATCTGGCACTCCGCTACCGCACGGCAAAGGCTGTCCGCGATTACTTTGACAGCAACGGCTTTCTGGAAGTCGAGACGCCGATTCTGTTCAAGAGCACGCCGGAGGGCGCGCGGGAGTACCTCGTGCCGTCACGGGTGAACCCCGGCAAGTTCTACGCGCTGCCGCAATCGCCCCAGCAGTTCAAGCAAATGCTGATGGTCGGGGGTGTGGATCGTTATTTCCAAATCGCGAAGTGTTTCCGTGACGAAGACTTGCGGGCGGATCGCCAGCCGGAATTCACACAGATCGACGTGGAGATGAGCTTCATCACGCGCGAAGACATGTACGCGATGATCGAAGGGCTGCTCGCGACGGTGTGGCTGGCCGCGCGTGGCGAAAAGATTCCCACGCCGTTTCCACGGATGCCGTTCCTCGAGGCAATGGAGCGCTTCGGCAGCGACAAGCCCGATACGCGGTTCGGAATCGAATTGGTCGATCTGACGAAGGATTTTGCGCAAAGCAAGTTCAAGGTGTTCCGTGGCGCGGTGGATGCCGGCGGGGTGGTGAAGGCGATCAACGCGAAGGGACTGGCCTGTGCGACGCAAGGCCAGATCGATTCGCTGACGGAAACCGCCAAGACATTCGGCGCCAAGGGACTGGCCTACATCAAGGTTGAGGGGGGCGAATGGAAATCGCCCATCGTGAAATTCTTCAATGACACGGAAAAGCAGGCGCTTACCAGTAAGCTGAAGATTGAAGAGGGCGACCTGATTCTGTTTGGCGCGGACAAACGCGAGACGGTGTGGGAAGTGCTCGGTCGTATGCGCCTCGTGGTGGCCGAAATGCTGAAAAAAGCCGGCACGCTCAAGGTGCGGGAGGATCAGTGGAATTTCCTGTGGGTCGTCGAGTTCCCGCTGATTACGCTGGATCGAGAGTCGAATCGGTACCTGGCCACGCACCATCCGTTCACCGCGCCGGTTGCGGAGGATGTTCCACTGTTGGACACGGAGCCGTCCAAGGTGCGGGGACAGCACTACGACATCGTGCTGAACGGCGTGGAACTTGGGGGCGGCTCGATCCGTATCCACAAGCCGGACGTGCAGAAGAAAGTATTTGAGGATGTGCTCAAGATTTCGCCGGAGATTGCGCAATCAAGATTCGGATACATGCTGCAGGCATTCCGGTATGGCGCACCGCCGCACGGTGGCATCGCGTTGGGCCTCGACCGCTTGTGCGCCATCCTCAGTGGCTCGACAAACATCCGCGATGTGATTGCGTTCCCGAAAACGGCGAAGGCAGTCGACTTGATGACGAGTTCGCCCAGCGAGGTCGAGCCGAAACAATTGCGCGACCTGCATATCAAGCTGGATGCGGAAGACGCCGGCTGACAGCTGCGGTTACGCGCTTCAACAAGCAACCTGCGCGACAACCACTATGCCGTGCTGGGCGTGGGAGATGACGTCGCGGCGGCTTTTTTGGCGCGTCCGCGTTTCCTAGGTTCCACCCGGGTGAAGACTCCCATCTTACGGTATTTTTTGTAACGCGCCTCAAGCAAATCAGTCATCTTCATCTCGCAAAGTTTGTCGAGATTCTTGAGGACTGCCTTCTTCAATGTGGCGGCGGTTTCGTCGTAGTTCTTATGGGCACCGCCGAGCGGTTCGAGAACGATTTCGTCCACGACGTCGAGCTCCAGCAAATCCTTCGCCGTGATTTTGAGCGCAGTTGCGGCCTGCGCGGCGTTGGCACGATCCTTCCACAGGATCGCGGCGCAACCTTCGGGTGAAATGACGGAGTAGTACGCGTTTTCGAGAACGAGCACACGATCACACACACCGATGCCGAGCGCGCCCCCCGAACCGCCTTCGCCGATAACGACCGCGAGCGACGGAGTCCTGAGCACCATCATCTCGCGCAAGTTCACCGCGATCGCTTCGGCAATGTGGCGCTCCTCCGCTCCGACGCCCGGGTAAGCGCCCGGTGTGTCGATGAACGTGACAATGGGCACATCGAATTTCTCGGCGAGCTGCATCAGTCGCAATGCCTTGCGGTAGCCTTCCGGATGCGGGCTGCCGAAGTTTCGCATTAAATTCTCCTTGGTATCGCGACCTTTCTGCTGGCCGATGACCATCACGCGGCGGTCATCGATCGTGGCGAGTCCGCCGACAATAGCATGGTCGTCGGCGAAGCGGCGGTCGCCATGCAGTTCGATGAAATCGGTCGCGATGCGCTGCAGATAGTCCAGCATGTATGGCCGTTTCGGATGACGGGCGAGTTGCACACGCTGCCAGGGAGTGAGATTGGTAAAGACTTCCTTTTTGGTCGTATCCAGCTTCTCTTCAATCGAGTGGATCTGCGCGGAAAGATCGATGTTCTGCTCGGTAGCCTGTTTCTGAAGGGCTTCAAGCGTTTGTTCGAGTTCCGTGATCGGTTTCTCAAATTCCAGCGTGTAAATCTTCATGGTAAACGGGCTCCTGACTACTCGTGAATGACCACCGGGGTACCGACAGGCAAGACCGTGTACAACTCCGCGATGTTGTCGTTTAATAGTCGTATACAGCCCGCCGTGGCTTGTTTCCCGATGGAGTTGGTGTCCCACGTGCCGTGGATACCGTAGCCGGGGACATTCAGGCCCAGCCAATGTGTGCCCAATATGTTCTCGGGATCACCGAAGGGAATGGTCTTGCCGTCAGATCGCCACCAGGGCGGGTTGGCAATGCGTGCGGTGATTTTGAATTCACCAACCGGCGTCTTGCTGTATTCGCCGGTGCCGACGCGGTACCGCTTAAAGAACTTGCCGTTGTCGGCCAATCGAAGCTCGTTCGTGGTCTTGCTGACGCTGACCGTAAAGTGGCCCTGATAGATGCGCAACCGATCGCCCACCCGGATCATGTCGCGCGTGAGATTGTTGGATTTCTTGATCAACTCGACCGTGGTGCCGAACTTCTGCGCGAGCTTGCCGAGCGAATCCCCCGACACAATGGTGTAATCGATCTTCTCGGGCGCAGGTGTAGCCGTGAACAAAACCTTTGTGTCAATTTCGCTCAACAAATCGAGGATATTGTCCGAGGCCCCGCCATCATCCGCCAGGGGCTGCAACACCGCGCGGGCTTCGGTCAGCTTGCCTTCGCCCTCCAAGGTGCGCGCGTGCTGGTATTGCTCGGTATTGGATTCGGCTGGCGCGGGCGGGCGGCTGACGGGGGCAATGGCCGACGCCGTCTTGCCCGTAACGGCATTGGAAGTTTGCGGTTCGGAAGTCGGCGACGACGATGACGAACTTGGGAGTCGGTCACAACCCGCAAGCCAGAATGTCAGCACGACCAAACTGAGCCAAGGTTTCATGTCTGCAAGTCGCGAACCACCAGACTCATCGCAGGGTAACGCAGCGCCGGGTCCTTTTCAAGACATTTGAGTATGACCCGTTCGATGGAGTGGGGGATATCCGGGGTCAGTGTGCGCGGCGGTCGCAGATGTTCTTTGAAGTTGGAATACTTCTGCAGAATCTCTTCCTGCGTGTTGCCGGCAATCGGCTTTTTGCCCGTGATCATTTCGTACGCCGTGACACCGAACGAGAAGATGTCCGCCCGCTCATCGACCGGCTGACGCGCGATTTGTTCGGGCGCGAGATACAGCGGCGTGCCCGAGAGCTTGGAGGCCCGTTTCGGTTTCAAGGGCCGTGCAATCGCCAGGTCGAAATCGATCAGCTTGGGATTGTAGTTTTTGGGTACCAGGATGTTTTCGGGTTTGAAGTCGAGATGGAGGAAGCCGGCTTCGTGGACGTGGGCGAGGGCCCCGGCCATGCCGGTGAGCATCTGAAGCCGATTGGCGCGCAGCTTTGGATCGTTGCGCAGGATCGCTTCCTTCATGTTCGGCCCGTCAATGTATTCGATGATCGCGTATCGCAACCCGTTGAACTCACCGCTGCCGTGATAATTTACGATGTTTGGATGATGAAGCTTCTCCATGACCTGGCAGCCCCACTTGAACTGCCGGCTCCAACTCCAGTCAAAACGGTGCTCGGGAAGCAGCATCCGCAAGACCAGACGTTGGCCCTGCCGATCCTCTACCAAATAGATGGTTGCCATTCCACCGTTGTTGATCTTGTCGAGAACGGTGTAATTCGCAAAAGTCGACCCAATCATGTGGAGACAACGGTAACGAACCCCGTCCCGCTTTGCAAACGCAATCCCGGAAAGCCCGCTGGCAGTGGTGGCTACGAAATCGGAAGGCTGCAAAAACCATCCTCGGTCGTGCGGTAAAGGATGGGGTGACCGACGGGATTTGAACCCGCGACAGCCAGATCCACAATCTGGAGCTCTACCAGGCTGAGCTACGGCCACCATCCCGACTCGATACATCGTCGAAGCGCGCGAATTTAGCATTGCCGCACCGAGAGGGTCAAGTTATCGTCATGCACTTCAGTGGAAGAAGGCCTCCAACGGCAATGAAGAAGACAGCGCTCGTGTTTCTTGCGTTGGCGCTTACCCACGGCGCGTTCGGGCAGGTGGATACCGAATCGCGGCGCACGTTGCAGGTGCAATCCGCCTTCCCCCTCAAGGGCGATGAACAACAACCCAACGCGTACGGGTATTTCTTGTTCAATCAGAACAACTTCCCCTGCACGAACATCGCCATGCGGATCATTTTCGCGGGCGTTTACGCGGACACGGAACTCAGCTGGTTCCTCCCCGCCAACACCAATATCGCCGTCGGCGCGGGCCTGGGTGGCGGCTTGTACATCGATAGCATCACGCCGTATCACGACGGCGACATCGTTTCCAGGCAACGGTTTTACGGCGATATGGCCGACGCGCGGGTGTTTATCAACGAGACGATTCCAAATCCCTCGCCGCTCCCGCTCAACCTGCGCGCCACCTACCGAGTCACCGGCTCGTTCTATCGCAACACGGATACCACCAGCGCCTTTACGCTCCCCGACGACTTCTATACCCAGTCGTTGCTTGCGGAATTTCACTACGGCGCGATGGAACCCGGCTTGACCGCGCGGCGTGGCGTCGAGCTGTACGTGGCGGCCGATGCCAACTACCGCAGCGGTTTCGAGCCGTTTGGGCCGAATGGCGCCTTGCTGCCGGCGCACACGGAGTATCAACGCGTCTACGGCTCGTTGTCCGCCAGGATTCCCGTCCAGCAAACCACGTTCATCGCGCGTGTCGGCGGCGGGATGGGCGAGCATATGGACGAACTCAGCGCCTACAAGGTCGGCGGAAACCTGCTCGGTGCCGAGCCGTTCTCGGTCACGGTGCATGGCTATTACACGCGCGAGTTCTTTGCCGACGATTTCGGCTTTGCCAACCTCGAACTGAGGCAACAACTCACGGAACAACACCGCGTGACCGTTCACCTCTACGGCGATTGGGCAGTGATTAAACCTGTCCCGCCCGAAGCTCCGGATTGGACCAATATCTTCGGTGTCGGCGCCGGCCTGAGCTTCCGCGCGGTTGCGGACATCGATTGCCTGGTTGCCTACGGTTACGGCATCAACGCCATTCGCGATGGCAACCGTGGCGGTCACGAGATCAGTCTCGCCTTTCAAAAGAAGTTTTAGGGGCGTAAGGGAACTCATTCGGTACCATTCTGGGTCTATCCAGTGCCGCGCCGGGCCGCAACTTGGGTTCGCTCCTGCTAAAACCACCCTCCCGGCGGTCTTTTCGCCACTTTCCGATTAACCTTCAACCAGCAACTTGGCTTCGCTTCGTCGAGCGAACCCAAGTCACTTTTTGCATAACAACCTCATGGCTAACCAGTTATGTATTTCTAAGATGGGTTCGTTTTTCAAAATAGTACTTTTATAGAGAGTTCCCCTGCCAACGCCTCTTTCGGTAGGGCGCTCTGGCTCAGAGCGCCGCCCCCAGTGTAGTAGCGGCCGTCTCGGCCGCCCCTCTGTGGGCGCTGTCCTTCAAACCGCTCTGCTCCGTGGCCGGTTGCGGTCTGTAAGGCCCGAAGCATTCCTCCTATGTCAAACAACCGCACCCATCATACTCGCCCCGCAACGTCATGTCCAGCAATAATATCGAGTTCCGATACTCGCCCGCCTTTGGCGGGGCGCGACACCCGAAGGAAGCCGAGTCTGACGACACGTCGCCGCTGTCCTCCCGCGGTAATCACGACAATGTCATTTTTGCCGCAACGTTTTGGGAAGCGCTTGGGTTGGTCAGAGTATTTACGGCGAGCGACGACGCACTTCGCGACTTGCGAGAAGCGCAACGGCTCCTAACGTCACGAAGGCCCATGTGGCAGGCTCGGGAACCGGTGCCACCGCAATAAACGTCGCGTTGTATAAGCCCGCGGTGGGGAAATCGGCAAAGACTGTCATGTTTCCGTTGGTATCGAATTTATCAATTCCGTCGATGCCTCCGTTCACTGCGTAGAGGTTGCCGTCGCTGTCAAAGGCCAAACCGTAGAAGGAGTTACCCACACCAGGCGCGAAGACGGTCCCGTTTCCGCTCGAATCAAATTTTTCAATCACCCCGGTTTGCTCATATGACACGTAGAGATTGCCACTACTGTCACAGGCCATCCCCTCAGGGTTGCGCAGGCCCAAGCTGGCCGAGTTGGTAACAAACACTGACTGGTTTCCATTGGGATCAAATTTCCAAATCGGAGTGAAGTTGTGCAAGTAGCTTGCCGTATAAACATTCCCGCTGCTGTCAACCGCAATGGCAAATGAGTCCATAGACAAGTTCGCGGCGAAAAGTGACCCAATTCCGCTGGAATTGAATTTTTCAATCGTGCTGTCGCCAACATTCGCCACGTACAGGTTGCCATTGTTGTCAAAGGCCAGGCCCTCGGGAGAGTTCAAGCCCGAGGCGAAGATCGTTCCGGTTCCGCTTGAATCGTATTTAAGAATCGTACCCGAAGATTCATTTGCCACGTAAAGATTACCACTGCTGTCAAAGGCCAGACCTCCCGGGGTATAACCCGAGGCGAAGACCGTTCCGGTCACGCTGGAATTGAATTCTTCAATATACGCGGGTTCGTTTTCGTTTGGGTTACCCTCATTCGACACGAAAATAGTCTGACCGTGTGCGAGGGCATTGGCAAAGAAAAAACACGCGACCGCGACTACTCCGAGATAACGTGCCTGGGTTGCTCGCTTCATGTTCCATCCTGCGCCATTAACCGAACAAACCTCACCTGACGGTTAGCACTATACCACAGGCTGCTACTAAAAGAAGGCAATTTGAGGCGCGGCAAGAGCACGACCATAGATACGCTTCGACACCCTTTCCCGTGCCGGATGAAACACCCACCTGTTTTCCCGCTTTCACCGGCCCCACCGTCCGCTATAATCCGGCCGTGAACCGGATTCGTCTCCTTCCCGAACAGGTCGCCAACCAGATCGCCGCGGGCGAGGTGGTCGAGCGGCCTGCTTCCGTCGTGAAGGAGTTGGTTGAGAATTCACTCGACGCCGACGCCCGGCGCATCACCGTCACCATCAAGAATGGCGGTCGATCGCTCGTTAATGTCGCTGACGACGGGTTCGGCATGAGCCGCGACGACGCGTTGCTCGCGTTGGAACGTCATGCGACCAGCAAGATCTCCAAGGCGGAGGATCTCCACAGCATCACGTCGCTCGGGTTCCGCGGCGAGGCCATTCCGAGCATTGCGGCGGTCTCACGATTCATGCTCGCCAGCCGGGAACGGGGCACCCTGAGTGGAACGCACATCGAAATAGCTGGCGGCAAAATTCTCTCCGTTACGGATGCGGGCGCGGCGGAGGGAACGGTCATCGAAGTGCGCAACCTGTTCTTCAATCTGCCGGCGCGCCGCAAATTCCTCCGGTCGATTCCGACAGAGACCACTCACATCGAGCACATCGTTACCCTCTGCGCGCTGGCGCATCCCAAGGTGGCATTCAAACTGGTCGTGGATGGTCGCGAAGTCTTCAACCTCGCTCCGACGGATGGGCTGTCCGTCCGCCTGCGGGAACTTTACGGCGCGCAACTGGTCGAGGAACTGATCGCCATTGACCTGGCCAACAGCGGGGTCCACGTGACAGGATTCATCGGCAAACCCGGCGTGAGTCGGGGAGATCGACGTCAGCAACATTTGTTCATCAACCAGCGGCCAGTCGAAAGCAAGGGGATCAACTACGCGCTGCTAGAGGGGTACCATACCGCGTTGATGAAGGGAAAGTTCCCCGTGACGTTTCTGTTCATCGAGATCGACCCCGAGTTGGTGGATGTGAACATCCACCCGGCCAAACGCGAAGTGCGTTTCCGCGACGAGTTTGCGGTGCGCCAATGCGTGATCGATGCCGTTCGCGCGGCGCTGGAACCCGAGACCGCCGGTCTCCGACCGGTGCAACGAGAGGGTTGGCCTCAAACCGATCCCCACGCCTTCGCGCCGTCACCCAGCCAATCGCCAAGGCCGCCACTGCCATTCCGTGGAGAGCATTTCGAGACTCCGCCCGCCCAGCAATCGAATCTGATCGAGGTGCCGAGAAGCCCGGTCGAGGGCAGGGGGCCCACTGAGCCGCCAGCGGTTGAAGTTCACGCCGAGGGCGGGGCGTGGCGGATTTGCGGCGTGGTCGGTCAACTGTACGTGCTGATCGAATCGCCAGAAGGTCTGGTCTTGATGGATCAACACGCGGCGCACGAGCGCGTACTGTTTGAAAAAATGCTCCGGGAACTCGAAACCGATTCCGCGCCCGCGCAAAAACTGCTGCTGCCGCTGACTCTAGAAGTGGACGTGCGCGATGCCGCGTTCCTGCAGGCGAATCAAAAGACACTTCACAAGCTGGGGATCGGCCTGAGCGAGTTCGGCGAGAAGACGTTCTTGATCGATGCGCTGCCGCCGTATTTTCCGACGGCGAACCTCGCGCAAACATTCCGCAATATCATCGATGAATTGCGGCAGACAGGCGAAGAAATCCATGCGCGGCGATTGAGCGAGGACAAAATCGCCACCACCGTTTGCCGCCACGCCGTGAAAGCGCGCGACCCGTTGCGCGGCGAGGAACTCCGCGCCTTGTTGCAGCAACTCCACCAATGCGAGTTGCCCTACACCTGTCCGCACGGTCGCCCGACGATGATCCAGCTCTCGTATGCCGAATTGGAAAAAAAGTTCGGGAGAAAGGTGTGAGCGAGAATAGCAAGGTTAAGGCTGTCGCGCGAGAATCTGGCGGGCGGCTTGAATGTCGGCGGCAATCTGCGTCTTCAATACTTCCGCCGACGCGAACTTCTGTTCGTCGCGGAGTTTCGACAGAAAGAGTACCTCGATATTCTGGCCGTGGAGGTCGCGTGTAAAGTCCAGGATGTGTACTTCCAGGGTGCGACCGGGCGTTGCTCCGGGGAACGTGGGGCGCATCCCAATGTTGACTACACCGCCGGGTAATTCAGCGCCGACGCGCACACGCGTGGCATAGACGCCATCGGGTGGCAAGACCTCATCATGAGGATTCAGGTTGGCGGTCGGAAAACCCAGCTCCCGCCCCCGATGATCACCCGTCTCAACCGACCCAAGAATGGAAAATGGCCGGCCCAGCATCGCGGTGGCGCGATCGAGTCGACCGTTCAACACATGCTTCCGAATTGCTGTCGAGCTGATCATCTCTCCGTCGAGTGTTACCGATGGGATTTCCTTGGCCTTGAAACCGTACTTCGGCGCGAGAGTTTCCATCAGTCGCACATCTCCGGCCCGTTCGTGGCCAAACCGAAAGCGCGTGCCGACACAAATCTCCTGGAGCTGGTTTGTCTGGCGCGCGACGGTCTCGATAAACTGTTCCGGCGGCGTGAGTGAGAATGGTTTGTCAAATGTCAGAAGCAAACACGCATCCACCCCGAGTTTCTCGATGAGGGAGAGCTTGTGTGCGGTCGAGGTGAGCAAGAGCGGCGCTTTGTCGGGCGCCAGCACACGCATCGGGTGCGGGTCAAACGTCAGCACCACCGAGGTACCGCCCGTCACCCGCGCGTCATCGCGGGCCTGACCGATCACCCGCTGGTGGCCCAAATGGACCCCGTCGAACACGCCGATCGCCAGGCAAACCTTGTGCGAATGCCCGGACAGTTCTTCAAATGTGCGGAACACCTGCATTACGTGGCGTTGGAGCCAACAAATTTCAGGATCGGAATGATGAACCCCGTCAATTGTTCCCGAGTTTGACTCAAGATGGTGTCTAAAGAGTGGGCGTCTTTCACGTCGAAGTGGCCGGACCGCGTGCGCCGCAATTCGTACAGATGCGCGCCGCAGCCGAGCAGGTCGCCGATGTCCGAGCACAGCGTCCGCACATACGTGCCCTTGGTGCAGGACACGCGAAGCCGGACGCGGGGCAGTTCGAGTCCCAGCACGCGCAAATCATAAATGTGAATGAACCGCGGCTCGCGCTCGACGGTCTTGCCTTTGCGCGCCAGCTTGTA
>Ga0265338_10007417_pt1 | contig 13616 bp, 14 predicted proteins | sample 42126metaG_FD_193579 | JGI IMG/M metagenome (GOLD analysis project Ga0265338, IMG submission 193579) | Rhizosphere microbial communities from Carex aquatilis grown in University of Washington, Seatle, WA, United States - 4-21-26 metaG | ecosystem: Host-associated > Plants > Roots > Rhizosphere... | reverse complement strand
GAGCAGCACGTGCTTGCCCGCGGCGAGCGCCGCTTTCGCCAGCTCAAAATGCGTGCTCGTAGGCGTGACGATGCTCAGCGCCTGGCATCCGGCAAGCGCTTCGGCAAAGGTGGCAAAAACTCGCGTGCGGCACTTCTCGGCGATCCTGGCCGCCTGCGCCGCGACCGTGTCGCACACGCCCGCAAATTCGATGCGCCCCTGCGCGGCCAATTCCGCGTAAATCCGGGCGTGTTCCTTGCCCAGCGAACCGACGCCCGCGACCGCAACTTTCAGTCTGGTTGACATGACTGCGCCATCTTACTCACGAATTCCGCCAAACCGCACGTAATTCTGGATTTCGGGTGAATGCCTCGCGTTTTGGAAAGGGGCGGGTCAACGCAGCAGAAAAAAGTCGTCCGATGCGACAACGCCCGACTTCAGCACGTGGTATCCAATGGAGACTTTAAAAAGTGAGGACCGACACCCAGGACCGACACTTGCATTTGAACAGGGGTAAAACAAACATGACCCAGTTGCGGCGGACGCCTCGTTCAGAACGTCTGCCAGAAAGTGAGATGCGCGCGGGGGACTGGTTCGGTGAAGGCATTGGGGTCAGTGTTCGACATTCGACATTTGGCTTTGACGGACCTCGGAGCATGGGCACGTGGTTCTGGAAAAGGCTTCCTCGACGTTTTCAGTGGATCCGCTGAGTCCGGAACCATCGCCAGGCGCCATTCAACTTCCTTAAAAGCCTGTGTTTCCGGGCCGCAAGGCCCAAACCCTTGCCTTCCAAGGCCGTCCAGAGGTCCCCGCATTCCACTGAAAACGTCGAGGAACCTGGAAAAGCGGGCATCCATCTTGTGGCGACGGTACTTTGGTGGTCATCCTAAGGCTGAGAAAGGACTGGGGAATCGGCCCTTCGAAGTTGAGATTTCCGACTTTCACCCAGAATACACAGCAGGACTGTCCTTTCGATGCAGGAACAAATACGTCGGGATTCCTGGTCATCCAGTCAGATTGGTTCAAATCCGAAACGGCATAAAACGACTTTCCAATGCTCCACCACCCACGGACATTCCTCGGATAGGCGGAGCCGACGAGACCGTAAACGAAGGAGACGACGCGGCCTCGAAACGGAACATTCGCCCGTTCCTTCGCAGTAAACATATATTTGGGTGATTCCGTATTCAGGACAGTGAGGGAGGCGTTTAGGGCTTCCAAGGTCGGCATTTCGACGGAATGCCGCGCGAGAATTGTACGGATTTTGCGGCGATACCAAAGCTGACGGAGGCAGATGAAAACCAACAGCCCAAGGATTGCCAGGATCACCGCGTGTTCGAACAGCGTGCGGATTGCCATTCCTGAAGTTTTTCATCTTTGGCGGGGACAGACAAGTATTATGAGTCCGCTCGGAGGCCAGAGCTGATTCATTCTGCCCGCTAAACACGCGTAATGACGCTAAAAAAGGAGGGGATCGCCATCGAGGCGACGAGTGCGGCCAGCGGCGCCGTGCCGCCATCTGCGATGAAAAATATTCTTGCCTAAGTGGCATACACTAGTCATTGCGCCGGACACATGGCCCAGTTGCGGCGGACGCCTCGTTCAGAACGTCTGCCAGAAAGTGAGATGCGCGCGGGGGACTGGTTCGTATTTTTCGCTTTCCACGGGGGCGCGTCGTGACAATGCTGACCGCTCATTTGGAAGCTGTCGCTTACATAGCAACGGTGTTCGCCGCCTATCTGTTGGGATCGCTGCCCACCGGCTACTTGGTTGGGCGGTTGCGCGGCGTAGATGTGCGCAGCTCCGGCAGCGGCAACATTGGCGCGACCAATGCCTTTCGCGTGCTGGGCAAATGGGCCGGCGCCGCCGTCTTGATTATTGACGGCTTAAAGGGATACACCGCCGCCGCGTGGCTCTCGTTGCTCATCGCGCATTTTTTTCCGGGCGCAGACCTTGTGTATTTGTCGCTGGTGGCGGGTGTCGCCGCCGTGCTGGGCCACAATTACACTTGCTGGCTGCGGTTCAAGGGCGGCAAGGGGATCGCAACTTCCGCAGGGGTCGTCTGGGCGTGGTCGCCCTGGGCGTGTGTGACGGCGGTGGTCGTCTGGGTGGCGGTGGCGGCCGCCACGCGATATGTATCCGTCGCCTCGCTTGCGGGGGCGTTCGCCCTGCCAATCGCCGTTTGGTTTACAACGCATAACCCCCCAAAGACTGTGATGATGTGCGTCCTGAGCGTGATGGCCATCTACAAGCATCGCGGCAATATCCGGCGGCTTCGCGACGGCACTGAAAATCGGCTGGGCGCCGGGCGTTCGACGGCTCAAAATGCCTCCAAGCAATGAAAGTGACTGTTGTCGGAGCAGGGGCATGGGGCACGGCGCTGGCCAATCTCCTCTGCGAGAGCGGCCACGAGGCGACGTTATGGGGGCATGACCCGGCCCATTTGGCGGACGTCCGAAAAAGGGGCGTCAACGAATTGTTCTTGCCAGGAATCCCGCTCGCCGCGGCGATGCGTTTTGAATCAGATCTCCGCCGCGCCGTCGCCGGCGCCGAATGCGTCACGCTCGCCGTTCCGTCGCGTTTTTTCCGGGAGATTACCGCGCAGCTCGCCGATTTTTCGGGCCTTGCCGTGACCGTCACCAAGGGCATCGAATATGAAACGGGCCTGACCATGTCGGGCGTGCTCAATCAAACCATGCCCGGCGCCAGGGCGGCCGTGTTGTCGGGCCCGACGCTGGCGATGGAGGTTGCGCGGCGCATCCCGGCCGCGATTGTCGCCGCGCACCAGAACCCCGATGTGGCGCGCCAGGTCCAGCTCCTTTTCAATCGTCCGACTTTCCGCGTTTACACGAGCGCCGACGTCCTTGGCGTGGAGATGGGCGGGGCGCTCAAAAACGTCGTCGCCATCGCGGCGGGCATTGCCGACGGGTTGGGCTTCGGCGACAATGCAAAAGCCGGGCTGATTACGCGGGCGATTGTCGAGATTCGCCGCCTTGGCGTTCAATGCGGGGCGTCGGCGGAAACGTTTTCCGGCCTCAGCGGTCTGGGCGACCTTGCGGTCACCTGTTATTCGCGGTTGAGCCGCAACCGGGGTTTCGGCGAGCGCGTTGGCCGTGGAGAAAAGGTGGAGGCCATCCTTGCCAGCACGCGCACAGTGGCCGAAGGCTATTTTACAGCGCGCTCGGCTTACAAACTGAGCCGGCGCAAAGGGCGCCAAACGCCCATTATTGACGAAACGTACGCCGCGCTCTATGAAGGCAAGAACACCCGGCAAGCGGTGAACGACTTGATGACCCGCGAACTGAAAACCGAAGAGGACCAGCGATGAGCGTCGCCTATCGCGTCATCGTCATCGACGACAGCCCTGATATCCAGGACGCCTTCCGCAGCATTCTGCGCCCGCGCCCTTCTTCGACCGCGCAACTTTCGCCGTTGCCGCGCTTTGACGTTGATTGCGCCGAAAACGGCGAAGAGGGCGTCGCCGCCGTCCAGAAGGCCATCGCCGAGAGCCGCCCGTTCGCCCTGGCGTTTGTCGACGGGCGCATGCCCGGCATGGACGGCGTGACCACGATCGAGCGCCTCTGGAAAATCGATCCCTCCCTGGAAATCGCCCTCTGCACGGGGTTCCCGGATTATTCGCCCGAAGAACTGGCGCGGCGCCTCAATCGCGTCGATTTGCTCATTCTCAAAAAGCCGTTCGACGACGCCGAGGCGCGCCAGCTAGCCTTTTCATTGACAGAGAAATGGCGCATCACGCACGAGTCGCAGTCTTATTTTGACAATCTGGAGGCGCTCGTCAAAGCGCGCACGCGCGAGCTGGAGCAGTCCATCGCCCTGATCCGCGCCTCGGAAAGCCAATACCGCCTTCTCTTCGAAAGCAATCCCACGCCCATTTACACCTACGACCCGGTCACGCTTCAATTCCTGGCCGTCAACGACGCCGCCGCCCATCATTACGGCTACGACAAAACGGAATTCCTGAACCTGTCGCTCAAAGACGTCGCGTTGCCGGAGGAGTTGCCTGCTTTTCTTGACAGGCTGGCCAGGCTGACGCCGGGCGCCGGCAACTCCGGCGTTTGGCGGCACCGCGCCAAATCCGGCAAGCTGATCCAGATGGAAATCACGTCGCACTCGATTTCCTTCGGCTCGCACCGCGCGTGGCTGTCGCTGGCGATGGACGTTTCCGAGCGGCTCAACCTCGAAGCGCAGTTGCGACAATCGCAAAAAATGGAGTCCATCGGCCAGCTCGCCGGCGGCATCGCGCACGACTTCAATAATTTGTTGACAGTCATCAACGGCCACGCCGGCATGATCGCCGCCGCCGAACCGCTCAGCCCCAAGGCCGCCGAATCCATCAAGGAAATCACCGAAGCAGGACGCCGCGCCAGCGCCTTGACGCGGCAACTGATGACCTTCTCGCGCAAGCAGGAAATTCATCCGCAGGTCGTCGACCTCAACGAAGCGGTCAACAACGTGAGCAAAATGCTCCGGCGCATTCTCGGGGAGGACATCGCGCTGCACGTCGATTTTTCGCCCGGCTTGCCTTCCGTGAAGGCCGACCTTGGGATGCTCGAGCAGGTCCTGCTCAATCTCGCCGTCAATTCCCGCGACGCCATGCCGCGCGGGGGCCAGTTGTTCATCAAGACCAACTCGACAATCGTCGACGAGGCCGCCGCCGTTCAGAATCCCGAGGCGTCGGCTGGCCGCCATGTTTGCCTTTCGTTCCGGGACACGGGTTGCGGGATAGAACCCGAACATTTGGGGCGCATCTTCGAGCCGTTTTTCACGACCAAGGCCCTGGAGCGCGGCACCGGCCTTGGGCTGGCGACGGTTTACGGCATTGTCAAACAGCACCACGGCTGGATCAACGTCTCCAGCGTTGTGGGGCAGGGGGCCGCGTTTGAGATTTTCCTGCCCGCCTGTTCCGAACCGAGCGGCGCCCTTCGCATGACACCGGGCGAACAGCGTGTGATCGGCGGCACCGAAACCATTCTCCTCGTTGAGGACGAAGCCCCGCTCCTCAAGCTCATGCATCACATTCTCGAAAGCCACGGCTACGAGACGCTTGACTGCGCGGGCGCCAAAGAGGCCATCGCCAGATGGAACGAAGGCAAGGAGAAAATCGACCTTCTCTTGACAGATCTCATACTTCCAGACGGGTCCGGGCGCGAGCTGGCCAAGAAATTCCTGGCCGAGAGGCCCCAGCTCAAAGTCATATACACCAGCGGCTACAATATCGAACGGTTGGCAAAAGAATTCCCGCAAGGCGAAACGTTTACTTACGTCCAAAAACCCTTTCACGCCCGCAAGTTGGCGGAAGTGGTTTATGACACGTTAAATGCCGGGGTCTAGGCAGCTATTGCCCGTTTGGCGCCCGTTCTTGCCGGGGGCGCCCTTAAAAGGGCGTGGTACAATTCCTGATATGTAGACCCCAGTCTATGAAGAGTATTTTAGTAATCGACGACAAAGACGATGTGCGTTCCTTCATCAACCTGGCGCTCAGCAGCTTTGGGTTTTGCGTTCGGCAAGCCCACGACGGCGAGACAGCCCTCCAAATGATCGTTGAAGCGAAGCCAGACCTCATCATCTGCGACGTTAATCTCCCTTATGTTGACGGCTACGAGATCCTCTCCGCCGTTCGCGCCTCCTCCACAACCGCCGCCATCCCGTTCATCCTCATGACCGGCCTTGTCAGCGCCAACGGCTTTCGCCGCGCCATGATCGCCGGCGCCGATGATTACCTCATCAAGCCGTTCAGCCCTGACGATTTGGTTGACTCCGTGATGTCCCGCCTGGTTCGCCGCGTTGACTTTCAGGTCGACGCCGAATTGCGCGTGCGCCAATCCTTTGACGAGGCGAGGCTTGCGCCAGTCGCCGCCCTCGCGCCGGCTTAAGCTTTGGCGCGGAAGTTTGTCACGCCTTAACTCTAAGTCATCGCGTACTCATGCTGGGTGATGATGCCCGGCATTGGGATCGGGTATGAGCCGTCGGGCGCTGAGCGCAAGGGCGGGGCCGAGTCCATTGTAAACTTGTCAGCGTCGGGAGCGTAAGCGTCGGCGTGGTTGAGCATTTGGTCGTAGGTGACCTCCTGCCCTGTGTGCGCGGCCATGCGGCCCATCGACGACACGACGCTGGCTTGCACGCCGCGGGTTGCTTCGTTGTACGGATGGTCCCGCCGGATGGCGTCCACCAAGTCGTTCCACTCGTTCAAGTATGGGTTGGTCTCGTCGGGCTTGACGTTTGAAATCCAGATTGCGTTGGAGGGCTGAGGATTTTGCGCGCTGTGGATGGACGAGGGCATGCCGCAATCGCCATGCGCGGAGACCACCGCCATGCCTTTGCTGCCGTGCGCGTAGCTGGAATAAATTTCGTTGCATCCGGCGACGCAGCGTCCGTCGAGCAGCATTTTGGCGCCATCGGCAAAGGTGTATTCGACGGAATAGGAATCAAAATTCTGGTCCACGTATAGATTGCCTTCGGGGCTCTTGCGATAATGACGTCCGCCGAGGGCCTGGGCTTTGACAGGCCATGCGTTTTTCATCATGCAAAGGTTATCGATGAGGTGAATGTAGAAGTCGTTGTAAAGTCCGCCGCTGGCCCAAATGAAACTGTGAAAACGCGCGATCTGCCAGAGAAGCTCGCTCGGAGCGCCGCCCGGCCACTTCTCCGAAAAACAGGAGCCGCCCGGACCGGACATCCGGTAGCCGCGCATGAAAATAATGTCGCCGATGGCGCCGTCCTGCAAACGCTGGCCCAGTTCCTGGATGGCGCGGTTGTGGCGCGACATCAAACCGACGGCGACCTTGAGGTTTTTGACGGAGGCGTCTTGCGCCAGTTGGAGCATGCGTCGCGACGAAGGGCCATCGGCGCTCAACGGTTTTTCCATGAATAGATGGAGGCACTTTTGGATGGCGTAAGAAAAATGAACGGGGCGAAAAGCCAGCGGTGTGGCGAGAATCGCAATGTCGCCTGGCTTCAAACAATCCATCGCGCGCTGGTAACCGTCGAATCCAATGAGGCGCCGATCCGGCGGCACGTCCATTTTGTCGCCATGACCGTCGCTCAGCGCGCCGTGACTTTGTTCGAGTCGTGCTGCGAATACGTCGGCCATTGCCACCAATTTGACCCCGCCGCTCTTGACCGACATCGCATCGACGACAGCGCCAGTCCCGCGTCCGCCGCAGCCGATCAACGCCAACTGGAGCGTATCGCTGCCAGCCGCATAAACGCGCGGGACGGACATGCCCGCCAAGGCGGTGGCGGCGGCCACGCGGCCGGTTGTTTTGATGAATTCGCGACGCGAAGGAAGGTATCGGTTCATAACAGATCAACCAGAGTTAAGTGAGTTATTGCCAACCTTACACGGTTGGGGCCTGGGTTTGTCCAGAGTATCTTTGGTTTTGGGCTTGGTTCACCAAAGCCCAACCGTTATTGTGTAAACCATGAACGAGAGTCTGGTTGACGCAAGCCCTTCGGCGCTCATTGCCGACTTGACCGCCCGTGTTGTTGACGGCGGCGAAATTTCGCGCGAGGAGGCGCTGCAGGTTTTTAATTTGGAATCGTCGGCGGACATTTACGACCTGCTTGCAGGCGCCAACCGCATCCGCGAGCATTTCAAGGGCGACAAGATTCATCTCTGCTCGATCGTCAACGCCAAGGCGGGGGCGTGCTCCGAGAACTGCAGTTTCTGCGCGCAGTCTTCGTTTCACCAGACGGGCTCGCCGCGGTACGGGTTTGTCGATCCGGAACCGGTGCTCGAAGCGGCGGATGAAGCGCAACGCAACGGCGTCGTGGCGCTTGGGCTTGTGGCCGCCTGGCGCGGGTTGAATGAAGGCCCTATGCTTGACGAAGTTTGCGATCGCATTCGCGAGCTTTCGCAATCCGGCAAAACGCAGGCCGACGCCGCCCTTGGCATCATCAAAAGCCAGCGCGTCGCTGACCGCCTCAAGGAAGCGGGCCTGGCTTGTTACAATCACAATCTCGAAAGCTCGCGCCGTTTTTTTCCGCAGCATTGCACGACCCACACCTACGAAGATCGCGTGGAAACCATCGGCTACCTGAAGAACGCCGGCATCAAGATTTGCTCCGGCGGCATTATCGGCATGGGCGAAACGCGCGAGGACCGCTGCGACCTTGCATTTGCGCTTCGAGAGATTGGCGCCGCGGTTGTTCCCATCAATTTCCTGAATCCAGTGCCCGGCACGCCCCTGGCCAGCATTCCGCCGCTGCCGCCAATGGAGATCCTTAAGACCATCGCCTGTTTCCGCTTCATCCTGCCGCGCCAGGAAATCAAGATCGCCGGCGGGCGCGCCTTGAATTTGCGCGATTTGCAATGCATGGTTTTTATGGCGGGCGCGAGCGCCCTGATGGTGGGCAACTATTTGACAACGCTGAATCAGCCAGTGGAAAAAGATTTGCAAATGCTGAAAGACCTCGGCTTGAGCGCCGACTGGGAGGAGCATGCCGCGGATCAATCGTAGGGGAGGGCGGGATTGAATCCGGCGGCGCGCTTGGGAAAAAACATCGGCGGCTATCACGGCGACTCGATCGATATCCACAGCGTGCTCCGCCAGATCGACGCCGCGGTTGAAAACAAAAACTGGATCAGTGACCGCGTTCCCTTTGTCGTCGGACCCGACGCGCGTCAAGTCGAGTTCATCGCGTTTCGCAGGTTTTTGGGCGACGCGCGGCATCGGCTTTACCTCTCCACTGGCATCCACGGCGACGAGCCCGCCGGACCTCTCGCGGTTTTGCGCCTTCTCGAGCAGGACGCCTGGCCCGCGGAGGCGTCGATCTGGCTTTGCCCATGCCTGAACTTGACGGGCTTTCCGCTCAACCGCCGCGAAAACGCCGAGGGCGTTGATCTCAACCGCGATTACCGGCATCTTGCCACAGCGGAAGTCCGCGCTCACACCGGCTGGCTTGGCCAGCAACCAAGCTTCGACATCGCGCTCTGCCTGCACGAAGACTGGGAGTCGCACGGTTTTTATCTTTACGAACTGAATCCCGGGCGGCGCGAGTCCTTCGCGGAGAAAATCATCTCAGCCGTCGAGGCTGTTTGCCCGATTGACCGATCTGAGATCATTGAAAACTGGCCGGCCAGCGGCGGCATTATCCGTCCCAACATGAACCCGGCGGATCGTCCGCGATGGGCGGAGGCGATTTACCTCGTCGGCTCCGGGAAGACGAGCGCGAGCTACACCCTGGAAGCGCCGTCCGATTTCCCCCTGGAAACGCGGGTCAACGCGCTTGTCGCCGGTGTGCGCGCCGTGCTTTCGGCCCTATGACTTTCCCGCATCAGGCCTCACCGGGCGATGGGTGGTTCGGTTAAGGGAAACTCCGCATTGCGGGAAGCCCGTTGCGCCGTACTTTGAAGGCACGACGGAGGCGGTTGTTTATGCCCATTACAATTATTGAAAATCGCGAATATCGGAACCTCGAAGTTCACCTGACCGGCAAGTTGTCACGCGACGACTTCCTTGAATTCGTCCCTGTGGCCGACCGTCTGGTGAGCGAATGGGGCAGGTTCGGAATCCTGGCCGTCATGCGGAATTTTGATGGCTGCGAACCGGGCGCCATCTGGGAGGATCTCAAATGGGACCTCAAACATTATCACGACGTCGAGCGTGTCGCGCTGGTCGGCGAGCGTAAATGGCAGGCCGGGATGAGCAAGTTCTGCAAGCCCTTCACAGGCGCGGAGATTCGGTACTTTGACATCCGTGATCTCGAACGCGCGCGACATTGGTGCTCGGAGACTGAAGCGGTGCTGGCGTAAACCGGAGCCGCGTGTCAAACGCACAGGCTTGGCGGTCAATCGTGCGCGATGTCGTCCGACAATTCGTTCGCGTCGCCGGGTCGCCGCGGAAAATGTTCCGCCATCAATTTGGCGGCGCGGCTGATGCCGTGGACGATTCCCGATGTGAAGTCGCCCTTCCGAAAATGGCCCGCTATTTCCTCCGCAACTTCCTTCCAGAAACCGTCGCCGCATTTCGCGTGAACTTCCCGGTCGCCGATGATCGCGAATTTCCGCACGCGTGGCGCCACAAAGATCAACACCCCATTGCGCTCCGTCGTGCGGTCCATGTGCAAATGCGTGAATTGTTGTTGCGCTGCCGCAACGGCGTCCTCGGGTTCCTTGCGCGTGATGAAAACGCGGATTTCGCCGCGCATTTTGCTCTCGGCATCGCCGATCGCTTTGACAATCGCGTCGTGTTCCAGCTTGCTGATGAATTCGCGCGCTTTCATATCACCAACTCGAACTTGCTCCACCGCCGCCAAAACTTCCACCGCCGCCCGAAAACCCCGAAAAACCGCCTCCGCCGCCGCCACCGCCGCCTCCTCCACCTCCGCCGCTCCAGCCTCCGCCTCCCCAGCCGCCCCAACCGCCGCCGGTCATAATCCAGCCGTTCCGGCGCCGCGCTCCTCCAAAAACAGCCCGCAACACAATCATCAAAACGAATGCCCCAATGAGAATGGGCAGGATACTCTGCGGTCGCCGCTTGCCTTCCAAGGTTGTGCGGCCGACGCCCTTAAACTCGCCCTTTGCCGCCGCGATGATCGCGTTTACGCCGTCCGTCAGGCCCTTGGCATAATTGCCCTCGCGAAACCGCGGCTTGATGACGTATTCGGTGATTTGTTTGCAAATCGCGTCCGGCAGCGCGCCCTCCAGACCGTAACCAGCCTGCAAGGTCATCGTCCGGTTCTGCACAAACACCAGTAGCACGGCTCCGTTATTCTTGCCTTTTTGCCCGACCGCCCACGCGCGGCCCACGCGCACACCGTAATCGTTGGCGTCCGAATCCGACTGCATCTTCGGATAAACCGCCACGACGATTTGGTCGCTGCTGTCGCGCTCGAATTGCGCCAGTTTTTCATTCAATTCGTGGGCGGTCGACGCGGGCACGACGTTTGCGAAGTCGTTGAAATAGCCCGCCGGCCTGGGCGGAATCACTTCCTGCGCAAATGCAGCCGACGCAGCCAGCCACACAGACAAAATCAGACAGCGCGCGCTCACTTGTTGGTCTCCGCGGAGCCGCCAAAGTTAAACTGCACTTTCGGCGGCGTTTCAGATCCTGGCGTTGCCGTGAAATAGGGCTTGTCATGGAAACCGAACGCCCCCGCGTAAAGCAGCGCCGGGAAGGATTTGATTTTGGTGTCGTAGCCCTGCACGGCTTCGTTGAAATCGCGGCGCGCGACGGCGATGCGGTTTTCCGTTCCCTCCAATTGCGCCTGGAGCGCGACAAAATTCGCGTTGGCCTTTAAATCCGGGTAACGCTCCACAACGACCAGCAGCCGCGACAGCGCCGACGACAATTGCCCCTGCGCCTTGTCGAACGCTTCCAATTGGCTGCTGTCGGTCGGCGCGACATTGGAGTTAATCTTCACCTGGCCAACGGAAGCTCGGGCGTCAACAATCGCCGTCAGCGTCGATTTCTCGAAGTTTGCGGCGCCGGAAACGGTGGCGACGAGATTGGGCACCAGGTCGGCGCGGCGCTGGTAATCGTTTTGCACTTGCGCCCAGGCGGTGTTCACCTGCTGATCCAGCCGCACCAACCCGTTGTAGCTGCCTACGCAGACCAACAGCACGATCAACACGAAAATTCCCAACACGGCCAGAATGCTGCATCCGATTACGAGTTTTTTCATACGCGTTTCAATTTCTGACGCTAAAATGAGCCACTTGCCCGGTCGCCTGCAATTACAATACGCTCGCCGATTTATATACAGGGCGCTTGCTTGTTTTGAGGGTCCTTTGCCGTTACTTTACCCAACGTTATGCGCCTGAGCATTATCATCCCCGCTTTGATCCTGGGCCTGGCTCTTATCGTGGGCGCGATGCTTTTCGCCCCCAGGCGCCCTCCCGTCCCGGTCGTGGCGCCTCCACAGCCGCCGGCGACAGCCACGCAACCCTTCGCAACGAGTCCTGTCAAACATCCTTCGCAAGAAGCGCCCCTCCAACGATCTCTTCCGCCGAAGGACGAACAGGAAGCGCAGGCTGAATACAGGCAGAGCCGCATCAGCGAGCTATACAGTCTCACGACTGACAATCCCGATGCTGTGTCGGAAATCATGGCGTCGCTGGGCGATCCCGATCCCGCCATCCGACGGGCCGCCATCGACGCTTGCGTTCAATCCAAAAAAGCCGAGACCATCCCCGCGCTCAAAGACGCCCTCGACCAGTCGACCGACCTCGACGAAAAAGTCCACATCCAAAAAGCCATCGACTTCCTCAACATGGCTTTTCAGGCCACCAATCGCTAACCGACCGCCTTAATCTCCGCCGCGACTTTTTCGCCCATGCCTGCCGCCTCGGATACAGCGCCTTTGATCTCGGCGCGGCGGGGTTGATCCGTAAGAAACGAAACGGCGCGCAGCCAGATCTCGTCGTTCTCCACGCAGGCGTATGCGGCCACAGGCGTCTGGCAACCCCCGCCCATGCCTCGCAGAAACGCCCGTTCCGCGGTTACGCTTTGGAACGTGTCGTGATGGTTCAACCGGCGGTATATCTCTTCGATTCGCCCGTCGTCCGCGCGCGACTCCAGTCCGATCGCCCCCTGGCCGACGCACGGCAGCATCTCATCCAGGTCAAGCAAAATGGCCAGCAATCCATCGGGCGCCGCGTCGCCGCGCAGGCGCCCGTCGGCGTCAATTGTAAAGTGAAGCCGCCCCAGGCCGGCCGCCGCAAGGACCGTGGCGTCCATCGCCGGCATCATCGCGAGTTTTTCCAAACGGGTTGTGACGTTGCCTCGAATCTCGATGCATTTGAAATCCGGCCGGGCCGCGAGCAACTGCGCCTTGCGCCGCGTGCTGCTGGTCGCCACGGTGATGCCGTCTGGAAAATCCTTCAGCCGCAGCTTCGGCCCGAATCGGCGCGACGGGCCGCCATCGGCCCTGTAAATCAAAACGTCGCGAACATCGGCGCGTTTTCCCGCCACGGCGCCGAGCGTCAATCCGGACGGCAATTCGGTGGGCAAATCTTTCAGCGAATGCACCGCGATGTCCGCCTCATGATTCAGAAGCGCCACCTCCAGTTCCTTGGTGAACAATCCCTTTGGCAGGCTCGGGTCTGTTTTGGACATCGACGCCGTTTGCAGCTTGTCGCCGCTGGTTTTGATGATTCTCAGCTCGAACTCCAGGCGCGGAAAGTTCTTGCGGCACTCCGCCAGGACCATGTTCGCCTGCGCCAATGCCAGCGCGCTCCCGCGCGTCGCGATGATGACCGGTCGCTCCTTCATGCCCGCGCTCCCGTCCACTGGCTGGGCAGGGCGTCCCCGCCGCGTCGCGGCTCAAAGAGACACGCCGCCTTTTCGCGGATGATGGCGCGGCACTTGGCCACTTCGTTCTGTCGTTGTTTCAGATAGTCGTTCGCGATGCCCTGCAAATCGTCGATGTTGTACAAATACACGTTCTCCAAAAAGTTGACCGCCGGATCGATGTCCCGCGGCGTCGCGATGTCAATCAACAGCAGCGGACGGTTCTTTCGCAGCTTCATCAGGGGCTCCAATTTGGATCTGTCAATCACGTAATGGGGCGCCGAGGTCGCGCTGATGACAATGTCGATCCGCGCAAACGCCTCCGCCCATTCCTCGAACCGGATGGCGCGCCCGCCCAATTCGGACGCCAGCGCCTCCGCCCGC
>Ga0265338_10007415_pt1 | contig 13619 bp, 11 predicted proteins | sample 42126metaG_FD_193579 | JGI IMG/M metagenome (GOLD analysis project Ga0265338, IMG submission 193579) | Rhizosphere microbial communities from Carex aquatilis grown in University of Washington, Seatle, WA, United States - 4-21-26 metaG | ecosystem: Host-associated > Plants > Roots > Rhizosphere... | reverse complement strand
GGCGTGCGATGCTGGAGGGGGCGCAGAAACTGTTGGCAGGTAGAATCTCCGCGGCAGACTGCGCGACACATCACGGAGCGAGGTCGGGCTTGGTTCTCCATTTTCTTGTTCAGGGGCGGGTGCAGGGGGTGGGCTTCCGCTGGTTTGTGCAACGCGAGGCCAGTGAACTGGGCCTGCACGGCTGGGTGCGCAACACCGAGGATGGCGACGTTGAGGTCTTGGCCGCGGGAGAAGCCGAGGATCTCGACGAGTTGCGTGCAAGCCTTCGCAGCGGGCCGCGCGGCAGCCGAGTCGATCGCGTGATTGAACACACGCTGGCTGAGAGTGAAGCCCGGGACCTCGAATCTTTCCGGATCGAAGCAGCGTGGTGAGGCAGGGATCAGGGAAGGGTCAAAGAAAATCAGTCGAAACGGAGCGGTGCTATAGTATTGCCAAACGCATGGAGGTGCCGATGAGGGCTCTTTGCGCATTCCTTCTTATCGCGTCGTTTGCCCCGGCCTTGCCTGGCCAGCAAACTCAAACTCCTGCCGGAAATTCCGACGGCGGTGTTACAGTCACGATTCACGACGGTGGCGTGGACCAGGTGCTGCAAAGCATCTTCATTCCGCCGGTTAAGGACGCTCCCTTCACCGCAATCGTGCACACCCAATGGATACGGCCGCTCGCCGATGGGGGAACTTACACTCTCGTCAATCAGCGCCAGGTTGCGCGCGACAGGGCGGGGCGCATCTATGAAGAACGCTGGTGGCTGGTGCCAAAAGGCGGCTCTGTGGAGTCGCAGATGAACTTGATTCAGATTGGCGACCCGGCGATGCACGCGGTCTATAATTGCTTCCTGATCGAGAGGCCGCACCGCTGTATCGTTCAGCCTTATCACGATTCATCTACCGCGAATTACCAGCCGCCAGTGGGGCAAAGCGGAGCTCTCGCCAATGGATCTGGGTTTCAAACGCATGAAGATCTCGGGGTTGAGACCATCGAAGGGATCGACACGCATGGAACGCGGGACACAATCACCTACAATCAGGGAGTAATTGGAAACGACCGGCCTTTCAACCGCGTACGCGAGTTCTGGTTCGCGCCCAGCCTCGTAATCAATTTGCGATCCGAGCTCACCGATCCTAGTTTTGGAAAGCAGATATTCACCCTCACCAACGTAAATACTTCGGACCCGGACCCGAAGCTCTTCGAGTTGCCTGATGGGTTTGCGGTGGTGGAACGCAGCAAGCCGGCCGCGCCGAGCCAATAGACGCCTCGCCCACAAACATTGCCCCGACGTATAACGCAAAGCCTCGACGTGATGCGCGCAGAGTGTCCCCGCATCCAACTTCCATCGCAATTGCCCAGATATAATCTATAGGGAAGCGGACTGCGCGAGCGCTGTTCTCTTCCTGTTTTGAACTACTTTTTCCTTTTGGAAGGAATGCGCATGACCGAACCCGCCAAGCCAATTAATGTCGAGAATTTGAAAGCGCTCGTGCGCACTGTGCCCGACTTTCCCAAGCCGGGAATTCTCTTTTACGACATCACTACAGTCTTGAAAGACAAGACCGGATTTGCGCAGTTAATTGATGCGCTCGCGCAACATTACATCGAGCGCAAGATCGACCTGGTGCTGGGCATTGAGGCACGCGGATTCATCTTTGGACCGGCGCTCGCCTATCGCCTGAACGCCGGATTTGTGCCGGTCCGCAAGCCGCGCAAGTTGCCTGCTCCGGTGGCTCGCGTCACCTACGATCTCGAATACGGGTCAGACACGCTCGAAATTCACACGGACGCTATTGCGCCGGGGCAAAGTGTAGTGCTGGTGGACGATCTGTTGGCCACCGGCGGCACCATGGAAGCTACGGTAAAGCTTGTGAAGCAGCTAGGCGGCAAGATTGCCGGCCTGGCATTCGCCATTGAGCTCGACTTCCTGAAGGGTCGCGATCGCTTCGCCGAGTACGATGTCTTCAGCCTGCTGCACTACGACGAATAGCCGGGCCGGCGGTGTGCCGCACTACTGGACGTCCTCCGGTACCATTTCCGTTTCGTTGACGGCCGCGTTTCCCACCGGTTCGTCCTTCAGCATTTGCGCGTCGGCAAACCGGTAGCCGACATAAACGTCGGTGAGCAGGTAGGTCGGGTTCGAGGGATCGTCTTCAATCTTCTTGCGAAGTTGCCGGACGAAGGTGCGCAGGTATTCAACTTCTTCGCGGCAATCAGCGCCCCAAACCGCAGTCAGCAGCTTGGCGTAGGTAATCACTCGACCGGCCCTGCTCATGAGGCAATGCAGAATGTCGAATTCTTTTCGGGTGAGGCGGATCATCTCGCCGCGTCTCGTGACGATTCGCTTGAGCGGATCGATCCTGATGTCACCAATCTCGATTGGCGCGTCCTCAGCCCGTGCCGGGGCGCGCACGCGGCGCACCGATGCACGGATGCGCGCAATCAGTTCACGGGTGCTGAAAGGCTTGGTTACGTAGTCGTCGGCGCCCAGTTCGAGCGCTTCAACCTTGTCCTCTTCCTGGTCGCGCACGGTAAGCATGATGATAGGCAACCGCGGCGATCCAGCGCGAATCCGCCGAAGCGTCTCAATTCCGCCGATTCCCGGCATATTCACATCGAGCAGTACGATGTCTGGCATTTCCGATCGCAGTGCCTGCAGCGCTTCTTCGCCGCGCGAAGCCTCGGTGATCTGGAATCCAAGTTCGACAAGCGGCGGCCGTAACGCTCTGCGGATGGCTGGTTCGTCGTCGACTATAAGAATGCGAATGGCTGGCTGATTCATTCAGGGTCTTCCCTTCTCAGTTTGAATTGGAATGGCGGCAAAGAAGGTGGTGCCCTCCTGCTCGTCGCTGGTCACCCACACATATCCGCCGTGAATCATAGCCACGCGCTTGGCCACGGAAAGACCGATTCCAGTGCCCGACGCGCGATTGGCATACGTTGCAGAGCGATAATACCGGTCGAAGATGCGCTCGCGGTCGGCAATAGGAATTACCGGGCCGTAACTGTGCACTGAGAAGATGGCCTCGTTGGCTGCCAGGAATGAGCGAATCGTAACCGTGGACCCGAAGATGGAGTACTTGCAGGCATTGTCAATATATTGCGTCAGCAACATCACCATCAATTGCCGGTCACAGCACAAAATAAGTTCCTCGTCCTCCACCAGCATCGAAACCTTCATACTTGCCAGCCGGTCTTTCAGGCCGGTCATTACTTCTTCAAGCAGAGAGCCGATGGCCACTTGCTCCACGTGAATGGCAATCTCTCCGGCATCGAGTCGCGCCGTGGTTAACAGGCGGGTGGTCAGTTCGCCCAGTAGCCCTGTCTGCTCGCTGATGAGTGAAACAAGTTCAGACTGCCCGGCGGACAACTTGCCCATCTCCACCAGTCCCGTTGAAGCGGCCCTGATGGCCGTGAGCGGGGTTTTGTACGCGTGGGCCAGCGAATCAAGAACAGTGGAGCGCAACTGCTCGGTGCGCCGCTCTGTCTCAATTCGACTTTCGTTGGCGAAGGCCCGGTAGCGGTCAAAGGTGACGGCAATCAGCGAAGCGATGGCGTTGTTGGTAAGCGGACTGGTCTCGCCGCGCAGCACAAGGCTGCCAACGGGAACCATTCCGAGCCGCACTACCCTTCGGCCCATGCCCGTTTCCGGGTCGTCGTCATTGGTCTCGAAATAGTAAACGCTCTGGGCTAATTCCTGAGGGTCTTCACCCCAGAAACCTGCCTGATATACCTCGTGCAGATCCGCATCGAAAACGGCAACCGCTTCAAGCGCGAAAATATCGTGCACCATTTCCACCAGTTGCGGGCCGGGCTCAATGTGGAGGTTCATCTGTAGCGTGCGGCGCGTGAACTCGTAGAGGTCGTGCATCTGGCCGCCCCACGACTCAGCCTCGCGGGCGTGGTTGGTAACACGGGATGAGAGGCGGCTGACAGTGAGCGCGACCAGGATGAAGACCACGACTGTGATTGAATTTGCAGGACTGGCGACAAAAGTTAGCGGCGAGCTCGCGGAAAACAAGGCCTGAATCACAACCGCCGAGAGTGAAACGATGACCGCCTGCCAGAAACCGCACAATAGGGCGGTTGGCACCACAATCATGAGATACAGAAGAGCCGAGATAGGCAGCAGCCAGCTTGACCAGTGTGCCAGCGCGGCAATCAGCACCACCGCCTCAATGCCGAGCGCGCACTCCAGTGCAAACAGCAAGGCCCGGGTGCCCGAGCCTCGCGAAGACCTGGCGCTGAAGAAACCACGAACGGGAATGGTGCTGTCTGCCAAGTAGAGCTTCACCCTACCCTCTGAGTCGATGCCGAATGCCGGTTATCGTTCGAAATGGGGTTCTAAACGCGCTAGTTCTGGTGCTCACGCACCCGAAGTCCCCTGTTACTGAACCGTCAGGAAAAGCTGCGAAGCGGTGTCAAATTCAGCTGCAGCAAAAAAGGCTGAGAGAGTCCACGGGCAGATACACCGTCACTTTCCGTGCCATCCGGTAACACTTCCATTTCAGTGCGGTGTGGCTCGGGGACATGCCCGGTTATGGAATCCGGCAATGCCGAAATTCTAACAGGTTCTTCATTGCAAATTCATACTGCGGGTGCATTTCATTCCTCCCCGCATTCGGCAGGCTCAAGGCGTTTTGAGCTGATTCTTAGCGGCGAGAAAGCAAATCTTTATACCGAATCAACAATCCTTATGCATTCATCATATTTTCTTTATGCCTGCTCTGCATTAATCACTTCAGCCAACAAAGCGGTTTACCCAGCCAGGCGAAGCGCATTTTGACTGCAGGAACCAGTCCGGCAGCCGACAGGGAATTTGTGCGCTCGTCGAAGGAGGGGTCTGTTTTAAGAAACGGCCTCAATTATCAGGCTTACGCAAAAAACAGTCCCCCAGAGGCCTTTCACATTTGTTCATAACCAACTTTTACTTTGGAGGAAATCGACGGATGCTCACGACCACACGCCAGATTCTTAAATCTATGGCAGCCGCCAGCATGATGATTGCCATCGGCGCAATCGCGCAAGCACCTGCACCTGCACCGGCAACCACGCCTGCAGCCCAGGCCCCCGCGCCCGCGCCGGCTGCTGATGCGACGCCGCCCGCCCCCCTTTCAACATTCGTCCTCACCGGTCCGCTGACATGGTTGCCGCCGGCGAACTTTGATGCAGGCCCATTTGGCACACTCTCAGTGAACGGCATTATTACCGGCTACTCGGTTTTCCAGTACAACAGTGCGCCCGGCGACGGCGGTGTAAACGCAACCGCGAGCAACGGAGAAATTTTCATTCAGAAAGCCACCGGAAACGTCCAGTGGTACGCGCAGGCCGGCGTGTATTCCTTACCGACGCTGAGTGTGCCGTTTCTTAAAGCGCAAGACACCGTGAAGAATCTTTACGGACCTGTTCCGGTTGCGTACCTCAAGTTGCAGGCAGGAAAAACCACGCAGTTCTTGGTCGGCCAACTGCCAACGTTGATGGGCGCCGAGTCCACATTTACTTATCAAAACTTCAACGTCGAGCGCGGCATTATTTGGAATCAGGAAACCGCGATCAGTCGCGGCGTCCAGGTTAATCAAACGATTGGCAAGTACTTGAGCGCCTCCCTTAGCTGGAACGACGGTTACTATTCCAACCGCTACTCGTGGCTCTCAGGCTCGGCAACCTTCACGAAAGGACCTCATGTCCTGGTGTACGACGGAGAGGGCAACATGGGGCAGACCGTTTTCCAAACTGCTGCTACGCCGGTGCAGAACAACGGCTTTATGCACGCTGTGATCTACACCTACACCAAAGGCCCCTGGATCATTTCACCGTACTACCAGTACGGCCACGTGGGCACCAACCCGGCGGTGGGTATCGTCAAAGGCAGTTCCGCTATCGGAGGCGCAATGAACGTAAGCTACGCCTTCAAAAGCGGCTTCTCGCTTCCAGTACGCGTGGAATACCTTACGAGTTCAGGAACTCCCACCGACGGATCGGTCAACCTGGTGGGCTTTGGACCGGGCAGCGGTGGCTTCACTCTCACATTGACGCCGACCTACCAAAAGGGAGGCATGTTTATCCGCGGCGATGTCGCGGACGTACGCGCAACGGACATTGTGCCGGGGCTTGCCTTTGGCGATTCAGGAACGAAGTCTACCCAATTTCGGACCGCGATTGAATTGGGCTTCATCTTTGGCAAAAACACGACCGAAAAATAGCCGCATACGGACGTTGGCTCAGCATGGTTCGTAGCCTTATTCGAACTGAACTCTAAGCCTTTGTCTTTCTTTATTTCGTCCTGATGGAGTGGTAATTAATCTCTCAGCACCGGACAGAATCCGCAGGGAGGCCGGGGACCGATTGGTTCTCTGCCTCCAACTGCGAACACCAGAAGCCGCAGGCACACGCCAGGCCGGCGGCGCGCATAGCCGATCAAGTCCGCTTCAATTCGGACATGACTCGGACACCATCCCGAACAGGCGACGGGAACGCTACAAGAAACTCAATTTCTCAGGAGAATGCTCATGGCAGAACAGAAAGCTCCACAAATGCAGGCCACCCTCGGTTTAACCGGGTTGACCAGCAATGCAATGGCTCTCATCGCCCCCGGCGCCTTCCTCTGGCTCACGTTCTTCATCCAGGCGAGCACCGGCGTAGCCGGCCAGCCTTCAACCGCGCCAGCCATGTGGCTGGGCATCTTCGGCGCACTTGTCCTCTGCCTGGCTACAGCGGTTGCGTATGCCGAGATCTCCAAGCTGTATCCCGGCACCGGATCGAGCTACTACTACGCTGAACAGGCCATGCTTTCGCACGACGCCGGTTTCAAATACGCGCGCATCTCAAAGTTCATTGTCGGCTGGGGCTCGCACCTTTACTACTGGGTCTACCCCGGCGTGATGGTGGCCACCACCGGCATCTTTGTGGGGTACGTGGTCGGTTTCCTCTATCCAGGTTTCATGAGCGGCTCCAATCCCGGTCCGATCTTCATGATGCTTGTGGCTGTGACCTTCTCGTTCTTCGTGGCCTGGATCGCCTCGAAGGGGGCAGGCGCATCGACCGCAGTCAACATTGCCATCAACGTTATTCAGATTTCGGCCCTGGTGGTCTTCAGTGTGCTGGCACTCGGCTATCGCGCCAACCATCCTACGGGTGCCCCGGCCTTCAACTACGACGGCCAGTCACTCGCCACTTACACATATCAATTCGCGACTGCCAAAGATGGCTCGGTGATGCGCGACGCCAGCGGAAATCCGCTGCCGCAGCTTGACGCTTCAGGCAAGCCGGTTCCCTTCACCATTGACTATCCCACCACCGACTCTACCGGCAACTTCCTTACACATCCCAATGCTGCTTCGGTCGTGGGCTATCACAAAGTGAGTTACGTATTCATCCAGGCCACGGTGGCGATTCTCATCCTGGTCGGATTCGAATCGGTTACCTCGATGGGAGGCGAGGCTAAAAACCCAACAAAACATATACCGATTGCAGTTATCGCTTCCCTGCTTATTCAAGGACTGGCTTGTTATCTCTTTGAGTATTTTGCAGCCAATTACTTCTTGAATTCGGGGTATACGATGCAAAGCGCAGCAGGCTCAGCCGCACCCATCGGCGACATGATGATTATTGTCGGCGATGCGCTGCTGGGCCAGGGGCATGGCAAGTACTTCATGCTGGCCGAGGCCTTCACGGTATTCTTTGCGCTAATCGGCACCACGCTGAGCTGCATGAACACCGGCGCCCGCGTGACCTATGCCATGGGCAAGGACGAGGAAGTGCCCGAGCATTTCGGCCTTCTGCACGCCGAATCGCTCTCGCCTCGCCGGGCTATCTGGACGCTGGCTGTGATTTCGGCCTTCATCGGCGTGGTCGCTCTGACGCTGGTGTTCGGCGATGCCTCGGCTCCCACCGACGCAACCATCGCCGCGCTACCGCACGGCTTGCTGTCGAGTTTCGGCTATCCGTCGCACGCCACTCTCGCTGGGTTGCCAAATTCGCTGCTGGCTATCACCCTCACCTCTAACTTCGGCACGTTCATCCTCTATGCGCTGAGCTGCTTCCTGTGCATCGTGGCTTATCACAAACGGCCCGACTACAATTTCATCAAGCATCTGCTTATTCCTGGATTCGGCCTGATCGCAAATCTCACCTGCATGGCGTTCTACCTGATCGGACCGGTCTTCAGCTTAGGCACCTTTAAGGAACCACTGCTGGCACTCGGAATCTCGGCGCTGTGGGGCATCTACGGAGCCGTGTATTTCATCCGCTCCTCGAAGGCCAAGGGCAAAACAGCATTACTCGCCTTCCGCGCTTGATCGTTCGGGTTTAACTCGTAACCATGAAAACGCCTCTGGGTGGACTTAATGCTCAACCTCATAATTGGGGCTCACGGGCAGCAAGCCACCCAGAGTCGTTTTCACCATGGGTGTTCAACAATCTAATTAAAGGACCCGTTTTCTGGCGCCGGTATTGAAGCGGGGCATGCGGCGGAAAATTATGTTAGACGTTCAGTTCGGCGAGGCCAGCGACTTTGGCAAAGTTCGCACCAACAATGAAGATGCAGTGGGTTCTTTTATTCCCGTGTCGCGTCAGCAGGCCCGCAGCCATGGTTTTCTGTTCGCCGTCGCCGATGGCGTAGGCGGAATGGATTTAGGTGAAGTCGCATCGGCAGCCGCGATCAAGACCGTCACCGAGGAATTCCGTGATGCGCAGGGCGGCTCAATGCTGATCAGCTTGATGCCACGCCTCTTGCAAAAGGCCAATTCCGCCGTTCACGATTGCAGCCTGGATGCAAAATACAGGGGCAAGAAAATGGCCACCACGCTTGTCGCCTGTGCCCTGCGTTACGATCAGGCGGTGGTCTCGCACATTGGCGATTCGCGATGCTACCTGGTGCGCAACGGCCAAGCCCGCCAGATAACTCAAGATCACACACTGATAAACGAGCAGCGCAAGATGGGCCTCATCTCCGCAAACGAAGTCCCCGATTCAGATTCGCGCCACGTGCTGATACGATCTCTTGGCCCTGAAATGTTTGTCTCGCCCGACACTTCAGCCCTCACACTGCAGCCCAATGACGTTCTGGTGCTTTGCACCGATGGCCTTCACGATGAAATGAAGGCCAGTGAAATCGCATCAATTGTTTCGCAGAAAAAGCCCGCGCCCGAGCTGGCTCGAGAACTGGTGGCCCGGGCCGTGGAAATCGACGGCGGCGACAACACGACCGCACAGGTAATTCGCATACGTTCTGTGGAGCAGGTGGGCATGTACCGCGGCAGACCGTACCGGTTGCCGATTTGAAAAGAACAGGGAACAAGGGAACGAGGGAACAAGGGAAAAAGAAGGCCGCCCGAAAATCGGCTCTCGGGTCGCCTAAATGAGTTTGAGTATTTTCTGGTGAGGTGAAAAGCGTCCGGGTGTCCCGGACTCCTTGTTCCCTCGTTCCCTCGTTCACTGTTCTTACGAAATCCTTAGTTTTGTTCAGGTTCTTGCATTTAAGATAATGAAAATTAACCTGCCGGAGAAGCCGTTCAATGAGTTTTTACGACACGCTGGAGGCAGGCACGCAGCTCGATTCGTACCGCATTGACGCCCCAGTAGCGCGAAGCGGAATGGCCTCAATATTCAAGGCCACAGACCTGCGCGACAACCGCACTGTTGCCCTCAAGATTCCCCATCCCGACCTCGAAGCCGACCCCATACTTTTCGATCGTTTCAAGCGCGAAGCGGCCATTGGCCAAAAGCTCAATCACCCCAAAGTGATGCACGTCTACGACGACGAGAAGCGCTCGCGCATTTACATGGTGATGGAGTGGTGCGAGGGCCGCCTGCTGCGCAAAATCCTCGATGAAGGCCGGATCTCGCAGGAGCGAGCCCTCCGCATTGCCGGCGGCGTTCTGGAGGCTCTTGAATATATCCACGCCAATGGGGTTGCGCATCGCGACCTGAAACCGGAAAACATCATGGTGGACGATGAAGACAATCTGAAGCTCATCGATTTTGGCATCGCCGGCGATGCGGCCGCTCGGCGGCTCACCTATGCCAATTTCACCGCGACCCTGGGCACGCCCAACTATATCTCTCCTGAGCAGGTAAAGGGTAAACGCGGCGACGGCCGTTCCGATCTTTACTCGGTGGGGGTAATCCTTTACGAAATGCTCACCGGAAAGCTTCCGTTTTCAGGACCGACCCCGATGGCCGCCATGAATGAGCGGTTGCTGAATCACCCGGTGCCTCCTCGCGTTGCCGACCCCTCGGTATCACCCCAACTGCAGGAAGTGATCTACCGCGCGCTCGAGCGCGATCCGCGCAACCGCTACCCTACCGCGCACGAGTTTCATAATGACCTTGAACATCTTAGCCAGGTAGGCGTCGAAGACCGGATTGAGTTGCGCGATTGGCAAAAGCGGAAATCGCAACTTTCCCGAAAAATCGTCTACTACAGCGCTTTAGCCTTGATTCCAGTGGTTATACTACTGGTGATGTTCCTTATTGCACGTCACCGGTAGCGCCTTTTCAGGACGCCGCCAAACCGCTGAATTCTTCACGAAATCCTTATACCCAAGGCTCTACGATTCAGGTGCAAACCTAATCAATATTCCGCTCGAAGGAGATCCATGGCAAAGTACAAATTGGAGTACATCTGGCTTGACGGCAAAAAGCCTGTTCCCGAACTTCGCGGCAAGACTACGCTGAAAGATTTTGATGCGCCGCCAACCCTTGAAGATCTGCCCTTGTGGGGCTTCGATGGCAGTTCCACGATGCAGGCCGAAGGTCACAAGTCCGACTGCATCCTGAAGCCGGTGGCTCTCTATCCAGACGGAGCCCGCAAGGATGCGTACATCGTTTTGAGCGAAGTAATGCTGCCGGACGGAACGCCACACCCTTCCAACGGCCGCGCCAAATCTCCTGACGATCCGGATATCTGGTTCGGATTCGAACAGGAATATTTCCTCTACAAAGATGGACGTCCGCTCGGGTTCCCCAAGGATGGTTACCCTGGTCCGCAGGGCCCATACTATTGCGGCGTCGGCTACAAGTACATGGGCAACCTCGCGCGCACCATCGTTGAGGAGCACCTCGATCTGTGCCTGCATGCCGGCATCAATCATGAAGGCATCAACGCCGAAGTGGCCAAGGGTCAATGGGAGTTCCAGATCTTCGGCAAGGGCTCGCACAAGGCCGCGGACGACATGTGGACCGCGCGCTACTTGATGATGCGCCTCACCGAGAAGTATGAAGTGGACGTGGTGTGGCATTGCAAGCCGATCAAGGGTGACTGGAACGGCTCGGGCATGCATACCAACTTCTCAACCAAGCATCTCCGCGAAGTGGGCGGCAAGGAATATCTTGAAGCGCTCATGAAAACTTTCGAAAAGAATATCCCGGATCATATCGCGGTTTACGGTCCAGATAATCACTTGCGCCTGACTGGTCTGCACGAGACGCAATCCATCGACAAGTTCAGCTACGGCCTCTCCGACCGCGGCGCCTCTGTTCGCTTGCCCGTCAATTTCATCAAGAACGGCTACAAGGGCTACCTTGAAGATCGCCGTCCCAACTCAGAGGCCGATCCGTATCAGATCGCCTCGCAGATCATCAAGTCAATCAGCGAAGTGCCCATCAAGTAGTTGGACGCGATGCTGAACTAAATACCGGCATGGAATTGCTAAAGGCAAAATCACCTTTCGCCGCTACCATGCCGGTTTTGCTTTGCGATGCTCTTCTCGGGAGCGGACTTGAGACGCATTAAACGCTGCGCTCGACCGTAGCATCAATCTCTTCGGTCAGCGCTTCTGCCGCGTCGATGCATGCGCTTCGGCTTACATCGAGATGCGTCACCAGCCGGATGGCATCTGCACTGAAGGCGCTGATCAGCACGCCGCGCTCATTGAGGCGGGCGGCAAGCTCTGGTGCGCCGTGGCCTGCGGGCAGCTTGAAGATGACAATATTGGTTTCAACCGATTCCGGATCGATATTCACGCCCGGCGTGTTAGCCAGGGCTTCAGCCAGCAGTCGCGCATTGGCGTGATCTTCGTGCAGGCGCTTCGGGCCCTTTTCGAGCGCCATCAACCCCGCGGCGGCCAGAATGCCAACCTGGCGCATGCCTCCGCCAAGCGCTTTGCGGAATCTGCGGGCTCTTGCAATCAATTCCTCTGTGCCGACCAGCATAGAACCTACCGGCGCGCCCAGGCCCTTCGACAGGCAGAACATTACGGTATCGAATCCGCGGGTGAGGGTTTTCACGTCCACGTTCAAAGCAACCGATGCGTTGAAGATTCTGGCGCCGTCGAGGTGCGTTGGGAGGTTATATTTCTTTGCGCCGGTCCAGATTTCTTCCAAGACTTTGAGGTCGGAGACCCGTCCGCCGGCTAGGTTGTGGGTGTTCTCGATTTCGATGAGCCCGGTGTGCGCGCGGAAATTGCTTTTCTGCTCGATCACCTGCTCGATGTGCTTCCACGTGAGGATGCCGTTGTCGGTGGGTACCGCGCGGATGAGGCAGCCGGAAAACACGGCGGTCGTCGCCATCTCCCAATCGAGAATGTGCGCGCGCCCGTCGGCGATCACCTCCTGCCCCGGCTGCGTATGGCAGCGGATGGCAATTTGGTTCCCCATGGTGCCGGTAGGAATAAAGAGGGCATCTTCGCGGCCGAAGGTTTCAGCCGAGCGCCGCTCCAGCAGATTTACGGTCGGGTCTTCGCCGTAGACATCGTCGCCGACTTCGGCGGCCGACATGGCTGCGCGCATTTCCTGGGAGGGGCGGGTTACCGTGTCGGAACGTAAATCAATAATGCCAGCCAAAAGATTTTGCCCCTCTGAAATGGGTGAAAAGCTCAGTTTGAGAACGCGCGGACCTCATACAGGAAAATCCCAATGAGAAAGACACCACCCAGATAGTACGCTACAACTTCCAACCAATACCGTTTCGGCTCTTTGGCACGATAGACCCAACCGTGAAAGCGGATCCACGCTTTTCCGGTGTACGTATAGAGCACCGCCAGGAAAAGGATGAACATCCCGGCGACAAACAAAGTATACGGCGGCCTTAGAAGCCAGAACGAGTCAGGCATGAATGACTTCCATTTCCTTGATGGCTGCGCGATGTCTAGCAGCCGCAGCAGCGCCGTTTCCCTATTCCCTGTTCGCTTCCTTCCTATTCCCTAGTCCATGCTCCCTGTCTTTACGGTATCTGCTTCATGGGCAGTTCCATTACCGGCGTGCGCTTGTCGCCGTTTACTGCGTAGGCCCACAAGCCGTGAAAGTTGGCGCGAATGCCGGGCTCGGTTTTCAGGAATGCCCTCAGCACCGAAGTCGCTTCAGTCCGTAGAGCTGCCGGATCGGTCACGCCGGTCGACTGGTATGCGATGGCCAGGTCGGGCTGGCGCAGCGATGCGTCCTGCGTCACTTCGACAATCTTCCATGTGCGGTCGCCGTCAGGGATCGACAGCGGCAGCGCTCGGCGCGGATCAGGAGTAATTTGCGATTGCTCCTGCTGAAGCTTTTCAAGGTTCGGAGACGACATGAAATCCACGGGAAGCAGTAAATAGTGGGCTATGTCGTAGGTGTACCACGCGCTCCACGGGTCGTCGGCCGCCAGAGCGCGCGCCCGCTTCCAGTACCAGACACCGTCATGCCCGTCGAGCGCACCG
>Ga0265338_10007414_pt1 | contig 13622 bp, 21 predicted proteins | sample 42126metaG_FD_193579 | JGI IMG/M metagenome (GOLD analysis project Ga0265338, IMG submission 193579) | Rhizosphere microbial communities from Carex aquatilis grown in University of Washington, Seatle, WA, United States - 4-21-26 metaG | ecosystem: Host-associated > Plants > Roots > Rhizosphere... | reverse complement strand
TGGTCATGGTATTGAATTCCTCTCGAATTTCGCAAGAAGGGATAATTGACCTGTGTGGATGCATTTTGTTTTTTCGTCATTCGCCTTTCACGGGGGCGAATGGTGAAGAGAGTGAGTTTGAATGTTACTCAGGAGAAGCATCGGTGTGTCAGTGCTCTAGTCGCAGAGATGCTCGCTTCGCTCGCCGCGCTGCGCGCGAAATGGGTGAATCGAATGGATGCCCCAAACCCAGGGTAGCCCTCGCAGACTCGGGCAACCCTGGGCTGATGGCTGCGACACCTTTGGTGTCGTTATTGTGCGCGCGCTGCGCGCGGAAGGAAGTCGCGATTGGCCGACGAAGAAGCGGGATTCAACCGCGAAAGGGTTTTATTTCGCTTTTTCGACGACGATGAACTCTACGCCTTGATCATTCGTCGCCGGAGTCAATCCGAGGCCGATCTGCTCTTCCAGCGCATGTTTGAGATCGTCGGGCGTGGGTGGGCGCGGCAGGTCCAGGGTAAAATCATAGCCGTTGGTCAGGCCGGTTTCGTCGGTCACATTCACGCCGAATATCCGGCGCAAGTCTTTGGCCAAAGCGGGCATGGTGACGTTGCTGGCGTTGAACCCGTTGCCGGCGGTGCCGTGGGGGTGCAGGCCGCTCGCGCCGGAAGTTTTCACGCGCAACACGAGGTTGCTGCGCGTCTCGCGACGGACGACCAATCCGAACTGGTCTTTCAACGCCTGCTGTAACTTTTCCCGGCCACCGTGTGGCACGGTGTCAATGTAGTCGTATTTGAGCGGTTGGGAGGTTGATTCCAAATCGGGCGGAATGATGATGCGAGTCTGCGGGTAGTTCGTGGGGTCGAGATCATAGACATATCTCAAGACCATCTGGAGTGGCGTGCCGATCGCAATGTGTCCATGCTCGTTTCCCAATCCACTTATCTGCCCACGCACGCCGGGTATCCGGAATTGCGCTCGCCGCCGTCGTTCCTCCGGAGTTAACCGGATGACCGCCATCGGGGGATGATTCCGCATGAGTTGATCTACCAGCCTCTCGGTTGGCTCATTGCTCGTATTGTTCGTCAATATCTGATAATACTGGTCCCAGACTTTATCATTCGCGGCAACGGTTGGTGGGGATAGCACCCGTTGGACGACTACCATTGTGGTTCCGGCGGTGAGCAAAACTCCTGCGCCAATAACAACTGCCGTTTTCGTTTTTGTCCAGGCCATAATTTTCAATGCTCCTTTCACAAGGGCTAAGGTTGACATGGAAGCGGTCGAGCCTTTCGCCACTGCGACGGCGGAAATGGTTTTCATCACCAACGTTGAAACCGGCTGAACGGAATTGGCCGAGATCGCGCCGGAGAGCGTCGCGCTGGAAATCGTCACGCCGCGCTTAACAAAGAAATGCCGCAATTTTTCCAACGCGCGATTCACGCGTTTGCGGGCGGTTTCCTCGTTCATCCGCAGGGCGACGCCGATTTCCGACGAGGTGCGGTTTTCAAAATAACGGAGCAGGACGGCGTTGCGGTCGGTCTCGCCCAGGGCGCCCATGGCGTCGTCGAGCAGCGGCGCGATTTTTGCCCAGTCGGTCGGAGCGGTTTCAAGCAGATTGGATTGCATGACGGCCTCCTGTTCGCGGCGGCGGCGCCGGATTTCGCCTTTGACGAAATTGGCCGCCGTGAGTCGTGCGGTTTGGTAAAGCCAGCCGGACACTGCCACGCGCGGCGACAGCGTTCCCGCCTTGCGCGCCAGAATGACGAACACCGCCTGCGTGATTTCCTCGGCGGAATGTGTGTTGCCGCAAAAACGGTATGCGGTGGAATACACCAGTCCGGCGTAGCGCGTCACCAATTCGGTGAACGCGGTTTCCGAGCGGCCGCGGACAAATTCGGCGAGCAGGCGATGGTCGTCCGATTCAGGCATTTGTCCCATAATGTCCGCAAACGGCAAAACGGGACAGAGAGAATTCTTTCCACTACGAACATTCGACCGGCATATTGGTGGGCATACCGGTTGATGAATTTTGCGGGAGGCCTCTAAAAATTTGAGCGACCCCGGTTGGCTCTGCGACGCCTTTGGTGTCGTGATTATGCCGCGCTGCGCGCGGAAGGAAATCGCGGTTGGCCGACGAAGAAGCGGGATTCAAACGCGAAATACGCGAAATACGCGAAGGTTTGTTTCGCGCTTAGCGGATGCTCCGCGTTCCGATTTTGCGAACCGCTTCGTTGTATTTTGCGCGAGGATTTGAATTCTCCAGAAGGATGGAAAACCAGTTGGCCGTGAGATATTTCGTTGTTCGGATTTCGGATTTGTGCGGTCCGGTGGCAAATGGGGATTAAAAAAAGGCTGAAAACACGCGATTTTGACGGTGCGCCCCGGTTTTCAGCCGCACAGTAAAAATAGTTGAAAAAACCTATTGCACAGGAAGATGGGTTTGCCTATATTCCGGCTCCCGTTTCCCCAAAAGGGACGGGCAGCATAATTTGCGGGACCGATAACTGACCACCCTTCCGGGTGCAGGATTGATGGCTCCGCTCTCCAAGCTGATGGAAGTGTTAGATGGTTGTAGCGTCGGCAAATTCGCCGAACAGCGTCGAGGTTTTCGCGCTCTACAGCAATTCAACGCAACTGACTTGGTTGATTTGGTAACTGATTTGATTTTATGCCAGTTAAGACATTTAGACCGCTGACGCCGTCGACGCGCTATGTAACGTTCGCCGATAACAGCGATATTACGAAATCCAAGCCCGAGAAGAGCCTGGTCGAGATTCGCAAGAAGACCGGCGGGCGCAATCATTATGGTCGCGCCACTGCTCGCGGGATCGGCGGCGGCCATAAGCAAAAGATTCGTATCGTCGATTTCAAACGCCAGAGACACGGCGTGGAAGCCACGGTTTTGGGCATCGAATACGATCCCATCCGCACTGCGCGCCTGGCGTTGCTCCAATATAAGGATGGCGAGAAGGCTTATATGATCGCTCCCGCCAACCTCCAGGTTGGTGCGAAACTGATGAGCGGTCCGACGGCTCCGCCGGAAATCGGCAATTGTCTTCCGCTCAAGGCCATTCCGCTGGCAAGCAGCATTCATAATATCGAGATTGAGCCCGGTCGCGGCGGGCAGATGGTCCGGACCGCGGGCGGGGCGGCGACGTTGATGTCCCGTGACGAAGGCTATGCGCAAGTTCGTTTGCCTTCCGGTGAAATTCGCCGTTTCAATGTGGATTGCTATGCGACGATTGGCCAGATTGGCAATGCGGAGCATGAAAATGTGATTCTCGGCAAAGCGGGCCGGTCGCGTCATCGCGGCATTCGCCCGATTAGCCGCGGTGTGGCGCGGAACCCGGTCGACCATCCAAACGGTGGTGGCCAAGGTAAGTCCAAGTCCGGTGGTGGCTGGCAGCAGCTCACCTCGCCCTGGGGTCTCATTGCCAAGGGGCTGCGCACCCGCGATAAGAAGAAGTTTTCCAACCGATTTATTTTGGTCCGCCGTGACGGCCGGCCAATGAAACTCAAGTAATTTATGGGACGCTCGATTAAAAAAGGTCCGTTTGTAGATCTTCACCTTCAGGAGAAAATCCAGAAGGCCAAGGCCTCGAATCAAAAGACGCCGATCAAGACCTGGTCGCGGCGCTCGATGATCACGCCGGAGTTTGTCGGCTTGACGTTCAACGTCCACAACGGGAAGATTTTCAACCCGGTGTTTGTGACGGAGAACATGGTGGGGCACCGGCTCGGGGAATTTTCATTGACGCGCACTTTCAAGAAGCACGGCGCGCACACGGCGAAAGCGGAGGCGAAATAGTAATATGCAAGTTCACGCGATTTCCAAAAACATCCGCATGTCCGCGCAGAAGATGCGCGAGGTGGTGCGCCAGATCCAGGGTTTGCCGGCCATCCAGGCGGCGGCGGTCCTGCAAGTGGTGCCCCGCAAGGGTGCGCGGTTCGTATTCAAGACGCTGAAGTCCGCGATGGCCAACGCCGAGGATTTGAAGGCGCACAAGGACGAATATCGCAACATGAACATTGATGCCTTGCGCATCAAGGAAGCGGTCGCCCAGACGGCGACGACTTTGAAACGCTTCACGCCCAAGGCGCGCGGTTCGGCCGGCCCCATTTTGAAACGTAATTGCCACGTAAAAATTGTTCTGACTGACGAGTAAGTAATTGTATGGGTCAAAAAACTAATCCAATCGGCTTCCGGCTCGCCGTCAATAAAGACTGGCGCTCGAAGTGGTATGCCGGCAAAAAAGAATTCGGCAAACTGCTCACGGAAGACCGCCAGATTCGCGAATTGCTGAAGAAGAAGCTGGAGACGGCTTCGGTTCCGAAAATTGCAATCGAGCGCGCGGCGAACCGTTGCCGCATCACGATTCACACGGCTCGTCCCGGGGTTGTCATTGGCCGCAAAGGCGCGGAAATCGACAAGATCAAGGAAGAGCTGAGCAAGATGACGGGCAAGGAAATTTACGTCGACATCGTTGAGATCAAGCAGCCGGAAATCGATGCGCAGCTCGTGGCGGAAAATGTGGCGCTCCAATTGGAACGCCGCGTTTCGTTTCGGCGCGCGATGAAGAAAGCGTTGCAGACGGCGAAGGATTTCGGCGCGGAAGGCATCAAGATCCGTTGTGCCGGCCGTTTGGGCGGCGCGGAACTGGCGCGCGTGGAGCAATATCATTGGGGCCGCGTTCCGCTGCACACGTTGCGCGCGAATATTGATTACGGCTTTGCGGAAGCGCTCACCGTTTACGGCAAGCTCGGCATCAAATGCTGGATTTGCAAAGGTGAAAACAAACCGCAGAAAGCGGAACAACCGCAGCCGGTGCAGCCCCAGGCGGAACCGATGCCGGTGAAGTGAGTGAAAAAAGTAACTTGTGATTGGTTAAATGAGTTAAATGAGTTTTTGAAACGAACGAGAACGAAAACGATTTAACTAATCACTAATTTAACGATTTAACAGAATTCAGTTATGCCATTACAGCCAGCAAGAGTTAAGTTTCGCAAGATGCACCGCGGCAACCGCGCCGGATTGGCGTATCGCGGCAACACGGTCGCGTTCGGCGAGTATGGTTTGATGGCGACGGAGCGTTGCTGGCTGGATACCAAGCAGATTGAAGCCGCGCGGGTCGCCATTGCCCGCAATATGAAGCGCCACGGCAAGATGTGGATCCGGATTTTCCCGCAGAAGTCTTTTACCAAGAAGCCGCTCGAAACCCGAATGGGCAAGGGCAAAGGGCCTTTGGAATCCTGGGTGGCCGTGATCCGTCCGGCGAACGTACTGTTCGAGGTGGACGGCGTGACTGAGGCGATTGCGCGCGAGTCGATGCGGCTGGCGGCGACGAAGCTGCCGATCAAGACGAAGTTTATTTCGCGGCATCGTATTGCCGCGGCCTGAGTGGAGTGATTTTATGAAGATGTCCGATCCGAAAATTAAGGATGCAACGCTGGTGGAGCTGAATGTGCTGAGCCGCGATTTGCGTCAGGAAATGTTTAACCTGCGTTTGCAGCAGGCGAGCGCACAGCTTGAAAAACCGGCGCGCCTGCGCACGTTGCGCAAGGACATTGCGCGCATTGAAACGCGTATTTCACAGTTGCGAAACAAAGCGGCTTAACTTGTATGGCTGAAGATACCAAAAATTTGGAAACCGTGGCCGCTTCGCGCGGCAATCGCAAGGAACGCCTTGGCAAAGTCATCTCCAACAAGATGACCAAAACGATCATCGTGAAGGTGGAGCGCCGCTTCCCGCATCCGAAATTCAAAAAGGTCGTGACCGGCTACAGCAAATTTTACGCGCATGACGAAAAGGCCGAGGCCAAAGTCGGCGATGTCGTGCTGATCGAAGAAACGCGCCCGCTGTCAAAACTGAAGCGCTGGCGGCTGACCAAAGTGCTGGAGCGCAGCAGCGGCGTGACGCCGGTGGCTGTTTAAGGATTGATTTTATATGCTGCAAATTCGTTCTCATTTGGATGTCGCGGATAATACCGGCGCGAAAGTTGCCTGGGCCATCGGTGTGCTCGGCAAGAACCAGACTTATGCCGGGATCGGCGACGTCATCAAGGCTCACATCAAGGAAGCCGCGCCGGATGGCACGGTGAAAAAGGGCGAAGTGGTGGACGCGGTGGTGGTGCGCACGCGCCAGGTGATCCGCCGCAATGACGGCTCGTATCTGCGGTTCGACCGCAACGCCTGTGTGATCATTGACAAGGAACAGAATCCGCGCGGAACGCGCATCTTCGGACCGGTCGCGCGCGAGTTGCGCGACAAGAAGTTCATGAAGATTATTTCGCTGGCGCCGGAAGTGATTTGAGTGTGGTTAAATAAGTTAAATGGTTAAATAAGTTAAACCGACCGAACGCGAAAAAGCAGAACTCATTTAACCGATTTAACCAATTACTGATTTAACGATTTAAGAACCATGAAATTGCATTTGAAAAAGGGCGACGAGGTGGTGGTGCTCGCGGGAGCCGAACGCGGCAAACGCGGCAAGATTATTTCGGTGAGCCCCACGGCCAGCCGGGCGATCGTGGAAGGCGTGAAAATGATCAAACGCCACACCCGCAAGAACGAGGCAAATCCGCAAGGCGCAATCGTCGAGCGGGAAGGCACGGTCCACATCTCGAATTTGATGAAGGCCGAGATCTTTGACGCCCGGGTGGCGAAACGCGGTGGAACCACGGCAGCGGCTCCGGCCGAGAAGAAATAACGATTTATGTCACGGCAAAACCCGTGACGACCAAAAATGAAAGCCAGACTGTTCGAAAAATATCAAAAAGAAGTGGTGCCGGCGCTGAGGGAAAAGCACAAGTACACCAATATCCACCAGATTCCGAAGCTCGAGAAGATCGTGGTGAACATGGGTGTGAGTGCCTCGCTCGAAAAGAGCGCGATTGATGACGCCGCGAAGGACCTGCAGCAGATCACCGGCCGGAAGGCGGCGGTCAGCAAGTCCACCCACAGCATTGCGAATTTCAAATTGCGCGAAGGGCAGCCGATTGGCTGCCGGGTGACGCTGCGCGCGGATGCGATGTACGAGTTTTTCGACCGCTTGGTGGCCGCCGCGCTGCCGCGTATTCGCGACTTCCGCGGGTTGTCGCCGCGCAAATTTGACGGCCGAGGCAATTACACGTTCGGCATCGCGGACCAGACGATTTTCCCGGAGATCGAATTGGACAAGATCAAGCGGACGCAGGGTATGGATGTGACGATTGTGACGAGCGCGCCGACGGATGCCGAAGCGCTGGATTTGTTGAAACTGATGGGTTTCCCGCTGGCGGAGGCGAAAGAAGCGCCGAAGGCGGCGGCAGCAGCGGAAGCGACCGGCGCGACGAAATAAATTTTTCGTCCTCGTCCTCCTCCTCGTTTTCGTAATCGAATCGAGGACGAGAAACCGAGGACGACGACGAGAACGAAATAAGATTTATGGCCAAGAAAGCATGGAAAGAGCGCAACAAGCGCAAGCAGGAGACGGTGAAGAAATACGCCGCCATCCGGGCCGAGTTGAAAGCGAAGCGCGATTACGCCGGCCTGGCGCAATTGCCGCGTGACGCGAGCCCGACTCGCGTGGTGAATCGTTGTTCATTCAGCGGCCGCCGCCGTGGATATTGGCGGAAGTTCGGCTGCTCACGTTTGACGTTCCGCGAAGCGGCGTTGAACGGATTGATTCCTGGAGTGACGAAGGCAAGCTGGTGATGATTTATTCGTCCTCGTCGTCCTCCTCGTGCTCGTAGTCGAGAGCGAGGGACGAGAGCGAGGACGAGGACGAAAAAAAGAAATATGATCGACCCGATTTCTGACATGTTGACACGGATCCGCAATGCGCAACGCGCGTTGCTGCCGGCCGTGGAAATCCCGCACTCCAAAATGAAGGAGAGCATTGCGCATATCCTGAAGAAAGAAGGATATGTCTCGGAGGTCACGGTGGCGGGCAAGCCGTTCAAGACCATCAAGCTCCAACTCAAGTATCAGGGCAAGAAGAGCATCATTGAGGGCATCAAACGCGTCAGCCGGCCCGGGTTGCGCCATTATGTCGGCTCGACGGACATCCCGCGCGTGCGCGGCGGCCTCGGCGTGTCGGTGATCTCCACGCCCGAAGGCGTGATGACGGGCAATTCCGCCCGCAAGAAAAATCTCGGCGGAGAAGTGCTCTGCTTTATCTGGTAAGGAATTTTGTTATGTCGCGAATTGGAAAACAACCGATAGCCATTCCGCCCAAGGTCAAGGTGGAAATCAAAGGCCAGAAAGTTTCTGTGGAAGGCCCGAAGGGCAAACTGCAGTTCGACCTGCCGCACCACACCAGCCTGAAAGTCGAAGGCGGGAATGTGCTCGTCAGCCGCAAGGGCGATGACGCCCAGGCGAAGGCGTTGCACGGCCTGAGCCGCGCTTTGGTCAACAACATGGTCAAGGGAGTGAGCGAAGGTTTCGTGAAGAAACTGGAAATCCAGGGGGTTGGTTTCAAAGCCGCAGTCCAGGGCAAGACCGTGAACATGACTTTGGGCTATTCGCACCCGATCAATTACCCGATCCCGGACCAGATCAAAGTGACTGTCGAAGAAAACACGAAGCTCACGATTGAAGGCCCGGACAAACAGGTCGTTGGCCAGGTGGCTTCCGAGCTGCGTTCGTTCTACCCGCCGGAACCTTACAAGGGCAAGGGCGTGCGTTATGTGGGCGAACACGTCACCCGCAAGGAAGGCAAGACCGTTCAGTAACAATTGAATTTGCCCACGGCCAAATCCGTGGCGAAATAAAAATGAAATCGAAACAAAGACTCGCGCAACTCCGCCACTGGCGTGTGCGCAAAAAATTGAGCGGCACCCAAGCGCGTCCGCGCATGAGTGTTTTCTTCTCGAATGAAAACATTCACGTCCAATTCATTGATGATGTCGCTGGCAAGACCCTGGCGGCGACCTCGACCTTGAGCAAAGCCACTCCGGACCGGGAAAAACTCGGTGCCAACGTGACCAGCGCCAAGACGATCGGAACCCTGGCGGCCAAGGCGGCCATCGATAAAGGCATCAAGACGGTCGTGTTTGATCGCGGCGGTGCGCGTTATCACGGCAAGGTGAAAGCCCTGGCCGATGCCGCGCGCGAAGCGGGATTGCAATTTTAACAACGAAGAAGAGAGAAGATATTGTGGCTGACGAAAATAACAATTTAGCAGGCGGCGCTCCCCAGGAGCAGCCGGCCCCCGAGCGCGCTCCCGAGCCGCCGCAGCAACCGCAACAACCGCCGCAGCAGCAACGGAACGACCGCGGCGGACGCGGCGGCGGCGGTGGTGGTCCTCGCGGACGTCGCCGGCCTGAAGCGGAAGTCAATTACGACTCGCAGAGCGGTGAGGAACTCGTCGAGAAAGTCGTGTTCATCAATCGTTCGGCCAAGGTCGTGAAAGGCGGACGCCGTTTTAATTTCAGCGCCCTGGTGGTGGTGGGCGACAAAAAGGGCCGGGTGGGCGTGGGCATGGGCAAAGCCGGCGAGGTCGCGGATGCGATCCGCAAAGGCGGCGAGTCAGCCCGTGGCAACATGGTCGGCGTTTCCCTGAAGGGCCCGACGATTCCCCACGAAGTCTTTTATCATTATTGCGGCGCGAAAGTTCTGCTCCGCCCGGCCTCTCCCGGAACGGGAATCATCGCCGGCAAAACGGTGCGTTCGGTGCTCGAATCCGCCGGCATCAAGGATATCCTCACCAAATCGATGGGTTCGAAGAATGCGGCGAACGTGGTGAAAGCGACGTTGAGCGCGTTGTTGAGCCTTCGGTTGCGCGAGGATATTTATAAGGGTCGCGGTTTGCAGATCAAAAAAGTGGCCGCTCCGCAAGCACCGGGAGCGACTCCTGCGGCTGAATAGTGAAGGCGATTGGTTAAACAAATTGAACAAGTCTCTATTTGACCGGTCACTCATTTAACGAATTACGATATGCGATTACATGATTTAAAACCTCGTCCGGGCGCCAAGCACCGTCGCAAACGGCTCGGCCAGGGCGAATCCAGCGGCCACGGTAAAACCTCGGGACGCGGTGGCAAGGGCCAGACGGCCCGCTCCGGCAGCTCGATCCGCATCGGTTTTGAAGGCGGCCAGATGCCCCTGATCCGCCGCATCCCGAAGCGCGGTTTCAATAACGCCCGCCATGCGACGGTTTACATCCCGGTGAACGTCGAATCGCTGAATGTTTTTGAAGACGGCGCGCGTGTGGATTTCGAAGCGTTGCGCAGCGTTGGCCTGGCCAACGGCAAAGGCGCCGGCATCAAAATCCTCGGCGATGGTGATGTGACCAAGAAACTTTCCGTCAGCGCCCATAAATTCAGCGCCGCAGCCAAGGCGAAGATTGAGGCCAAAGGCGGAACCTGCGAAGTCATCAACCTCAAAAAGGCTGAGACTGCGAAGGCTTAAGGTCGCGCCATGTTTCGCTCCATCGTCAATACTTTCAGCAACTGCTTCAAAATCCCGGAGTTGAAGTCCCGGATTATTTTTACGGTTATTGTCCTGGCCATCTGCCGGCTAACCGCCTACGTCCACATTCCCGGATTGGACTCGACGGCGCTGATGAAGGCGTTTGACGACGCCTCGCACGGCGGCACGGGCGGACCGCTCGGCATGTTGGGCGCGTTTTCCGGCGGCGCCATTCAGAATTGCGCGATCGGCGCTTTGACGATCATCCCGTACATCAGCGCCACGATCATCATCCAATTGTTGACGGCCGTGGTGCCGCAATTGAGCAAGATGGCTCGTGAAGAAGGCGGCCGCGCGAAGATCATTCAGTATGGACGGTATCTGACGGTGCTGCTCTGTTTGGGGCAGGGGTTGTTCACGGCGATTGGCTACGAGCATCCGGAAGCGGTGCTGGGTGTCAAAATCGATCGATTGGTTCTTTATCCCGATAGCTGGATTTGGTGGTATCGAATCCAGACGATGCTCGTTTTGACGACCGGGACGATGCTTCTGATGTGGTTGGGCGAGCAAATCACCGACCGCGGCATCGGCAACGGTGTTTCGCTGATTATCACCATTAATATTTTGTCGCGGTTGCCGCAGGCGGTCATCGGCGTGCGGGACATGTTCAGCGGCGGACCGGAATCGAGGGCCAACATCGGTCATGCGATTGCGCTGCTGCTTTTGTTGGCGGGTGTTATCGCGGGCATTATTGCGGTTACGCAGGCGCAGAGGAAGATACCGGTGACATACGCGCAGCGGGCGGTGGGGCGGAAGGTCTTTGCCGGCGGCACGAATTACATGCCGTTGCGGGTGAATTACGCGGGAGTGATGCCGGTGATTTTTGCGCAATCGATCCTGATGTTCCCGCAAAAAATCGCGCAGACGATTGGCAAGGCGTACAATTTGAAGTTTTTCATCGACATCGCGAATTACCTGAACGAAGGCGCGTTTCTTTATATTACGGTCTTTTCGTTGTTGATCCTGTTCTTCTCCTATTTTTGGGTGGCGACGCAGTTCAACGAATTGCAGATCGCGGATGATTTGAAGAAGAACGGCGGGTATATCCCGGGCGTGCGCCCCGGCCAGGCGACCAGTGATTACCTGCACAACACCATGAGCCGCATCACGCTGGCGGGCGCGATCTTCCTCGTGATTATTTCGGTGATACCGATCCTGATGGGCCGCGTGATGCACATCCAATGGACGGTTTACCAGTTCTTTGGCGGCACCAGCATGCTGATTGCGGTCGGGGTGATGCTCGACACGATGCGCCAGATGGAATCGCATTTGTTGATGCGCCATTATGACGGGTTTTTGAAGAAAGGCCGACTCAAGGGCCGGTTCTAGGTTCCTGCTCTTAGCCTGACGGGCTCGGCAACGAGCCGTTTCCGGGTTAGGATTTAAAGTGAAAAAGAGAATCATTTTGAAGGGGGCGCAGGAGTTGGAATTGATGCGGCCGGCCTGCATGATCGCCGGTTCGGTGCTGAATGATGTGGCGGCCTTCATCAAGCCGGGATTGACGACGAAGCAAGTGGATGAATTTGCGGCGCAGCGGATCAAGAGTTACGGCGCCAAGAGCGCGTTTCTTGGGTATCGCAAGTATCCGTGCCAGGCGTGCATCTCGGTGAACGAACAGGTCGTTCATGGATTGGCCGGCCCGCGCATATTGAAATTTGGTGACATTGTAAGTCTGGACGTGGGCGTGGTTTACAACGGATTTATCGGGGATACCGCCAAGACGGTTGCGGTGGGCGGTTGTGGGGTGCTGGCGCAGAAGCTGATGGATGTGACGGAAAAGGCGCTTTACGAAGGTATTGCGCAAGCTATTCCGGGAAATCGGATTACGAACATTTCGCGCGCGGTCCAGACCTACGTGGAAAACAATGGTTTTAGCGTGGTTCGCGAGTTTGTTGGTCATGGCGTCGGCCGATCGATGCATGAAGAGCCGCAAATCCCGAATTTCGTGGATGCGCGCAGCAACGATAAGCTGGAAGCGGGCATGACATTGGCGATTGAGCCGATGGTCAATGCCGGCCAGCCCGGCGTAAAAATATTGAATGACGACTGGACAGTGGTCACTCAAGATGGTTCATTATCAGCTCATTTTGAGCATACGGTGCTGGTGACCGATGGTGAACCGGAAATTTTGACATGGCCGGAGAAAGTGCCTTCAAAATTGAAGGCGTAATCGTCGAGACTTTGCCCAACCGATTGTATCGGGTGGAATTGTCGAATGGCCACAAAGTCCTGGCCTACGCGACTGGCAAAGCGAAGCAGGACTTCGCCGCGAAGACCGGTGATAAAGTCAAATTGCAGATGTCGCCCTACGACTTGTCGGAAGGGCGCATAATAGTGGAACAGCCGGTTAAATAAGTGATTGGTTAAATGGTTAAATCGGGCGGAAACGCCGAACCCAATTACTCATTTAACTTGTTTAACTGATTTAACAGATAAAAAAATGAAAGTTCGCGCATCCGTCAAAAAGCTTTGCGAAAATTGCAAGATCATCCGGCGCAAGGGCGTCATCCGGGTTATTTGCAGCAACAAACGCCACAAGCAACGGCAAGGATAATTTATGGCACGTATTATTGGTGTAGAAGTTCCGCCGAATAAGCGCATTGATATCGCGCTGCGGTATATTTATGGCATCGGCCCGTCGAACGCGATCGAGATTTTGGCCAAGGCCAACATCGACCCGAAGATCCGGGCCAAAGACCTGAGCGAAGCTCAGCTTTCCCAGATCGTGCATGCGATCCAGGACGGAAAGTATGTCATTGAAGGTGATCTCCGCCGCGAAATCGGCATGAACCTCAAGCGCCTACAGGGCATCAAGTGTTATCGTGGCGTGCGCCACGTGCGCGGCCTGCCGGTGCGCGGTCAACGCACTCAAACCAACGCCCGCACGCGCAAAGGTCCGCGCAAGACGGTCGGCGTGCAACGCAACCCGAACGCGAAGACCGGTATTCACTAACATTTAGGATTTACGATTTATGGCTGACGAAACGAAGAAGAAACCCGCGCCGAAAAAAGAGGGCAAGCCCGAAGGCGCCGCCGCTGAAAAACCGGCGAAGCCGGCAGATGAAACCAAGGCGAAGAAAGCCCCGGCTGCCGCTGGCGCTCCCGGCGCCGTGGCCGAAGCTCCCAAGCCCGCTGAAGGCGCTGTGCCGGTTGCCGGTTCCGCTCCCACTGCCGCTGAATTGCTGGCTGT
>Ga0265338_10007413_pt1 | contig 13623 bp, 13 predicted proteins | sample 42126metaG_FD_193579 | JGI IMG/M metagenome (GOLD analysis project Ga0265338, IMG submission 193579) | Rhizosphere microbial communities from Carex aquatilis grown in University of Washington, Seatle, WA, United States - 4-21-26 metaG | ecosystem: Host-associated > Plants > Roots > Rhizosphere... | reverse complement strand
ACCTTTCCCTTGATGCCCTCGCCCAGCCGGACCGGCGCGACGAAGACCGAGGCCTGCTCGAGATACGGCTTCACGTCCGCCACGGTGCCCGTGACCACGACGGACGGCTGGCCGGCGGCGGCTTCCCGCAGCTTCGGCGTCGGGTCGGAGCCGACGGCGTAGAAGACGGCGTCGCCGCGGCGCGCGCGCACGCGCGGCCAGATGGCGCGGCAGAAGCGCACCGCCGCCTCCTCGTTCGGATAATGCGGGTAGTGGCCGACGAAGACGACGGAAGCCTTGCGCGCTCCCGCGCCAGACCCCGCCTGGAAATGAGAGAGATCCACGCCCGTGGGCACCGCGGCGACCCTGGCCCGAGGCGAGAGCCGGCGCAGCAGCGCCGCGTCTCGCTCGGTGACGGTCACCACCCGGTCGTACGCCGCCGCGACCGAGCGCGTGAACGCGCGGCGCCCGAGCCACTGCGGCACGGACTTGAGGCGCCGCCAGCCGGACATCTCGCGCAGGTAGGAGCGCCAAAGCGAGGCGCTGCCCATGTCGTGGAGCGTCAATACTTTCGGGACGCCGCGCACCGGGGGGCCGTACGCGGCCATGAGCTCGAACTCCGCGTGCAGGATGTCGAAGGCGCGCTCTTCGGACAGCTCGGCCAAGCGCCGCGCCATCGCCTCGTCGTAGAAGCGGCGGGCGTCCGCCGGCAGTGAAAGCTCGCCGACGCGCGCCGGCCCCTCGCCGGCCGGCGGCTCCACCCACTCGATGCGCTCGAAGATCGGCCGCAGCAGGCCCTGCTCGCGCGCCAAGTCGGTCGCCACTTCGGCGTGGTCCTTGAGCCTCGGGCGGAAAGTCAGCAGCGAGAAGCGAAAGCGCGCGCCGAGCAGGCGACAGAGCGAATAGACGCGCTTGGACCCGCCGTCGAAGGGATAGGGCGGCCACGGAGCGAGGACGAGGACGCGGGGCCGGCTCATCGCGGCGCCGGGATCGCGAGCGCGCGAGCGGCGGCCTCGGCGGCCGGGCCGCAATAGGCGGCGCGGCCGCGCTCGAGCAGGACGGCGCGGCCGCAGAGCTCCCCGATGAGGTTGAGGTCGTGCGAGACCACCACGAGCGTCTTGCCCTCGCGGGAGAGCGCGCGGAAGGTCTCCAGGCACTTTTGCTGGAAGGCGCGGTCGCCCACGGAAAGCATCTCGTCGACCAGGATGATGTCGAGGTCCGCGTGGACGGCCACGGCGAAGGGCAGGCGGGCGGCCATGCCGGTCGAGAGCTCGCCGTACCGCGCGTAGAGAAAATCGGACAGCCCGGAGAATTCGACGATGCGGTCGAAGCGCCGCTTGAGCTGGCGGTCCGGGATTCCGAGGAGGGCCGCGCAGAGCGCGATGTTGTCCTTCACGGCGAGCTCCGGCCGCAGCGCCGCGGCGAACTGGAAGAACGGGTCGGTCTTGCCTTGAACGTCGAGCGTCCCCTCGGTGGGCGCCAGGATCCCGGCGAGCAGCAGCAGCAGCGTGCTCTTGCCCGCGCCGTTCGAGCCGACGACGCCGAAGATCTCCCCTCTCTCGACGTCGACGTCGAGGCCGCGCAGCGCCCAAAGGTCGCGGTGCGCCGAGGCGCCGGTCAGGTTATGACGCAGCGCCGAGAGCAGAGTGCGGCGGCCCTCGCGGGTCCCGATCCGGAAACGCTTGCCGAGGCCTCGGGCACGGATGGCGGGCCGGCTCATCGAGCGAGGAGCTTGTCCATGATCTTGAACTGCCGGCGGCGCAAGACGGCCAGCCCGGCGGCGACGAGCAGCATCCCTGCGGCCGCCACGGCGGCGGACTCCGTCACCGAGGGCGCCGTCGAGCCGATGATGCAGGCGCGCGACGCCGCCAAAATCTGAGCCAGCGGGTTGAGCTCCATGAGCCGGCGCTTGCTCGGGCTCAAGATGCTCAAAGGATAGAATACCGGCGTGAGGTAAAAGAACGCGGAGGAGAGGACGTCCCAGATGCGCTCCACGTCCTGATATTCGGCGGCGAGGACGGCCAGAAAGAGCGCCGTGCCCGTCGCCAGCGCGAGCTCGAGGGCGAAGACGGCGGGCAGCAGCAGCCAGCCCCAGCGCGGCGGCTGTCCCAACAGAAGCAACGCGCCCAGCAGGACGGCCGTCTCCATCGCCGAGGACCAGACGACGGCCCCGACCGACGAAAGGACCACGATCTCGCGCGGGAAGCGGTAGTTCATCAGCGTCCCGCGGTTGCGCTTGAAGCTGCCCAGCGCGTACGTCGTCGATTTCTGGAAGAAGTTCCAGAGCACGATGCCGACCAGCAGGTACGCCACGTACTGCTCCACGTACTTGCCGACCCACTTGGAGAACAGCGCGTACAAGACCGTGAACATCAGCGCCGGGTGCAGCAGCGTCCAAAGAAAGCCCAGGAGGCTGCCCTGGTCGCGCAGGAGGATCTCGCTGCGCGTCATCTCGCGCAGCAGCGGCCAATACGGGAAGCGGCGGTCGCTCGTCATGCGGGTGTCAAATGAAACAATACCCGCGTCCCTCGCCGCAAGGCATGAAGCTGATCTTCCCGGGGAAAAGACTGTTGCTAGCAACAGTCTTTTTGAGGCGTCAGCCTGCCAACTGAGAGACGATCTCTTCCTTCATTTGGAGCAGGCGCGGATGCCGCAGGCGCTCTTCGCGAGGCCCCAGGTCGACGCTCATCTCGCGCAGGACCTTCGTCGGCCGCGGTGCGAGCAGCAGCAGCCGGTCCGAGAGCAGCAAGGCCTCGTCGACGTCGTGGGTGACGAAGAGGACGGTGCGCCGGTGGAGCTGCCAGAGCTGCAGGAGCAGCCGCTGCATCTGCAGGCGCGTGAGGGCGTCGAGCGAGGCGAAGGGCTCGTCCATCAGCAGGATCTCCGGCTCGTTGGCGAAGGCGCGCGCCAGGCCCACGCGCTGCTGCATGCCGATGCTGAGCTCGCCGGGATAGTGCTCGCCGAACTCCGAGAGCTTGACCTCGGCGAGGGCGCGCGCCACGAGCGCCTTGCGCCCGTCGCCGTTGAGGCCCTTCATCCGCGGCCCGAAGGCCACGTTGCCCGCGATCGTCAGCCACGGGAACAGGTTATGCTGCTGGAACACCACCCCGCGGTCCACGCCTGGGCCCTCGACGGGCCGGCCGTCGACCAGCACGCGGCCGGCGGTGGGAGGCAGGAAGCCCGCGGCGACGTGCAGGATGGTCGACTTGCCGCAGCCGGAGGGCCCGAGCAGGCAGACGAACTCTCCCGCGGCGACGCTCAGGTCGACGCCGCTCAAGGCCTCGACCACGCGCCCGCCCGTCTCGTAGGTGAGGCAGACGCCCTCGAACGCCAGCTTCGGGGCGCTAATCGGTGACCTCCGCCTGCCATGGCATCAGGGTCCGCGTCGAGTAGACGAAGAGCCGGTCGAGGATCAGCGCCGCCACCGACATCACGATGATGTCGGCCAGCATCTTGTCCGTCTGGAACATCTGATAGGCGTAGAAGATGCGAAAGCCCAGGCCCTCGAAGGCGCCCGACATCTCCGCCGCGCCGAGCGCGAAGGTCGTCGTGGCGATCGAGACGCGCAAGCCGGCGAGCAGAAACGGCAGGCAGCGCGGCAGGTGCACCTCCCACAGCAGCCGCCAGCCTCGCGCGCCGAGCGAGCGCGCCGCCCAGACGTACTCCGGCTCGACGCCGAGCAGGCTGGTCTGGGCGTTGAGCCAGACGGGGAAGCCCGCGCCCCAGGCCGCGATGGCGACCTTCTCCGGCTCGCCGAGGCCCAGCCACAGCATCGCCACCGGGATCATGATCAAGAACGGCACGGCGCGCAGCGCGTGCAGCAGCGTCCCCACGCTGCCCCGCGCCCAGCGCGAGGAGCCGGTCAGCAGCCCGAACGCCACGCCGGCGACGTTGCCGATCACCAGGCCCAGCACCCACCGGCGGCCCGTGGCCTTGAAGTCGAGCCAAAGCATCCCGGAGCCGGCCATGTCCTTGAGCGCCCGCCACACCGCCGACGGCGGCGGCAGCAGGTGCGGCGGATACCAACCCGAGCGGCCGAGCGCCTCCCACGCGCCCAGGGCGAGGGCGGCGGTGACGAACGGCAGCGCGCGCTGCGCCGCCGCGCTAGAGGCCGACGACCGACCGCTTTTCCTGGCGAAGAGGCCCATCGAAGATGTGCGCGCGGAAGTCCGGCAGCGGGTCCTTGGACAAGCCTTTTTGGTCGAGCGCCCAGCGGCCTTCGCTGTTCTCGACGGTAAGCAGCCGCTTGGGCAGCTCGATCTTGTAGACGACGGCCTTCATGAGGTCCCTGACGACCTTGGGGTCCATGTTCAGGCGCCGCGCCACCAGGCCGGCCGCCTCGTCGGGGTGCGAGCGGGTCCACGCCTCCGACGCGAGCAGACCGCGCATCACGGCCCGCACGGTGTTCGGATTCTTGCGCGCGAACTCGGACTGCATGTTGAAGGTGTTGAAGCCGTTGTACAGCTCCTCGGGTGGGAAGGCGACGGCCTTGTCGCCGAGCTCCCGCTTGCCGAAATACAGATGCGGCTCCCAAGCGAAATAGGCGTCGATGTCGCCCTTCGTGAGGCTGACGATCATGTCGGGCGGCGACATATTGGCGATCTTCACCTGGTCGAGCGGGATCTTGTATTTCTCGAAGAACTTGTACATGAAGTAGTCCGAGTTCGTCCCGGGCAGCGTGGCCACTTTCTTGCCGAGCAGATCGGCCGGCTTGGAGATGCCGTGATCCTTGCGCGCCAATACGCCGGCTTCGTGGTGCTCGGCGATGGAGGCGACCGTGACCAAGTCGTTGCCTTGGATGATGGCGTGCACCATCGGCGTCTCGGACACCGACTGAAGCTGCGCTTGGCCGGCCAGCAGCATCTGCAGCGCCTCGCGGCCCGATGGGAACATCTTGGCTTCGACGTCCAACCCTTGCTCCTTGAAGAAGCCCTTGTCCATGGCGATATAGGCGAGAGCGGCGGCGACGGTCGTGGGAGCGGCGTACACGAGGTGCGTCACCTCGGGCGGCGGCGGCGTCGCGGCGGCGGCGAAGCCGCTCGCCGTCAGGGAGAGCGTGAGCAGAAGCCAGCGTCCGAGTTTCATTCTTTTTCCCCTTCCGATTGCGGTGTCAATCCAAGATCTCGACCTCGAGCTCCGGCGACGCGCGTCGCCGCGGGGGCAGGCTGGCCGGCGAAGCGGCCGCCTCGAGGACCTGCACCCCCGTCTTAGGTTTGGCCGGCAGATCGCGATAGCGCACGCGCCACGGCCGCGCCGCCGCGCGCCGCTTGAACGTGCGGCCGGCGTTGCAGCGATGGCCCCACTCGGGGATGTTCGCCCGGGCCACGACGCGCGGCTCTAGGCCTGCTTCACGCAGCGCGCTGCGCACGAGGGTCTTGTCGTTCCAGTCGACGGTGTGGAGGTGCATGCGGCCGCGCCGCGACAGCTTGGGAGCGGCCGCGCGCACGAGCTGCGCGCTCAGGGAGCCGCCGCCGGGCCCGCCGATGAGGAAGCGCGAGACGAGAGGCGTCTCCTTCATCGCGCGCTCTCGCGCGTACTTGTGGCCGCTCGGCGTGTTGGGAAGGGTCGAGACGACGAGGTCGACCCTCCCTTTGAGGCGCCGGAGCGCGTCCTCGAACGAGGCGGCGACGAAGGTGCAGCGGTCGGCGACGCCGTTGAGCTCGGCGTTGCGCCGCGCGGCCTTGATCGCGTAGGGGCTCAGGTCGCAGGCGACGACGCGGCCGGCCCCGAGCTTGGCGGCCAAGATGGCGTGCACGCCGCAGCCGGTGCTGGCGTCGAAGACGGTCTCGCCCGGACGCACGACCATGGTCGAGGCGTTGAGCAGCCCGATGAGGTTCGGCACGAACACCGTCTTCTCCGGGATGAGGAGGACGATCGGATGGCCCTGCAGCGTCAGTCGAAGCTTCATCGTTTCACCGCGATTATACAACTTCGTCACGATAGACCTTGGCGCGTCCGGGCCGCGGAGCGGCCCTCACGCGCGCGCCGGGCTCGGGCGCGCCCTGGACCGGGCACTCGGCCAAGACGCGTCCCCCGCCCGGAAGCTCCAGCTCGCAGCGCACGCGATCGCCCGCGTAGGCCGCGGCGGCGACCACCGCCTCCCAGGCGAGCCGGCCGGCCGGCGGCTCGAGCTCGACGTCGTCCGGACGCAGCAGCGCCACCGCCGCCTCGCCGTCGGGGACGTGCGGCGCCTCGAGCGTCATGCCCCCCGCCAGCTCGAGGAGCCCGCCGCGCGCCACTCCGCGCAGCTGCGAGCGGGCGCCCAGGAAGCGCGCCGTGAACGGCGTGGCGGGCCTCTCGTAAACGTCCCGCGGCGCCCCCCGCTCGACGATGCGTCCGGCGCTCATAACGGCCAGGTTGTCCGCCATCGCCAGCGCCTCGGCTTGATCGTGGGTGACGTAGAGCGTCGTGACGCCGGCGCGCCGCTGCAGCTGGCGGATCTCGGCGCGGACGCCATCGCGCGAGGGCGCGTCGAGGTTGGCGAGGGGCTCGTCGAGCAGCAGCAGCGACGGCTCGTACGACAAGGCGCGCGCCAGGGCCACCCGCTGCTGCTCGCCGCCGGAGAGAGACCCCGGCCTCCTCGTCCCCAAGCTCTCGGGCAGGCGCGCGAGCTCCAGCGCGCGCGCGACCCGGCCGCGCAGCTCGTCCTTGGCCAGCCCTCGCACCCGCAGCGGGTAGGCGACGTTGTCGAACACGCTCATGTGCGGCCAGAGCGCGTAAGATTGGAAGACCAGACCCACTCCGCGCCGCTGCGCCTCGACGAAGCGGCCGGCCGCGGCGTCGCTCCAGACCTCCCCGTTCGCCTCGACCCGTCCGCGCTGCGGCGTCTCGAGGCCGGCGAGCACCTTGAGCAGGCTCGTCTTGCCGGCTCCCGACGGCCCGAGCAGCGCCGTGAGCCGTCCGGAAGGCAGGAGAAGGTCGATGTCGTCGAGGATCGCCTTGCCCTCGGTCTCCAGGCGCACGCCGGCGACGACGACGTCCGCGGGACCCTTCATAGCGAGAGCGCCCGCCGCGCCCGCTTCCAGCGCGGGTCGTCGGTGCGAAGGGCGTCCGGGTCCACCCGCAGGGCGCGGGCCGTCGTCAGAGCGAGGCGCTGCCCCCAATAGAGCTGCGGCAGCCAGCCGGCGGCCGACGCGGGCGCGCGGACCTCGAGGAACCGGACGCCCACGGCGCGCAGGTACTGCCGCGCGGCGGCCCAACGCGGCTCTTGCGCGCGCGAGAAGCCGACGACCATGCTGCGCCGTCCGAGCGAGAGGCGCGGGCCGTGCAGGAACTCCTCCAGCCCGAACGCGCGGACCGGCAAGTGGGCCGTCTCGAAGAGCTTGAGGGCCGTCTCCCGCGCCGCCCACTCTCCCGGCCCGTCGCCCACCAGGACGACGTCGGCGCCCGCGCTCAGGCGCGGCAGCGCGGGGCCGTAGTCCAGGCGTCCGGCTTGGCGCACGAGAGCCGCCGTCAGCGCCCGCGAGCCCGTCCAGCGCGCCAGGCAGGCCAGCGTCGTGGTGAGAGACTTGGTGTAGGCGCCCGTCTCCTCGGCCGCGCACGTCGAGACGACGGCCACGCCCTTCGGCGCCGGCGCGCCCTCGGCGGTGAGCAGCGCCACCCGCGCCCCCGCCGCTTGCGCGCGCTCGAGCGCCAGCAGGGAGAAGCGCTTCGTGCCGCGGTGAGAGAGGATGGCGACGACGTCGCCCGGTCCCGGCCGCGCCGGGAGCCGGGAGAAGTCGAAGCTCGACCAAGCCTGGACGGAGAACGGCGCGCGCGGCCAGAACCAGCGGGCGAGCTGGGCGGCGTGGTGGTTGGTGCCCGTGCCGACCAAGAAGAGCGTCTTGCCGCGCGAGGGTCGCGGCAGGGCGGGCCCCCGCCCGCGCAGCAGCCCCCGGACCAAGCGGGGCTGCTCGCGAAGGTTCTTCTCGAAGGCGGAAGCGTTCTTCATCGGCTCAAGCGCAGGGACATGTCGACGGGAGGCGCCTCGAGCACCAGGCCGCTGCCCACGGAGACGCAGGAGACCCCCGTCGTCGCGGCCTCGCGAATGTTCTCCGGCGAAAAGCCCCCCGAGGCCCCGAACGGGACCCGCGACCCGTATTCGGCGACGAGCCGCCGGGCCTCGTCGAACGGCACGTTGTCGAGCCAGACCCGGTCGACGCTCTCGCCGAGGAGGTCGGCGATAGACTCCAGGTCGGCGCGCGAGCGCACCTCGGCCTCGATGAAGCGGTCGGGATAGGCGAGGCGCAGGCGCCGCAGGCACTCCGGCAGCGAGCCCGCGGCCTTGACGTGCACGTCCATGACCTTGATGGTGTCGTAGAGCCCCATGCGGTGGTTGACGGCGCCGCCGAGCGCGACGGCGTGCTTCTCGAGGACCCGCAGGCCCGGGAGGGCCTTGCGCGTGTAGAAGAGCGGGATCCCGGTGCCGGCCAGCCGGTCGACGTACAGCTTCGTGCGCGCGGCGACGCCGCTGAGATGCGAGAGGAAGTTGAGGGCGGTCCGGTGGGCGCGCAGCACCTCGCGAACGCGGCCGCGCACGCGCAGCAGCTCGGCGCCCGTGTCGAAGGCCCGGCCTTCCTCGAGCGCCGGCTCCGTCTTCACGCCGCCCCAGCGCTCGAAGGCCAGGCGCGCCGGCAAGAGACCGGCGAGCACGCCGGGGCCCTTTGCGAGCACGACGCCGGACGTCTCGTCCTCGTCGGAAAAGATGCCCTCCGAGGTGAGGTCGCAGCCGGCGGCGAGGTCCTCGGCGAAGGCGCGCTCGAGGGCCTGCTCGGCGGCCGGCCGCTGCATGGCCGCGACCCAGTCGTTGAGGCCGGTCTCAGGCGCGGTCTTCATGAGCCCTTCAAGGCGGCGTCGAGCTTTTTCAGGAACGCCTTGGTGTCGGCGGCGCTGATCGTCTCGATGTCGAGGACCCAGGCGCCGGAGCGCTCGAGCTCCTTCTGCGTGGAGAGCGGAGACAGGCCCACGCCTTGCTTGGCCAGCTCGCGCTGCGTCGGCTCCGACATCAGCCAATCGACGAAGAGGCGCGCGGCGTTGGGATGCGGCGCTTCCCGGTTCACCGCCACCGGCATCATGTGCAGGAGGAACCCTTCCCGGCCGGTCTTGAAGGCCACGGGCGCGCCTTTGGCGGCGGCGCCTTGCGCCTCGCTGTCGCGCAGCAGGCCCAGCGGCCTCATGCCGGTGGCGACGGCCTCCGCCAGCTGCGCGGCTTGGAAGGAGAGCATCGGCGCGTTCTTTCCCAGCTTCTCGATCCAGGGCATGCCGAGCCCCTTCTGCGCCTCGACGAAGCGGAAGAACGGCAGGCCGAAACCGCCCGTCGCCGGATCGACGACGGCGACCTTGCCCTTCCACTTCGGCTCGACGAGCTCGGCGTAGGACGAGGGCACCTCGTCCGGCTTGAGCAGGCTCGTATTGTAGACGAAGCCGACCTTGTAGTTCGCGTAGAAGAAGTAGGCGCCGTGGGGGTCCTTCGTCCAGGCCGCGCGCTCCTTCCAGTGCGGCAGGGCCGTCAGGTCGGCGAGGTAGCCCTTGCGGCGGAACTCGGGGAAGACCTCGGCCACGCCGGCGGTCACGCAGTCGGCGGACGGCGCGCCGGCGTCGCGCTCGCTGGTGAACTTGCGCACGACCTGCACGCCGCCCGTGAGGACGGCATCCAGGGCGATCTCGGGATGCTCTTTGCGGAAGAGATCCACGACGGCATGGTTGTAGGGCAGGTCGATCGCGTACCAGACGAGCTTGCCTTCCGCCCGCGCCGCCGTCTCGAGCGGCGATGTTCCCCCGGCCGCCGCGGCCGGCCAAGCGGCCGCGAGCGCGGCCAACGCCAACAGCGTCTTTCTCATGATCCCCCTCCCGTGAACGCCTCCGCGCCGAGCTCCCGCAGGAACGGGGCCGCGGCGGCCAAGCTCGCCGCCGAGCCGATCACGGCGAGCGCTCCCAGCTCCTGGTAGCGGCCGGCCTGGAGCAACCCGAACACGTTGTAGCCGAAAGACTCGTAGCCGTGGCCGGCGAGCAGCGAGGAGGCCTCGATCTCCCGGAACGCGGCGAGGAACACCGCGGCCGCGGCGGCGGCGCGGACCGCCCGCGTCAGCGGCGCCAGGATCGAGCGCGCGACGGTCCGGCCGTCGGCGCCGCAGACGTAGGCTTGCGCCTCGAGCTCGCTCGGCACTCCGGCGAGGCCGGCCTGGGCGGACTTGAAGGCGATGGGCAGCTCGCGGGCGACCAGCGCCAGCAGCAGCAGCCACAGCGTGCCGTAGAGCGGCGTGCGCGCGAAGCTGACCAAGAACGCCGCGCCGAGGAGCAGCCCCGACCAGCCGAGCGGAGCGACCGCCGCCGCGTGCGCGCCCCGGCGCAGCGGCGACGACGAGCGGAAGACGAGGCGGGCCGCGGGAAACGCCAGCCACCAGCACGCGCCGGCGCAGGCGGCGCCGAGGAATAGGCTGTGGAACAAGCCGCGCCGCAGCTCGGGCTCGGCGAGGACCCGGCGGTAGGCGTCGAGGGTCAGGGCGCCCGGATTCCAGGCTCCCCACGCCGAGAGCGAGCGGGCGGCGAGCGTGGCGACGGGAGCGACGAGGAGCCCGGCGGCGGCGGCGAGCGCGACGCCGCAGGCGGCGGCGGCGCGCGCTCCGGTCAGGCGGGCGGGCCGCGGGGCCCCGGGACGGGTCCTCATCGACGCGGCGGCCCGCGCGGAGAAGACCTGCTGCGCCGCCAGCGCGCCCAGCGTCAGGAGCATGAGAAGCAGGCTCAGGGCGGCCGCGTCCCCGGGATCGGTGAGACCCAGGCTCAAGCCCGTGTAGACCAGAGTCGTCACGGTCTGGAGATTGGCCGGCAGGGCGATGACGCCTTGGACCGAGAACATGACGGCCGCCTCGCAGAAGCAGAGCAGGCCGGCGGCGGCCAGCCCGGGCAGCGCCTCCGGCAGGGACACGGTGAGCCAGGCGCGCGCCGCCGGCGCTCCGCAGACGCGCGCCGCGTCCTCGAGCTCCGCCGAGCTCGCGCCGAAGAGCGCCTCCGCGAGAAGATAGGCGGTGGGCAGGCACATCGCCGCCGTGACGAGGACCAGCCCGCAGGGCGTGAAGACGTTCAGCGGCGAGCCCAGACCGGAGCGTCGCGCCGCGAGGTTGAGCAGCCCGGCTCCCGGGTCGGCGAGCACGACCCAGGCGATCGCCGCCAAGGTCTGGGACATCAGCGCCGGCCCCACGGCCGAGACCCGCAGCAGCGCGCGCCCGGGGAAGCGCGAGCGCGCGACGAGCAGCGCGAGAGGGCAGGCCGCGGCGACGGCGAGCGCCGCGGACGCCGCCGAGATCCACGCGGTCCGCCAGAGCGCCGCGCCGAGCTCCGAGGACGCCAGCCAGGCCAGCCAGTGGGCCGCCGTCAGGCCGCCGTCGCCGCGCAGCGAGCGCAGGAAGAGCCCCGCCGCCGGCGCCCCGATGAGCGCCACGACAAAGCAGGCGGCCCCCGTCGCGCGCGGGTCCCGGTTCATGCTGGGACCAGCCAAGCGCCGGCGCGGCGGGCGAAGTCGGCCGTGTCCGCGCGCGCGGGCGCCTCGAGGTCGGAGACCCAGGAGGAGGGCTGGACCGTCGCGGCGCAGCCTTGGGCCGCCAGGAACGCCTGGGTCGCCGGCTCCATCATCCAGTCGAGGAAGGCTCCCCCCGCCTCGGCGTTCGGCGCGTCCGCCCGCAGGCAGGAAGGAAAGCGCTGCAGCAGGTGCCCCTCGGCGGGGTCGACCCAGGCGATCCGCGCCCCCGCCTCGAGCGCGGCGCGGCACTCCACGTCCCGCGCGACGCCGGACGGGGACTCGCCGCGCGCCACGGCCTCGACGACGTGCGATGTCTGCCGGCGCAGGCGCACGCCGTTGCGGCCCATCGCGCGCGTCCACTCCTCCCCCAGCTGCGGCTTGGAAAGCGCAAAGCGCAGGAAGACGACGCCGAAGCCGCACGTGCGCGGATCGACGAGGGAGCTGCCGCGCCACCGCGGGTCGGCCAGCTCCGCGAGAGAGCGCGGCGGGCGCTCGACTCGGGCGGGATCGTAGACGATCACGGAGCGCGCGGCGGCGAACAGGACATACGCGCCCGACGGATCGCGCAGATCTCGCGGCGCCCGCTCCCAGGCCGGCCGGCCGCGCAGATCCGCGAGCAGCCCATCGCGACGCAGAGCCGGCACGGCTTCGTCGAGCCCGCTCGAGAGCACGTCGGCGCGCTCGCGGCGGAAGATCTCCACCGACTCGGTGCCGTTGAGGTAGCGCGCCCGGCAGCGCAGCTCGGGGCGCTCCGCGCCCAGACGGGCGGCGAGCGCGGCGTGAAACGGCGCCGTGCCCGCCAGCCATGCGAAGGATCCTCCCATCAGAACCTGATGTTGGGCGGGATCGTCGGGTCGTACTCGCCCATGCGCAGGAGCTTCGCGGCCTTGGCGGCGAACTCGTGCGACTCTCCCGGCTTGAAGGACTCGGTCGCCTGCAGCCAAGCCTTCGAGTCGGCGGCCGGGCCCTTGGATCCGCGTCGGATCGGATAGCCGTAGCCGTAGGACTCGAGCAGCCGCCGCGCTTCCTCGGACATGACCCAGTTCGCCAGCACGCGCGCGGCGTTGGGATGGCGCGCGCGGCTGTTGACGGCGAGAGGGATGAACTGGACCAGGCGCCCCTCGTCCACCCACTTGAACTTGACGTGAGGATGCTCCCGGGCGACGAAGGCGGCCTCCATGTCGCGGTGGGGCGCGACGGGGCGGCCGCCCTCGATGACGAGCGTGGTCAGCGGGCCGCCCGCCATATAAAGGACGAGAGGCTCGACCTGGCGCAGCTTCTCGATCCAGCGCCAGCCGAGCTTCGGGTGGCTGGCGGCGAACTGGAAGAAGCGCAGGCCCATGCCGCGGCTCGTCGGATGGATCAGGGCGACCTTGCCCTTCCACTTGGGCTTGATGAGCTCCGCGTACGAGCGCGGCGCCTCTTGCGGCGAGACCATCAGCGAGTTGTACATCAGGCCGAAGCGCGAGTTGATGTAATAGTAGAAGAATCCCGCCGGGTCCTTGGCCCAGCCGGGGATATCCTCCCAGCTCGGGAGGCGGTCGAGAGGCGAGAGCCAACCGTGCCGCTTGAAGTCGACGAGACTCTGCCCGGAGCCGACGCACAGGACGTCGGCGACCTCTCGGCGGGCCTCCTTGTCCTCGTAGAAACGCTCGGAGATCACCGGCCCGTCGAGGGCGACGGTCTTGACCTTGATCCAAGGGAACCGGCGATTGAACGCCTTCAGCAGCACAGGCGTGACCGGGTTGGGGCCGACGTACCACGTGAGCGTGCCTTCGCGCCTGGCCCAGGCGAGCGTGTTTTTCCAATCGATTGTCGATTTCATGGCGCTATTGTGACAAACAGCCTCCCCGGCTGTACCTGACGGCCGTCATGTTCGGCCGTCATGTTCGCGCGTTGACGGGCCCGCGCTATTGTGGTAGCGTGAGCGCCGTGAACCCGGCCGCGCTCGGCGCTCTGCTCGCCTGCGCCGCTCTCGCGGGATCGTCGGCCGCGCCGAGCGTCCGTTGGGTCTCCTTTCCGGGCGGCCGCTTCGTGATGGGCGCCGCCGACGAGCTCCCGGACGAGAAGCCTCCTCATCCCGTCTCCGTCGCGGCTTTCCGCTTGGCGGCGACGGAGGTGACGGTGGAGCAGTTCGCCGCCTGCGTGCG
>Ga0265338_10007412_pt1 | contig 13626 bp, 16 predicted proteins | sample 42126metaG_FD_193579 | JGI IMG/M metagenome (GOLD analysis project Ga0265338, IMG submission 193579) | Rhizosphere microbial communities from Carex aquatilis grown in University of Washington, Seatle, WA, United States - 4-21-26 metaG | ecosystem: Host-associated > Plants > Roots > Rhizosphere... | reverse complement strand
AAATGGGCGTCGCCATGAGGAAACGGACGAGGAAGAGCAGTGGAGCGGCCAGCATGGAGGCCAGGAAAGTCACGATCCGGAAGGGCTTTTCCAAGGCGAAATCGAAATACTCATGGTCGTCCTTGGTGCCGTAAAGTTTTTGCTTGTGATGGTCGATGTGGACTCCCATATAAAGCATGGACGGCACCATCAGGGGAAAACCGCAGAGCAGGTTCCAGGCCCCGTGGAAGATTTGAAAGGTGCCTTTCCTCAAATGGGTGAGTTCGTGGACGAAGATGACGGCCCGGTAGAGGGCCAGGGCGCCGGCTATCAAGAGGAGAATTTGGCGCGAGGAGAAGTCGGGGGAACGGACCGCCAGGACAAAGGCGGTCCAACCGAGGAGATCGAAGAACAAAAAATCAGCCCAATAGACCCAGGGCTTTGGTTCGAAAAGATCTTGGACAATTTTTTTGGCTTCCGCCATGGGAAAGGTGAAATCAACCTGGTTCATTGGGACCCTCGCCGGAAAGGAATCATAGGGAAAAGGGAAGGGGGGAACTATGATTGTTGTCATATTAACAACCGGGGACGGGGAACAGTCGAGCTATTTCTTGAAAATGGCAGTACGGATTCAACCGGCCAATCAAATGCGTTTTGAGGGGTTGGTCCCAATGTGCTTTCACGTTGAGGTTTTGTACAATTTTATTTGACGCAAAATGGGCCAAGGGGGTTCAATTGAAAAAAGCCGCCTTCTTCTCGTCGACGCTGTGTATTTTTGCTTTTGCTTCTTCCTTAATGGGTCAAACCCTACCGACTAAACAAATGAACCGGCTTTTTGAGGAGGGACGATCAACCCTCCAATTGGAAGTTCTCGAACGGCTTCGGTCTGCCCTGGAGCCCTGTGCCAATACCTTAAACGCTGATTTCGCCTGCCGAATTCGCCTGGCGCGAACTTGTTACTATTTGTCCTTTGCCTACGAACTTCAAAAGCAGCGGGGTCCCGGGGAGAAGGCCCTGGAGCAGGGACTAAAATCGGCTCTCCTGGCCGCGAAAGATAAAGGGGATTCGGCGGAAGTCCACAGCCTTTTGGCGGACATCTACAACCGGAAGATCGTCCCCTACGGGGATATGTTCACTGGTATGGATTGCGGACCCAAAGTTGGGGCTGAGAATAAAAAAGCGCTGGCATTGGATCCCAACAATGCCAGGGTTCAGGCAAGCCTGGGGAGACAATACTTGATGGCGCCTGCGGCCTTCGGCGGTGACGTGAAAAAAGCCATGGAATGTTTTAAGAAGTCGCTTGAGTTAAATCCAAAATCCGATGAGACCCTTTTCTGGTTAGCCCAAGCCTATGAAAAATTAAAAGATCCGGCGAATGAGGAAAAGACCCTAAAGAAAGCCCTCAAACTAAACCCCGGGAATGTGCTGGTTCAAAATAAGCTCCGCCTCCCGCCAAAATAAAACGAGGGTTTTATGGGTTCAATTTGGCGTAGGTGTAATTCAATATACTTGCGAAGGAAACCCAGGCCAGATAGGGGGCCAGAAGCCAGGTTGTGACCGGGTCCAGCGAATTAAATTGGAACAACGTCAAGGCGATGGCGGCCCACATGAATAGAATTTCCGCGAAGGCCAACCACAAGGCGTGAAGACCGAAGAAAAGCGGGGTCCAAAGGGCATTCAAAGCCAGTTGAATGAAAAAGAGGGTTAGCCCCATAGTCCGTCCCGAAGTGGCGGGGTCCAATTTCCAAACGCGGTAAAGGGCGATGCCCATGAGCGTATAGAGGATGGTCCAGACGGGGCCGAAGATCCAATTGGGCGGGTTAAAACTGGGCCTGCGCAGGGTCATGTACCAGGAGGGAATGGCCTTGGCCGTGAAGATGGCCCCCAGGGCCCCGGCGATCTGGCAAATTAAAATCGCCGCAATCAATTGTACAAAATTCGAGTTCATGTTTTTCCTGTCCTGTCGTGGGATTAAAGAAACATCGGGATTGATTCTGGAGAACGACAACAGGGATAGAATCCACCTTTTTGGACAGTGTATTCAAGACTTGTCCCTCTTTTAGTTCCTAACTCCCATGAAAAGACAAAGATATTAGTCGAGACTGGAGGCTTTTTAACCAAACAGCTCCCCATAGTGGACAAGTTTAGAACTTCTATCCTTAGCGGGAATTCCCACTTTCCCAGTTAGTTCCCGCTTGTTTCCAACATTTCGATATTTGAAGTACCACCCAATTTCGAATTATTTGGGAACCATTAAATTCAAAATAAGGCGAAAAAGAACAATTTGTAAAGGTTGAGAGTTCTTTCTGCGCAATGCTAATGTTTATTGATTTTTTTATTAAATAATTTATGGATTTTATCTTTCAGTTGGATCGCTCTAGTACTTACATAATCGTTCTTTCGGCAATCAATAAGAGGCTGAAGCTTTTCATCTGCCAATCTCAAAAAGTCTTGTGTCCCCTCGTTGCCACCCCTCTGCGTTAGATAAGAATAAATGCGAGAGCAATAGACAAGTGGGTCTCTTTGATTTTTTTTAGAATATTGCCACGCCTTCAATTTTGATATATCAGTTTCAATTTTTTTGTTCCAAAAGGCGGGAAAGTACTTTTCGCCATTTTCAAATTTGAATATTTTTTCATTCCATCTATAAATTTGAGGAGGATTTCCATATTTACTGTCTTTGTTTTCGAAAACGATTTCATTTGTGCCGGAATTATCTAAGTCCGTAAAAAGAGGCTTGGAATCGACCGTACCGGAACTGACGTCAGCGATTTTTTGATATTTTTTACCGTTCCACATATAAAATTTCCAGGATCGAAAATCTGCTGAAGCGGCGCCATCGTAAGTGTATCCAAAGACTGGTGGAAATATTTTATTTATCAGTCCAGAGACCAATTCTCCTTCCCAATTAACCAGGTCTAGTTCCACTTTTTCTTTGGTGCTATCGTCAATCAGATAGATTTTAGTCTGACGTTCTCCGTCAAATTCAGAATAAAGGGTCTCTAATTTTCCATCGTTTCTAAAATCAGCCTTTATCCCATTTTCTGAATCGGCACACAATCGAGGAATAAACGAGAAAAAAAACAGTATTGAAATTAATAAGGCAAATTTAGAAAATTTCAAATTCCCTCCCGTAGTGGACAACCCGCTCACATTTCATCCGAAATGGCTGGGTTGAGAGTTTGTGACCTTTTCAGAGGCCTAAGCAGAACCCGCCAGATGGCCTTCCAGCTAGACCAGGATAGACTTCGTAAATAAATCGACAACAACACCAAATTGATATAGGCCTAGGTCCAGTTCATGTTTTCTTCGTTTGACTTTCAAGAAGCCTATCATTCCACCACCCATGCCAAGGAGCTGGAAACATTTGATTTGGATAATTTTAACCTTGCGCCGCCGTAGCAATTCAGCTCCTGAAGTTCGCTCAGGGAAGTTAGACAATAGATAACAATACCCCTTTGGTAGCGTTCTATCAGAAGAGGAGCTCCGTGGTTAAAAGGATCGCTGTAATCGGTGGGATTTCCCGACAAATCCCCCATGGTAGTGGGCCAGCGTTTATTTTGTATATGGAACCGTCTAGCTGCGAAAGCGGCTTGGGCCAGATGAGCATAGGCGGTCATTTCGGTGACTCTTGAGAAATATTGGATTTCGTCATTGGGTGGATATTGATAATCGAGCAACCATTTTTGGGATTCAAATTGGGCGGTTTCTGCCCGACAAGCTTGAACCATCTCCCCAAAGGTTAGTTGGTAGGCCTTTAACATACGAAGATCGTGTTCATGTTGGGACGTTTCGTCAAAAGGGAAAAAAGGCCAATAAAACAAGGCGCCCAAATACCGGGTTAAGGGACCATTTCCATTGATGTAATAACCATAGGGGGCATGGTTTTGAAATTGGATAAACTCGACCCATCCCTTAAAGTCCAATGACATTTTGCCGTTGAAAAGAACACCCGGTGGCTCTTTTCGATAATCGATGGTCCTTTCTTTCACTTTAAAAAAAGGGAAAAAACCTTTTTCAGCTAGGTTTAAATTCACGCCGGGGGAAATAAGCTTAAAAATATTGAGGGCGCTCAAAAAAAGCTCGTGATCCACCCATGCGCCGTTCTCCAACCGGGCGACATCCCCCAGAAAAAGCAATTCCGCCAAACGATGAACGGCCTTTGGGGCGAACCCCTCCTTTGACTCAAGGTAAGCCTGGATTCCCAGGAGTCGTTCAAAAGTCCTTACATCCACTTTTATGGCACCGGTCTTAGAAGTAGGTGGCCGGGTCTCGATGTTCCAATCCACTTTTTTTCCAAAAGCCTTATCCACCCAACGAAAAGTTTCTTGGTGTCCCTTCAGAAGGTTTTTCATTCGGGTCATTTGTTCCGGAGTAATTTTTCCACCCATAAGATCATTTTGAAAATTGTTGATGTTCTGGTTTTCGGCCAAATTGTGAGTGATAAATGGTGAATTGGCAGGCACGGCTTCTTGGGCCTTTTGAAGGTAATAGAGGGCGTTTTCTGAATCGGGGACGTAAGGCCATGGAGGCAATGGGTTCGGCCAAAGTTCCGAGGCTTCCACATCCTTCCAGGCTTGGGAAAGGGGGTAAAGCCCTAAGGTATGCCATCCGTAGCCCGCCAGGATGAAGCCCGCGAAAAAACAAAGAAGGGTCAAAAGAACAACAAGGCCCAAAGGCCGCCGGTCCCTCAAAAGATCGACGGGTGGAAGCTTTAGGCTTTTTCGGTAGAGCCAAATCTTAAGAACCAAAAAAATCACAGCTAAAACCGTAGTGACGATCCAGAAAATAGGGGGAATCATATTCCACCAACATTGCGCCATTGACAAAACCCTACCTAGATATAGCCCCGCAGTGGTTATGAATAACATTCCGGCGAAAAGGGAAAAAAAGGTGTGTTTGATTGTTTTTTTAACGAGAAATTTGGACCTATGGCCTTTGGAACTTTGGAAGGTTTGACTACCTAAAAGGTAAAAAAGGAACGTGGGTATCCGTTTGAAATGGAACCGAATCCCTTCACAGGATGACTTGGGGAGGGTCCACATCAAAAGGATCATTAAAGCGAGGCTAAATACACCTATCGCCCAATTCATGTCTATCCTTAACAACATTTTAGGCGGCCCTTCAACTGTAAACGCTTATCCTGACTACTGAACATTATACAACTTGGAACTGACCTTTTTTTCCAATCCGCTGTCCAATAAATCTCTCCATGGTGGACAAGTTTAGAACTCTTGGAATACCTCAAGTTGTGTAGTTCGAAAGTGAAATTTAGTACCCAAACTTGATAGCAGGTTTAGACCCATGTTTTTAAAAGGAATTTCGTTCAAGGTTTAATTTAAAATGGAGAATCTGAAAAAATAAATAAATATTTTCAATGCACAGCATATTCAGGCATATTATTCCAATGTGACCTTCCAACCGACGACCCGAATGGTAAAGGGTCAGGATGGACTTCCCCTGAATTAATGGACACTCCAGAAAAGGGTAATAATATATTACCTGGGGTGCCTAGTGATGACTCGAAAAGATCGGAAGCGGTTCAGTAAAGAGTTCAAATTAGAGGCAGTCCGGAGGTCGTATGAGTCCGGAAAGCCTGTTACTGAAGTAGCCCGCGAGCTGGATATCAGCGTTCACCACCTCTACCGCTGGCGAGACCAAGTTCACCGGGAAGGCGACAAGGTATTCCCTGGACACCACGGCCACCAATCCCCCCACACTGACAAAAACGAGCTGAATCGCCTGCGAAAAGAGAACGCCCTCCTGCGGGAGGAGCGGGACGTTTTAAAAAAAAGCCTAATCTTCTTCGCCAAGGAAGAAGCTCAAAATTCCGTTTCATCCGCGAAGAAGGAGGAGGAACCCGGGTAAACCGGTGGTGTCGGTTCTTGGGGGTTTCCCGAAGCGGCTATTACGCGTGGCTGAACCGGAAGCCTTCCCGCCGGGCCAAAGAAGACCAGCGAATCCTGGGGAAAATCCAGGAAGTTTACGTCGAAAATCGGAAGGCCTGGTTCGCCAAGGATTCATCTGGCCTTGAGGAAGAAGGGGTTTGGTTGGGGCAGGAATCGAATCGCCAAGCTGATGCAGCATGCGGGTCTGAGAGCCTACCGTCAGTATTTGAAGTACCGCCGCTACACCAAGAGCAAGCACGGGCGGCTGGAAGCTTCGAACTTGGTGAAGCAAAATTTCAAGGTGCCGGTACCCAATCGGGTCTGGGCATCGGACATCACGCAGTTTTGGACGGGCGGAGGCTGGCTCTACCTGGCGGTAGTGATGGATCTTTTTTCAAGGCGGATCATCGGCTGGTCGATGCAGAGGACGCTTCGGGAAGGACTGGTGGTGGACGAGTTGGAGATGGCGATCCAGCAAAGAGGTGACGAGGCTCCAAAGATTTTCCATTCAGATCAAGGGAGCCAGTACTCCTCGTTCGCCGTTCGGGACAAGCTGGATGAATACGGAATCCAGCCCTCGATGAGCCATCGGGGAAGCTGCTACGACAATGCGGTGGTGGAGAGCTTCTTCAAGACGGTGAAGGCGGAGTTGATCCGGTTGGTGAGGTTCACTGATCGGGAAGATGCTAGAACCAAGCTGTTTGAATATATCGAGGTTTTTTACAACCGAACCAGGCTGCATTCGAGCCTGGGGTATAAAAGTCCGGTTGAGTTTGAGAAGCAAGTTACTCTAAGCTGAGGTGTCCATTTTTATGGGGCAAGTCCAGCCTGACACCTTCACAAGGTGAGACTTTTCCGAATCTGTACCGTTACACAAATTCCACTTTTAAGATCTCTGTGTGGTTGAATCGTGAAGGGCAAAAACTTCTTTTTTCCAAACCGCCAGCTTTTTACTATTTTCTTCTTTTTCTTTTTTTTCTTGTTGGTATTTTTGTGACCATTTTTGAAACCATGCTTTAGTTTTTTCTTGATCCTCGCCACTTCTTGCAGTGACAATTTCGCCCATGTTTTCTAGGAGGTAAATAGTGTTTAAAAACTTGGCCTTAGCCATTTTGAGTTCTCGATCTGTGACTTCACGACGAATTGCTACGGTCACATCGTCACACATCATGGACCATGCTTTATGGGAGAAGTTATTTTTGATGTGAAGCAGAGTTTCTTGTTTCATTCCCAAAAGAGCCAGTGCGAAATCTCTCGCATCTATCTCACGGAAGATTTGTTGAAGGGTCCGGTTATCTAAGGAATTGAGAACGTCTTCTAGATTTTTTGGGTAGTCCATATCAATATTCAGTTTGAATTCGATTTTTTCAATGCGACTTAGAAGATTGGGAGTGTATGAGTCTTGAGCAGGAAGACCAGTTCGGTCTATACCCAGGCGGTGTTCGACAACTTGGATACGGTATTCCAACTCCTGGACGTCTATTTCTTTGAACATGAAACCTCCTAATACACCAGCCTCTGATCGAATTTGTGACCTTTTAATATTACACCCGTTATTCCTATCCCGCAAAACTCATCATAAACCTATTAATATAGGTCCCCGTAGTGGACTCGAACTGAAGAAAAATGCCAGAGGAAAAAGAACCCGGGACCCTTTTTCCTTTGAAGTGTTTAAAAGCCAACCCCTGCATTGCCCGACAATGGAGCATAAGAAAACCGGGGAGCAGTTGCACCAATTGAGGAAACTGACGAAAGGTTTTAAGCCCCGGCCGGCGCCTGCGTGAGCTACTGCACCTTGAAGGAGCTGGAGGAGGTTATTCACCGGCAGCTTCGCCTGGTAAACAACGTTCTATTTCCCGGGCCGAAAGATCAGCCGTTGTGGGAGCGGCCCGCTAGTCTTTTGTCATAATCCCTCTATGAGCTGGATCATAAAGGGCCGTCCTCCCTCTTTTTATACTGGCCAAGCAGTCGATCCTACCGGTTTTAAAAAGGGGGCATATCATGGAATCCAAATCCAGCTCGATGAATCACGGTTTAATCTTTGGCATGCTGGTCATCCTGGTCCTGGGATCGGTGGGGGTGAGCCTGCTGCGGCTCCCTGGGCTTACCAACAACCTGGTTGTTTTCGGCATCGCTATCGTGATGGCGGGCTTGGTGGTATTCCAGTACATGAACCTCAAACTGGAGGGGCCCTTGGTGGTTTGGCTCGCCATCATCCCCCTGATCATGTTCGCGATCCTGGTGCTGGTCCTCCTGTCCGACAGCTCCCAGCCCATTTTTTCGCTGCTCGAAAGAGGCCTCAAAAGAGAATGGAAATGATTTCCCGGTTCTTTCGGGGTATTGCCTACCGTTTGGTTTCAAAGATCCTTCATTGTGAATTTCCAGCCTATTAAAATTTAAAGGAGTTGTTATGCCGCCGATGAAAAGTTCCGCCGTGTCCGCCCCGGTTGATTTCAATGAGGGATTGGACCGGCCCAGCGCGAAAACCTGGGACGGGCTGTCCCGCATGGCCTTCGCGGCCAATTGGGACCCGGAAGAGGCCATCAATTGGAACCAGCCCATTGAGTTGGGAAAGGTGCAGGAAGGCTGGATCAATATCCTCCATTATTTTTACGAGGGGGAATGGCAGGGACTGGAAATCATCCAACGGCTGATGAACAAGGCCGCCCACCTGTTCAACAACCCCGACATGGTGACCTATTATTCCACCCAATGCAGCGATGAGGCCAAGCACCTGTTCGTCTTCCGCCGCTATTTAAACAAGCTTGACTCTCCCCCGGCGAAGGAAAAGGTCTTCGACCCCCTGGTTTGGCTTGCCACCAGCGGGCCCATGCCGGTGGAACGGTGGATCCTGGGAACCTTTTTCACGGAAACCATGGCCGGCGCCATTTTCCAAAAAACCCTGGAACTGCCCGCCATTGATCCCCTGGGCAAGGAGATGATCCGCTGGCAGTTGAAGGACGAGTCCCGCCATATCGCCGGGACGAAGCTGGGAATCCAAACCTTGATGGACCATTGCGGGCCGGTGAAGACCTGGTTTTTGAGGATGTGGTGGAAGGTGTTCGTGAAGCTGGCGGTCAAGGAAATCCGAAACCTAAAACCCTATGGGGACCAGGTCGGAATGGACCCGGAATATATCCTGGGGAAGTTTTACTCGAAAATGGCCGAGATGGAGGAATTCCGCTTGAAGTTCCTCAATGATGACTTTTCCCGGCAATTCCTCAAAGCCAGATAGGCGGGCCGATGTCTCAAGTCCTGGATAAAACCTTTATGCCCCCAGCCCCCCGGCCCATTACCGGGGCCAGGCCCGCGGAGAAGGTGGATTTGACGGGAAGCATCGGATTTTTACTGGTGCATCTGGCGGGTTTGTCGGCTTTCTTGACCGGGGTCAGCCCCGTCGCCATCGCCATGTGCCTGTTCATGTATTTCCTGCGCATGTTCGCCGTGACAGGAGGCTATCACCGTTATTTTTCCCACCGCAGTTTCAAGACCAGCCGTTTTTTCCAATTCGTCCTGGCTTTTTTAGCTTCCTCCAGCGGACAAAAGGGCGTGCTTTGGTGGGCGGCCCATCACCGCCACCACCATAAATATTCCGATACCAAGGAGGATATTCACTCGCCCATCCTCAGGGGTTTTTGGTGGGCCCACGTGGGGTGGATCCTCTGCGAAAAGTACAAGCCGACCCGCGAGGAAGCCGTGAAGGATTTGACGCCCTTCCCGGAATTGGTTTGGCTCAATAAAAACCATGGGATCGCGCCGTTTCTTCTGGCCGCGTCGCTTTTTGGCTTTGGCGAAGCCCTGAAAATTACCGCGCCGGGCCTCCATACGGATGGACTCCAAATGATCGCCTGGGGATTTTTCACCAGCACCATGCTTCTTTACCATGGAACTTTTTTCATTAACTCCTTGACCCACATGGTGGGCCGGCAAAAATTCCGGACCAACGATTACAGCAAGAACAGCTTCGTTTTGGCCCTGATCACCATGGGGGAGGGTTGGCATAATAACCATCACCGTTTTCCCTACGCCGAGTCCCAGGGCATTGAATGGTGGCAGGTGGACATGACCCACTATGCACTGAAGGGATTGTCCTTCCTGGGCCTTATCTGGGACCTGCAGCCCCATCCCGAGGAAGCCTGGGACAAAGCCAACCGCGGGAAAAAGTAATGGAATCCAGCCCCTTTCGGGATGGTTTGGTGAAGGCCGCCAATGGGGTGACCAGCCTCTTTCCCCAAGGGGGAGCGGGGGTCCTGGACCGGATATTTTACCCCCTCCTGGGGAACCGGTTCCTGGTCGATTATTTCCGGAAGCGGAACCAGCGGAAGGTAACGCGTCTTCCGGTTCCTGGGCGAATCCTGGTGGTTTCGGATATCCACATCGGGGACGCGGTGCTGTTACAGACAGCCGTTTCCGCGCTCCGGGATTTTTTCCCGGACGCCAAGATTGATTACATGGTGAAGCATTCCGTGGCCTGTCTTTTGGAAGGCCATCCGGATATTTCCACCCTCAGGCCCCTTTTCACGGGGGGGCAGTTTCCCAACGACCAGGACCTCCAAAATGTCCGGAAGATTGCCGCCGAATATGACTTGGTCTTCAACTTTTGCCCCTTCATCAATAGCGGCCAGTTCCCCGAGCCCCAAAAGGTTTTTAATGTTGTGACCCAGGCGCCGGCCTTTGCCCGGAACGAGTGGAAGGGAAGGGGAATCAACCATATTTCCTACCAGGCCCACCGGTTTATCTACGAGATTTTCCATCCCCTTTACCCCCTCCGCCGGGCCAGGGCCTTTGAGGGCCCGGCTTTATTCCTTTCCCAAGGGGCCGCGGAGGCCGCCGGCCGTTTTGAGAAGGAATCCGCGGGAGGGGAGGGGCCTATGGTTTTCCTCAATCCGGAAACCGCCTCGCCCTTCACCCAAATTCCGGTCCGCCATCAAGCGGAAATCCTGAGCCGGCTGGCGGAACTGCCCTGCCGGATCCTGATGGGGGAGGGCCACTCGGATAAGGGTTTGGCCGAAAAGATCCTATGGAGCCTTCCGATTTGGAAAAGAGGAAAGGTTGCCCTGGTTCCGTCCAGGTTACCCCTGGATGTTTACGCGGCCCTCCAGGACCGGAGTGATGTTTTCATCTCGGGCGACACGGGGCCGCTCCACCTGGCGGCGGCCTTGAAAAAAAGCCGGGAAAGGACCCATGCCTTCCGAAACCGGACCTCCGTCATCAGCGTGTTTGGCGCCACTCCTCCGAGGCTTTCCGGATATGACTCCTTCCGTGAGGATTATCTGGAGGCGGGGCAGGAAGCCCCCTCCCGCGTGGTTCAATCGGAAAGCTCCTGCCGAAATTTTTCCTGTATGCACAAGATGGGAAAGGCCTGCGATTCGCGGGGATGCTTCCGCGCCTTGGATGTGGACGCCGTCCTTTCCGGCGTCCGGGACCGTTTCCTATCCCCGGCCTGACTGGGGCGGCCGGGTGAATTTCTTGTTCATCCTTAAAGTGGTTTGGACCACCTGGTTGCGCCCCTTGTGTTTGGCTTCGTAAAGGGCCTGGTCGGACAGGGCGATGAGCTGGCGGTAATTAAGCCCCGAACTTTCGTAGCTGGTCACGGCTCCCAAGCTGACCGTCACCTTGACGACCTTATTTTTATGGGAAAAAACATGGCGCTCGGTTTCCCAACGGATGCGTTCGGCCACGATCTTGGCCTGGTCCTTGTCGCAATTGGGAAGGATGCAAAGGAATTCCTCCCCCCCATAACGGGCCGCCACGTCGCCTTTCCGGATGGATCTTTTGATCAGGCCGGCGAAATGTTTCAGGACGTAATCCCCGAAGGGATGGCCGTAGGTGTCGTTGATTCTCTTGAAAAAATCCAAATCCAGCATCAGGCAGGAAATGGGCTGGCGGCTGGTCATGTGGCGACGGAACTCGATTTTGAAGGTGTCGTGGAGGAACCGGTGGTTGCCCAGGCCGGTCAAGGGGTCCGTCAGGACTTCCTTGGAAAGGATCACTTCCTTGCGGATGAGGAGGTCCTCGGTGCGGCCGACGAAATAACCGAAGGTGGCGAAAGCCAGGCTGGTGCCCACCAGCATGTAATCATAAAAAAAAGCGTGGAGAAGAAGATCCTGCCGCAGGAAGGAAAAGAACGGGAGCGGCGACCGGATCGAGGCGAATAATAAAGCCCCGATAGGAGCGCAAATCCCCAGCAAGAAGCCGATGAGTGAGAAATAGTAGGATTTTTTCATGAGGCCTCCCCCCTCCAGTATAACCAGGCCAACGAATCCGGAGTGGCGGCTTGGAAATCGTCCCCTTTATGGGTTCGTCGTCGTTTTTTCCTCCGGCGAGAACGTTAAAAGACGAAGAAGATCGTCCTTTTCCTTTTCATCCAGCACCCGGTCCATTTCCGGGTAAAAAATACGGTCCTCCCGGAGGGAATGGTGCCCGGTGTAAAGCTTGAAATGGGCCTCATCGTCGAGGAGGGCCAGGAGATCCTTCGTGTCGATCTTGGGAGGGTTCAGGCGGGATAGCCTCAGTTTCAGCCGGTTCAACCATTCCATGATTTTCTTATGTTCCAACGCGAAGATTTCCCAATCCCCGCCCCGGATTTGCCCCGCCCTCTCCCGGTACAGGGGAAGAAGAATTTCCTCTTCCTCCTTCATGTGATTGAGGACGATGTCCTCGTAATCCTCCAGGAGGGTCTTCGCGGAGGCGAAATCGGATTTCAACAGGGCCGATTGGTGCCAAAAGAAAATATCCTCAATCTCCCTGTGGATCTGGTTGAGCTCCGAAATGTTTTCCGGCGTAAGGTGCCTCATGTGTCGTCCTTTGTGCTTTTTTGGTTAAACCAGCCGAGCGGCCCAGGCCAATCCCCCATCCGCCTGGTTATCATTATCCTAAGGCCTTCCTCCTCCGTTATTTATGACTCAACTCATAATCGGGAGGGCCGATTCAATGGATAATTGGCTGAGAAAGTGAAGCAGCCAGGGAGGCGCGCCGTGGAAAACATCGAAAAACGCTTGGCCCAACATCCCTTTTTGAGGGGGGTCTCAGGACCCAATATCCAGTTGTTGGCGGAAGACGCGGTCCCCATGGTGTTCAAGCCGGGGGAGATAATATTCCGCAGGGGGAAAAAAGCGGAGTTCCTTTACCTGGTGGAGAAGGGGACGGTCGCGGTGGGATTGCTCAAGGAGAAAAAGGGCCCCGTTACCATCCTCCATGCCGGGAAGGGGGAAAACCTGGGTTGGTCCTGGGCCTTCGCCCCCTATCAATGGAAATTCGACGCGAGGGCCAAGACCAGGGTGGAAGTGATCGCCCTGGAGGGGCGGCCCCTCCTGGACAAGATGGGCAGGTATCCCCTGTTGGGTTACGAAGTGATGAGGCACCTGGCCTCCTCCCTCTCCAAAGGATTGGAAGCCACCCGGCACCAGATGGTCAGGGCCTACCACCGAAAACCGGAAAAAGACTGGATCTATTGGCCTCAACCGATGTTTTGAGGGAGGGTTCCATGAAAACCAGGACCCCGAAAAGATACAGGGCCAAACAACACCGCATGACGGGGCATGTTGAAAAAACTTACGAGAAAAAAGGAATCCCCCGGGCGAAGACCTGGTCCATCGCCTGGTCGACGATCCGAAAGTTCCTGGGGGAAGGACCTGACTCGAAAAGGATCTGCCGGATCTTTTTGTGAGTTAGACCGGAATTGGTTCGGTTCGCGGGGGCAAGAAAAAAGGGAGTGAAAGAAGGTTCGCGGCGCGGAGGGGATGGCGGGGTTTGGTTT
>Ga0265338_10007409_pt1 | contig 13628 bp, 21 predicted proteins | sample 42126metaG_FD_193579 | JGI IMG/M metagenome (GOLD analysis project Ga0265338, IMG submission 193579) | Rhizosphere microbial communities from Carex aquatilis grown in University of Washington, Seatle, WA, United States - 4-21-26 metaG | ecosystem: Host-associated > Plants > Roots > Rhizosphere... | reverse complement strand
AGGGCGCGGCCGCCTGCGCGGGGTCCTTGATCCGTATCGTGTACCAGCCGACCGAGCCCTTCCCCCCGCGCCGCGCCTCGTCGAAATAGTCGTAGCGGAAGAACAGGGAGGTCGTGTCGGTGTTCTTGTCCCTGCCCTCGTAGACCCCGACGATGTCGAACTCCCAGAGGAAGCTCCCGTCCTTCTGGCCCCAGATCGACGACTGGATCGGTACCCTGTCTCCCACCTTCCAGTGGAACCTGTCGGCGGTCTTGCGCCCGACGACGGCGCCGGTGCGGGTCTGCAGCCACGCCTGCCTCTGCTCAGGGGTGAGGACCATCTCGGGGTGCATGGCGAGGAACTCCTCCGGGATCACCGGGTTCTGCATGAAGAAGTTCTTGGGATCCTGGTAGATCCCGCCGAACCAGGTCTGGTGCGTGACGAGGGCGACCCCCGGGATCCGCTCCATGCGCCTCTTGTAGCTTTCGGGCAGCATCTGGATGATCGACACCTTGTGGCGCACGATCAGCCGGTTCGCGCCCTCGAGGCTCACCCCCCCCGTGAGGGCCTGCCTGATCGCGGAAAGGAAGCCAAAGAGAACGAAGGCGACGACGATCGAGAGCAGCGTGAGGATCGTGCGGGTCTTCTTCCTGTGCAGGTTGCCCCAGACCAGGTGCCAGAACTTCATGGGTCTTGGGTCAGGCCTGCGGCTCGTTCGTGAGCTGGCCCTTGTTCAGGTACACGGTCCTCGAGGCGCGCGCCGAGGCGTGCGGGTCGTGCGTCACCATGATGATGGTCTTCCCGTGCTCGCGGTTGAGGGCCTGGAGAAGGTTCAGGATCTCGTCGCCCGCCTTGCGATCGAGGTCTCCCGTGGGCTCGTCGCACAGGAGAAGCGTCGGGTCCGTCACGATGCCGCGGGCGATGCCGACGCGCTGCTGCTCGCCGCCCGAGAGCTGCCTGGGATAGTGCTCGGCCCTTTGGGAAAGCCCCACCATCGCCAGGGCGGTCGCCACGTGGTCCCTGCGCTCGGCCTTCGTCAGGTGGGTGAGGAGAAGCGGCAGTTCGACGTTGCGCTCGGCCGTCAGCACCGGAAGCAGGTTGTAGAGCTGGAAGACAAAGCCGATGTGCCGGGCGCGCCACCCGGCGAGCCGGCTGTCAGAGAGGCTGCCGACCTGCTCGCCCGCGATGCTCAGCGTGCCGCGGGTCGGGCGGTCAAGGCCCCCGATAAGGTTCAGAAGCGTGCTCTTGCCCGAGCCCGACGGGCCCATCAGGGCGAGAAACTCCCCCGCCCGGACCTTCAGGTGCAGGTCCTTAAGGACGTGGATCTCCTCCGAGCCGCGCCGGAAGACCTTCTCCACGCCCTCGACGTCCACCAACACGCCGTCGCTGTTTGTTTCGCTCATGGATTGATCTCCCTCACAGTTGCGCCGTCGGCCAGGTCCTTGGGCCCCTCGACGACGACGCGCTCCCCGGCCGCGAGCCCGGCGCTGACGGCCGCCGCGTCGTCCGTGGCGCCGCTCACCGTCACGGCGCGCCGCTCCGCGCGGCCGCCCTGCACCACCATGACGACGTCCCGGCCATCCTGCTGCTGCACCGCGGCCTTCGGCACGAGCACCGCGCGGGCGCCCTGGGGCCTGGCCTCGCCGGCCTCGCGAAAGGCCACCTTCACGCTCATCTCGGGAAGGATCCTGGGGTCGAGCCGGTCGAACCCCACCCGGACCTTGACCGTGGACTTCTGGCGGTCGGCCGTCGGGATGATGGCGATCACCTTGCAGGGGATCTTCCATTCCGGGTAGGCGTCGAGTGTCGCCTCGACCGGCTGCCCCGGCTCCACGCGGTTGATGTAGGCCTCGTTGACGTCGATCTCGATCTCGAGCGATCCCATGTCCACGACCGTGCAGATACCCGTCCGCGTGAAGCCGCCCCCGGCGGATATCGGCGAGATCATCTCGCCCGGCTGGGCGTTCTTGGAGGTCACGATCCCCGCGAAGGGCGCCCGGATGACGGTGTCGTCAAGCTGCTGCTGCCAGATGGTGACCGACCTCTCGGCGACGGTCACGTCGCCCTGCTGCTGCGCCAGCTTCGCCCTGTAGGCGCCCGCGTCGGCCTCGGCGTGATCGAAGTCCGCGCGCGCGACGACATGCTTGTCGATGAGCTCGCTCTGGCGCGCGAGGTCCTGCTCCGCCTCCTTCAGTCGAACCCGCGTCTCGGCCAGCGACGTGCGTGCGGAATCGAGCTGCGCGCGGGCCAGCTGGAGGCTGGCCTCGACGTTCGTGGCGTCGAGCCGGGCGAGAACCTGGCCCTCCGTCACCTTCATCCCCTCCTCTATCAGGAGCTCGGTCACCTTGCCCGTGACCTTTGATGAGATCGTCGCCTCGCGCCGCGCCGTGACATACCCCGAGGCGTTCAAGACGGTGCGGTCCCCGTCGGAGCTCGCCGCGACCCGGGCCGCCGCGGTGCGGACCTCGGCGGGCTTCGCCCTCGTCAGCCACCAGGCCGCGGCGCACAGGAGAACGAGCACCGCGGCCGCGATCAGGGCCGACACCCGTCCCCTCTTCGGCCCTGCAGGCGCTGCGCCCCGCTCGATTCTCAACGAATCCAGGGACGCCTTCGAAAGGCTCATGCGGATAGTGTGTTTACCGGCCGGCAGCCGCTGAGGCGAACGTCATGCCAACCCGTGGTTTGCCAATGTTTATAGTGCGACGCGATGCAACCGCCTGGCCCCCCCCCTGTCAAACGTTAGCGGGGCGCCGGCGCCCGCTCCGCCCGTGATTGGGCATATTCCCGGTGGGTGTCCAGCAATCGGCGCGGCTCCGCCGGGGCCCGTATAAATCCATATATTGTGAGGTGGGTTGATGGAGACTATACATGGGCCTTCTATCGTCGCATCCCGCCCCGAGGGAGGCCCTCATCCGGTCCCTGCTCCGGGTGTCGTCATCGGGGGCGGCACTGGGAGCGCCGGCTGCGCCATCGCCGGCGGTGAGACGTTGTAGACCTCGATGAGCGCTATCCCCGTGCCACCGTGGAGTCCCGAGACCACCGCTGTGTAGCTCCCGGGCGCAAGCGTGATGAGAAGCGCCGAATCCGCGCCGCCCGGCGCGAGCGGGAAAGCCCCGGCCGAGGCGAATGCGGCCATGACGTCCGCCGCATTGGGGTTCGCTCCCCAGCCCGTGTTCGAGGCCACCTGCCCGCCCGAGGTGTCGAGGAGCGTGAGGACCGGCTGGGAGAGGACACCGGTCAGACCAAACTGCGCGAGCGCGGGACCGACGGCACGCACGAGCACCGTTGCGAACGAACCGGGCTGGCCCGTCACGACAAACCCGGCTATCGCGACGCCCGTGCCCGTGCCCACGGAGGCCCTGCAGGACACGTTTGCGAGCGTCGCGGGAGGAGCCACCGAGACCACGATAGGAAGCGGCAGGTCTTGCGCCCAGGGCATAGCCGCGCAGGCGCCGAATAAAAGGACAGCGATGAGTTTCTTCATGGCGTGTACCTAGCCCCCTTTGGGCGCCGATAGTAACCCGCCGCCCCCAGCCCATGCAAGCCGCTTGGGACCGCACCGACTCCGCCGGCCCATCCCAGTTCCCTGCCGCCTATATATATTGCCTATAGGCGCCCGGTGGTCCCGGGAGTTCCGGCCCGGGATGAAAGGCTCCGTGCGTGGTCCTCCCGAGATCCAGCGATATATAGGGCCCCCGGAGGGTATATCTTGTCCAATTCCGCCTGGACCTCGCGCTCGATGGCCAGCCTGATGCGGACGCGCTTCCAGAATCCGTAGGTCTCAAGCTCATCCGAACGCCGCAGCCGCGCCTCGGTGCGCAGCCTCCTTCTCGCCTCCCGGACCTGAACCAGGCGAGCCGGGAACGGGCCAGGCGCAATGATCTTTTCGGGATGGGTCATGGGGAGCGACGGCCGGGGGCCGGGATTCTCACGGCTTGAACGAGAACCCCACGGTCTCGTTGCGGATGGAGAACTCACCTCCGGGCGGCGACACGACATCCGGCCATGTGTCCGACTTCTCCCTGCCGTCCCCGCCGGCCGTCACGAGCCTGGCATGATAGAGAATGCTGCCGTCCGCCATCCTCTCGGCAGTGAGGTGGAGGGTCACGCCGCCCCCGAGTGGGAACGCAGCGTCCTCGCCAAGGACGAACGACGCGCGCGCGCTCCGCGCGCTCTGGCCCGGCCATGACGTGATCGTTCCGGTGATCGTCATCCTCCCGTCCTTGACCCTCGGCGCCTGCAGCTGAAGGAGGGAAAGGTGGCCGTCCTTCTCCACCGTGACGGCCTCGTGCTCCCGGTCGAACGACCTGACGGTATAGGATCGGAAGCTCTCGCCTATCCTGACCCATCCCGACGCCTCCTTGCTTTCAGAGTCACGGAAGGTGAACACGGATTCGTCCGCCGACAGGAAATACCCGGAAAACTGCAGCTCGGCCCTCAGGCTGGCAGAAGGCAGGGCGAGGATGAGGAGCGCCGTCATCAAATGCGTCCTTGTCATGGGGGTGTTTTCCGCTGCGGCCAGAGCAACGCCGCCGCCGAGAGGAACTCCCTGGGGCTAGACCCGAAGAGCTCCCGTTACGAGACTCGAATCCCCGCCCCTGCTCCCCCTTTACGCCGGTGCACACGAGCAGGGACTGGCCGGGGGTCTGGCGGCTCCGGCGGGTTAGGCTGAAGGGTTCCACGGCCTAAGACGCGGGATGAATCGCCGGACATGCCGGCAATACTCCCGGTAGGGGCCGCCGAAGCGCCTCGCCAGCTGGGGCTCCTCCACAAGGGGGATATAGAGGAAGTTCAAAGCCAGGAACGCGAGGGCCCAGGCCAAGAGGGGCGGCGAGCGAAGCGCGCAGGCCTCGCCATAGAGCACGAGGATGACACCCGAGATCATCGGGTTTCGGACAAACCGATAGGGGCCGCGGACGACAAAGCGGCGGGGCGGATCCCAGGGGGCCAGGGTGCCCTCCCCCTCGGCCGCAAACTTCCACACCGAGGCGGCTGCAAGGAGGAGCCCCAACACAACCAGCGTGAGGCCTAACCCCTCAAGCGCGACGTATCCCGCCGAAGGCCCGGGATTGGGCGCCGGGGCGGGCCGTCCTGCGATCCAGGCCGGGACAAGGACCGTGGCCGTGAAGGGGAGGATCAAGATCGAGACCAGGTGGCGCAGGGCCATCTTCATCGCATTGGAGGGTTACGTCGCGGCGGCACGCGCGTCCGGCCCCGCAGCCGGAGTGCACCTAAGCCATCGTTGCCCCGTTCTCCTTCAGGAGCTGCCTCAATACCGAGCGGTGACAATGATCCTCGTCCTGGCAGTAGCATCCCACGGAGAAATCCGACGTGTGCGAGAGCGCCGCCAGGAGTTCCAGGTCGCGCCTGGGGCCGGGCGCTTTCATCTCGGACCGGTACTTCCTGGCAAACGCCGACCACTGCGCCGGCGACGAGGCCCCCTGCCCAAGCTTCATTGTCCCGACGCTCGGCGCGAGGTTCGGGAACCACACGTCATACCAGTTCTGCTCCGAGAACCGGGCCTTCGGAACGCCGCGCGGCGGGCGCCTCACCGTCCCCACCCTCGTCCCTTCGCCGGGGATGCGCGGGGACCCGAGGCGGACGATCCGGATGCTCATGAGGGCAGCCTGGGGCTTCGGCTAGGGCACGGCAATCCTCGCTACCGCCCCCGCGCCGGCCCCCGTGCCGGTGCCGGGCCCTCCAGCGCCGCACCCGGCCTAACGGGGGTGCGGCGCCTGGTCCGCGGACGGCGCACACGTCATGTCGCCCTCGGATTCGCCCCACCTGCGCGCGACCCAGTCTAGCAGGAGGAATGTCGAAACGAAGTACGGGTAAATCCCGTAGAGCGTGTCACTTGCCGAATGCGAATGCCGGTCGACCGCGATGAAGACGGTCGCGCAGAAAGCGACCGCAAGAAGGCACAGGACGCCAGCGCCGACGGAGCGCGGAAGGTAAAACCATCCCGCGCGCACAAATGATGGAGTTTTCATAGGTAGGGTCCCTTTGGGTCCGAACATTACTTAGATCCTGCAGGCCGGTGTTACCTGGGGGTCGTCTTAATCTGAACAAGTTTGCGGATGACCGCAACGTCCCGCTGGGAATCCACGGCGAACCGGATTCCCCTGCCCTCGGCATACGGCCTGGCCTGGGCGAACATCCTCTTGATCCCCGCGGGAAGGGAGCTCGCCATCGCCAGGCCGTAGGCGCGGTCTCCGAGAACGATGGCTATCCAAATCCTTCCCGAATCGGGCGTCAGGTAGAGGAGCGTCCTCTCCCTGTGCCTTATGAGGCAGAATCTCCCGTAGGCGGACTTGCACGGCCTCCACTGGAGCTCAAGCGGACAGGCGATCGCTTCTACCGTACTGAGGATCTCGGTCCACAGGGCCGCCGCGGGTCCAAGGGCCTTCTCCAGTTCCTTCCCCGAGGGGGCCTTCGCGATCGCTGGCATAGGGCGTCAGGATCGGGGTTCCCGATCACCGCGGGAGGCCCGCACCCCCATTCGGGGCGCGCCGGATCCGGTACCCGACGAGCGAATCGAAATCGACTTCGCCGCTACTGGGAAGATCGCCGCGGTAACCAAAGGAAACCTCGTCACCGACCCCACCATAGGATTCGGGGCGGAACACATCGAGCACCAATACGCGCACGGTCTGCCCATAGGGGCTGCCCGAGCCGTGGCTTATCCTGAGGTAGAGGCACGTCAGGGGCTTGTGCCCCTTCGAGGGTGAGAAGGAGTCGCCGGGCCGCTCGGCGATGCGCTCAATCGACGCGGCGTAGGCCGTCACGGCCGGGGCCGGGCCGGCGCAGCCGACCAGGAATGGGCCGAGGGAAAGCACCGTGAGAACAGCCAGGAGCCGCATGCGATTGCAGAGACGGGAGCCGGGTTTGAGAGGACCGCCTTCCTCCCGTGTGACACTCCAGAGGGCCAAAACCTCTATCCGTCCCTTTTAGGGACTCTCCTTTGGGAGGGCGCCGGTCGCCACCCTCCCGCGGGTCATTTCCGTTCCCCGCCACCGCCCCGGCCCATGAGCGACAGCACGAGTCCGACGACGATCAGGATAAGGAAGCCGTAGGGTGTCGGTGACAGGCCCGCGCTCTCGCCGCCCATCCCCGGAGCCGCAAGGGGCGTGAAATGAAGAACCAGCTTCCGTCCCAGGTGCTCCAGGAGGAACAGCGCAAACATGAGGGGTAACAGCGCGCGATACCGGACAAGCACCACCAGGCCCAGGACGCAGATCGCAAGGTGCTCAAGGCCCCAGAGCGCATACAGCGATACCACCGCCTGGGAGCTGCCGGCCGTGAATCCATCCAGGGCGATCCCATCGCCGGCCCGCGCCATGGCGCGGCCATTGAGGAGCGAACCCAGGCCCACGTAGATCTTGAGGCCCAAGACGAGGGCAAAGAACCCCGGCGCAAGCCCGTTTCCCGGGCAGGCATTGTCGGCGCGCTCGGGGAGCAGTCGCTTGATGAACCTCACCTGACCGGCTCCATCCCCGGATTCCTCACGATCAACTTGAAGTCGATGGAGGAGTCGGGCGCCTTGACGAACTTGGGGTCGATGAATCCGTCCGCCGAGAGGATGGGCATGTGCGAGACGATCACCACCCTCCCGCGCGCCGCCTCGGCTTCCCGCTCAAAGTCGCTCACAAAGGCGGGCGCCCTCTTGAGCGAGTCGCCGAGAAGGGAGGATGAAGGCACCTCGATCCGCGCCTCCGGAAATGCTGGCAGCGCGTCGTACGCGCAAGCCGCCATGGATATCGAGCCGACCATCGCTGCAATGAGCATCTTCATGGGTCCTCTGGGCTTGGGGTGAAGAGTGAGACACGCCGGGGTTTGAAATGATCCCCGGGGGTCCACCCTTCACGCGGACTGGCCCATGCGCAACAGATTCCCCTCGCAATCGGAAAGGGTGGGCCCCCGCATCCCCAAGGGTAGCGCAGCCGGGCAGCGGGTGGATCCGCTGGTCGGGCGGACGCTGTCCCACGACTTCATTCCTCACCGTCGTAGTATTCGGTCGGGGCCGGATTCACGCACCGCGCCTCGGGCATAAGCATCCGCTTTCCCGTGGCCGGATAGGTCGTCACATCGGCGCGGTGATTGTCGGCGATGACCAGGTATTCGAGCATTTCCGCCGAATCGTTTGCAATCTGGTGCGCCTCTCCCGGCAGGAAGATGAAATGATCCCCGGCCTTGATCTGCGACCGCCCGCCCGTTCCATCGGTCACGACGCCGCTGCCCGACAACACGGCATAATATTCCGTCTGTGCCGCGTGCGAATGATAGGGATAGCCCTTCTTGCCCGGCGGTATCTGCGCGATCTCGACCTCGAAGGGATGCCCGTTGCCCCATGCGCCCACGTTGCGCGCCGTGCCAAGGGCGACCGATACGTGCCTGCGGATGATCTCGAACGAGCCTTTGGGGGATTTCCGGTGTTCGGCGCTAACCGCCGCGCTGTTGACGATCTTCATGGTGAATTGGCCCGGGAACGCCCGTCCAAGGCGTCTATTGTGCCCCTTTGATGGTCCTTCCTCACCCAACTCTCCAAGCGCGCATCGCGTCATACGCGTCCGGGCACCATGGATTAGAACGCAAGCGGCGGTCCGAGGGCCTCCATCCCGTGGTCCTCAAAAAGCTTCTTCAGGATGCGCTCCTGGTTCCCCGGGATCTCCCTGCCCACCTTGGCCATCTGGACAAAGAAATCCTCCATGCTGCCGGCCGGCTGGAACAGGACGAGCATCTGCCCCTCGCCGTCGTCAATCTTGGCGAAAGCATGGGGAACCTGACGCGGGGCAAAGGCGGAATCCCCCGGATGCAGGGCAACGGTCTCGTCCCCCACCCTGGCGATAAATTCACCGCGGATCACGTAGAACCACTCGTCCTGGAAATGGTGGCGGTGGAGCGCAGGACCGCCCTTCGTCTCCCGGAAGGTGTCGAAAATGCACAGGTCGCCGCCCGTGTCCCTGCCCGAGACCTTGAGGTCGAACCGGCCCCCCATGATCAGCAGTTCCTCGTCGTAACGGTCCTTCTTCGCCCCCACCCTGAAGCCGCGCACGCCGCGGGCCGCACCCGTGGCACCGGACTCGCCGCGCGCAACCATGGCTAGGGCCGTAGCCGCAATGGGGAGCTTAATGAAGTCCCTTCGGTTCATAGGTGTCCTGATAGGGATATCCGGGGGTGCCCTTGAATCCCCGGCAGCACCAGAGGCCTTCCCTGGCCGGCCCGCAGACACGACACCTGTTTTGGCATCGTCACCGCAGCTCCTTCCGAATCATCAGCTTCAAACCCGACCACACGTCGTCGACCGCGCATACCTTGATGTCAACCAGCCCCAGCGGAAGGGCAAGCTTGCGCACCACGTCCTCGGTGACGTCGGTCGGGACCCCAGACGCCTTCTTGGGCCAGGACACCCAGATGACCCCGTCGGCGGCCATCCCCCTGCGAAACGAGTGGAGCTTTGTCCCAAGCCCGGCCTCGGCGGTCGAGAAGATATGGATGAACGCCATGTTCCGGACGGGCCTCCGGATCCAGGTGACGCCCACGTCGGCAGGAAGGGAGCAGGAGCGACTCGTAGTTTCCCGGTGCATCGGCCCACGCAACGGTCCCATCCTTGTAGCCCAGCTTCTTCCAGAGGGGCGTGCCGGAATACCCAACGGTTGGAGCAACAATCCCCGCGGGGCCCTCCCCGCGGGAAGATCGGCTCCGAAGGCATGTCGTGCCGGATGCCATTCGATCCAGAGACTCTCCAGGCTTCTGCAAGGGTCAACCCTTGGGCGGCCAGTCGACGCCCTCCAATTCCTTGGGCAACTGCTTCGGGTCGACCGGCCAGAATAGCTTGAGGTCGAACTTCTCACCCGGTCCAAACTCCTTCTCCGGAGCACCCACGATGAGCCAGAGGGCGTCGGCATCCGTGTCGTTGAAGACCTGCCGCATCATCTGCGGGCCGACGAGCACGCCGCCATGCACGGGCACCGTGAGCGTCTCGTCGCCGACGCGAATCCGGCCCACCCCCTCAAGGACAAAATAGAACTCCTCAGCCCTGACATGCTTGTGCAGGGTGTTCGCACTCTTCGGCGGAAAGCGCCACAGCCTGGCACCCAGGATCTCGCTCTTCGTGCGCTCAAGGAAATCCGCGTTCGGAATCCTCATTGGGCTTGCCGGCTTCCACGAGAGATCCTCGGGTTTGATAACGAAGAATCCTTCAATTGGCTTCATGTTTGATGCCTGGATTATCCGCACAAGCGATGCTGCGGCTCCTGCCCCGCAGGAACCGAGCCTGACGCGAGGGTCGGATCCGACGATTGGTTCGGCGTCATTCTATTTTCCAACGCTGTGAATAAAATATGTGACCAACGAGACAATCGGAACCCAAAGGAAAAGAAGATATACCGCATTCAAAACGACCCCTGCGACGCACCAACCGCGAATCGCTTTGGTTTTCAAGCCGCCCAAAGCGGCCGACAAAGCAGGTAGTGAAACGAGAGGCACGAAGAGCACTAGAAGTGTAACTACGTTATTGATCGTGTTCCGATGAACGGAGTCGGCCCTTTCGCTTGAGAATCCAAGAATGATGATCTGGATCATTCCCCCGACTATGGGAGTGGCGCAGATAATAAGGGGCTTAAATTTCCAGGGGTTTTTCATATTCGCAAAACGTCCTAGTAATCCGCGGCGACGGATGGCGCGACTCCTGCTCTCGCAGGAGGCGTGACATGTGGAGGTCTCGGATCCTGTAGTTGGCTCGGTCGGTTTGAGTTCATCGAGAGAGCTTCCCTTCAAGGATGCGACCGCACTCCTGCATGCCGGCCTTCGTCAGCGCACGCAATGACGCAATGTTTCCTACGTCACACCTCGCGCAAGGTTCGTGACCTCGCTCGAATGCGATCCGTTTCAGCTCCTGCACAAAAAAGCTGCCATAACCACATCTCCTTCGGTCCTCTCGAACTTCCATGTGAATATCGCCATACGGGCGATTGTAGTGGGTGAGTATGCCACCAGTCGCAATCACAGTTCGGTCGTCCAAAAGGGCATATTCTCCGACTGGCTCGACTTTGTGCTTAAACAGGCTGCTTTCTGGAAAATCGTTCGTAAGTCCGAGCTTCAGCTGCGGCGCAGTCAATCGTGTAGCACCTCCATCGGAAAACAAGATCGACACCTCCCGCAACTCCGCAATGCCGCTTGAGGCCACCGCCGTCAAAAGTCGGTCGTTGGTCTGAAGCACGATGTCTCTCACCGATGCACTCTCGATAAGCGCGATGAAGACTTCGTGCACGGATCGCCGCAGCTCTGGCCTTAGGTAATACTCGAAAACAGTCCGAGCTCCGGACCACGCGCCTCCCATGGCAACCGCGATGTACCCAACCGGAGCTCCATTCACCTCACTCACATACCACTGGGCCCATCCTGGACGCCTATGCAGCGCATCACGCACAACTTGGCAGTGCATTTCTTTGAGGTGCTCCGAGCGCAAGACACGAATCCGCTCGAAGTCACATTCTACGACGCGAAAATCCATAGACCGAACGTCCTAGTGATCCGTGACGACGGATGGCGCGACTCCTGCACCAGCAGGAGGCGCGACAGGTGGAGACGTCTGATCCGATAGATGGTTAGGACGGTTGCTTATCAATGTGTCCACTTGTTGATTAGCAAAACAAGAACGGCCGTTCCACCTATCGCGATAAAAATCCCCCCCCGGTCACCCTTCTTATAGCTCCAATATGCAACGTAGCCGAGAGACCATGCACCAATCCACCAGACGATTCCAATTACAATATGACCTTTGATGCCCAACATGATCGCCCAGACGGGCGCGAAAATGACAGCAATCGCCGCGATAGCTCCCTCCGGGAGGAAGCGCACAAGGTCACCTTGCTCCAATGGCTCGTCTTCGTTTGGGGTCATTCGTCGTCAACCGTCCTAACGTTGAGGTGAACCGACGTTTGGTTAAGCTGCTTTATATTCATAATGCGTCCTCATCCGAATGATTTTGAGGGCGCGCTGATCCTTTAGAACTTGGTAAACGAGACGGTGTTGTATGTTTATTCGCCGAGAAAATGCACCGTCCAGATCACCGACCAACTTCTCAAACGGCGGCGGGTTCTGAAACGGATCCGTTTTCAATATCTCGAGCAGCCTCTCGACTTGAGGCCGAAGATTGGTCGAAGCAACTTTCTTGGCGTCTTTCTGCGCCTGCTTCGTAAAGTAGAGCTCCCAACTCACCAGTTAAGGGTCTTTGAGGACTTGCTCAGCGGCTCCTTCAATCCCTTACGTATCGAGTCCCGCATCCCTGGGATAGATACGAGATAGAGTGTTTCCTGAATGCTTCGCCAATCCTCTTCCGACACGAGAACTGCGTTGTTGCGTTTGCCAGTAATCTGGACCGGCACGTGTGTGGAGGATGCATCGTCGACAAGCTGGTAAAGCTTCGAACGTGCCTGCGTGACGGGAATTGACGTCATACCGCTACCGTACGCTTTCACGTACGTTTGTCAATGCCTCATGCAGCATAACGTTGAGGTCAGCCGCTCCCATGACGGCGCGGACCCTGCTCCGAAGGGGACGTGACGGAGGCAGGCGTCGATTGCGACGATTGGTTCGGCGAAATCATTTGTCGTCAGCAATCAGATCATCGATGCGCAGCGGCTTTTCACCTCTACGTACTTGGAGAATGTATACGTCGGCGCCATCGATACGATAATATAGCCAACATGGTTTAATCCAGACCTGTCGATACTTCTTACGTGGAAATTCCTTTATAGGCCGTCCTAAGTGTAGGAATCGCTCTAAATGGTCCGTCGTATCGATAATGCGCAAGGCCACAGCCTTGGCGGCCTCCGGCTTATCGAGGGCAATAAACTCGATGATCGCCTCAAGCTGCAACAACGCAGGCGTCGACCATACTACTTCAGCCATTTCGAGAGTCGCCGCTTCGCTTCCACTTGAGTGTGAACCCGCCCTTCACGGACGGCCTGCTCTCCCAGCGCGATACCCTCCACAACCGAGAGGCGTCGATTGAGTTCATTGTAGGACGCAACATCTACTAGGTATGCTGCCGGCTTCCCATGTTGGGTGATAAGGATGGGGTCTCCGTCGCTCTGTAAGTCTGCGATAATCTCCGTAGCCCGCCTCTTTAGGGTCGTAACGAGTTCCGTCTTCATAGGTGCTACTTAAGTGATACTTTAACTGAGGTCAAGAGAAACGGAACTCATATCTCGCCTAACGTCCTAATGACCCGCGGCAACGGATGGCGCGCCGGCTGCACCAGCGGCAGGCGTGACAGACGGAGACGTCGGGTCCGGTAGTTGGTCAGGCACTATTTCTCTTCCGGCGCCGCTTGCGCCATTTCTCGAATCGACACCCAACCGGTCGGGCTACTCGCAGATTTTACATAGACAACCATCGCCCGTCCTCGAGAAACAACTGCGAGACGTCCGTCTTTAAAGGACACTCTAATCGCGAAAATACTGGTCTCTACCGCGGTGTCTCCGTGAAACATCGTGCTTTCCACCTTATTCTCGATGAACTCCATTTTCGAATTCTTAAAGGTCTCGTTAAGGCCCCTGATCAAATCCTCTCTTCCGAGCACAACATTTGAGCCGCCGAAATACTTTACAACTGCTGGGTCATGCAGCGCTGCTATCGCATTAACG